>Ga0247611_10003626_pt1 | contig 22585 bp, 17 predicted proteins | sample 177DNAGHGhighgp2_FD_192422 | JGI IMG/M metagenome (GOLD analysis project Ga0247611, IMG submission 192422) | Sheep rumen microbial communities from Palmerston North, Manawatu-Wanganui, New Zealand - 1770 DNA GHGhigh gp2 | ecosystem: Host-associated > Mammals > Digestive system > Stomach > Rumen... | reverse complement strand
ATGAAAATAAAGAAAGAGACTTGGAAGTTCATCGTGCAGGCGGCACTCTACATACTGAGCGGCATTGCAACGGCACTGGGCGTGACCAGCTGCATGAGATGAGAATAATACGGGAATACAAGAATACGGGAATACAGGAATACAGGAATACGGGAAGACAGGAATACGGGAATACAGGAATACAGGAATACGGGAAGACAGGAATACGGGAATACAGGAATACGGGAATACGGGAATACAGGAATACGGGAATACGGGAATACAGGAATACGGGAATACAGGAATACGGGAATACGGGAAGACAGGCAACAGACGAATTGTAGCATTGCGACACGCAAAAAGAGAGCAGCGAAGTCCTCACAATGGGGGCTTCGCCGCTCTGCTATTTTCACTTTTTCCTATTTTCGCGTCGCTACAGAGAGAACGTTTTGCGAAGAACGCTTATTTCTTCTGCTCTTTTTCCTTGCTTTCAGCCTTGGCACTGCCGGCCTTGTAGCGCTTGTTCAGGCCGTTGATGACGTCCTTAGTGATGTCATACTTCGTGTTTGCCAGAAGAATGTTGTCACCGCTCTTGGCAAGAATCATGTCGTACTTCTTATCCTTGTTGTAGATGGCGAGGTAGTTGTTGAGCGAGTCGCGCAGCGCCATGTTGAACTTCTGCGTCTCCTGTGCGAGCTCATTCTCGAGCCGTGCCTGCAGGGCAGCCAGGTCGTTCTGCTGGCGCTGCAGCGCATTCTGCACGCCTTCGGCCTGTTCGCGGCTCGTGAAGCCGTTGTTCTGAAGCTTCTGCTGGAAGTTGTTGGCAGCTGCCTGGAGCTGGTTGCCCTTCTGGGTGAGCGTGCTGCGGGCGTTGTTGCTCTTCTTCTCCAGTTCCTTGCTCTTTTCCTTGGCAAACTCGAACTGGGTCATCAGCGAATCGACCTCCACATAGGCAATCCTCATGCCGCCCTGCGCGTTGGTCTCAGTGCTGGCCTGGGGCTGTTCGTCCATCTTCGGCGCCTGCTTGTTGCAAGCACTCAGCATGGCTGTCAAAGCCATGGCAATGATCACATTTTTCTTCATACGTGCATTCATATTTTTATTATTTGTAATTCTTCTCCATGACGGCATGTGGGCTCTTCGTTCTCATCTCCCTGTCCTGGTCAATGACGCAATGAATTCCACGTTCTTTCATGGCCTCAGAGTCGTGTATATGTTGCGAAGAAAACTCCCCATTCTTCCGAAAAAAGAGTTTTATACATAAAAAAGCCACGGCTATAGCAATTATTAACGTGGAGGATAGAACGATTTCCGTCATTTTTTATTAATTTTGCGGGTGCAAAGGTAAACAAATAACGTTAAACTGTAAAACTTAAAGATTAAATAATACTGAAAAATGAATAAAACAGAGTTAAAACCTGCCGTAGTGTTCGAGCAGTTTGCAAAGATTAACGAAATTCCACGTCCTTCGAAGCGCGAGGAGAAGATGATTGAGTACCTTCGCCAGTGGGGCAAGAGCCATGGTTTGGAAACCAAAGTTGACGAGACAGGCAACGTGCTCATTCGCAAGCCTGCCACGCCGGGATATGAACAGCGCAAGACGGTGGTGCTGCAGAGCCACATGGACATGGTGTGCGACAAGCTCGTAGACGTTGACTTTGACTTCGACAACGATGCCATACGCACATACATCGACGGCGAATGGCTCACCGCCGAAGGCACCACGCTGGGAGCCGACGACGGCATCGGCTGCGCTATTGAGCTGGCCATCCTGGCAAGCGACGACATTGAGCATGGCCCGCTGGAGTGTGTCTTCACACGCGACGAGGAAACCGGACTCAGCGGCGCCGAGGGCATGAAGTCGGGCTTTATGACGGGCGACTACCTCATCAACCTGGACTCGGAGGACGAGGGCGAGATTTTCGTCTCGTGTGCCGGTGGCCGGAACACCACGGCCCGCTTCCAGTTCAAGCGCCAGGAGCCCGCCGCAGGACTCTTCTTCCTGCGTGCCCAGCTGAAGGGACTCACCGGAGGCCATTCGGGCGACGATATCAACAAGAAGCGCGCCAACGCCATCAAGCTGCTGGGACGTTTCCTGTATCAGACCATGAAGCGCTACGAGGGCTTTGAGCTGGCCCAGTTCCATTCCGGCAAACTGCACAATGCCATTCCGCGCGACGGCTCGTTTGTCATGGCCGTGCCCAGCGAAATGAAGGAGAACGTGAAGGCCGACTGGAACGTCTTTGCCGCACAGGTGGAGGACGAGTTCCACGTCACAGACACGCAGATGGTGTGGACCATGGAAAGCACAGAGGCCGAGCCAGTCATCGACTCCGCAGTGGCACGCCGCTTCATCACCGCCCTGCAAGCCGTGGACAACGGCATCTATGCCATCTGCCAAGACCCGGAACTGAACGGGATGGTTGAGACGTCGAGCAACATTGCCGCCATACACACAGCCGAGGAGGAAATCACCATCCTCTCGTCGCAGCGTTCGAACGTCATGTCGAACCTGGACAACATGTGTGCCACCATCCGAGCCACCTTCGAGCTGGCAGGTGCCGAGGCTTGGTCGAGCGACGGCTATCCAGCATGGAAGATGCGGGCTGAAAGCCAGTTGCGCGACACGGTGGTGAGCTGCTACAAGGAACTCTTCGGAAAGGAGCCCGTAGTGCGCGGCATTCACGCCGGACTGGAGTGCGGACTATTCTCTGAACGCTATCCCAACATGGACATGGTGAGCTTCGGCCCCACCCTCCGATTCGTTCACACACCCGAAGAGCGACTGCTCATTCCTACCGTACAGATGGTGTGGGATCATTTGCTGCTCGTACTGAAAAGAATACCCTAATGAACCGCTTCTATATAATAATAGGTGTACTGGCCCTGGCACTTCTCTCTGCTTCGTGCGCAAAGAGCCACCAGGCCGAAAACGTTGTCGAGGCATTCGTCGATGCCAATGCCCTGCATCCGGAGAAGATGGTCACGCGTGACTTTGCACGATTTGACTCTACAAAGGCCATTGGCGACTCTCTTGTGCTGGCCATGCAGGCCCGCAAGCACGAGCTTTATCGCCATCCTATCAGCTACGCTGACAGCCGGGCAGGCCGAATGCTCTATCTGGTTCGCATGAACTTCGTCTACGAGGGCGACACCCTGTGGCAAACGTTTTATCTGGACGAAAAGCTGGACCATGTGGTGGCCTTCAAATGAAGCCTCTCTTTCACCTGGCAGACATAACAGAAAATAGTACATAAAGGTTTGAGTGCAGAAAAATACATAGAAATCAAGGGGGCGCGGGTGAACAACCTGAAAAACGTCGACGTGAAGCTTCCGCGCAACAAGTTCATCGTCATTGCAGGCGTCTCGGGCTCAGGCAAGTCTTCGCTGGCATTCGACACGCTCTATGCTGAAGGACAGCGACGCTACGTGGAAAGCCTGTCGAGCTACGCCCGCCAGTTCCTGGGGCGCATGAACAAGCCCGAATGCGACTTCATCCGAGGCATACCGCCCGCCATTGCCATCGAGCAGAAGGTCATTGCGCGCAATCCTAGAAGCACGGTGGGCACGTCGACCGAGATCTACGACTACCTGCGACTGCTCTATGCACGCATAGGCCACACGTTCTCGCCCGTCAGCGGCGAGGAAGTGAGGAAGCACACCACCGAAGACGTGGTTCAGTGCATGCTGCAGTTCTCGCCCGGAACGAGGTTCGTAGTCATGTCGCCCATTCATTTGACCGAGGGGCGTACCATGGAAGAACAGCTGAAGATGTACGTGCTGCAAGGATACAGCAGAATCAGCACGGCTACAGCCAGCGACTCGGATGGCGGCAGTTTCATCAACATTGAAGACTATCTGGCCAACCCCCATGAGGAAGAATCGCTGTTCCTGGTCATTGACCGCTTGTCGGTCAATGCGTCGAAGGACGTCATTGCACGACTGGTAGACTCGGCAGAGACCGCCTTCTATGAAGGCAACGGCGAGTGCAGGCTCATGTTCCTGCCATCGAACATCTGCTACGATTTCTCCACCCGATACGATGCCGACGGCATGCACTTTGAGGAGCCTTCCGACCTGATGTTCTCGTTCAACTCGCCTGCGGGGGCCTGCCCGGAGTGCCAGGGATTCGGGCGCATCATAGGCATTGACGAGCACCTCGTCATTCCAAACCCCTCGCTGTCGGTCTACGACGGTTGTGTGGTGTGCTGGCACGGAGAGAAGATGGGCGTCTGGAAGCAGGAGTTCTGCCGGCGTGCGGCGAAGCACGACTTCCCCATCTTCGAGCCATACTACAACCTGACCCAGAAGCAGAAGGACTGGCTGTGGCACGGACTGCCCAGCGATCGCCAGCGCGACGCACACGAACAGGTCTCGATCGATGCCTTCTTCCAGATGGTCAGGGAAAACCAGTACAAGATCCAGTATCGCGTCATGCTGAGCCGCTATCGCGGCAAGACCACCTGTCCCACCTGCCACGGAACCCGGCTGAAGAAGGAGGCCAGCTATGTGAAGATTGGCGGGCTGAGCATTACTGACGTGGTGCAGATGCCCGTGACGAGGCTCACCGAATGGTTTGAGCAGTTGGTGTTAGACGAGCACGATGCCAAAGTGGGTAAACGCCTGCTCACGGAGATCAAGTCAAGGCTGCATTTCCTTCTGGATGTGGGACTTGGATACCTGACGCTCAACCGTTTGTCGAACACCCTCTCGGGCGGTGAAAGCCAGCGCATCAACCTCTGTACCTCGCTCGGCTCGTCGCTCGTAGGGTCACTTTATATCCTTGACGAGCCAAGCATAGGCCTGCATTCGCGTGACACCGAGAAGCTCATCCGCGTGCTGAAGAAACTACAGGCGCTGGGCAACACGGTGGTGGTGGTGGAGCATGACGAGGAAATCATCAACGCTGCCGACTACCTCATTGACGTAGGCCCGGACGCTGGCAGGCTGGGCGGTGAAATCGTGTATTGCGGAGAATTGAAATCAAACATTCCCATAGACCAGTATCCGAACAGCTACACCCTGCGTTACCTGCTTCACCAAGAGGAGATTCCCACCCCCTCGTCGCGCCGCCCGTGGAACCGGCATATCGACATCAAGGGAGCCCGCATGAACAATCTGCGAGGCATTGACGTGGCCATCCCGCTCAACGTGATGACCGTAGTAACTGGCGTCAGCGGCAGCGGAAAGTCATCGTTGGTCAAAGGCATTCTCTACCCTGCCATCAAGCGGCATCTGGGCGAGGTATGCGACCCGCCTGGCGAATACTCAGGAATCGACGGCGACATCGATGCCATCAAGCGCGTGGAGTTTGTCGACCAGAACCCCATAGGAAAGTCTACACGCTCAAATCCGGCCACCTACGTGAAGGCCTACGATGCCATTCGCGACCTCTTTGCCGCACAGCCGTTGGCACAACAGATGGGCTTCAGCGCGCAATACTTCTCGTTCAATGCCGACGGAGGCAGGTGTGACGAATGTAAGGGTGCGGGCACCATCACCGTGGAAATGCAGTTCATGGCCGACCTGGTGCTGGAGTGCGAAGCCTGTCATGGACACCGCTTCAAGCACGACATCCTTGACGTGCGATACAACGAGAAGAACATTGACGACGTGCTGAACATGACCATTGGCGAAGCCATGGACTTCTTTTCGCCGAAAGCATGCCCCGATGCCCAGCAAGCCAAGATCTGCCAGACTATCGTCAACCGCCTGAAGCCCCTTGAAGACGTAGGCCTCGGCTACATCAAACTGGGACAGAACTCTTCATCGCTCTCGGGCGGCGAGAACCAGCGCGTGAAACTGGCCTACTTCATCGGACAGGAGCGACAGGAGCCTACCCTCTTCATTTTCGACGAGCCCACGACGGGTCTGCACTTCCATGACATACGCCGACTGCTGCAGTCGCTCGAGGCACTGATTTCGCGAGGGCACACCATCCTCATTATCGAGCACAACCTCGATGTCATCAAAATGGCCGACCACATCATTGACCTCGGCCCCGAAGGCGGCGACCGCGGCGGCGCACTGGTGTGTGCCGGAACGCCCGAACAAGTGGCTGCCTGTCAGGAGAGCATAACAGGAAAATTCTTAAAAAACAAGCTTATATGAAAGAAATCGAACTGAAATCCCAACTTATTGAGTGCCAGATGGAGGAACTGTCACCTGGCGACCGCGAACTGGTGGAAATGGCTATTGAAGCCACCAACCGCTCCTACGCGCGCTATTCACATTTCCATGTGGGGGCTGCCGTGGAGCTGTCGAATGGCCAGCGCATCATGGGGTGTAACCAGGAAAACGCAGCCTTCCCCGCAGGTCTCTGTGCCGAACGGACGGCCATCTTTGCCGCCGGCGCACAATACCCGCAAGAGGCAGTGGTAACACTGGCCATTGCTGCACGGGGCACCGACGGCGAGCTGACGCTCAACCCTGTCTCGCCCTGTGGCACATGCAGGCAGGTCATCATCGAGACAGAGACACGCTTCAACCACCCCGTGCGCATTCTGCTCTACGGGCGCAACAAAATCTACATCCTTGACGGTGTGAAGCAGCTCATGCCGCTCTCCTTCACGGAGTTCTAAGCGGCACGACTCCCGCAAGTCGTAACAGCTGTCTTGTCTGCAATTACCGGGCGTATTTCTCTATGAGGCCATCTGCCTGCGGATCGCCCAGCGACTTGGCTTTACGCAGATTCTCAACACCTTCCTCCTTCTTGCCCTTCAAGCATTGGGCAAGACCGAGGAAGAGGTAACCATCGCTGTACTCTGGAGCTATACGCACGCATTCCGTGGCCGTATCTATGGCATCATCATAGAGCCCTACCCTAACCTCGAGCGAAGCCTTCTCGGCATAGTACAAATCGTATGAAGGCGACATCTCAATGGCTTTTCTGATATCGTTGAGCGCCTGTTGGAACAGACGTCCTCCCACTTCTGCCTGGAAACGAATGTAATAGAAGTTCGGCGTGAGGCGGCTACGCATCAGCTGTTCGTAGTCGTTCAGGTCGTTTACCGCATCACGGTAACGGGCCGCATCAAATCTTGCTTGCGCACGGGCCAACAAATATGGTGCTGCCTCTTGCAGCAACGGACGACTGAACATGCATACGGCGCTGTCGAGAAGGGCCAGCTGAGCAACGGTGTCGTTCAGCCGTTCTTTGCATCGCGAAGCCTCGTAGAACAGTTCTGCCGAACGTAAGGGCGTCTGCGAAAGTTCGCCGTAGATGTCGTAGGCTTCGGAATATTTCTTCTGTGCAAAAAGAATCATAGCCTGCTGATGCCGGTAAACGGGTTGCGGGCTCTCGCTGTAGGCCTGCTGGGCTTCTTGCAGCGCCTTGTCGAGCGTCCATGAGGCGTAGGGATAAGCACTTTGGTAGAGTTCTTTCTGATAAATAAGGCGGGCATAGCTATAGTGCACCTCGTCCTTCTTGTCTGCTACACGGAGTGCCATTTCCATATCCTTCTCTGCAGCGGCAAAATCTTTAGAGTTAGCAAGGAATTGCGCCCTGTAGGTGTAACCGTCGGGCGACTTGGGATACTGGGCTATGAAATCGTCAAGCAAGACGGCATAGCTGGCCGAATCGAGCGAGGAGCTTCCCATGTAGAGCGTCAGCAGTGCCTGGTCAAACTGTGAAGGAAGGGCTTTCTTGATGTGGGTAGATCGCAGCGTACGGTCGTTGATGCTCAGCCCTGTGATGGCAAGGCTGTCTGCAAAACGGGCATCGACGGCATAGCAAAGCGTATCGGATGGCGAGGCTGGCAGCTGCATGAGTCCCACAACGGCTCCCTGTGCATTGACCAGCGGACAACCTACAAGCTGATCGGACTGCACGCCCTGTAACTGTTCATTCAGTACAAATGTGTAGTAGGCATTACCTTGGAGAAAATGCTCCACCCTGCGAACAACTCCCTGCCTGGCGGCAGCACGCGTACCGGCAGTGAGCAGCCACACTTCGTCATCCACCTGCAATGGAGTGGATAGCACAGGCTGGCCTTGCGCTTTCTTGGTCTGAACACGGAATTTTGCCACGTCGTATGTCTCGTTAGCTCCCAACATGGCTTCTACTGGCCACTCCTTGCCCTGAGCATCAAAGACCACGGCGCGATAGGCACCGCGAAAAGGGGTGAAACTGCTCAATGCCGTCCCGCTATCATCAACGAACACACCGCTCGCACTGCCCAGGAGGGAGCCATCGGCAAGAAAGGTCTTCAGCGTGAAAACGGACTTGAGGGCTTTCTTCGGCTGTGACATCGCGAAGGGGCACGACAGGAGAAACAGGAGAAGGAGTGACAGCGGTCGAAACGCTGTGTTGCTGGTGATTATTGATTTCTGGTATTTCATTTTCTTGTTTTTTTCTGTAATGATTAGTCAGCACCCAACAGTTGCCGTGCATTGGCCATTGCTGCGTCCGTTACATCGCTGCCGCTGAGCATCTGAGCAATCTCTGCCACGCGCTCCTCGTCAGACAGTTGCTGCATGTGCGTGGTGGTCCCCTGCGGAGTCTCCTGCTTGTAGACTTTATAGTGGGAAGTACCCATCGCAGCTATCTGAGGCAGATGGGTGATGCTGATGACCTGGCGTTCCTGCTGTCCCATCTCGTGCATGATGCGTGCCATTTGCTCTGCAATCTTTCCGCTCACGCCTGTATCAATCTCGTCAAAGATGATCGTAGGCAGCTTCACCGCTCCGCTGATTAATGCTTTCAGCGAAAGCATGACTCGGGCAATCTCGCCACCAGAGGCCACCTGAGCCACAGGCTGCAAAGGCGAGGAGGCGTTGGCACTGAAAAGGAAGGCAACCTTGTCCTGTCCGTTCCGGCTCAACGGCTGACGCTCCATGGCAACCTTGAACTGCACACTGGGCATGCCTAACGGTACCAGACGCTGCTGCATTTCTTTCTCTATCTGTCTGGCAGCCTTGCTCCTGGCTTTGGTCAGCACGTCGGACTGCTGGACACATGAATCGTGCAAGGCATCCACTTCACGGGTCAGTTCTGCAAGTGCCTCGTCACTGTTCTCTATCTGACTCAGTTTCTCCTTAATCGAACTTTGCAGCGCAAGAAGCCCGGCAATATCGGCCACCTTGTACTTCTTCTCCAGTTCATAGATACGGTCAAGCCTCTGGTTGACGCTCTCTAACTCGGCTGGATCAAAGTCAATATCTTCCAGACTGCCGCTGAGTTCCTGCGCCACATCTTTCAGGTCAATATAGGATGAATCCAAACGACTGACAAAGTCTGCAGCATCGGCATATACTGACTCAATGGAACGTAGGGCTGTGATGGCTTGTTTCAATGACGTCACCACACCCGAGTCTTCATTTCCCGACAGGATATTATCGGCTGTGTAGAGTGCCGACTTGATGTCTTCTGCATGGTTCATCGTGGCGCTTCTTTGCTCCAGCTCTTCCTGCTCACCTTCCGAGAGTCGCGCTTCTGCCAGTTCTTCGTACTGGAACTGAAGGTAATCGGCATGATTCTTTGCTGCCTCAATCTCTTCTTTCATGTCAGAAAGACGACGCTGGGCATCCTGGTAACGGGTGTAACGCTGAATATATTCTGCATACGCTGCCTGGTCGGCTGCTATCACGTCGAGCACGTTCAGTTGAAAGTCCTGCTTCCCTATCAGCAGATTCTGATGCTGGGAATGCACGTCAACAAGGCGTTCGCCCAACTCCTTCAGTACGGAGAGTGGCACAGGTGTGTCGTTGACAAACGATCTGCTCTTGCCCGATGCGGTCAGTTCACGGCGGATGATGCAATCCGTGGAATCGTACTCAAGTCCGTTCTCTTCGAAGAACGGCTGCAACTGATAGCGCGACAAATCGAAATGCGCCTCAATAATACATTTCTCGGTTCCCTGCTTGATGCTCTTCGAATCGGCACGCTGCCCCAGCAGCAAGCCTATGGCACCGAGAATGATGCTCTTTCCTGCGCCCGTCTCACCGGTAATGACCGAGAAGCCCTTCCCGAAGTCCATGTCGAGCACGTCAATAAGCGTGAAATTCTTTATAAAAAGGTGTGTCAGCATTGTTCTAATAATATATCCATGCCCTCTTCATTGATGGGCACGACGCAGCGGTTATTCCTTGATTTTCTCCCACGCGTTGTTCTGCGAGGCATTGATGGAGAACAAGATGTCATAGACGCTCTCCTTTTCTTTCTGTGTTCCTTTTCCTTTGTAGATGCCTGCCAGTTCGTCGCGTTTGTAATCGGTCCATATTTGCGGCAACATGCTCAGCGGTTTATTCTCATGCGCCTTCTTCAGCCCGTTTTCAATGGCTGTAGTGACATTGGTACGTCCACGCTCCACGTTCTGTGCCATCTCGTCAAGACCGGTCCTGTAGTAATCATACTGGAACTGGCGAAAAGGTTTCATGCCTTCATCCAGATAGTCATTGATAATGGCAAAGCGATTGCGCGAGTCCTCGAACGACTTCCACCCCGGAAAATCTAAGCTCTGGGCATTATTCACGAGATACATGCATCGCTGCAGCACATCAGTACCTCCTAAGGGAGAGAAGCTGTCCAGATCAAGACCGATGATGAGGTAGGCATAGTATGCCACAAGGGCAACCAACTGGTTGTCGATAACCTCCTCGTTGTAGTTCAGCTGATCAAACTGCGCATAGTCGAATATGAAGTTCTTGTCTGTATTATTATATAAGGTGGTCGTATAGGCTGCATTGTAGACAGGCCGGTTGGCTTGAATCAATGCATTGCAGGTGAAACGATTCTGGCTTTGGTCGTATTTTGACACGGTGATATTGAAGTTGCAGGTGATGCGCTCGTTCTCTTGGAACTGCAATGCCGTCCACTGGTGCTCGTTGATGAACTGTTCAAGTGTCTGCTGCAGATTGTCGAAAACAGAAGCATCGGTGCCCTGAACCTGCGAATGGTTGATCTTCACGGTGGCATTTAGCTCCTGTGCCTGCAAGTCAGCTATAGGCAAGATAGCAAAGGCAAGCCCAAGAAAGACATGCCACAATCTGAAACAATGAAGAAAAGGAGTCCTTACGTTGATAATCATGCTTGAATAGCGTGTATTTAGATACTCAATTCGTCAAGTACCTTGATCAGTTTCTTGTCAAATGGCTTGTCCGTACGGATGCACTCGCTGAAGGGCACGTAGACAATCTCATTGTTACGCACGCCCACCATGACATTGCGCTGGCCTTGCCGAATAGCTTCTATGGCACCTACGCCGGTGCGGCTCGCAAGGATTCTGTCGTGGGCTGATGGCGACCCTCCTCGCTGCAGATGACCGAGTATGGACACACGGACATCAAAGCCGGGAAATTCCTTCTTCACGCGGTCGGCATAATACAGGGCGCCACACTTGGGACTCTCAGACACAATGACGATGCACGACTTCTTCGACTTGCGTATGCCGCGCCCCATGAACTGAGCTAACTGGTCATCGTCGGTCATCTCCTCTGGGATAATGGCAGCCTCGGCACCACAGGCTATGGCAGAGTTCTGAGCCAAGAAACCTGCATCACGCCCCATCACTTCGACAAAGAAGATGCGCTCGTGAGAGTTGGCCGTGTCGCGTATTCTGTCAACGCACTCCATGATGGTATTCATGGTCGTGTCGTAGCCAATGGTAGAATCCGTCCCGTAGAGATCGTTGTCTATCGTTCCTGGTAAACCTATAACAGGGAAGTCATACTCCATCCCAAAGTTACGGGCACCTGTGAGTGAACCATTACCGCCGATGACAACGAGTGCGTCGATATTTTCTCTCAAGCAGGTCTCGTATGCCTTCTGCATGCCTTCAGGGGTCATGAACTCCTTGGAGCGTGCAGTCTTCAGGATAGTTCCTCCTCGGGTGATGATGCCCGATACGTTTTCCGTGGTGAATTGCTTTACTTCTCCTTTGATGAGACCGTCGTAACCGCGGTAAATGCCTTTGATGTCAAAGCCATTGTAGATTCCCGCACGGGTGACGGCACGGATGGCTGCATTCATGCCTGGGGCATCGCCTCCAGACGTGAGAATACCTATTGTTTTAATCTTTGCCATTGTTGTAGTTGTTTTCGGAATTATTTTTATATAGGTGTCTGATGTAGGATTGTTCTACACTGACGGTTATAGGACTTGGCTTTCTATCCAAAGGATGACGAATCCAATGGTGAAACCAGCCAGCACCTTCGGCGTTATCGTCTTGAAGTACCATCCCACTCTAATATGCTCCATTTTCATCAAGGCAAGTCCACTGGTGCTGCCAACAGAGAGCAGACAGCCTCCCACTGCCGTTGCATAAGCCATGATGGGCCAGTAGATGCCATTGAGGGCAAAGTCGCCGACAGGCTGCATGCTATAAAGTGAAATGTTGGTTACGGCGATTGTAAACGTATCGACAATCGCACTGAGCAAGGCTGCACCAAGCCCCATGAGCCACAGATTTCCGATGTTGGCAGCAAGCCAGTTGGCAATGTCACCCAAGACACCTGTCTCAGACACCACACCGATGCCCAGCATGATGCCCATGACAAAGAGCATCTGCTGTAAAGCGCCATACTGGAGTACATGTGGCATACGACGTGCTGTCATCTGGTCTGCCTGCATCAATTTACGGTTGACCGCCTCATTGACCACCCAAAGTACTGACAGCACACAGAGTGCGCCGAGAAAGGGTGATAGGCCTGTGATGTTGTGAAAGGTAGGAATAAACCAAAGACCGCCGATTCCCACGAACAGCATCAAGAAGCGCTGCCAGCTATTCAGTCTCGTGTCATCTCCACGATAGGGAGCGGCAGACCACTCGGTCTCGAGTCTGGAAGGCAGTGAACGACTAATAAGGTATGTAGATACTACGCACGATGTAAGTGCCGGCAACATCATGAATGCAGAAAAACGGCTGGCAGTTACCACACCATCTCCCCAAAGGATGAGCCCTGTTGGATCACCAATGACCGTGAACGAGCCGCCGCAATTGGCTGCGATGACGATAGCCGATCCAATAAGCATGCGCTGTCGGCGAGACTGAACCACTTTATGCATCAGAACAAGCATCATCGTGGCTGTAGTCAAGTTGTCCAAATTAGCCGAAATAACAAAAGTGGTAGCAGTAAGCGTCCATAACACCCGCTTAGAACTGCGCGTCCTAATCCAATCAGAAAGAAAATCAAAACAGCCATTGCCTTGAAGCAATTCAACGATAGCCATCGTAGCCAGCAGGAACATAACAATGGCTGCCGCACGACCAACGTAGTAGAGGAACAGTTCTTCGTGAATAAATTCCTTGACATTTAAGCTTGTAGCCGGTTGTTCGTTCAGGAATGCTTTATACTCAAGCGGATGCTGTTGCATGACGAAATCGGCACCCCAACATACATAGACCACCCACCCTACTGTGCCCAGAAACATGGCTATAGCAGCCTTGTTCACCCCAGTAAGATGACCGGTGGCAATCAACAGATAGCTCAATACAAGCAATATAACAATGATAAAAGTCACTGCTTCAGATGTTTTATAGTTTTGCATGCAAAAATAATCATTTTCCAGTGATTACACAAAAAAGTGCCACGCTAACATGCAAAAATTATTTAATTTGAAGGTTTTTTGTAATCTATAGTTTGCAATTTAGTAGAAAAATTGTATCTTTGCAACGCTATTAAAACATATTAACGAAAATGGAAGCCTTCTTTAGGACCCACCGCTATCTGGTTGAACATGTAAATGCTCCTGTACGTCGAACACTCATGGACGAAATTGACTGGAGTGATCGTATGATAGGCATCAAGGGTACGCGCGGTATTGGAAAGACCACGTTCCTGCTGCAATATGCACGCGAAAAGTTCGATATCAATGACAAGCAGTGCCTGTATATCAACATGAACAACTTTTATTTCCAGGGACGTGGAATAGCTGACTTCGCCGGCGAGTTCTATCACCGCGGAGGACGCGTACTGCTCATTGATCAGGTGTTTAAACAGGATTTCTGGTCACAGGAACTACGCAAATGCTATGACCTGTATCCTGGACTGAAGATTGTCTTCACCGGATCAAGTGTCATGCGCCTGAAAGATGAAAACCCTGAGCTCAATGGCATCGTGAAGTCCTACAACTTGCGCGGTTTCTCGTTCCGCGAATTTCTTAACCTGCTCACAGACAACAATTTCCGGCCTTACACTTTAGAAGAGATTCTACACAATCATGAGCACATCGTGAAGCAGATTTTGCCCAAGGTGTCACCTCGCCGCTATTTCCAGGATTACATACACCACGGCTTCTATCCCTTCTTTCAAGAGCATCGCAATTACTCGGAGAATTTGCTGAAGACGATGAACATGATGACCGAGGTCGATATCCTGCTCATCAAGCAAATAGAACTGAAATATCTTACAAAAATCAAGAAACTGTTTTACCAACTCGCAGAAGAAGGCCCCAAAGCTCCCAATATAAGCAAGTTAGCTCAGGACATTGAGACCAGCCGTGCCACGGTGATGAACTATATCAAATACCTCACCGATGCCAGACTGCTGAATATGATCTATCCCGTGGGGGAAGATTTTCCCAGGAAGCCATCCAAAGTGATGCTCCACAACTCAAATCTTCTCTACGCCATCTACCCCATTCATGTAGAGAAGCAGACGGCTATGGAGACGTTTTTCGTTAACTCGCTGTGGAAGGATCACAAGGTAAACCAAAGTGGCCGCGACCAGCACTATCTGGTTGACGGTCGACTGAAGTTCCGCATCTGCGATGCCGATAATCACGGGAAAATACGCTATGCGCCCGACACCATCTATGCGCGTTATAACACAGAAATAGGAAAGGACAACCAGATACCTTTATGGCTTCTTGGCTTCCTCTACTGATTGTCTATTAGTGCTGTCGGATTTTCTTCATCATCGTTTGTCTGCGCAGTAGGAATATCGTCGTCATCGGCTTTGGGCAGATGTCGACGGCGTTTTGGGTTTTCCTGTGCGCCGTATTTCAGTAGCCTTGACGCAGCATTGATGATGCTCTGTCCACTGGGAGCCGTTGAACGACGAAGTTCATCGAATGCCTCCTGTGTGCGCTTCAGCTGCTCGTCGACCTTCACAAAGCGCTCGTAGAACTGCTGCACACGGTCGACGATGAGGTTTGCCTGACGCATGATGTCCTGCTGATTCTCTACCTGCCGCATCTGTCTCCACGACATCTCCAACACCCTCAACATAATGAAAAGGCTCTGGCTGCCAGCAATGATGACGCCCTGATCATAGGCTTCACGCCATAGTTTACTGTCTGCCCCGAGAGCCAACTGCAATGCCGACTCACTAAATACATACATGAGCACGAAATCAAGGCGTTGGCGTCCCTCGCTAATGTAATGACTATAGTTCTTACGCGACAACTCCTGCACATGAGCACGCACAGACTGCACGTGTCTCCTAAGTGCACTTTCACGGTCTTTGTCATCCTTGGAGCTATAATAATCCTGAAAAGCTGTAAGCGACACCTTGCTGTCGATGATTACGTCACGCTTGTCCGGGAAGTGCAGCACCACGTCTGGCATAAGCCGGTGTCCTTCCTCGTCTACGGCAGCCTTTCCTTCTTCATCGCGGAGGGTGACCTGTTCTTCATATTGCAAGCCTTTCTCCAACCCCATCTGCTCCAGCAGTTGCCGCAACCGCAGCTCGCCGAAGTTCCCCTGCGACTTGTTCTCCGAGGTGAGTGCCTGTGCCAGCATGTCTGCACGTTCGCCCACTTGCTGTGCCTGCCTAAGGTTTTCCTTAATCGAGGCGTCAAGACGCTCCATGGAGGTTGTTTGTGCCCTGTCGCTCTTTTCCACTGCCTCACGCATCTGCCTGATGTTTTCGCGCAGCGGATTCAAAATGGCCGACAGTTGTTGCTCGTTAGCAGAAGCCAACTGCTGCTGCCGCTGCTCCAGGATTTTCTCTGAGGCAGCATTCATCTGTTCCTTGATCAGTGCCATCTGCTGCTGTAGCTGTTCCCGTGCCTGCTGGCGCATCTCGTTCATCTGCCCGTCATGCAAGCTCTTCTGTTCAGCCAACCGCTGCTCATAGTTGGCTGCCTGGTCTGCAAGTCGTTTTTCCTGGAGTGCGCGCTCATCGTCGCGTTGTGAAGCCAGCATGCCTAACTGCGAGTGCAACACATCGCGGCTCGATTGTAGCTGAGCGCGTTCCTTGCCATATTCCGTCTGCAGAAAGGAACGTCCGATAAACCACCCTATGGAAACACCAAATAAGAGGGCGGCCAAGACATATATGATAATCATTGTTGTGCGTTCTCTCTCTTTATTGTCGTGCGTTCATTACTTATATTACTATAACCTAATCTTATATTGTCACCTTGTATAGCGAATGAACGTTGTGCCTATGGTTCACCACGGCCATGATTTCGTCATCGGTAGCCAAGTTGAAGTCGCCCGGCACCGTATTCTTCAAAGCAGCCGCTGCCAGCGAATAATTCAGTTGCAACTGCTTGTCACCAGGGAAAGCCATTGCTGCGTGCAGATATCCGGCCATAAAAGCATCGCCCACACCCACGGGGTCGACCACATCGGGAATGTTGTGTATGGGTGCCTCCAGCAGCGTGCCATCCGTCCACAGCAAAGCGGTAAGCGTATGATGATTTGAAGAAACCATATTTCGCATACCCATCAGCCAGTTCCTGCATCGTGGGAACTGGTTGTGGATTTCGTCAAACCACTCTCTATATTCGTCCATCTGCATCTCGAAGTGAGAGTCCGTAGCCGTAAATGGCGGCTGTGCACGACGACAAAGCCACTCGAACTCAATGGCATCGCCAAACATCATGTCACAACGGGCCAGCATGCGACTGATTACATCGTGCGGATCGGCACCATATTTCCATAAGTTTTTGCGGTAGTTGATGTCGAACGACACGGCAATCCCCATTTCGTCGGCAACGTCAAGCGCCTCGAACGTAGCATCAGCGGCATTCTGTGAGATGGCAGCCGTAATACCTGAAACATGTAGTACTGACGCCCCCTGCAGGATTTGCCTCCATGGTATCATGCCAGGCTTTAGTTCTGAGTAAGCAGATCCGTCACGATCGTAGATTACCTTTGCCGCACGCATACCTGCTGAAGGCTCAAAATAATAGGTACCAATACGCCGACCGCCATAGCACACATGGCGGCATCCCACGCCAAGTTCCTGCAGGCGCATCACACCTGCATGCCCCACAGGAGTCTCTGGAAGGCGCGTCACATAGTCCACTTGGTCACCTAAAGTAGCAAGCGACACGGCCACGTTTGCCTCGCTTCCACCATATTTACTTGTAAAGACATCCCCCTGTGTGAGACGTAGATGATCGCTCTTTGAGAAACGCAACAATAGCTCCCCAAAGGTTACAATTCGCTGCTTATTCATTGTCTAATAATTGTTTTTGCCTGCAAAAATACAAACTATTCTTTTAAAAACAGAAAATTTCTTCCCAAAACAGGGATGTATATAAAAAATAATTTGTATTTTTGCGGCTGATACTGAGAACACATATTCATTCTTTATTAAAATCATATTTATGAACGACAACAAAGTTATGAACATGGCAGCTGATAACATCCGTATCCTGGCTGCCTCGATGGTTGAAAAAGCAAAGTCGGGACACCCCGGCGGTGCCATGGGAGGTGCTGACTTCATCAACACCCTGTACTCTGAATTCCTTGTCTACGACCCTGAGAATCCCGCATGGGAAGGACGCGACCGCTTCTTCCTTGATCCTGGTCACATGGCACCAATGCTTTACAGCCAGCTTGCTCTCATCGGCAAATATACATTAGAAGATCTGAAGAACCTGCGCCAGTGGGGCTCGGTGACCCCTGGACACCCCGAGCGCGAGATTGAACGCGGCATCGAGAACACCTCTGGCCCTCTTGGCCAAGGACACACCTTTGCCGTGGGTGCAGCCATCGCTGCCAAGTTCCTGAAGGCTCGTCTGGGCGATGTCATGAACCAGACCATTTACGCCTACATCTCCGATGGTGGTGTGCAGGAGGAGATTTCGCAGGGCGCCGGACGTATTGCCGGTAACCTCGGACTCGACAACCTCATCATGTTCTACGACGCCAACGACATCCAGCTCTCTACCAAGACTGAGGTGGTGACCTGCGAGGACACTGCCAAGAAGTACGAAGCATGGGGATGGTACGTTCAGAAGATCGACGGTAACGACGTTGACCAGATTCGTGAGGCCATCAAGAAGGCACAGGCCGAGAAGGAGCGTCCTTCGCTCATCATTGGCCACTGCGTCATGGGCAAGGGTGCCCGTAAGGCAGACGGTTCTTCCTACGAGAGCAACTGCGCTACTCACGGTGCTCCTCTCGGTGGCGATGCCTACATCAACACCATGAAGAATCTGGGTGCCGATCCCGAGAACCCCTTCCAGATCTTCCCCGAGGTGCAGGAATTGTATGCAAAGCGAGCTGAGGAGCTGAAGAAGATTGTGGCCGAGCGCTACGCAGCCAAGGCTGCATGGGCCAAGGATAATCCCGAGAAGGCTGCCCAACTCGAAGAGTGGTTCAGCGGCAAGGCTCCAAAGATTGACTGGACAAAGGTGGAACAGAAGGCAGGCTCGGCTACCCGTAGCGCCTCTGCCGCCGTTCTCGGACAGCTGGCCGAGCAGGTGCCCAACATGATCTGTGCATCAGCCGACCTGTCGAACTCCGACAATACAAATGGCTTCCTGAAGAAGACCCACGACATCGTGAAGGGCGACTTCAGCGGTGCATTCTTTGAGGCTGGTGTGGCCGAGCTTACTATGGCTTGCTGCTGCATTGGTATGGCTCTGCATGGTGGTGTCATCCCCGCTTGCGGTACCTTCTTCGTCTTCTCCGACTACATGAAGCCCGCCGTACGTATGGCAGCCCTCATGGAACTGCCCGTGAAGTTCATCTGGACTCACGACGCCTTCCGCGTCGGTGAGGACGGTCCCACCCACGAGCCCGTTGAGCAGGAAGCACAGATTCGTCTGATGGAGAAGCTCAAGAACCACCACGGCAAGAACTCCGTACTCGTGGTTCGTCCTGCCGATGCCGAGGAGACCACAGTCTGCTGGCGCATGGCTATGGAGAACGTCGATACCCCGACCGCACTCATCTTCTCGCGTCAGAACATCGAGATGCTGCCCGAGGGCAATGACTACACGCAGGCTACCAAGGGTGCTTACATCGTTGCTGGCTCTGACGCCGACTACGACGTCATCCTGCTCGCCTCTGGTTCTGAGGTTTCTACCCTCGAGGCCGGTGCCAAGCTGCTGGCTGCCGACGGCATTAAGACCCGTGTGGTCAGCGTTCCTTCCGAGGGACTGTTCCGCAGCCAGTCGAAGGAGTATCAACAGAGCGTGCTGCCTGCAGGTAAGAAGAAGTTCGGTCTGACCGCTGGTCTGCCTGTGAACCTCGAAGGTCTGGTAGGTGCCGACGGCTGCGTATGGGGTCTCGAGAGCTTCGGTTTCTCCGCTCCTTACAAGGTGCTTGACGAGAAGTTGGGCTTCACGGGACAGAACGTCTATGAGCAGGTGAAAAAGCTCTTAGCATAAGTCGCACCGTACCCTACACTTTTATTATTAATGGAGCATTCCCATTTTTCGGGGAGTGCTCCTTTTTGAACCTCACGACCATCCTGAACAGCAATGCTCCCCGCAACGCCATCAACAAACCGAGGGGGAAATATAATAACATGCTTATGAGTAAAACAGCGCAAATACCACTTGACCTTGCACAAGATACATCTGTAGATACCATCATGACGCAGTTCGATGCCGGACGTTATGCCCTCATTGATCTGCACGTACACCTTGATGGCTCTCTCCAAGCCGATGACATTGCAGTATTGGCCGCCATGCAGAACATGCACCTTCCTTACGACCAGGAACAATTGCATTCCATGATGGTATGTCCGGAAGACTGCACAAGCCTGACCCAATACTTAAAATGTTTTGACCTCCCCATCTCCGTGATGCAAACACACGCTACGATTGCCTGTAGCGTGGCAAGGCTGGTTGAGCGACTTGACAGGCTGGGAATGATTTATGCAGAGATACGTTTTGCACCCCAGCAGCACACCATGAAGGGCCTTACGCAAGAGGAAGTGACACGCGCTGCCCTTGAGGGATTATCGTTGGGATTGCAAAAGTGTTCTAACGGATTCAAGGCCAACTTGATTCTTAGCTGCATGCGCGGTTCAGACAACGAAAAGGAGAACGCGACCACACTCCACACGGCCAGTAAGTTTCTGCACAACGGCGTATGCGGACTAGACCTCGCAGGAGCCGAATCACTCTACCCTACCCGCGCCTATGCCGGACTCTTTGCCGCAGCACGCGAACTTGGGGTGCCCTTCACCATCCATGCAGGCGAAGCCGCTGGCGTGGAGAGTATGAAACTGGCCATTGGATATGGTGCACGACGCATTGGACATGGTATCCGGGCGCATGCAGACGAAGAGGTTAAGGCCCTGTTACGAGCCAACGACGTGTGCCTGTGCATCTGCCCATCGAGCAATCTGCAAACAAAAGCGCTTAAAGAGGTAACCACATTCAGCCAATATCCTCTGCGCGGATTCCTGAACAGCGGCGTAGCTGTCTGTGTGAATACAGACAACATGACCGTCTCAGACACAACGGTCAAGCATGAACTGCAAAGGTTGTATGATGCAGGAATCATTACGGAAGCCGATGCACGGCAGATGATCGAGAACGCCATTGCCCATGCCTTCATCACCGAAGACGAGAAGGCTGGGCTGAGGGAAAAAGCTATTGAGCGTTATTCAAAGACAAGTTCTTCAAGCGTGCAGAGCGAAGTTCCCTTCACATCTGACGAAAATTTCAAATAGATGGCATGCTTGCCTGCCAGCAACGAGGCATCGGCAATCTTGGCAGTGACCTCGGTGCTTTCCTGCGGTGAATCAGCATGCAGAGGCAACGTGGCAATGAGACGCCCGCCCTGTGAAGTCCAGGGACGGTCGGCCATTACTTCGATGGTGCCATCAATGCCAGCAGGAATGAGTTTCAGCCGCAACTTTAGTTGTTCTTTCGTGCGCGATTCCGGGAACAGGAAGTATTTGAAACCAACAATAGAACCGTCGGTGTTGTTTACCACAAGGTTGCGGTTATAGCGCAAGTCGTATGGCGCCAGACGGCCAATAGAATCGTGTGGCAGTTGTTCGCCTTCTGACGGAGTATTGCCTGGCGAAGCCACATACGAACCGCTGAAGGTGTTGTTAGGCCATTCATGGACAGCAGGCTCAGGTCCTGTGTACCAGCAGGCTATGCCCGCAGAATGGGGCTCGAAGGGGTCGAGACCATCCAGCGAGAATCCACAGGAATTATATTCTCCCTCGCTAATGACTACCTTTCCACCAACTCCCTTTTGCACCTCCACGCTGATAGGTGCCACCATGGCCTGACGCGAGTACTCGTCAGTGCCCGTCTGCCTGTGATAGAACACATACCACTGGTTGCCTATCTTGCAGATGCTGCCATGCGTGTTGCCGTCGGGGGTTGCCGATGCAATGGTGCGTCCCTGTTCGTCGGTCTCGCGACCGCGGCCATCGATAATGGTGCCACCATAAGTGTAGGGCCCCAGCGGATGGTCGGAATAGGCGTAGGCAAGCGTATAGTTTGAGGTGGGCAGATTGAACTCGCCATCCTCAGTAAACCGGCTGTAGATGAATACGTATTTGTCCTCAATCTTCCGGATTGACGATGCTTCGAAGAATCGGAACTGCCCAGGCTGGTTGCGTCCCGACACCATGTCCTGTACAATCTGCGTACCAGGCAGCACGGTGGCCATCGTGGCAGGATCCAGCTCGGCAGCAAATGACCGTTCAAATCCCCAGTAACCGTACACTCGCCCGTCATCGTCAACAAATACAGCCGGGTCAAAGGCAAGCACGCCATCGGTGGCTGCCGGATTGGAAGTGCTCCAGTTTGAAACCTCAAAGGGTCCGTCCGGGCGCGAGCTACGGGCAACCAAGCCATTGCGTCCCCCTTCCTGGTCGTTGGGATAGAGGTAGTAGGTCTTCTGCCCCGTCGAGTCAATGCTTAGGGCCACATCGGGAGCAAACAGCACATCGCCCTTCCCTTCCTCGTGGAGCGGATTGCCGTTGGCATCGTTTGTCACGCAGAGTATGGTGCCGTCGTAGCGCCAATGACCAAGGCTGTCAACCGGTGCTGACCATACCACCTGGTCCCGACCGCAATAGCCCGTGATGATATTGTCGTGGGAACCATAGATGTAGACACGATACTCTCCGGGATGATCAGGATCTTCAAACACGTAGGGCTCGCCATCGGGAATATGCTCCCAAAGAGGAAGATATGGGTTGCCCTGAGTCTGTGGAACGCGCACGGAATTGCCGTCGGCCATTGTTCCACACGACACGGCTACAGCGCCGAGGCAGATGACCGCCAGTAAGGGTCGTAAGGATTTGTACTTCATCGTTTTTTTAGGTTTTTATCGTTGTTGTGTGTGCAAAGATACACATTATTTATGAAGTACGACACGGTAATGAGACATTTTTGGTTCTACTGGATTTAGTGTGAGTTAACTTAACGAATTTAACAATAGATGGTCTCTATGCAAGACAAGCCCACCGTGGAAGAACAGTATGGCGGTTCTGAAATGCTCAG
>Ga0247611_10003625_pt1 | contig 22590 bp, 17 predicted proteins | sample 177DNAGHGhighgp2_FD_192422 | JGI IMG/M metagenome (GOLD analysis project Ga0247611, IMG submission 192422) | Sheep rumen microbial communities from Palmerston North, Manawatu-Wanganui, New Zealand - 1770 DNA GHGhigh gp2 | ecosystem: Host-associated > Mammals > Digestive system > Stomach > Rumen... | reverse complement strand
CCTGGAATGTCCAGTTTGTCCCCAACAAAATCCACTCATTTACATCCAACTTTACATCACCTTCGTAGCCCCAGCTGCGAATCGGATTCATATTAAAGTAGGGAATCGACATTTGCGATGAACTCATGTAATGAATTCGATTCTTGTAGTACGAATAAAACACATCACCGTCAAAGCGGAGTCTTGTTACAAACGGCAGTTCCTGCAAATCCACAGAAATCCCTAAATTGAAATTATCCGCTTCTTCAGGCTTGAGGTTTATCGCTGCGCTCACTCGAAGGCCATCGCCAAAAAGTTCTTCAGGAGACGGTAAACGCACCGCATGTTGATACGAAACCTTAACAGAAAGCGGCTTTGCAATTTTGAACATCAAGTTTTCATCATAACTGAAATCCGTGTAGTCATTGGATTCCACCGCAGGTTCAATAAGAAGGCTTGTCGGCATATTCGAAATTTTTGCATTCAAGTAGTGGAATTTAAAGCCAGCAAGATTTTGGATTCGAGAATTCCAGAAACGATTTTCAAGCGAAATGCCAGTAGTCACAGAAAACATTTCACCAGGAAGCCCTGCCGTATTGAAACCCATCTTTTCCGAACCAAGATCATCTTCAGGATTTTCCTTGTGATATCTGAGAAGCGTATTCAAATAAATAAACTGATCTTTTACATATTGATAATCAAGATTCAACAAATTATTAAAATCGTAAACTTCAACAGTACGAAGTTTCGGAAGCCCCATAGACGTAAGTTCGCCTACATTTTTCTTTGCGACATCGCAGCTAAACCAGTTGCGGCAATGGACACGGTTTGTATCGATTATTTTGTTTTCTGCAAAACCAAATGAAAAATAATCGCCGAAATTCAAATTTTTCGCAAAGAAATCCTTCTTGTCGAGTCCAAGCGAAACACCGAAATTGTAGCCTTCGGACGTAGTCTCCTTAATGCGATATTCAATTCCCTGAATTTCCTTGTCAAACGCACCAAAACTAGCACCGAGCGAAATTTTATCAAACCAGGCATTCATCAAATTTGCAAAGGCCTGCACATTGTAAGAGGTATAATGGTCATGATCACGAACAACGCTCGTATCCTTGCCGGTAGAACTTTTCATGTACGGCGAGGTGAATTCGTAATCGTTATCGGAATGGTTAAAATATCCCGATACGCCAATTTCAAGGCTTGCAGCCCCCGCAATGCTATCAATCAAATGGCTTGCGACAACAGAAGCCTTGTGCGTATTGAAGCTCGAAAAGCTATACGATGCGTCAATTGAATTTGCAGGGCGTTTCTTGGTCACGATATTGATAGCGCCGCCAGCACCATCCGTTGCAAAACGCGCAGGAATGTAGCCCTTATAAACCTCGATATCCGCAATTTGGTCAATGGGAATATCGTCAAGCCCCAAATTTCCCTGCGTTTCGACAGGAACGCCGTTGACAAGCACCTTGATGTTCTTGCCTTCCATGCCACGAATATTGATTTTGCCTTCGCTACCCATTCCGCCAGACTTGCGGACTTTCACGCCAGACGCAGAATTGATGGCCTTGGAAACGCTCTTGCTCGTATTTTGCAATTCAGCGGCGTCAATCGTAGAGACCGTTTCTACCTGCTTTGCGATTGCAGCCTGCTCCGCTTCGGATTCCGTCTCGACTGAGAGTAAATCGAGTTTTGTAACTTCTTCGGAACTCGCGGAACCGCCCGCTGCATTCACTTCAGAAATTTCATTATTTGTCGCATTACTTTCTGCGACCGGTTCGTCAAAATCTTCGAACGAAGTAACTTCGTCATCCTGCGCATAAGCAGAAATAGCGGCACAAACCGCAAAAGCAATAGCAAACTTACGAATATTCATCTTCTATTAAACCCAGACTCAATTCTTTTCTAGCACTCGCCTTTAAGGAGATTCCCGGTCAAGCCGGGAATGACACCACACTATTGTCATACCCGCCAAAAGTGTCACCCCGGATTTATTCCGGGGCCGGCATCTCCATTTCATCACTTCAGCGGTACAATCCACATCGGAATCTGTTCCGCCTCGGCAATCTTTTTAGCCTTATTCGTCTTCGGATCATAGCGGAAATAGCCGTTGCCATCCTTTTCGGTAGAGACCGCAAAGATTACCTTGCCGTCATTTTCCACATACTTGCCGTAGCTAGCCCAGCTCGAAGTATAATCAATCGGCAAAGCCTTCATTTTCTTCTTGGCAAGGTCAATCTGCACCGGCTTGCAAGTGGGATTATGGTAGCTTTCCGCATCAAGCCAACCCTTTTCCAAATCCTTCATCACGTTCAAGAAAGAATAAACGTAACCATCGCTCGGAACTGTTGACGGTGCGAGATATTTGAAAACACCTTTCTTGGTGATACCGTCAATGGCGACGTCCTTGCTCACTAACCAAGCGTAATCCTTGTCAAACTTGGTTTCGCCCACTTTAATGCGGAGGTATCCGTCAACTTGGCCCGGAGCGTAGCCCCAAGAAGCATTACTGTAACAATAAATATAACCGTCAAGTACTGTAAACGACTGATTTTCCGAGTCGTCCAAAGAACCTACAGCGGCAACGCGGTCATCCGTAGCAACGGCAATAACTTTATCCTTCTTGACATCGATAATGGCAACTTCAGCTTGGTCACCTGTGCGGTATTCATCTTGGTTCTGGATGAGACCCACATAAAGGCGATTATCGACAATCACGCCCGTACCAGGGGTTACCACATAAGCACTCTTACTCTTGTACTTGGAAAGGTCAATAGCACCCGTTATCTTCATCGTTTTCGGATTGATGATGAGAAGGGAATCCATCATACCGCCAACATACGCCTTTTCCTTGTTCACAAAGTAGATATGGTCCGACCATTTTCCAGGAAGTGAAAGTTCAGCCACCTTTTTGCCGATTTTGTTGTTTTCAGCCAAGCTGTAGCGAGCGATGGAACCAACTTCCAAGTCAGAAATAAACAATGCGTTATCATAAAAGACAACGCCCGCACGCGTACCGACTTCAATAAAGTCCTTGCCCAAATCGTCCGTATGGTCCAAGGACATCGTGCCGATAAACATCGTTTCGCCCGTCGAAATAGACGTAGCAAATTCGCGCTTGTAGTCGTCATCATCCGATGCCGAAGACGAAGAATCGCTACCGCATGCAGCAAAGAGGCTTGCAGCAAGAGTAAGTGCAATCAGTTTTTTATTCATAAAAGTCTCCTAGTGTAATACACCTTTTAAGTTTTGCCCGCATTTTAGAAATCCAAAAAGCCCCTCTCAACTCCAAATGGACTCGAATCAATCCAAAAAGTTAGATATGACTAATATAACCTTTGAAAAAAGAACTCAATAAATTAAAATTGGTGGCAAAAAACAAACAGTAGGTAAGTCATGAGTGTTTTTAACAGATTAAAACCTTATATGCAATCGAGGAAAATTTTATTTCCGTTTGCACTTTTATTTTCATCATTAAGCGCCATCGCAGGTATTTTACCCTTTATATACGTATGGTTCATCGTCCGTGAATTATTCGCGGACGCAGGCAAAATTTCATACGATATGGTCAAGCATTATGCATTGCTCGCCGTCATTTTCTCGGCAGCTAGCGTCTTGCTTTATTTTGCGGCTCTCGTCTGCTCGCACCTGGTCGCCTTCCGCATCGAAGGCAACATCCGCAGAATCACCATGCAAAAACTGCTCAGACTTCCGCTTGGCTTTTTCGACAAGAATCCCACCGGACGCATTCGCAAAATCATTGACGACAACGCAGCCGTCACGCACACCTTCATGGCGCACGAACTCCCGGATTTGGCAGGAACCATCGTTGTTCCCATCGTCTCACTTGTACTGATGTTCATTTTTGATTGGCGTCTTGGCATCGCATCACTCATCCCGATTGCTTACGCAATCATCACGCTCGGCTCCAAGATGAACAAGAGCAAGGGCTTTATGCAAAAGTATATGAAGTCGCTCGAAGACATGAATACCGAAGCCGTCGAATACGTGCGCGGAATCCCTGTTGTGAAAGTTTTCCAACAAACGATTTACTCGTTCAAGAACTTCTATAAAACAATTGACGATTACCATCAAATGGTCACGGCGTATTCCAGCAGCTGGAAATTCATCATGTGCTCCTACACGACGCTCATCAACGGAGTCGCATTGATTCTCGTTCCCACGTCCATCCTCATCATTACGCATTCTGGGAACATTTCCGCAGCCATTGTCGATTTGATGCTCTACGTCCTTGTGACTCCCGTTTTTTCACAGTGCGTCATGCGCAGCATGTACTTGAGCCAAGCCGTAAACCAGGCAAAACTCGCCATCGACAGCATAGAATCCTTGACAAATTACCCTGTACTTTCTAAAGCGATCGACCCGCAAAACGTCAAGCAATTCGATGTCGAATTCAAGAACGTCAACTTCACCTACCCCGGCACAGAAACACAGGTACTCCACAATATTTCATTCAAAATAAATGAAGGAGAAACAGTCGCACTCGTTGGCGCATCGGGCGGCGGCAAGAGCACCATAGCCAAGCTCGTTCCGAGATTCTTCGATGCCAACGAAGGTGAAATCTTAGTCGGCGGCACGCCCATCAAGAAAATATCCCAAGAAGTCCTCATGAAAAATACTTCCTTCGTTTTCCAGAATACTCGACTTTTCAAGAAGAGTATTTTGGAGAACGTCCGTTACGGAACTCCAGAAGCTTCTATCGAAAGCGTCAACAAAGCGCTCGACCTTGCTCAATGCCGCGAAATCATCGACCGCTTGCCCGAAGGCATCAACACAGTCATCGGGAGCAAAGGCACCTACCTCTCAGGAGGTGAACAACAGCGAATCGTCCTCGCACGCGCCATTCTCAAGAACGCCCCCATCGTCGTCCTTGACGAAGCCACCGCATTCGCAGACCCCGAAAACGAAAGCCTCATTCAGCAAGCATTGCAAACACTTTCCAAGGGTAAAACCGTATTGATGATTGCGCATAGACTCACAAGCATCGTGAATGCCAACCAGATTCTCGTCGTACAAGGCGGCGAAATTGTGGAACGCGGCACGCACCAGGAACTGGTCGAAAAGGGCGGTGTATTCGCCAAGATGTGGAAAGATTATCAGCAGTCTGTCAGCTGGACTATCGGCGGAAATATGAGCAGCAACAATGGAGGCAACAATGTTTAAGTGGATTAAGAATCGTTTTGCTCTTTCTGACGAAGGCACAAAAACATTTATCAAGGGCGTTTTTTGGACAACATGGCATTACCTTTCGCTCATGCTCCCGCTTTCGTTCGTATTCCTTTTCCTCAAGGAATATATGGCAAAGGTGGAAGATCCGTCTGCCGAGCCACACAATTTCTGGATTTACATTGTAATCGCAGTCGTCATCTATCTAGTGATGTATTTTCTATATGCACGTTCCTATAGCAGCACCTACGATTCCGTCTATTTGGAATGCAAAAAGCGCCGCATCACGCTCGCCGAAAAGTTGCGCAAGCTCCCGCTCGCCTTCTTCGGCAAAAAGGACCTTTCTGACTTGACATCGACCATCATGAACGACGTGAACGCCCTTGAAATGATTTTCGCGCACGCCGTTCCTGAAATTTTCGCAGTCGCAGCAATGCTCGTTATCTGCGCTGTCGCACTCATCATTTACAATCCGTTAATGGCGGCGGCTCTTTTATGGGTCGCCCCATTTGCCGGGTTGCTCATTTACCTGTCACGCAAATTACAATTCGGAAATTTCAATCACACCTACAATGCCGCCCGCGTAATCACCGAAGACATTCAGGAATGCCTTGAGAATATTCAAGAAATCAAGTCCTACTGCGAAGAAGAAAGCGTCTGCAAAGCACTGGATGAACACTCCAAATTTTACGAACACTCCCAGATTAAAGGCGAGTTCATGTCAGGAGTCATCTTGAATGGAGCACAAATTTTCCTGAAACTCGGCCTTGCCTCCGTCCTTATTTTCGGCTCCATCCTCCTTGCACAAGACAAACTCAGCGTATTTGATTACCTTGTGTATATCGTCTGCGCTTCGACAATTTACAGCCCCATTTATCTTGTATTAAACAACATGACTGAACTATTTTTCTTGGACGTCCGTCTCAAGCGATTCAAGGAAATGGACAATATGGAAATCCAGCACGGCACCACGAAATTCGATCCAAACAATTACGATATTGAATTCAAGGATGTCGATTTCTTCTACAACAGCGAAAAACAAGTCTTGAAGAAAGCATCGTTCACCGCAAAGCAAGGCGAAATCACCGCACTCGTTGGCCCGTCCGGCAGCGGAAAGACAACCGCAGCAAAGTTGGCCGCCCGATTCTGGGACATTCAAGGCGGTACCATCACGCTTGGCGGCCAGGACATTTCAAGAATCGATCCCGAAACGCTCCTCAAGAATTTCTCCATCGTCTTCCAGGATGTCGTGCTGTTCAACACCTCCATCCGCGACAACATCCGCATCGGCAAGCGCGACGCCACCGACGAAGAAATCCTGCGAGCCGCAAAACTTGCCAACTGCGACGAATTCGTGCAGAAGCTCCCGCAAGGCTACGACACCGTCATTGGCGAAAACGGTGACACGCTCTCCGGCGGCGAACGTCAGCGTATCTCCATCGCCCGCGCCATCCTCAAGGACGCCCCCATCGTACTCCTCGACGAAGCCACCGCAAGCCTCGACGTCGAAAACGAATCCAAGATTCAACAGAGCATTTCGAAACTCGTGCAGAACAAGACCGTCATCATCATCGCCCACCGCATGCGCACCATCGCCAATGCCGACAAGGTGGTGGTCCTGCAAAACGGTCAAGTCGTCGAAACCGGCTCCCCCGCCGAACTCAAAGCAAAAGACGGCCTCTTCGGCAAAATGCTCAAGCTCCAGGAAGTGAATTAAGACTCATTCTATATACCACCTACAAAATTGCCCCAGAGAAATCCGGGGCAATTTTCCTATTTAACGCCTAAAAAATCTTTCTGCAAATCCTTACAAAGCAAAATGGCTAAATTCCGCTAAATTCGCCATTTTTACACTTTTTCGGTCAAAAAAGTGCGCTATATCAGCACTAATTCGGTTGAAAAAGTGCGTCAAATCATTGACAATTCGGTCGGAAAAGTGTAGTTTTAGGGTATGTTCAAGCGAAAAATCCTTAAAGAATTTGAAAACTGGAAGACCTCGGGGGGCAAAAAGAAGGCCCTGGTCGTTAAGGGTATGCGCCAAATTGGCAAGACGTCCAGCGTTTTGGAATTCGCCCGTAGCCACTACGAGAACGTCGTCTATATCAACTTTAAGGAAAACGAAAACGCAAAGCGAGTCTTTGACAGCGACCTGAACGTGGGCAGGATTACCATAGATCTTTCGGCACTCTTTCCCAACGCGCATTTTGTCGAAAACAAGACCGTCATCATCTTCGATGAAATTCAGGAATGTGCGAACGCCCGCGCCAGCATCAAGCCTTTTATGGAAGACGGCCGCTACGACGTCATCTGTACCGGTTCCCTGCTAGGCATTAAAGGATACAATCGTAAAAAAGGGAAAGGCGTCCCGACCGGCTTTGAAAGAATAATTTATATGAAGCCCATGGATTTCGAGGAATTTCTGTGGGCGAAGGGTATCGGCGAAAACGTCATCGCATACCTGAAGGATTGCTACGAGAAAAAGGAACCCGTAAGCGAGGCAACGCACAACGCCATGCTCCGCTATTTCAAGGAATACCTTTGTGTAGGCGGCCTCCCTTATGTCGTTTCACGATTTGTCGAAACCAGTGACATGAATGTCGTTTGGCAAGAACAGCAGGACATTCTCGAAGAATACAAGGACGATTTCGGCAAACACCTTGACGAGAATGAAAACGAGGAAATCGACCGAACGCTTCTCGGACGCATCAACCGTGTATTCGATTCCATACCAGCCCAACTTGCAAAGGAAAACAATAAATTCGTTTATTCACAACTCGAAAAGAAAGGCCGTTCCGAAAATTACCAAACGGCAATCCAATGGCTCTACGACTGTGGCATAATCAACATTTGCCACAACCTGACCAACATCGCAGAACCCCTTGAAGGCTACAAAATCGAGAATACGTTTAAGATTTATGTGCAGGATTCCGGCCTGTTCGTCGCCATGCTGGAGCGCGGCACCGCAGCCAAGATTCTGAGCGGGGATCTGGGATTCTACAAAGGCGCCATCTACGAGAACATCATCGCAGATTGTTTCTCCAAGCAGGGCCGTAAGCTTTTCTACTTCCGCAAAGATTCTGGGCTAGAAATTGACTTTGTAGAAAACATCGGCGGCGAAATCGCCATTATCGAAGTCAAGGCGACAACGGGGCGCTCCAAGTCGGCAAAGACCGTTCTGAGTAACGACAACTACGATGCAAAAGTTTGCTACAAACTCTCCGAAAACAACATCGGTGTTGCAGACAAGATGATTACACTGCCGTATTACATGGCGATGTTCTTGGAGTAAAAATCGAAAGACAATCTTTCGGCATTTCTCTGCAAAGCCAAACCTTGTCATTGCCGATGAAAAACTGGATGCCCGCTTTTTGTGCTGCTTCCGTATCTATTTTCAAGATGACCGGATTACCATCGCGGCGTTTACCAACACGAGTAGCAGTGTCAACATCAGCAGAAAGATGAACATATTGTCGTTGCATCGGCTTTAAGCCATCATGAAGAATCTGCGATAAAGCCTTGTGCGTTGTTCCGTGGTATAAAACGGCAGGGGGAGTCCCTGGTTCCTTCTTTATAATTTGAGGGACAGAGTGACCATAAAGTGCCCGAATTTTGTCCCCAACAATTTCGTGGCGTTTCTTTTCGGAAGTTGCGATAATTTGTTCTAAGTCTGCTTGCGTAACTTCGCGTTCATACGTTCCTGATTCATTTAGGGCATGGAGTAACTGTGCTATCGGAACAAAACCCTGCTCATCAAGTTCCAACTCATATTCCCACGGAGCGTGCCGAAGAGCATAGGAAATTTCTTTGGAAAGGTCAACCAAGTTCATTTAGCGGACTCCACTTTTTCTAGATCGTCGTCAAAGTACATACAGGTAGATCTTCTGTCAGGATATTCTACGTAGTAATAAAAACATTCTCGTTTGTAGTGCCAACATAGGCAATAAATAACCCCTTGCTTGTTCTTATTCTTGACTTTGACTTTATCGCCAATAACATAGGTTGGTGAACCGATAATACCGAATCCTTCCGGTTTTATTTTTATTGTTGGGTAACCCTTTTCATAATTAATCGACTTAAGCGTCAATTCGTCAGGCTGTTCTTTGACAACAATAAAGCCGCCGTACCACCAACCCGACATTTTTAAATCAACATCCTCTGGAATTGGAGGAATAACGTCGTCATGATTGGCTATTTTTCCGTACGAATTAAGGAATTTCATTTTTTCCTCCATTTAGATTTGCGACTAAACACTTGCTTTGGCAAAGAAGATAGTATTTTTTCAACTTCTTCAATCGATTTTTCGTTAGGTTTGTAATGACCACTATCTGTATCAGCATTGAAAATTTTTCCATTTCTAATGTCAAGCATCCCTGCACAACGAACTTTTGGATTTTTGCCTCCAATGAGCATTGGATGTGGTGAACGAGTTTGCATTGGATCCGGATTATTTCGTTTCCCAAAAATGAGATTCCCATTCTCGTCAATAACATAAGTGTATTTACCATTTGCTTTTTTGCCCTCATAATACACAGTGTTGTTTTGTATGCAATCAGCTAGATTTATTGCACTTGGATTCTTCGCATAACCAATTTTATCGTTGTAAATGCCTATTTTTAAATCATGTTCCTTCATGTCAAGCATAACCTCATACGTCGGTGCATAAGGTTGTGAACCTCCTCGCGTTCCCGAATATAAGCCTTTATTTCCGCTACCCATGTCGGCCCCCTTTCTTGCGCGTAATCCAGTCGGGATAGTTATGGAACTCCGCATATTTCAAATACGGTCCAAAGACTTTTTCTGGCATGGCTCCATGAACTAGAACTACGCGGGGCGTGAGCGTTCGTAGGCATGCATCAAGCCCGGCTTCAAAATGATATTTGTCATCTTTTGTTTTTATGCATCCGTAGGTGCTGACGGCTATAATACTGTCATGGGGGATTCCCGCAAATGCAATCGGTTCGGATAGAACGTCTGTCGTATAAGTGTCGCGGCTGCCCCAGCGAACAAGAGGAATCATACCCACACCCATGCTTTGCCAATAGTGAGTTACGGCGTTCTTCTTGTAAACATTCGCAATTTGCACGGTCAAGGGAGCATCCCTGTAAAGCGAACAATCCGGCGAAATAACCGCAGGAAACTTTTTGAGTTCTTCAACATAGGCTTGCGGGTTTCTCAGGACATCGGCAAACATCGGGTCCATTTCGAAGAATCCGATAGCTTCTTTATCCGTCGGAGCCTCGTTTCTGCGGCTAAACGGCGTAATTCCATCAGGAATGAAGACTCTTTTGGGCTTGTCAATGACAGGGATCTCGAAAACGCCCTCAAAACGGGCATTTTTAACCAGCTCCGGCTGAAAACCGTCATCGATAGTAGCTTTGAACTTATTGTTTTTGGGCAAATCTGTCTCCTTGTTAATTGTTCAGAGACAAATCTGTTTTTTGAGGTGCGAAAATGCTTTTCGCAACGCGAAAGGAAATTCCGCTAAAATCGCCACTTTTAGAAAAGAGGAATAGCGAAAACGTTGTTTTTAAGCTGTTTTTGGCAAACCATTTTTTCGCGGTGCGAAAATTTTATTTTTTTGATGGTTTACAGACACTGAGAAAGATTTTTTATAGATGTATTTATCACTAATAGGCTGTAGATTATTTTCTATAAGAAAATTATTAGCCTTATCAATATCAAACAATTCGTAACGACTAAGGATGAAATAATAACACCTATCTAACTTTGATGGTATTAATGCGTAACCACATAAATTAATCAATTCTAAAGAGCAACAGATGGGAATATGTAATCCTATACATATTGCTATGACACTGTCCAATGCTGGACGATTCCCTTCTTTGTACTTATGATTTTTGAAAAGAGAGTATATTTTTTCCGATAATCCTGTTTTATCGGCAAATTTCTTTGGATTCCATTTTCTTATTTTAAAATAGGCCCAAAAAGCAGATTGGAAATCAGAATGTTGCTTATACGGAAGCTCTTCAAATTCGGCACATTCCTTCAACCACAGGTCTTGCAAGGCCTGCTCCTGGTCGGGTTTATGTGTCGTTTCCTTCTGCTGCATCCTATATTATTTAGTCATCTAAATTCCAAAAAGTCGAAAAAAGGCACAAGTTTTTTTTACTCTGGATAGTTTCGGGGATTTTTCAAAAACAAAAAAAAGCGTGGTGTCGAATGCACATACACTACTGAGGCTCTGGTAAACCTATCCACAATATGTGCAAACGACCCACGCCCAATTTGAGCGAAGATTCTTTTTCATTGTGGATATTCTTGATTCGCCTAAAGCAAACGACCAGATTTTCAGTAGTGGAATCAGAAATCTTTTCAGTCTATGTCAAATACAGTTATCTAAAGTGTTGAAAGTCTCCTTAAGTTATTTCAGCATTTGTATAGCCATTACCCCTGCATCAATTTCCAACCTTCAGCAAGGTTGCCCTTTTCATCCTTGTAACGATATTTTTCGGCACTATTGCAATACCATAATCCATTTTCACGAACACACAATCCTCCAACAAATTTTTCTTTGCCGGCAAGAGTGTTCAAATCACGCAACTTTTTTGAAAGGGCTTCTGCGCGACCTTCAGGATTTGCTGCAGTAAATCCACTCTTGGTATCAAAAATGCCGATGCGACCATCTACAAATTTCACAATCCAGTCGGGATAGAAAAGTCGTTCTCGATTTTCAGTGGTATTGAAATACTTGAGAGCGTAAAAATCCTTGCCGTCATCATTCTGCTTAAACCACCATTCAACCGTGGGCGATTTTTCAAGAAACTCAATAAAGGCGATTTCATTATCGCGTCCTGGATATTCTGCTTTGAGCTTGAATGGTTGAAGCATGCTCTTCATGCTAGGCTTATAATCAACATAATCGCTTGAATACGCATAAGATGTCTTGACCTTGAACGGCAAAGCTTCTTGCATTTCCTGCTTACGACGAGCAGCAACAAAGGCGTCGCGAATAGGCCTGTATTCCTTGAGAGCTTGTGTAATGGCTTTGCGGAATATACTTGCAGAATTCTTGAACAAATCCTTCAAGAAAATTTTATAGCGACCGACGTTATCTATGTTCGTCATCGAATAACGCTCAAACCATTGGCGAAGAGCTTCTTTGAAGGGTCCCCAAGAACGAGCTATGTTGCCGTATTTGGCGTCGGGTTCGGTCTGTTCTTCCAAAATGTTGTAGCAAGCATTCATGAAGTTCTTTTCGACTTCATTGTCGCTCATCTCATGCTCTACATTCTTGCCTAAATCGTTGGTCCCTGCAAAAGTTGCATTCGCCAAGACTTCGGTTGAAAGTGTCTGAGACATATCTATGCCAAATTTTTCAAGAACGCCTTCTTGTGCAAACGGATTGTTATAGGCATTCTCTGTAATTCCAAAATAAGCATTCATTGACTTGACAAACGAACTCTGGAAACTGCTAGCCTTGCCAATATCGCCATAGTCTGCACGGCTGATGAAATCGCTCTTCAAAAGTGGATCAACGATGAATGAAGACTGCTGTTTTTGAACGAGCGTTTCCGCAAAATCGCGGGTTGCTTCGGCAACAATTCCTGTAGCCTTATTTGCAACGCTCTCTCCGAAATGTTCCGTCAATATAGCCTTGACATTTCGAGTTGCCGTTTCAACAATTTGTTCTGTCTTTTGAATTTTTGATGCTGGAGAATCAGTTTCGCCAAAAAGATTCAATTCGGGATGATCATCGGACAATATTCCCGGATTTGTCGATAATTCTGGAGCAACTTGTTTAACAGCTTCTTTTAACGCAGCTTCAATTTTGGGAGCAACATCTGAAATAGGCTTATCCGAGCCATTTGCAACCAATTCGTCAAGCATAGAAGTTTTCAGCTCTTGAATGACATTATGCGTTGCTTCTTGCGTGGCGAACCCGCCAAAAAGACGCGGAGCAAGATTTGTCACTTCAGTTTTAGGCTTATTTTCTACAGTATCGGGAATGTCGGAGATTTCATTTTTGCGATAGTTCGTGTAAAGGAAACCTTCGCGAAGTTCAGGGAACGCAGTCAAATCAACTTTCGGAACCGGATTGCGTAAAATTCTTCCGAGAGTCTGCGTTTTGAATGTTGGCGATTCTATTTCACGGAACATCACGATAACATGAGCACGAGGGCAATCCCATCCCGTTCCTGCAGCATATTTGAAGAGCATAAAATCTACAGGACTATCGGCATCAGAAATATGCTCTAGATTTTCTTTCTTATTGTCAAACCATTTGGCGATTTTATTTGCAGGAACTTCGCAATTTTCCGTCAGAAATCTCGTGACGAGTTCTTCCTTCGTTTCTACACCTTGGTCCTTGAGTTTAGAATCGTCATTAGGCAACTGAATTAAAACGAGCGGGTTTATATTTTGTCCGAGGCGAGTCCACTGTTCTGCCAAAGATTCTCGTTTTTCCTTAGCAAGCCGCAACAAGGCGAAATCTAAATCTTCACCCTCAATGGTTTTCAAATCTTCTTCGGTTTGCGAAATAATCTGTTCCTTGATAAGACCTGCAGCCACAACATCGGAGCGTTTGACTTCAACATAACCAGCACGCAGATTTTGCACATCGCTGATGTTGGGAATTTTTTCTGGCGTTGCGGAAACATTCAATATGATTCGCGGATTAAGCGGTTTAATAACATCACGATATGCCGATGCAGTCACATTCTTGTGGCTTTCATCGATAATCATTACAATTTCGCGACCTTCTTTCTTTGTGTTTTCCGCGACATCTTCAAAGTAGAATCCCTGCTCCTTTTGCAGCTCAACTTCGTCGGGACGACGCAGCAAACGCTTTTTGGCATCTTTTGCCACTAACTTTTGCCAGTTCAAGAATAGAATGTCGTCTTTGTGCAAAACACCTTCGGAAAAATCTGCGATGGTCAAGAGACTTCGCCCGATATTCGGGAAGAAGTAATCATAAAACTTGTCGCGACTTTGCATCGCAAGGTCATCCGAGAAAGTAATCCAAACGAACGCGACATCGTCGTTAAAAGCAGGATCGTTTTGCAATTCGCGAACAAAATTTGACACCATGAAAGTCTTGCCGGAACCTGTCGGAGACTTGAAAGTGATGTCGAGATTATGGTCGCCCGTTTGCCAAAGTTTCTTGAACGTTTCTACGAGACCGTTCGTGCCGAGGACCGCATTTTCTTGGAAAGGAAGCATCTGCATATTTTTACCCGTTCAAAGCCTTGTAGATTTCGAGAATCGGTTTGGGAATCGCCTTGATTTCGATGTTTTTTAAATCATCGAATTCGTTTTCAAAGAAGTCGGGAGAATTCCAGCTGAATACATAAACCGTGAATTTCGACTTTTTATCAGTAGTGCGCAATTCATCGATTTTTGCAACAAAATCAGAAACTTTGCCGTAATCGCCATTATGATAAATGCATGTGTAGCGTTTTTTCTTCTCTGCATTATCGGAATAGATTTGCCAGAATCCCTTAGCCGCTTCGGGAACCTTGATTGTATCCAAGGTGTTTTCTGCTAGTGCGATAAGGCACCCCGCCTTTTCAGCAAGCTCTACTTTATCTGCGTCATTTGCATTTTTGCTCTGATGCTTGCCAACAAAGCCAGTCTTGTAATATTTAAGCGAACCACCTAATCCTTCGACATTTTCGCCCTTCGCATTAGTGTAACCGCACATTACACGACGGTTGCGTTCGTAGGTAACATTTTCACAGATATTGTTATCGCCTTCGGATTGCTGAACAAGAATGCATTGGCGGATTCCTCCATCTTCCTTATTGAGATTAAGCGTGGCATGTAGAGTTGTACCAGAACCCGCAAAGAAGTCGAGAATGACTGGAGGACGAAATGTTCCAGATGAAGAGGGGTGTGTTGCTATTTTTTCTATAAAATACAATAACGCCACTGGTTTTGAATAATCAAAATCTTTCTTTCCAAGAACTTCAACCAAATCTTTAGTAGCGTTATCATTAGAAAATTCATTTTCACATAATTTTAATGTAGATACTGGTGCTGTTCTCTTTTTTATTACAACCTTGTATCCATCCCCATCATCTTCTATTGTTGCATTCTGATAAGTTTTTGTGTAGATTCTTTTCCCATTTTTACTCTTTTTCAAAACAATAAAGCCATTTTCCTCTCCGAATTTAAATTTTTCTTTAGACCATCTCCAAGCCCAATCTGCACGTTTGAAATTCCCCTTTTTACGTTCATCATATTTTTCTTTTGATGAACCAGGATAAAAGATTTCACCTTGAAAATTTAAGGGATAATCTAAACCTGCACTATACTGTAAACTATCGTAATCAAGAGTTTGATTTAATTTATAGAAACCTCTTTCTTCATAAAATTCATCTTTGTATTTAAAATCGGAATCATCGTGTTCAAAAGGAATCAAATTATAAGAGCTTGTTTTTGAATAAACCATCAAATAATCATGGTTTCTAGCAATCGCGTCGGAAGATTTGCCGCCCCTTTTGGTTATTCGCGGGATACTTGTTATAAAATTTTCTTCTTTAAACACTTTATCGCATAGCAATTTTAGATTCGCTTGTTCGTTATCATCAATACTAATGAAGATTACGCCCTCATCACGCAACAATTTTTTCGCCAAATTCAAACGTTTTTCCATAAACGATAGCCAATAGCTATGGCGAAGTGGATGTTCTTTGGGAACTTTCTGCCCATCAGGAAATTCCGTCAAAAAACGTTTGTCCTTGTAAGTAAACCCATCTGAACCCGTATTATACGGCGGATCAATGTAGATGACATCAATTTTACCGCGGTGAGTGTAATTCAAGCAAGTGAGTGCGTGGTAGTTGTCGCCTTCGATAATCACATGGGGAGGTTTTCCTGTCAACGGACCTTCCGCATCTACGGCCTTTTCAGCGACTTCTTCAAGAATTGGAATTTTGTCTTCGGAATCCTTGTCAAAAGCTTCTGGAACATCCATCCAGTTAAGCCCATAACGAACACTTTTGACTTGAGACTTCCAGCGTTCGACTTCTTTTTCCAGTTCGCGGATACGAACCTTGAGACCATCCAATGTTTCTGCCACGTGAACCTCACGGCTAAGGGTGTGCGCCCTTATTTAGTGCTGTTCGCGTCACTGCTTCAAATAAAAAAGCGTGGCGTCGAATGCACTTACTGAAGTGGAGGCTCTGGAAAACCTATCTATAAATAAGCACAAACGACCCACGCCCATTGCTGGACGTGAGCGCTCGCCTTATTCTCAATAGATTTTGAAATTTTCCAGATTTCCACTTCGAGAATAAGAGCTAACTCTACGTTAAACTCGCGCTCCGCACCATTCGGTACGGAGCTATGTCAAAAGGAAATATAACATAAATATGCTGGCTAGAGATTGCTTCGGCCCCTTACAGGGCTTCGCAATGACGTTTGAAAGCTGGATTCCGGGTCAAGTCCGGAATGACGTATGAAAAATAGATTGCCACGAGTTCTACGAACCCCAACAATAACGAAATTATCAAGAGCCAGCAAAAAGATTAATTTAGTCTAATACCCGCAAGTAATCCATCCGACTATTCAAAATGCGGATGACAAGCACCCTCTTGACTTCAATTCGATAGAAGACCAAACAACCGGATACAGATAAACTTCTATACCGTGCAAGGGAATCGATTTTACCTTTTAAAGATGGACCAATTTCAGGAAAGACCGAAAGATTTTCGATGGCATCAAGTATCTCAAGAACCTTTTCATTCGCCGCTTTGGGACTTCCCAATTCAGACTCTATGTAGGCCTTGATTTCGTCCAAATCCGCAGCGGCTTTTGGCGAAAATACGACAGCAAGCATTTATACCTCGTATTTCTTTCGCACATCAGCAGCAGAAAGCCAGCCGCCCTGTTCGGCAGAACGCTCTCCATCGGCAAGCGCCTTCTGAAGTTTCAAAGCAGCAACCATCCGCTCGTATTCCTTAATGTCGATGACAACATAGCATCCACGACCGTTCTTAGTCAGAAATACAGGAGATTCCTCAGACACATTTTGAAGAACCTCATTATAATTACGCAAATCAGAAACGGGCAAGATACAGGGCATAGAATCCTCTGTTTTCAAAATACATAATTTTAAGTAAAATTTCAAGTAAAATTTTAAGAATGATTACTTTTACATTCCACGTACGCCAAATCAATTCGGCCCTTGAGTACATAGCTCATCTCAATCGTCCAGCCATTCGCTTTCAAAAAAGACTTGTATTCGTCTTCCGTCCACTCATGCGCAAAGCGAACACCGACAAGGCTCAAAATCCGTTGCCACAAGTTTCTTTTGCCACCCGCTTTAAAGATAAAGTTCGGGGCAATCAGTACGCCGTCATCTTTCAAGACGCGCCGGATTTCTGTAAGCGCCTTTTCAGGATTGGGGATAATGTGAAGCGCATTTGCAATCACGACCACATCAAATGATTTATCCATAAATCGTAAATGTTCTTACTCATATTTTTCTCCTAAAAAACGCACTCCCCTCATGACAAGGAAAGTGCACCCAACCGACTAAAACAAAATTTAACTATTAATAATTCCAGGCAACGACAATCTGTTTCCGCAGAACGGCACCATTCAAAAATTCAAACATCGTGCGGTAAGCGTTATCGCGGACTTCCTTGCGCGAAAGGAACAAGTCGTGCATGCCATCCGTAATCGTCACAGTCGTAACGTCCGGCCCCAATTTCGGCGCCCATTTTTCAAGGAGATTCACATCGAGCATGCAGTCGCAACGCATGTAGTCGTCATCCCACTTAACAGTGTTCACCGTACAGCCGCTACGCATCATAAGGACAGGAGCATTAATCTGCATCCCCGCATGAATCCACTTGATGCCGCGAGTTGTCGCGCGGAGATATCCAAAATACTGTTGTGGCCATTCATCGCTTTTCAATTCGCGATTGAATTCCCACTCGCCTTTTTCGCTTTTCAAAAGAGATATGTTGTACTTAGGGGCTTCCTGTTTCGGGGCAGGGACATCGGGCAACAACAGCGCAATGTCCGAGAACACAGGGAAAGCCACATTACGGACAAACCAGCTATTTTTATAATCTAGGAACGGGCTATTCAAAACGAGAGCCGCAAAATCTTCGCTATTGCGTTCATTCAGGTAATTCGGCGTAATCAGCCCACCCTGCGAATGCCCGAGAATGACGAATGGGAGTTTCGCACCCGAGCCTTTCGCAGCAATACTCTTGCTAAGCGCTACAGCCGCATCAAGCTCCGCATAGTATTCCTTGACGCTACGCATATCAGAACGCGGCTCGCCGTCACGATACGAACGACCATTGTAATGCAAGTCTATCGCAAAGAACGCAAAACCTGCAGAATCCGATTTTTCCGCAAGTTCTTCCTGGAAGAAGTAGTCATTGTAGCCATGCACGTATAAAATAATCCCACGCGGATTCGGTTCATGCGCCACCGCACGCGGAGAACTTCCGTAAGAATACTCAATCAACGTTGCATGAAAATCCTTGTCATACGGCTTTACGTCAATCGGGTAAACCTGATACGGTTCGCCAAGTTCCGGGTCCACCGACTTCTGCGGCAAAGCCTTATCAATAATAGTCTGTAGCGTAGCAGCCGTGAGAGGCTTACTGTACGCTTCGTCGCGTTTCTTTTCCTTGCAGGCTGCAAGGCATGCATTTGCAGATGTTGTAAAAAGAAATACGGTTGAAACCGCAATAAGGATAGTCTTTGCATTATTCATACGAATACGATAAAAAATCGTACAAATTTTCACTACTCCAATTAGACTTTCAAAACTCCAGCAAGTTTTAAAAATTTGCAACAGATCCATTCCGACGCAAAACGCATAAAGTCAAACATTCGTCACATTTTAATACTATCTTTTTCGCATGAATCAATCCTTTTTACCCATCGTCCAAGGTCTCACCATCCCGTTCTTAGGGACAGTTCTCGGTGCCGCATGTGTTTTCTTTGTCCGCGGCCAGATGAAGCAAAATTTAAAACGCGGACTTTTGGCATTTGCAGCTGGCGTCATGGTAGCGGCATCCGTCTGGAGTTTGCTCCTCCCAGCAATCGAGGCGAGTGAAAATTTAGGCAAATTATCATTTGCACCCGCCGCAGTCGGATTCTGGGCAGGTATTTTATTTCTATTCATTTTGGATAAAATCACGCCACATTTACATTTGGGCAGCAAAACGCCCGAAGGCCCGAGAGCAAAACTCAAACGCACCACGATGCTCACGCTCGCCGTGACACTTCACAACTTGCCCGAAGGCATGGCCGTCGGCATCGTCTTTGCAGGTTGGCTTTCCGAAAACGTCGCCATCACGCTCTCGGCCGCATTCGCACTTTCCATCGGTATCGCGATACAAAACTTTCCCGAAGGAGCCGTCGTTTCGCTCCCGTTAAAAGCCGAAGGAGCAACGCGCAAAAAAGCATTTGCGCTCGGAGCGCTCTCCGGAGCCGTCGAACCCATCGGTGCCTTGATTACCTTAATCGCCGCCGAAATTCTTTCGCCATTCATGCCGTACCTGCTTTCGTTTGCCGCAGGCGCAATGATTTACGTTGTCGTCGAAGAAATGCTCCCCGAAGTGAGCGAAGGCGACCATTTCGATGCAGGAACAATTTTATTCGCCGTCGGATTCACACTCATGATGGCTCTCGACAGCGCACTGTAATCGCTACAATTCAATGTAATGCGGATGTGAAACCTCCAGCACTATCGGGTACTGTAAAAATCGCTTTGCCAACGGCATTAAAATATCAGCCGTAATTGGGATATGTTTTAGCCAGATTCTTCTGGTTTGAGCGTTATTCGTGGACATTTTCGTCCACACCATTCGAAAAAAATAATTGATAAATATACTTGGGGAATATAATTTCGTGAAATGGAGGAACCCTTATGATTTATAGAAAAAGCATCTTTGTTTTGGTCCTTGCTCTTTCGAGTATGGTGTTTGCTACTAAGTACGAAGCCGAATCAGCAACTCTTTCCGGAGGAGCAAAAAATGTCAACGCATCCGGAGTTTCGGGAACAGGTTATGCAGACTTGCAAGAAGGAAATATTTCTTTTAATGGAGTCACCGCAGAAAGTGCGGGCAAGTACCAAGTAACCATCCATTACAAAGCCGGGGATTTCAAAGCGAACTATTTGAAAGTAAACGGCGCAACCGCAGGCACCATCGACTTTAACGCCACCACTTCGTGGGCGGATGTCACGACTGTCGCAACACTTAAAGCTGGGACAAACACAATCTCTATTGAGAAATACTGGGGCTGGATTAGCGTTGACTATATCGATATCGAACCTTACCAGTCATCGCCTTTCAAAATCTCCGCAACGCCAGTTACCCCAAATGCCACCGAAAGTGCCGTCAAACTCTACAGTTTTTTGCGAGAAAACTTTGGCAAAAAAACGATTAGCGGTATGATGACCGGCGACATGAGCGGTTACACCATGGGAGCCGACTTCAAGACGCACGACGACGTGAAATACACCTACACGCGCACAGGAAAGTACCCGGCTCTTGTCGGTTTAGATTTCTTGTTTGCAAGCGGTCCGAAAGCAAACGAAAGCTGGAACAAGGAATACACGGACAAGGCTATTTCAATCGCGAAAGGCCTCTGGAAAGCGGGAGGCATCCCAGCATTCACTTGGCACTGGAAAGACCCGCTGGATAAAAAAGACGCCTTCTATATCCAGAGTGCGGCAAACGGTGGCGAATACACTGATTTCGATTTCTCTACAGGTTTCAAGCCAGGAACCACCGAATGGAACACCGAAAGCGCAGCTTACAAAGGAATCGTAGCCGACATCGACCACATCGCCGATTATTTCCTTGAATTGCAGAAAGATGGTGTAGCGGGAATCTTCCGTCCTTTGCATGAAGCGGGTGGAAAGTGGTTCTGGTGGAGTATCAATTCCGGAGAACAGTTCGCCGCCCTCTATCGCCTCGTCTATGACCGCATGGTCAAAGTCAAAGGGGTAAAAAACATGATTTGGGTCTATAACCCTGAAGGAAGCACAGTCACCTCTTGGGATCCGGGTAGCGAATACTACGATGTACTCTCCATTGACATCTACAACAGCGCAAACGACCATTCCAGTAATGCAAGCGCCTTCGACAAATTCAAAAACGCATCGAAAAGCACGAAAATTATCGCACTCAGTGAAAACGGCCCCATTCCCGATGTGAACAACATGCATACCGACGAAGCCGTATGGAGTTGGTGGATGCCGTGGTACAGCACTTGGAGCGGAACTTGGCCAGGCCAAACAAAAGATGGTGTATGGAAGAGCAACATGAACGATGACCGCGTCATCACTCTCGAAGATATGCCTGGCTGGGACAAGTACACGGCTAACATTTCTCCCGACACTTCGACAACGAAACCTGACACTTCGATTTCCAAGCCCGACACGAATACCATCAGTATCGCAACTATGCCACGCATAGCCGGGATTGCAACCACCGTCGGAATTTTTGACATGAACGGCCATTACCTGGGCATCACCACGCAAGGACTTCCGCAAGGCCGCTATGTTGTGCGTAAAAAGATTCAAGGCCACACCGTGAACATGGTGTATTTCAAGAAATAAGTTTACTGGGCGGCGCGACAAGAGAGAGTTCTTTGTTGGTTAGGAGTCCATTTTTTTTGGAGCGCTGCCCTTTCAATTTGAAGATCGCATGGGAAACAATTCGATGAAATACATGACTTTTGCAACAACTTTCGCAATCTGGACTATTATTGGACTAGGGCCTGCAAACGCCATAATCCCAAACAAGCTAGTTTCGGGCGGGATTCCTGCGCATACTGGGACAAAGACAACGGATTACCTGACTGACGGATACCTCACCAATTGGAAAAGCAGCAGCGAGAAAGAAATCGCTTTGAACGTGGGTGCAGGGCCTTCTAAGCTGTTTATAACCTGGGAATCGTATGGCGACTGCGCATGGGCGACGAATTTTACGAGTGGATGCGGCCACAGCGGCGTTGCGTTGTCGAATTTCAAAGTATTGACTTCGGCGAATTCGACAAATGGCACCGATGGCGATTGGGAGGTTGCCGCCACCATCAAGAACAATCCTGTAATGGCTCGCGGTGTGACAATCGATTTTGCAGGCAAATCATGGTTCAAGTTCGTGAGTGACAAGGATGTCGGTCAAATCCTCGAAATAGAGGCGTTTGACATGAGCGAAGGAGGCACCGACACCTGGTTTTTTATGGGCACAAGCATTAGCCAAATGGGAATCAAACAGCAAGACACGGATTCTACCACAGCTCAGTTGATACATGCAAGGTTCCCGGAATATACGCCCGCAATGTTGCGTGGAGGTATCGGTTGCATCAACAGCACAGAAGTCGTTGCTCATTTACCTGAATATCTTGAATACGCAGGAAATGTGAAGTATTGGGCAATTGAGATGGGAACAAACGATGCATGGGGCGGCGGCGATTGGAACTTGA
>Ga0247611_10003624_pt1 | contig 22594 bp, 19 predicted proteins | sample 177DNAGHGhighgp2_FD_192422 | JGI IMG/M metagenome (GOLD analysis project Ga0247611, IMG submission 192422) | Sheep rumen microbial communities from Palmerston North, Manawatu-Wanganui, New Zealand - 1770 DNA GHGhigh gp2 | ecosystem: Host-associated > Mammals > Digestive system > Stomach > Rumen... | reverse complement strand
AAGAACTCAAAGTGGGTACCTTCAATTACTTCAAAGACATCGAGCGCAACAATCTTGACCCTAAGACTTTGCTGTAATACGATATCGGTCATAAAAGGAGTCTCTCACGCGAGAGGCTCTTTTTTTGATTTTAGATAAAAAAGAGATGATTTTTTATACTTTATATCAATAATGATCGCGTGTATTTGCGTAATTAAATTAATAATTGTACTTTTGCAATCGTTTTCAAAAATAACTCCTAAGCCTTATAATAATTGTGAGTAAGTAAATTTTTTGAGCTCCCGTGACTGTGAAGCCATGGGAGTTTTTTTTCACAATTTTCTTGCATATATCAAAAAAAAGCAGTACCTTTGCAGGCAAATTTACAAAAAGCTATGTTTTCGGAACGAGACACTAAAGGACCGGTAATGCGAAAAGGGTCCATCGAAGTAGTATGCGGATCTATGTTCAGCGGAAAGACTGAAGAACTCATCCGCCGTATGAAACGCGCTAAGTTTGCCAAACAACGCGTAGAGATTTACAAACCCTCCATCGATGTGCGCTATAGCGAAGAAGATGTGGTAAGTCATGACCGTAATGTCATCCAATCCACTCCGGTTGATAGCAGCCAGAATATCCTCCTCATGGTGGATGATATCGATGTGGTAGGTATCGATGAAGCGCAGTTCTTCGATATGGGTATCGTGGATGTATGCAAACAACTGGCCGATCGTGGTATCCGCGTCATCTGTGCGGGGCTGGACATGGACTTTAAGGGTGTGCCGTTCGGTCCGATGCCGGCTCTGATGGCCATTGCAGACGATGTGTACAAGACTCATGCTATCTGTGTCAACTGCGGTGACCTGGCGTGGGTGAGCCATCGTCTTGTAGCCTCCGATAAGCGTGTGCTGCTTGGCGAAACCGATAGTTACGAACCCCTCTGCCGAGAATGTTATAACAAAGCCATAGCGAGTGAGGCTTGTTGATATCATATTGCCTTTAGCCATCCGGGATTGTTATACTTATAGCGTTCCGGATGGTTTGTCTATTCCCCAACCCGGTACACGCGTGCTCGTGCCGCTGATGAAAAAAGAGGTGCGGGGCGTGGTGCTGCGCGTACATACCGAACCCGTTGACGAAGCATTCAAAGATAAGATTCGCCCGATTTCATCGGTAGTAGAAGCCGCTCCACCGGTGTCTCCCCAACAACTCGCCTTATGGCAATGGATGAGCAGCTATTACATGTGTTCGCTCGGCGAAGTGATGGCTGCGGCTTTGCCTGCAGGTGTAGATAAACGCTTGACGGATCCTCCGAAGCGTCGCAGAGCCCTGTTAGAGGCCTATGAAGGACCGATAGAACCCATGCATGACTTATCCCCTGCGCAAGCGAAAAGTGCCGAATCCATCGGGACTTTTTGGCAGAATGGCAAGGATATAGTGCTCCTGCATGGTGTAACCTCCAGCGGTAAGACGGATATCTATATCCATCTGATAGAAGCCCAACTGCAGGCGGGGAAGAATGTGCTGTACCTCGTACCCGAGATAGCCCTCACGACCCAACTCACCACGCGCTTGCAACTCATCTTTGGCGACCATCTCATCGTCTATCACAGCCGTCTGACCGATGCCGAACGGGAACAGCGCTATAAGCAAATCACAAATCACAAATCACAAATCACAAATAATTTTGTGGTCCTCGGCGCACGAAGTGCCATCTTCCTTCCGATACCGGATATCGGTCTCATAATCATGGACGAGGAGCATGACCCCAGTTATAAGCAAGCGGAACCCAACCCGCGTTATCATGCCCGCGCCGCTGCGATCATGCTGGCGCAGATCCATCACGCCAAAGTGCTCTTGGGGACCGCCACACCTTCCGTCGAGTCGTACTACTTGGCGCAGAAAGGGGTCTATGGACTGGTGACGCTCACCGAACGGTTCGGAGGTGTCGAGTTGCCGGATATCCATCTCATTGACCTTCGCCGGCAGTACGAACGCAAAGAGATGTACGGTCATTTCAGTGACCCCCTCGTAGATCAAATCCGTCAAGCATTGGCAGATAACAAACAGGTCATCCTCTTTCAGAACCGTCGTGGCTATGCACCCCAACTACAGTGTATGGCATGCGGGCAACCGCCTCGTTGCATCCAATGCGATGTGCCGATGCCCCTGCATAAGCGCGATAACGAACTGCGATGCCATTATTGCGGTTTCCGTACCCTTATCCCTGCCGTCTGTCCGCAATGCGGCGGCGAACTAAAAGCGATAGGTATCGGTACCGAACGCATCGAAGATGAGATACAGACCCTCTTCCCAGAAGCACGCGTACTGCGTATGGACCTCGATACGACGCGTAACAAGGATGCCTACCAGGATATCATCAATGCCTTCTCCAGCCATGAATGTGACATACTCGTCGGCACGCAGATGATCACCAAAGGTCTCCATTTTGATGATGTTCGTCTGGTAGCGGTGCTGAATGCCGATCCGCTCTTTAACCAACCCGACTTTCGTGCTTACGAACGGGCTTATCAGATGCTCGAACAGGTAGCAGGACGGGCAGGACGAAAAGGTACCAAAGGCGAAGTATGGATCCAGACCTTCGATCCGGCTAATGCCGTATTAACCATGGTGCAGCAGCATGACTACGAAGCGCTCTATCGCCAGCAGATAGAAGAGCGGCATCTATTCCAATATCCCCCATTTCATCGGATTATTCGTATCCAGATGCGGGATCATAATGCTGTGCGCGTGCATCGGGTAGCCACTCGCCTGCAGACCTATCTGACACAGGTCTTCGGTTCTCGCGTATCCGCGGTCATCATACCCTCTGTGGAGCGCGTACAAGCCTATACCCTGCGCGAACTGACCCTGCGTATAGAAAACAATGCCAATATAGCCGAAGCCAAGAGACGGCTCCGCGAAGCAATCGATAGTATTTGGTCGATTCCATCGAATAAAAATGTGAAGATAATACTAGATGTAGATCCGATATGATAGAGAAAGTACAACGCCGTGTGGCGTATATCAATGAGATGATCGAGAGTGGTCATGCAAAAGAGTTAGTAGCGATAGGGGAGGCTTACCATGCGAAGCAACTGGCCCGTATCGCCCGAAAGATATGCTAGCATCCCCAAGTGCGCGTGGTGCTGATTGCCGGACCTTCCTCCAGCGGAAAAACCAGTACCAGTCATCGCCTTTGCCTGGAACTCCTGGCGCAGGGCAAACAACCTGTGGCCCTATCCCTCGATAACTGGTATGTGGATGGTTCGCTCACCCCGCGCAAAGAGGACGGCACGAAGGACTATGAATCGGTCTATGCGCTGGATATACGGCAACTCGAAGAAGACCTCAAAGCCCTCATCGCAGGCAAAGAGATTGCGCTGCCTACTTTCAATTTTGCGGAAGAGAAACGGGAATATCTGGGAGAGACCCTGCAATTGGAACCCGATACGATCATGGTGATCGAAGGTATCCATGCCCTTAATCCTATCTTGACTGAACATATCGATGCGGCTTGTAAATTCAAGATCTATGCCGCTCCCATGAGTCCCGTATCGCTCGATGGCATCAAATGGATTCCCACTTATGTGCATCGTCTGCTACGCCGTATCAGTAGAGATTACCGCACCCGCGGCAAGAGTCCGCAGATGACCATCGCTTCCTGGCCGTCCGTACGTGAAGGGGAGAAGAAATGGATTGAACCCTTCAAGAAAGAAGCTGATGCACGGTTCGATACCTCCATGACCTATGAGTTACCGGCTATACGCTATACCGTGGAGACGGCCCTGCAAACGGTACCTGCCGTGTGTGAAGAATATAAAGTAGCAGAGCGATTGCTCTACTACCTCAGTTTCTTTGAAGGACTGGAAGCGTCGTACATTCCCAGAACCTCTATTTTGCGCGAATTCATCGGAGGAAGCCAGTTCAATGTGGGTTGATTGTAACCCCTGAACGACTATTCCAGACTGTTGATATCTACCAGTTTGTTGACAATCGCATAGATCGTCAGTCCCGCCGTAGAATGGATATTGAGTTTGCGGACGATATTCTTGCGATGCGAGATAACAGTGTGCGTCGAGATACAGAGCACATCGGCAATCTCTTTATTGCTCAATCCGTTCACCACCTGAATCAGTACATCCTTCTCCCGTTCGCTCAACTCTTCCGTCTCCGTATGCAATAGGCGCGCTTTGCTATGCGCCTGTTTCTTCGCGAGCGCAGGACGAAGTATCTCATCCTCAATCGAACAATGGTCCGCAAAATCCCGCTCCGTATGCCATAAATCACTCATCACGCAGATAAGGGCATTCGACGAACCCGGGAAATACTTAATGATCAGATTCTTTATCTCCGTCAGTTTATCCGTGATACGCTGGTCGTCATGTTCATGCTCCTCATACAAGCCTTCGTTCTCATGCTCGATATGGATGCGAATCTCATTAGCGAACTCATCATAGCAGCGTAAGATAAGATGGGAGATCTTCGATTCCGTACCTGCCGGAAAGATCGCATCAATCAGCGACAGACGCAAACGAGGAAGACGAAAATCTAGGAAATACGTATGGGCATTCTTCAGATACCGCTGCAGGGTAGGGATATCGATATCAGCCGGCAGAGCTTTCTGACGAAACACTTTATAATTGACAATAGCAAGAAACGTAGGCGTATGTACACGGTACTCCGCACAGGCTTGCTCAATCGTCTGTTCACCTACACCCATCTCCAGTCCGAAACGACTGATGATCTGAATTGCATCCTCCTCATGCGACATCAAATCGCATATTTTATCCGTAGCTTTATACATAATCGGCTGCAAAATTACAACAAAAAATCCATTTATGCAAATATTCATGCAATTTTCCCCATTATTAGGTATTGCGTATGTCAAAAAAAAGCAGTACCTTTGCACCCGATTATGAAAAAGTACTTGCTATACCTTATTATAGTATGCATATGCATCCCCGCTTATGCGCAAGAGGCCAGTGACTTCGAGATCGAAGAGGTCACCGTGGTGCAGCGTAAGAAAGGCAAGGTGAAGAGCCGTTTCGAAGCGTTTGACTCGGAGCAGATCAATTCCGAAGAGCTATGCCGTGCCGCGTGTTGTAATCTCTCCGAAGCGTTTGAGACCAACGCTTCCGTCGATGTGGCTTACTCCGATGCAGCTACGGGTGCCAAGCAGATCCGTCTGCTCGGTCTGAGCGGTACCTATGTGCAGTTGCTGCAGGAGAACACCCCTGCCGTACGGGGACTCGCGCAGACTTTTGGCCTCGAATACATCCCCGGTTCATGGATGAGCAGTATTCAGGTTAGTAAAGGAACCTCCTCCGTCGTGAACGGATATGAAGCTACTTCCGGTCAGATCAATGTGGAGTTACTCCGTCCACAATTGCAGAATCCGCTGTCCGTTAACTTCATGCTGAACTCCGAACTCATGGCGGAGGCGAATATCATGGGAGGATGGAAGATCTTCGGGCACCACGATATCCACGAGTCGCTGCATACCGGTATCCTCGCCCATTACGGCGGCAGTTTCTTACCGATGGATGGTAATCATGACTCCTTTGTGGATATGCCCAAAGTGCAGAACGCGAACCTCGCTAACCGATGGGTATATAAGCATGGCGATTATACCTTCCAGGCTTTTATTCGCGGACTCTATGACCGTCGTCGCGGAGGACAGTTATCCGATACCATCGTCAATCCGTACCGCATCAATCTCAACACCTGGCGCATAGAAGGGTTCTTTAAGAACGGCTATGTCTATGACCCTGCGAGCGGTTCGTCCGTGGCCGTCATCACGGCTGTCAGTTACCATAATCAGGATCATCAGTACGGCCTGCGCAATTGGAAAGCCAACCAACTCAATGCCTACCTCAATGCTATGTGGCAAGGGGTATTCGAAGGAACCGGCGATGTGGATAATGACCATCGTATTACGACCGGTGTGAGTCTCAATGTAGATAATTATCAGGAACAACTCAGCCTGCTGTCGCAGCCCTTAGACCGTCTGGAGATAGTTCCCGGTATCTTTGCTGAGTACAACCTCAAATACGAAGAGATGCTCTCGCTTATAGCCGGTGTGCGTGCCGATTACTCCACGCGCTACGGGTTCTTCTTCACCCCGCGTATGAATATCCGCTACACGCCGTTCGAATGGTGGACCCTTCGCGGAAGTGTCGGTATGGGGTACCGCAGTCCGAATGCAATCGCAGATAATGCGTTCTTCCTGCCCTCCAGCCGGGAACTGTATCTGGCGGAAGATATACAACAGGAACGCGCGGTGAATGCTGGTTTCTCCACTACCTTCTATATCCCGCTCGGCAGTAAGGAACTGCAGCTCTCCATGGAGTATTATTACACCCATTTCCTGAACTCCCTCATCGTCGATATGGACCAGGATAAGCATGCCGTACATATCTATAACCAAACCGACCTGCCGGGTGCCAAATCGTTCGCGCATAGTGCACAGGTAGAGGCATCCATCGAGGTGCTCAGAGGTTGGACTTGGACTGCTGCTTTCCGTTATACGGATGTGGAGCAGACCACGATTTGTTCCGATGAAATCGCGCGTTTACGGCCCAAAGCATTGACGAATCGCTTCAAAGGAGTTATCACCACATCCTACCAAACGCCCCTCAAGAAATGGCAGTTTGACCTTACGGCCCAGTTCAACGGTGTGAGTCGTGTACCAGATGGTTTTGCACAACCCTTCACCTGGTATCCCCAACTCATGGCGCAGGTCACCAAATATTTCCGTACCTGCAGCCTCTATCTGGGTGCAGAGAATATGACTAACTTCCGTCAGGATCCCTCTATCGTCGATTCTTTCCATCCTTATGACGCAGATTTCGATGCTTCGATGGTCTGCGGTCCTACAACGGGCTGGAAACTGTACCTCGGTTTTCGGTATGATTTGGAGAAGAAAGAGAACTAATCATGTGTAAAAATTGACGGAAATACCCAAAAATTGCAGAAAGAATGGCATATGCTTGCATATGTCATTTTTTTGTTGTATCTTTGCAGCGCATTATATGGCAAATTACTAAAAAATTCATTTAATACTTAATCATTATGGCAAAAAAAGCACTTAACAAGTGGACCGCGCCGAAGAGTGTCGCTCCCGAGAAAATCATTCAGTTTGGTGAAGGTAACTTCCTCCGCGCATTCGTGGACTGGATTGTATGGAACATGAACGCAAAGACCAATTTCAACGGTTCCGTAGCCGTTGTACAGCCGATCGAGAAAGGTATGGTAGAGTGGCTGAACGGTCAGGACTGTCTCTATCACGTGAACCTGCAGGGCCGTTTGGACGGTAAGGCAGTGAACAGTCTGGAGCGTATCGACGTCATCAGCCGCGCGCTGAATCCGTATTCGCAGAACTGGGCATTCATGGCGCTCGCAGAGCAACCGGAGATCCGTTTCGTCATCTCGAACACCACCGAGGCCGGTATCACCTTCGATGACAGTTGTAAGTTCACTGACGCACCCGCATCCTCTTATCCGGGTAAACTGGTGCAACTCCTCTTCCGTCGTTACAAGACCTTCAACGGCGATCCGACCAAGGGTCTGATCTTCATGCCGTGTGAGTTGATCTTCCTCAACGGTCACCATCTCAAAGATTGTATCCGCAAGTATATCGAGCTGTGGAAAGATGATTTCGGTGCAGATTACAAGGGTTTCAAAGAGTGGTTTGAGAAATACAACTACGTATGCGCTACCCTCGTGGATCGTATCGTTCCGGGCTTCCCGCGCAAGGATATCGCGGCTATTCAGGAGAAAGTGGGTTACAACGATAACCTCGTTGTACAGGCAGAAATCTTCCACCTTTGGGTGATCGAGAAACCGGAGAACATGTCTATCGAAGAACTCGAAGCAGAGTTCCCGGCTAATAAAGCAGGTCTGAATGTCCTCATCGCAGAGTCCGAGAAACCATACCACGAGCGTAAGGTGACCCTGCTCAATGGTCCGCACACGGTTCTCAGTCCGGTTACATACCTCAGCGGCGTGAACATCGTTCGTGATGCTTGCAACCATGAGATCCTCGGTAAATATATCAATAAGGTGATGTTTGACGAGTTGCTCGAGACGCTGAACTTGCCGAAGGAAGAACTCAAGGCGTACGGAGAAAGTGTATTGGAGCGTTTCAATAACCCGTATGTAGATCACGCAGTTACCAGCATCATGCTCAACTCCTTCCCGAAATTTGAGACACGCGATCTGCCGGGTCTGAAGGTTTATCTGGAGCGTAAGGGCGAACTGCCGAAGGGCTTGGTTCTCGGTCTGGCTGCTATCATCACCTACTATAAGGGTGGTGTTCGTGCTGACGGTGCGCCGATCGAGCCGAACGATGCACAGGAGATCATGGATCTGCTCAAGCAACTCTGGGCTACCGGTGACAAACGCAAAGTGGCAGAAGGTGTACTTGGTGCTACCGATATCATCTGGAAAGAGAGCAAGCAAGACCTCAATAAGATCCCGGGTCTGACTGATATGGTCGTTAAGTTCCTCGAGGACATCGAAGCTAAGGGTATGTTAGAAACCGTTAAATCGATTCTCTAATATGACTAATATTCTAAAAATCAATCCTGCGGATAATGTGGTGGTCGCGATACAACCGCAGTCCGCAGGTGCGGTTATTGAAGTGGACGGCAAACAAATCACGGTGTTGGAAGATGTGCCTGCCGGACATAAGATAGCCATCTGCGATCTTGCCGAAGGCGAGAATGTCATCAAGTACGGTTTTCCGATCGGTCATGCGCGCGAAGCGAAGAAAGCGGGTTCGTGGATGAACGAGAATAATATCAAGACCAACCTCGCCGGTCTGCTCTCCTATGAGTATCATCCGAAAGAGGTGGTGCTCAATATCCCCGATGAGAAACGCACCTTCATGGGGTATCGTCGCAAAGACGGTCAGGTTGGTATCCGTAATGAGGTATGGATTATCCCAACCGTAGGTTGCGTGAACGGTATCATCCAGAAATGTGCGGAGCGTCTGCGTCAGGAGACCGGTGCAGAAAATATCTTCGCCTTTACCCATAACTACGGTTGCTCGCAGTTGGGTGACGACCACGAGAACACGAAGAAGATCCTGCGCGACATGATTCATCATCCGAACGCAGGAGCAATTCTTGTCGTTTCGTTGGGTTGCGAGAATAACCAACCGGACGTGTTCAAGCAGTTCTGCGGTGAGATAGATGAGGATCGTGTCAAGTTCGTCACAACCCAAAAGATCCAAGGTGATGAAGTGGAGTACTGCATGCCGATTCTGCGCGATCTCTATGCTAAAACCCAACAAGACGAGCGCGTAGCGGTGCCTCTGAGCGAACTGCGCGTGGGTCTCAAATGCGGTGGTTCGGATGGATTCAGCGGTATTACCGCTAACCCCCTTCTCGGTTGCCTCTCTGACTGGTTGGTAGCCCAAGGTGGTACGACGGTCCTCACCGAAGTGCCGGAGATGTTCGGTGCTGAGACCATCCTCATGGATCGTTGTGCCAATAAAGGGCTCTTTGACCAGACCGTCAGTCTCATCAATGACTTTAAGGATTATTTCCTCAGTCACGGTGAACCAGTGGGCGAGAACCCGAGTCCGGGCAATAAAGCCGGCGGTATCTCCACCCTCGAAGATAAAGCACTCGGTTGTACCCAGAAATGCGGTAAGTCGCTCGTACGCGGTGTGATGGCATACGGTGAGCGTCTGCAGGTGAAAGGTCTCAACCTGCTATCTGCCCCGGGTAACGACCTCGTAGCATCGACGGCTCTCGCTTCCTGCGGATGCCATATGGTGCTCTTTACTACCGGTCGCGGTACGCCCTTTGGAACCTATGTACCGACGATGAAGATCTCCACCAATTCGAATCTGTATAACAACAAACCGAACTGGATTGACTTCAATGCCGGTGTGATTGCGGAAGGCGAACCCATGGAGCAAGTAGCAAAGCGTTTTGCGGACTTCGTGATCGAGGTTGCTAACGGTGCCAAAACGAATAACGAGAAGAATGGTTATCACGAGATAGCTATCTTCAAGAACGGTGTTACTCTCTAATCTATATTCGATCCTGTTCCCCTGTACATGTCCTATGTGCGGGGGATATAGTGACGGATTATGCGAACGCTGTTTCCGGTCGCTGCCCCGTACCGAACAGGCGGAGCATCGGGGAAACAGTACCGAGCAGACCCTGGTGGGCGATGTGTACGATCCGGTATCGGCACAAAAAGCAATGCATCTGGAACGCGGAGCTGCTTTTCTCTTCTATGAGAAAAACCATCCCGTCCAGCGGGCTATTCATAAGATGAAGTATGCCGACCAACCCCTGATCGGACAACAACTCGGACGCATGGCGGCCATCGAGATGCAATACGCAGATTTCTTCGATGGAATCGACATAATCGTACCCATGCCGCTGCATCCGAGACGCATGCGCGAAAGAGGTTATAACCAATCGGAGTTCATTGCCCGGGGGATCAGTGAAGTAACGGGTATACCGGTGGATACCACCCATGTTACGCGTGAGCGCAATACGCCCAAGCAGGCGCTGCAGCGCGGGGAGGAACGCAAGCATAATGTGAGCAATGCCTTTGCGGTGAATCATCCCGAGCAATGGTATAAAAAGCATATATTGGTGGTGGATGACTTAATAACCACCGGAGAAACCATGCGGAGTTGCTTGAAAGCAATGAAGCGTTTTAGAGGAGCGAAATTTAGTGTCTTTGCCTTGTGCAAAGCAAGATGATATGACTAGAAAATATGATTTTTTGATTATTGGCGGAGGTGTAGCCGGTATGAGTTTTGCACTCAAAGTAGCGCAAGCCGGTACCTATCGCATCGCGCTGTGTTGCAAGACCACACTCGAAGAAGCGAATACCGCCAAGGCACAGGGAGGTATAGCCTCTGTGACCAACCTGTTGGTGGATGATTTTGAGAAGCATATCCATGACACCATGGTAGCTGGTGACTGGTTGAGCGATCCCGTGGCTGTAGAACAAGTGGTGCGCAATGCCCCAAAAGGGATAGAAGAACTGGTCAAATGGGGTGTTAACTTCGATAAGAAAGAAGATGGGGCGTTTGACCTGCATCGTGAGGGTGGTCACTCGGAGTTCCGTATTCTCCATCATGCCGATGACACGGGTGCGGAGATTCAGCGCGGACTGATGGAAGCCGTGCGCCAAAATCCCCATATCGAAGTGCTGGAGAACCATTTTGCGGTAGAGATCATCACGCAGCACCATCTCGGTGTACGCGTGACGCGCCGTACACCGGATATCGAGTGCTACGGAGCGTATATCCTTAATCCTAAGACCCAGAAGATCGATACTTATCTCAGTCGCATCACCCTCATGGCTACGGGCGGTACCGGTGCTGTTTATGCGACGACCACCAACCCTGAGATAGCTACCGGTGACGGTATAGCGATGGTCTATCGCGCCAAGGGATTGGTCAAAGATATGGAGTTTGTGCAGTTCCATCCGACCAGTCTCTTTAACCCCAAAGAGACCCATCCTGCCTATCTCATTACCGAAGCAATGCGTGGATACGGAGGTATCCTCCGCTTGCCGAACGGGGAAGAGTTCATGCAGAAATATGATCCGCGTCTCTCCCTTGCACCGCGTGATATCGTGGCGCGTGCGATCGACAACGAGATGAAGATCCATGCGATCGATCATGTGTGTCTGGATGTGACGCACAAGGATCCCGAAGAGACCAAACATCATTTCCCGAATATATATGCCAAGTGCCTCTCTATCGGTATCGATATTACCAAACAGTATATCCCGGTGGCACCTTGTGCGCATTATATGTGCGGCGGTATCAAAGTGGATTTGGACGGTCAGTCTTCCATCCGTCGTCTCTATGCCGTAGGCGAGTGTTCGTGTACCGGTTTGCATGGTGGAAACCGTTTGGCTTCCAACTCCCTGATCGAAGCTGTCGTCTATGCCGATGCTGCAGCGAGACATAGTCTGTCCGTTATAGAAAACTACGATTTCAACGAACAAATACCCGCTTGGAATGATGAAGGTACGCTCACCAACGAGGAGCGTGTACTCATTGCGCAGGATGTGAAAGAAGTGGGGCAGATCATGTCCACCTACGTGGGTATCGTGCGTTCGAACCTGCGTCTGCGCCGTGCGTGGGAACGACTGGATCTGCTCTATGAAGAGACTGAAGACCTCTTCAAGCGCGTCAAAGCCACCAAAGAGATATGTGAGTTGCGTAACATGATCAATGTCGGCTACCTTATTACCCGTCAGGCGATCGAACGTAAAGAGAGTCGCGGTCTTCATTACTCGATTGATTATCCGAAACAAGAATCCGACCACCCGCAGGAAGTATGGTAGCCCTTTCGTTACATAGTGTGGTACCCGTACGGACCGAACCGCGGGAAGGAGCCGAACAGAGTACACAGATGCTCTTTGGGGAGTTATGCACCGTGATGGAACAAAAATCCCGATGGAATCGCGTCAAACTGAACCTGGACGGACAGGAAGGTTGGGTGGATGAGAAGATGATCACGACGATGTCCGACGAGGAATACCGTTCCTATTCCGAAGCCTTATCATCTGCTGCCACGGTTGTTTTTCCCATAGCGTATGCCGTGAGTGAGAATAACGGACAGACCATCCCCTTGACGGCAGGTACGCGCTTGACGAACTACCAAGACGGTCGGTTTGAGGTGCTGGGTGTGGGATTCCGTATTGACCCGAGCATGGTTAGGACAGCACCGCTGGAGATGAATCAGGACAACCTCTTGCAGGCGGTACGGTTCTTCCTTAATATCCCGTATCTATGGGGAGGAAAGAATGCGATGGGGATGGATTGTTCAGGTTTCACGCAGACCATCATGGGCTTATTCGGTAAGCACCTCTTGCGTAATGCCTCCGAGCAGGCTACACAAGGCGAGAAGGTGGATTCACTCAAAGAGGCACAAGCAGGAGACCTGGCTTTCTTTGATCATGAGGATGGAAAAATATCCCATGTGGGCATCATTATTGACCCCGAACGCATTATTCATTGTTCGGGACGCGTGAAAGTGGAAAAACTCGATGAAACCGGCATTTTTAGTGCCGAAAAAGGAGAATATACACATCATTTGGTAGCGATACGACGGTATTGATATGCATTTTTTGGACGCATTAAATAATACGCAGCGCGAGGCGGTTATGTACACAGAGGGACCGTCGCTGATAGTGGCAGGTGCCGGGTCGGGTAAGACTCGCGTACTGACCTATCGTATCGCGTACCTGTTGCAGCAAGGAGTACCGGCCAGCAGTATCCTCGCCCTTACTTTTACCAACAAAGCGGCGCGAGAGATGAAAGAGCGTATACAAAAACTCGTGGGAACCGATGCGCGATACCTCTGGATGGGTACTTTCCATAGCATCTGCGCCAAACTGCTGCGGCGCGATGCAGAGCGCTTGGGTTATACGCGTGACTTCACCATTTATGATACTACAGATAGCAAATCGCTCCTCAAAGGCATATGTAAAGAACGCGGGTTAGATGAGAAAATATACAAACCTTCTGCCGTGTTGGGTCGTATCTCCATGGCGAAGAATAACCTCATCAGTCCGGCGGAATACGGGATGAACCGTGAGTTACTGCAGGCCGATCGGGAAGCGCGTATGTATGAACTGACGGCGGTATATGAGATCTACCAGGCGCGTTTGCGGTCCGCCAACGCGATGGATTTCGATGACCTGCTGCTGAATATGCTGCGTCTGATGGACCAGCATCCCGATGTGCGGGAACAACTGCAGCAACTGTTCCGCTATATTCTCGTGGATGAGTACCAGGATACCAATTATGTGCAGTACCAGCTGGTAAGCCGTTTGGCGGAGCCGCAGCAGAACATATGCGTTGTGGGCGATGATGCCCAGAGTATATACTCCTTCCGAGGCGCGGATATACGGAATATATTGAATTTCCAACGCCAGTATCCGAATGCCAGGTTATTCAAACTGGAGCGAAACTATCGTTCTACGCAAACAATTGTCAATGCCGCCAACTCACTTATCCATAAGAATATCCATCAGATCGAGAAGACGGTTTTTTCTGAGAAAGAACAAGGTCTTCCTCTGCGCTTACAAGCGTATATGGATGACCGGGCGGAAGCGCTCGGCGTAGCAACCATCATCAGTAAGGCGCGCGGCAAACACGGGTATGACGACATAGCGGTGCTCTACCGAACCAATGCACAGAGTCGTGCGTTTGAGAATGAGTTGCGCAAACTCAATATCCCGTATCGTATCTATGGCGGTACCTCTTTTTACCAGCGCAAGGAGATAAAGGACTGTCTCGGTTATTTCCGCTTGGCAGTCAATCCCCGCGATAACGAAGCGCTGCTGCGTATCGTTGGTTTTCCCGGACGCGGTATCGGCGATACGACGATGAAGAAAGTGGCAACCCATGCCATTGAGCATCATCGGGCGTACTTGGATGTGATGCGTTCGCCGGAGGAAACAAACTTAGAGGTGAGTGCGGCCACAAAAACCAAGTTACGCACTTTTGCAACACTGATGGATAGTTTGCGGCAACTGAGCGAAGAGACCGATGCCTTTACCTTTGCCGAGCAGACCTTACGCACCGCAGGTGTGATGACGGCGATGGCAGTGGACCTCTCCCCCGAAGGTATCGATAGGGCACAGAATGTACAAGAGTTACTCAATGCCATCCGCGAGTTCGTGGCGCAGCGCCAGGAAGAAGGCATCGACTTTACACCCATCACGGATTTCTTGAGCGAAGTAAGTCTGCAGACCGACCAGGATGAGAATCTCACGGATACGACGGAACGGGTGACACTCATGACCGTGCATTCCGCCAAAGGGTTAGAGTTCCCGATAGTCTTCATCGCCGGTATGGAAGAGAACCTCTTTCCTTCCCAGTTCTGTATCAAACCGAATGAAATAGAAGAGGAACGACGCTTACTCTATGTAGCGATCACCCGCGCGATGGAGCGGTGCTACCTCAGCTATGCACGCCAGCGTTTCAGGAACGGACAGATGATGTTTAACTCCCCGAGTAGGTTCCTCAAAGATATCGACCGAACTTATTTTGAAGTCAAACAGTCAGCGCCTGAAAAACCCTCTTTTAGCCTGACTGACCGTTTCTCGTTCAAACCGGCTTCGCTTGTCCGACCAAAGACTCCTGTCAGCGGTGCTACAACGGCGATAGAGTCGGACTGGACAACAGGTGACCGGGTTACGCACCGGGTGTTCGGAGAAGGAACCGTGGTGCGTGTCTATCGCGATGAGGCGACGGAGAATGATAAGATTGAGATAAACTTCGATAAGCAGGGTACGAAAACACTTTTGCTTACGCATGCCAAATTGGAAAGAATATAAAATTTACAGATATGAAAAAGTTTTTATTGTTAGCGACCATCTTGCTGATGACCGTTATCGGCCAAGCGGCAAGTTACTACACTGTAAGTGAGATTATGGATGTGTATAACGACCTGGGTCTCAGTTCAAATACACAAAGTGCATCTACTTACACGGTGCGCGGATACGTCACGCGTTGGTATAACGGATATCCCAATTACCAGAATGCGGACTTCTATATCGACGATAGCTCGAATGGATCGACATCCAGATTGGAGTGTTTCCGTCTGACTGCTCAACTGGCTACAGATAAACGTACGCTGCAAATAGGAGAGTACGTTGAAGTGACGGGTTATCTAAAAAACTACAACGGTCGAGCGGAGGTGGTGAACGGTACGTTCCGCGTACTGCCGAATGTCTATTCCTTGACGGTTCTTGCCGGCAAGGGTGGTTCGGTCAATTCGGAGGTGAACGGAGACTATACCAAGGGTACGCAAGTGACGATTAAGGCCACTGCGGATGAGAATTTTACATTCCTGCAATGGAGTGACGGGAATACGAATGCTACCCGTACCATCACCGTCACGGAGGACCTCGTGCTGCGCGCGGAGTTCAAAGGGAATTACAATTATGTAGAGGATATTATTGCGATTTATAACGGTCTGAATCTGGCGAGCGGAGAAACCTCTACAGCTTCTTATACGGGCCGCGGCTATGTGACCCGTACCTTTGCCGGCTATCCTTCCAAACCCTATGCTACATTCTATGTGGATGATACCTATCAGGGAAAAACCACGCTGTATTGTTACCAGTTGACAGCCGCTGTCGAAGCAGACCAGCGCGCCATTACTACCAACGACTATGTGGAGTTTACCGGTAAACTGATGAATAACGGAGGAAAAGCCAGAGTAGTGGAAGGAACCTTCCGCGTGATGGAAGCGCCGAAAGAAGAGGAGGAAGAAGACACCGGTTGTCTCCAAGAATTGCAGGGACTGAAAGGTATACAGATCTTAGAGGCGCTGCATGAGCAAATCAAAGATCCGGATACCGTAACCTATAAGGATCTGCGTGCCGACATTACCGGTATTGACTATCGTGCCGACGGTTATGTATGGGATATGTATTCGCCTTGTGATTTTGGTCCCAAGGGATATTGTACCACCGTCGAGTCACCGGAAGAGTGCAGTTGTTACAATCGTGAACATATGGTGCCGCAGAGTTGGTGGGGAAATAATAACTCCAAGCGAATGAGGACCGATCTGCATCATGTCATTCCGGCAGATGGTTTCACGAATGAGAAACGCTCCAACAACCCCTATGGTGAGGTGACGGGAAGTCGCGATTGGTGGAATTCTATCGGCACCAAAAGGGGCTATGGAACATACAACACCACGGTCTTTGAACCCATCGATGAGTACAAAGGTGATATCGCCCGTGTGTATTTCTACATGCTGACCTGTTATTATAACGAGAACTTCACCATTAATGCGAAGGGTCGGAATGTCTTCACTTATGTCGATGGCAAAGCCGGACTGACCTCTGAAGCGCTGGCTCTGTTCCTCAAATGGCACCGCAACGACCCTGTGTCGGAGAAGGAGATTAACCGTAATAACGGTATCGAGTTGTTACAACACAATCGTAACCCGTTTGTGGACAATCCGGAGTTAGTGGAGTATATATGGGGTAAAAACGCTACGGTAGTCTATACCTGCAAAACGACAGACTTTGAAGCAATCGAAGAAGTAGCTCCGCGTGCGAAGAAAATTATCGAGAACGGTGCGTTGTTTATCGTGCTGCCGGATGGAACGCGATATACTTCCACAGGTGCGCGTGTGCGTTAATAAATAACAAATAAGGTACAAAATTTTGATGAAAAAATTTCATTTTCCGATTATAGCTCATGTGTTCGTGGCGATGTTCGCGGGCGTGGTGACGGGTCTGTTCATGCCGTCCTGGTATGTCCGTATCTTCGTTACCTTCAATGAGTTCTTCGGTCAGTTTATCGGTTTCTTGGTACCCTTGATCATCTTGGCTTTAGTCACGGCAGCTATTGCGAATACTGAGCGCAATGCCGGTAAGATGTTAACAGGGACCTTGATCGTCGTTTTCCTGAGTACAATCTTATCCGGTCTGTTTGCTTTTGGGGTGGGAGATCAACTCTTGCCGTATTTCGTGAAGGAAGATGCATCGGTAGCTATCCAACCGCAGTCAGGTGGCCAGTTTGCGTCGTATTTCTTCATCCAACTCCCTCCGGCGCTGGATGTGATGTCCGCCTTGGTGCTGGCGTTAATGCTGGGTTTGGGTATCCGTTCTTCCTCGGCGACAGGACTAAAAAAAGGCATCTCGGAACTGCAGGATGTGGTCATGTTATCCATCGAGCGCGTGCTGGTGCCGCTGCTGCCGACCTATATCTATGGTATCTTCCTGCATATGTCGGCGGCCGGAGAAGTGATAGATTTGTTGCAAAATTTCCTGTTGGTACTGCTGATCGTGATAGCGCTGCAGATAGCATGGGTATTGCTGCTCTATATCATCGCCTCGATGATGGTGCATAAGAACCCGTTCAAGTTAATCTGGACCATGATGCCGGCAGCAGTCTTTGCGTTTGCTACCTCTTCCTCTGCCGCTACCATTCCTATCACGCTCAAGCAGACGAAGAAGATTGTAGGCAGCGATGAGACGGCATCGTTTGTAGTGCCCTTGTGTGCCAACCTGCATATCCCGGGTCTGAATATCCATGTCGTACTGTGCGCGATGGCGCTGATGCTTACGACGGGTATGGAGATCGATCTGTTTACCTTCATCGCCTTCGTGCTGATGCTGGCAGTGACCTGCGTAGCGGCACCCGGTATTCCCGGCGGTTCGGTAGCTGTGCTACCGGTGTTGGCTTCGGTCTTGGGTTTCTCGCCGGAGATGCAAGCAATATGCCTATCGCTCTGTATAGCGATGGACGCACCTATCACGGCCTTCAATGTCATGTGCGACGGAGCCGTAGCGATTATGATTGATAGACAACTAAACCCGCCAGACCGGCAAGCAGAATAAGTAAGATAGGGTGACTGAGTATCTCAGTCACTTTATTTTTATAGACCTGCGGCAGCACGGTGAAGAAGCACACGGCGCCGAAGATGATCCAACTGACAGGATCAATGAAGGTGGTTGGTTTGATGAGCATCAGCGCGGCCGATGCGATGAGACCGATCACTGTGAAGCGTAGCATGCGCAGGGTCTGCTCGAAATACGGATTTCCTTTGAATCGCTTGGTGAACCAGAAATAGGCTTTGCAGATACTGAGCATGATGATCAGGCTCGGGAGCACGATGGCGAAGGTACTCAGTACGCTTCCCCATATACCGCCTACGGTATAGCCTACATAGGTGGCGCAGTTGATACCGATCGGACCAGGTGTTACTTGACTCACCGCGACTATATCTACAAACTCCTGCGGAGTCATCCATCCATGACTCTCCACTTCCATCTGTATCAATGAAAGGATTGCCAAACCGCCGCCGAAACCGAACAAGCCTATTTTGAAGAACGATATGAAGAGAGCCAGATAGAGCATAGAGTGATTAAGATAGTGGCAAGAATAACCCAAACGGGGTTGACATGCCCGAGCCAGATAAGCAAGGCTGCGGCGATAGGAATTAACGCTGTAATCCAGCCGATCTTGGCGGATTTCGCCAGTTTGACAAGCGGTGCTGCGATAAGGGCTACTACGGCAGGACGAATCCCTTTGAAAGCCGCTTCTACAGCGGGGATCTCTTTCCAATCCTGGAACACCATCGCGATGGCGAGGATGATCAGGAACGATGGCAGTACCGCACCTAAGACCGCACCGCATACACCGCGCCAACCGCCTACGCGCCAACCGATGAAGATCGCGGAATTGACGGCAATCAGTCCTGGAGCTGCTTGCGCCAGGGCGATCATGTTAAGGAATTCTTCCTCATCAATCCATCCTTTGCGGTCCACCACTTCGCGTTGGATAAGGGGTAACATCGCATAACCTCCACCTAAGGTGAAGGTACCGATTTTCAGATATGTCCAAAATAATTGGAAAAACACCGCTAACCGCCAACCGTTAATTCTGCTCCCGTAACTGCTGTTTAACGAACTTGGAGAGCATGTTGATGGCGGCGTTGTTATGTCCGCCTTGCGGTACGATCACATCTGCGAAGCGTTTGCAGGGTTCGATAAACTGCTCGTGCATCGGTTTGAGTACGCGTTGGTAGCGCTCGATCACCTGCTCAGCCGTACGGCCGCGCTCCATCACATCGCGCTTCATGACGCGTATCAGACGATCGTCTGCATCGGCATCCACGAAGATCTTCAGGTCCATCTGCTTGCGCATGTTCGGGTCGCGCAGTGCCATAATTCCTTCTACGATGATCACCTCGCGCGGCTCGATATGAATCGTCTCGTCCGAACGGGTACAGGTGATATAGGAATAGATCGGCTGCTCGATGGGATTACCCTCTTTGAGGGTAGCGATATGTTTGGAAAGCAGCGTCCAATCGAATGCATCGGGGTGGTCAAAATTGATATTCTGACGCTCCTCGATAGGCACATTGCTGCTGTCTTTGTAATAACTGTCCTGAGGAATAACGACTACTTCGCCTTTCGGAAGACGCTCGATCAGTTTCTTGACTACCGTTGTTTTGCCCGAGCCGGTACCGCCCGCAATGCCGATGATAAACATAAGATGGTGTACGTTTTTTCGGGGTGCAAAGGTACAAAAAAGATTTGATATATGCAAATATAATGCATAAAATGTGATAAAATAAAAAATATTTACAAAAAAACTTGCGTATTTCAATAATTTGTAGTAATTTTGTAGCCGAATTTGATTTGAAGCGCGCTAGCGCGTAGGAGAGATGCTCGAGTGGTTGAAGAGGCACGCCTGGAAAGCGTGTAAACTCCAAAAGGGTTTCCGGGGTTCGAATCCCCGTCTCTCCGCAAGACTTTGACTAGGTTTGAACGTCCAAGCTCGCTTGAGCGGGCAAACATGGACAAAGGATTGCACAGGATGCCCGTGGCAGACTGTGGGGATTACGAAGAAATAATCGTTCGAACCGAATGGTGAGATAAGAAATCCCCGTGCACAGGATGAAAACACAAAAACTACAATAAAATCAATTAACAAATTTTTATTCTCATGAAAAAAGTATTTGCAACCCTTACGGTGCTGGCGATGCTGACTTTTGGCAGCGCAGTAGTAATGGCACAAGAAGAAGCAGCTGCTGTAGAAGAGGCTGCTGTTGAACAAGTAGACGAGGCTGCTCCCGCAGCTGAGGAAGTAGCAGAAGCTCCGGCTGAGGAGGCAGGTGGCGTTGTAGCGCTTCACAAGACTCTCAAAACCAAGTTTATCGAAGGTGGTGCCGGCTTCATGGCGCTGACCCTCGTGACCCTCATTTTCGGTTTGGCTCTCTGTATTGAGCGTATCATCTATCTGTCGCTTAGCAAAACCAACACGAAAGAGTTGCTCGCTAATATCGAGGCTGCTCTCAAGCAAGGCGGTATTGAGAAAGCACTGGAGGTTTGCCGTAACACCCGTGGTCCTGTTGCTTCGATCTTCTATCAGGGTCTGAGCCGTTATGACGAAGGTATCGACGTTGTTGAGAAGACTGTTGCTTCCTACGGTGGTGTACAGCTCGGTTTGTTGGAGAAGAACCTCTCTTGGATCACCCTCTTCATCGCTATCGCTCCGTCTCTCGGATTCTTGGGTACCATCATCGGTATGATCGAGGCATTCGATAAGATCCAGCAGGTTGGTGATATCTCGGCTACCGTTGTTGCCGGTGGTATCAAGGTCGCTCTGTTGACAACGCTCCTCGGTTTGATCATCGCTGTTGTTCTTCAGTTGTTCTATAACTACATCCTCAGCCTTGTTGAGGGTCTGGTTAACGAAATGGAGGACAGTTCCATCAGCCTGCTCGATATCGTAGTAGAGTACGACAAGGCTCAGAAGAAATAATAAGGTACGCGTGTGTGCGCGTGATTAGATTTCTTAATAATCAACTTATAAATTCTGAGCAATATGAAAAATTATAAAATGTTACCTAAAATTACCCTCTGGTCGCTCCTGGCGCTGGGCATCGTGTTTATCGCGTTGTTCTTCCTCGGCGGCTCGAACGGTAGTCTGGAGGTAGCCGGTGACTTCCTGGATATCCCGCGTTTCACCGATGCCTTCCTTGTATGGGTCTATGTATTGGTAGCGCTGGTTGTGCTGATTACGCTGTGCGTAGTATGCGTGGACTTCGCTAACAACTGGAAGACCAATCGTCGCAAAGCTTATATGACCCTTGGCGTCGTAGGTGGTTTTGTCGCTTTGGCGCTCATCTGCTGGTTTGCAGGTAGCCCGGAGAAAATTAATATCATTGGTTACGAAGGTACGGATAACGAAGGCGCTTGGGCACAATTGGCTGACGCCGTTATCTATGCTTGCTATTTCCTCTTCATCGCTACTATCTGTACGATGATCTGGGGATATGTACACACCAAAAAACTGTCGAAATAAAATCCATCTATCATGGCAAAGAAAGTCCCACAGATCAACGCCAGCTCCATGGCGGATATTTCGTTCCTGTTGCTGATTTTCTTCCTGGTGACCACCTCTATGGATGTAAACCAGGGACTGGCTCGCCGTCTGCCTGCGCCTATTCCTCCTGATCAGAAGATTGAGGATAAGGATATCAACAAGCGCAACCTCTTGGTAGTCAAGATCAACTCGGCTAACCAACTGATGGTGCAAGGTCAGTTGATGGATGTGAAGCAACTTCGAGAGAATGCCAAGAAGTTCATTAAGAACGAAGAGAATGCGGACTACTATCCGAAGCTCGTGGAGGAGGATTTCGGTGCTCCGTTCGGTGTGCTCAAATACACCAAGGATCACGTTATCTCCGTCCAAAACGATGTCGATACCCAGTATCAGGCGTATCTCGACGTTCAGAACGAACTCGTAGCGGCTTATAATGAATTGCGTGAAGAATGCGCGCAGAAGTATTTCCACAAAGCTTACGCTGAACTTGAAGAGGACCAGCAGAAACGGATCCAGAAGATCTATCCTCAGAAGATTTCAGAGGCTGAGCCTAAAAACTATGGTAACTGATTATGGCAAAGATACGTAGAAATGAAAAACGCGAGATGCCGGCGTTGAATACGTCGTCTCTCCCTGATATTATCTTCATGCTGCTGTTCTTCTTCATGTCCGTTACGTCCATGAAAGAGGTCAGCTACAAGGTGCAGTTCAAGAACCCGCAGGCAACGGAGCTCACCAAGCTGGAGAACAAATCCC
>Ga0247611_10003623_pt1 | contig 22596 bp, 19 predicted proteins | sample 177DNAGHGhighgp2_FD_192422 | JGI IMG/M metagenome (GOLD analysis project Ga0247611, IMG submission 192422) | Sheep rumen microbial communities from Palmerston North, Manawatu-Wanganui, New Zealand - 1770 DNA GHGhigh gp2 | ecosystem: Host-associated > Mammals > Digestive system > Stomach > Rumen... | reverse complement strand
GGCCCGCTGGGACCTGGACGGCGTCGTTGGTATTGGCGATGTAACTGCCATCATCGACTACATTCTCAACAAGGCTTGGTAATTCCATTAAACGGAATATCAACTAGAATTTAATCTGGTTGGGAGACCAAATGGTTTCCCAACCAGATTTTTCTTTTATTAGCGCACAGGATAAACGACAACCCACACTAATTTTCCCGATGAGCACCATGCTGGCTCCGAAGCACAAACACACAAAAAAAAGCCGCCTTGATGACAAGACAGCTTTTTGCTTAATTGAGCGGTGTGTACGTGACTCGAACACGCGACCCCCTGCGTGACAGGCAGGTATTCTAACCAACTGAACTAACACACCTGGTTGCACTTTTCACAAATGCGCTGCAAAGATACTACAATCTACTCCAATTCTGCAAATCTTTCAGTACTTTTTTTGACACAAGAGCCGTTTTTTTAACATTTTCTCGACTTTTTGTAACTTTTCTTCAAGTCCTCAACACATGAACCTCACCCTTGGGCAATAATTGCTAATCAAGATCTTAGCGTCTCTGCGCCTTAGCGTGAGGCACTATTCGATGAAGCGTTACGACTTTTTTGGGGGGGGATTACCCCTGGCAACTATTTACCGCCTTCAAGATCAATGACATCAACACGTATCAGCTCGATGCGGGCAGCCGTCTTGCGCTCGATGGTAAAACGGTAAGGAGGCAGGTCAAACACCTCACCCACATTGGGGATAGCACCGTTCACGTCCAGCAGGTAACCCGCAATGGTCTGGTAGTCATCACTCTCAGGCAGGTCAAGGTGAAAACGCTCATTGATTTCCTCAATCTCCATGCGACCGGCAAACTCAAAGCTCGTCTCACTCAGCTGCCTGGCAACAAGATGATTGCGGTCATGCTCATCCTCAATCTCTCCAAAGATCTCTTCCACCAGGTCCTCGAGCGTCACCATGCCACTAGTGCCGCCAAATTCATCCAGCACAATCGCCATCGACCGCTTCTCCCCCATGAGCTGCTGCATCATCTTGCGGGCCAGCAACGTCTCTGGCGCAAACAACACAGGCTTCACGCGAGTCTTCCAGTCCACATTGGTCACAAACAGTTCACTCACCTGGATAAACCCGATCACATCATCAATGTTATCCTTGAACACCACAATCTTGGACAGACCCGACTGGGTGAACAGTTTCACCAGGTCGTCACGCGTGGTATCCTCAACATCAACGGCAACAATCTCGTTGCGAGGCACCATGCAGTCACGCAGTCTCGTGTCTCCAAAGTCGAGGGCGTTCTCAAATATCTTCACCTCGCGCTCAACAGTCTTGTTCTCATCCTCGCGCTTGTCTATATTCTCCTGCAAGTAGGCATCCAGCTCATCCACCGTGAGCAGCCTCACGTGCTTGGAATTAATCTTGATGCCAAAGAGCCTCATCAGCACGGCCGACAGCCAGCCCGTGAACCGTGACACGGGATATAGCACACAATAGACCATGAACAGGGGTATCGACGCCGTGCGCAGCGAGTAATTGGGATTGATGCGGAAGATGGTTTTCGGCACAAATTCTCCAAAAATCAGGATAATCAATGTGGCCACAAGCGTCTGCACCAGCAGCAGCACTGCATCGTCATGAATCCACTGCTGCAACGGCGCGGTCAGCAACCGGGCCATCGCCATCGAGTAGATGATATTGGCTATGTTGTTCCCGATCAGCAGCGTGGACAGGAACATCTCACGATTGCGGTAATACACGTTCAGGATGCGATTGATGATGCCGCCTCGAGACATCTCAATCTGCGCTCTAACCTTGTTGGAGCTCACAAAGGCGATTTCCATGCCCGAGAAGAATGCCGAGCACAGCAATGCGACCAGGGCAGTAATCAGTGACGATATAAAATAGCTTGATTCCAAAGTCAGTCTTTTGTTTAATTACGGTTGTGGGGCACTAGGTTGGTTCACTGCAGCAGTGCGACGGGGAGTGTTGCCACTGCCTGGATGAGGCATGCGGCGCTCATCAATCGGGAAGATGGCTTCCACCTGTCGCAGCTGGTAGGTAGTGAGACGCTCATTGGACTCATATCCATAACCCTCGATGATGCGACCTTGCTTCTCGATGTGGATAAAGGCTTCGCTATACATCTTGTGGCTGCGCTGGTCCCATGTCATCTGGTCTGTGAGAATCAGGTCGTTGTTCACGTTAGAGATGCGCACGTGGCCAGTGAGTGTCCACAGTGAGTTGTCCTTGTCAAAGTAGGCCGAATCGCACTGGATGCTGGTTACAGCATTGAACTTCTGGTCCAGCTCTTCACACTTCACGCCCTGAGGGAAAGTCCAGTGAGGACGCTTAGCCTCCTCAAACATGTTCCACAGCGGAGCCGTGATCCGATAACGGGTAACCCCCGAATCGCTGATGACCGTCTCAACGTCGCTCGTCGTCATCGTGGGAACAAGCTCCGGATTGGTGGGATGAGACACTACGGTAGTGGAATCGTCCTTGCACGAGGCACACAACACCACCAGCAGCAATGCCATCAATAGCACTATGTGAATCAGGCCTCTCACACTGCTCAGCGTATGCGGTTCTTCCAGAACCACAACTCATTGAAGTTCACACCCAGCGTGATGTTCAGGTAGTTCTCGGTAATCAGATGCACTGGACTGGTCTCGCGATGACGCCACTCCACACCCAGGTTGATGGTCGTGCGGCTGGGCAACGAGGCCGGCAAGCCCACACCCACGCTCACGCCATAATCGCGCACGTTGTTGCCATTATAGTTCAGGTAGTCATGATTATAGAACACGCCGGCACGGAACGACATGGCACCAACATAGCTGCCTCGACGGTTGGGCGTGTACTGAACGCCTGCTGCGACCTTCCAGCGGTCATCAAACTGCATCGTCGATGACTCATAGCCGCCTATGGAATGATACTTGGCATTGCTCCAGTTTTGATAGGTGTAATCGGCCTCGATGGTGAGCTTGCGGTTCCAGTTGTAGCTCACGCCGGCACCTATTGTGGTGGGCTGCTCATACTTGCCGCCCATCCGGGTGAAGCCCACGGTGTCCACCTTGCTGTCCTGGCTATCATAGCTCGTGCCCCACGTCTCGCCATGGAATGACTTCTTGGGTTGCCACGTGAGACCCAACGTCAACAAGTCACGGCCGCGGGACAGGGGCAGGCTGTACTGAACACCCAGCTGAGCGTTCCAGTCGCGGATTTTCATATTTCGCACAAAGTAGCTCGTCGATGACGACGCAATCACCGTGGAATTGCTGGTGGAGCCAAACAGATAAGCGAAATTAAAGCCCACGCTCAGACGCTTGATCGGCTCATAACCCACACCCACATACAACTGGTTGAAACCGCCGCCGCCGCTGCGTGACTCGGCACCGCCGTCAATGTCGCCGCCATAGTTATAACCCACTTGAGAATAGGGAACCAAGCCAAATGAACCGCCCAGCCGCTTGGCAATCTTGAATTGGGCAGTGAGATGATCCAGGCCGCCGCTGAAGTTGTAGCCCTTTCTATCACCCTCCTTGCTCCACAGGTTGGACAAGTCCACGCCCACATCCCACAAGAAGGTGAGCGAGTCCACGTTGGCATAGGATGCCGGATTCATCACATTGATCGTGCGGCCACCGCGCATGGCATACCCCACGCCACCCATCGACCGCTGGATGCTCGACGCATTGTCGTTGAGCATGCCATAACCCATCTTGGAATACGGGGTGGTCACAATTTGTGCATGAGACGTGGTTAAACCCATCATCACGACTGTCAATACTAGAGATATTTTCTTAACAATTCCCATTTGCTTGATTGTATAAAAGGATGCGGTTGAGACCCTCAGCCGCCAAATGTTCATAATAGTCTGCGTTATCCACTTCCAGGTGATCATGCAGCCACTTGCCGTCACCGCCCGTCAAGAACACCTTCAAGCCTGGATGATCACGGCGCAGGGCTGACACATAGCTCTTCACCTCACCCAGCACACCCAGCAACACGCCGCTGCGAATGGCTGTCGCCGTGTCATATCCCACCAGCGGCACATCGCCCTGGGACGTCACCAGCGGCAAGCGGCCGGTGTGCTCATGCAGCGCGGCAAAACGCAAGCCCACGCCGGGAGAGATATTTCCGCCCACAAAGCGGCCATCTCCAGTTGTCAAGTCCAGGGTGATCGCGGTGCCGGCATCAATCACCAGCACGTCGCTCGTGTCACCGCACTCGTGCAGGCGGCTCCATGCGCCCACCGCAGTGGCAAGGCGGTCGCGACCCAGCGTCTGGGGGGTGCGGTATGTGACTCCTATCGGCATGGGAGTCGCAGCAGTGAGTGGCAACAAGCGGCAACGCGATTCCACCCGTGCAGCAATTTCTTGTGTCACGGCAGGCGAGGCCGTGCTGCTCAGGATTGCAGCATCGGGCTTGTAGGCACTGACAAATCGATCCAGCACCAGCCCCTCATCACACGCCATTCGGGCCGTGGACACGAGCTGTGTACCATGGAAACAGGCCACCTTTACCCAGGTGTTGCCAATGTCGATCGTCAGGTTACCTTTCATCAAAAGCGCAAAATTAGTCAATTCCTTGAAAACCACAAAAAAATATTCAAGCCGCCCTACTCGCTATTTGACGATTTCTTGTCCTCACGCTCAATCATCCATGTCACATAGAGCTGCATCACAACACCGGCCAGCAGGAAGGCTATCCAGTCGTTGGTACCCCGTGAATAGAACATCATCGCGGCACTGGCGCAATACAGCAACGCACTCGTCACCAGCAGGTGATACAAGCGACGCAAGCGCAGCGACACGTCTCGCCGCAGCCCCAGGGCACGGCCAGCCAGCACCATGAAGGCACCACTGGCAAACGCCCAGCGCATCCACTCCTCATTGAGGTTGAGCAACGGCATCAACGCCATCACCACCATCAGCAGCAACCCTGCAACGACCAGCACATTGGACAGGGCGATTCTGTGTTCTTGTCTCATGCTCATCGGCGGCTCAGGGTATGTCGGTGATATACACCTCCTCGTTGGTTCGTTTCATGCCATATTTCTCGCGGACAAGACGCTCTAGCGACTCATTGTCGGTATTCAGCTCATTCACCTTGGCATCATACATCGCCGCTGAGTCTTGATTGTTCTTGATCTGGCTCTTCAGGTCATTAATCTGAGAGCGGTACTTGCTGATCTTCATGTAATTATTGTCGCCAAAGAACAACAATACAATGACAAAGCCCACAAATATCAGCAGCGGGATATTGAGCCATCGTGGTATCCACTTGGGACGTTGAATATTAAACAGAGCCATAATATTTCTTAGTTTCTAGTTATTAGTTCGGGGGGATAATGACCACAATCAGTCTTCATTGTCTTTCAGCAGGTTGGGACGCAAGCGGCGTGTGCGTTCCAGCGACTGCTGCATCTTCCACTCGGCAATCTTTGCCTGATGACCGCTCAGCAGGATCTCGGGCACATGCCACCCATTGAACACCTCGGGACGGGTATAGACCGGAGCCTCGATCAATCCGTCCTGGAACGAGTCGCTCAACGCGCTCTGCTCGTCACCGATCGCGCCTGGCAACAGCCGCACCACGGCATCGGCAATGACGGCCGCAGGCAGTTCTCCTCCCGTCAGCACATAGTCACCGATCGTGATCTCACGCGTAATCAAGTGCTCACGGATGCGGTAATCCACGCCCTTGTAGTGGCCACACAGGATCATCAGGTTCTCCTTGAGCGACAGGGCATTGGCCATCGGCTGATCCAACTGCTCACCGTCGGGCGACGTGAAGATGATTTCGTCATAATCACGCTGGCTCTTCAACTCCTCCATGCAGCGCCACACGGGCTCTATCTGCATCACCATCCCAGCCTCGCCGCCAAAGGGGTAGTCATCCACCTTGCGGTGCTTGCGCAGGCTCCACTCTCGCAGGTTATGGACATGGATTTCGACAAGACCCTTATCCTGCGCACGCTGCAGGATGGACGTGTGCAACGGCGACTCCAGGGCATCGGGCATGACGGTGAGTATATCTATTCTCATAACAGTGATTGCATGTTCTTGTTGTCAGTTGCTTTTACTTTTCATCCCACGGGTAACTGCGCTTGGGATTGCGGGGAAACCAGCCCTTGCGCACGCGCTCCTGCTGCTCGCCCATCTCCTTGATGCCCCAGAAACACGAGAATGCTCCCACCCCCATCAGCGACGAGAGTATCACTTCATTCACCACCAGCGAGCCCGCGCACAGCACGAGACCGGCCAGCAGGAAGAACCACTTGAAGCGCTGACCATAGTAGTATTCCCCCTTGATCACTATCGGATGGCAGATGCCTATGATCAGGAAGGAGCACAATCCCAGCACTAGCCCCTGCAGGTGATATGTCGATAAAAATTCCATCATCTTTTTATTGCTACACGGCAAGGCCGGCTTGCGCCGACCCTCCAACTTCAATTGTCCTGCAAAGGTACACTTTTTGACCGATACTGCTGCAGGATTATTCCTTAAATTGTGTTACAACCCCGTGATGCGCACTACGGGACCCGACAGCTTGAGGTTGTCCTCGTTGCCACCCGTCGTGGTCAATATCCATGCCAGGGGCTTGTGACGCTTGTCGGCAGGCAGCTTGGGGGTGGCGGCATAACCGTCGGTCAGGAATACAAGTCCGTCATATTCATCGTGCTCATAGTAGTAGTCGATCGCTGGCTGGAAATTGGTGCCTCCTCGGCCGGTGATGCGGATATTGCGGGTCGCCTGCTTGAGCAGCATGGGCTTCTCGGTGGTGATCTTGCTGTCAAACTCGATCACCTCGATGCGCTCGATTCCCTGCTTGAAGAAACGGTTGATCACGGCAAGGAACTTGCGGATGTCCTCGTCGGGAACACTGCCACTCACATCAACAGCAACCAGCAAGCGGGTGCTGTAACTATACTGGCTCCCCATCGCGTCAAAACCGTAGCGGCGGTTGGGACGCATGCGCGTCAGGTGGCGACGAGTGCTCAGGATGCTGGCACGAAACTGGCTCAGGATGGCACGGAAGTTCTGCTTGCTCACCAGCGTGCTCTCGATCAGGGCTCTCAAGTCGCCTCCTAGCGAGCCCCACTGGTTACAGCGCTGGGCTGTCTCTATCTCATGATTGACCTTCTCGCTCATCAACTCGTCCTCTTCCCACAGCGAGGCACCGGCGTCGGCTTCAAGCAGGCTGCTGGTCAAGTCGCCTTGCTCGCCCTTGCCGTCGCCCTTGACTGGCATGTCCATATCCATGGTGGCACCCTCGCCATCGGCATCCTGCTCTAGCTGGACCACCTGGCCGGCCATGAGCGAGTAGTATTGCTCAAACGCCTGGTCACGGGGGATATCAAAGATGGTAGGCGGCTCGAGACCGATGCTGTCCATTCCCTCAAGGTTGTCACACAGCGTGAGGTCACTCGACAGGCGCATCACGTCACGACGGGGATTATAGGGCTGACGCTGATAGGGATGCTTGAGGATGATGCGCACCACCTCGGCCTTGAGCCTCAGGGACAGCTGGTTGTCATCATAGTGCTCCAGGCGCTCGGGATTATACTCGATCACGCCCTTGCCGCACCGCATGTCGCAACCCATGTTGTCGTTGCGCTTCACTGCATGGGTACACAGCACGGCAAACATGAGTGGCTCGGTGAGGAACCAGTCTTGAGAAATGGTCTTTATGCGCTCACCGACGGTCATAGGCTCGCTATCATCTGGTTAATCAACTGCAACGCCTCGCGGCAGTCCATCATGATGAAGGCGTTGGCATTGGGATAGGTCGCGTTCTCAAAGAAGGATGCAAAGTGGGCTATGGCTTCCTGACGGCCGTTATTCATCATCCACTGGATGTAATGAACCAGATTGCGGCCAACAGCCTGCGTCGACTGACGGTCCACGCCCAGCTCCAGCACCTGATAGATGCCCTCATTGATGATGGCCATCTGCGGCATGGTGTAAGATGCCAGGTCACGCTGGCATGCGCCAAAGTCGCTCAGCACATCACGGGCTGTGAGCATGCGGGACTGGTTCAATGACTGGATGAACATCGAGGCCGAGCGGGCGCCTATCACGCCGGTAATCATCTTGGCCAGTCGGTTCATGTCGGTAATCTCTCCGCTTGCCTTGAGCAGACCCGACACGCGCACCCACGCGCGACGATCGGGCGTCTTGTCAAAGGTGCCCTTGTTGATGTCCACATTCTTCTCCAGCTCGTCGGGATGCTCCTCGATGAAGTGGATAACGCGTGCGTCCACTTCATGCTGCTTGGCCCAGAAGAGCCACTCGCCCACCGTGGGACTGAAGAAATAGACGTTGAAGCGTGACACCAGAGCTGGGTCAAGGTCGGTCAACTGGTATTCCTCGCCATCATTCACGGCGGCAATGACACGACTGCCAGCTGGCAACGAGCGGCCGGCCAACTTGCGGTTCAGGGACAGGTCCATGACCGATTGCAGGATTTCGGGACGCGCTCGGTTCATCTCGTCAAGGAACAGCACCACGGGCTTGTCGTCCATGGGAAACCAGTACGGCGGCATGAACTCGGTCTTCCCGGTGGCCTCGTCCTTGTTGGGCAGGCCGATGAGATCGCCGGGGTCACTCATCTGACCCAGGAACAGGGCGATCACGGGGATTCCCTGGTCTTCATAGTGGCGAGTGATGATTTCGCTCTTGCCGATGCCGTGCTTGCCCACAAGCAGGATGTTTTGTGTCGATGGCGTGGTCTCAAGAATCGTCTTGAGGTCGCTGGTGTTGATGGTGATAGCCATTATCGTATAGTTGTAAGTTTTTAGTGATATGTTTTTAGTTTTAAGTTTTTAGTCAAGAGTGGGGGCTTAAATGATCTTACTGAATCATAACAGCTTTGCGGTTTAGCGTGAGATGCTGCTCAGTGATAAGCCACTTCTCTGTTCTGATGCCTTTTTTATTCGCCTCGGGGAGAAGTGATCCACTCCACCTTCTTCTTGGGACCCACCAGGCGATAGGAGAACAGGTCTGACAGCTCCATCAAGCGGCCCACGTAGGCCAAGTCATGCGTGATGCGCGACTGGACTTCCGCCCCCTTGTTCAGGTCGATGATCATCGACTTGCCTCGCTTCAGGCGGATGTGAAGTTCGCGGCGCCCCTCCTCCTGGTCCTCGGTGAGGTGATATTGCAGCTTGCTGGCTGCCATCACCTCGTCCACCTGACGCTGCAACGCGCTTTTGGGAACCTCGGCTGCCGGTTTGGCTTCTCCGTCAAGCAGGCGGTGCAGCCAGCCCTTGATGCCCCGCTGGGGTGACTGGGGTTCAGCCTGCTCGACGGGAGGCGATGCTTGTTGCCAGTCATCACGCACCTCGCCGCGAACGGTGAATCGCCCGTCACGCGCCATGTAGGCAAACTCTACCATGTAGGGCTTGACCAGGTCCAGATGATTGATGAAATCATCATGCGGTATGGGCAAGTCCAGCGTCTTGTATCCATTCAGGCGCACCAGCAGGCGAGCCTTGTGACCGTCGGCATGACGCTTGTCAAAGCTGTAGGTGATTCCCGTGCCGTCAAAGTAGCGTTTCAGATACGCATCCATGTTGTTCAGTGCCATGTTGCGCATCTTCACGCCCTTGCTGTCGGTCTTGAAGGCAGCGGCAATGCGCTCTCTCCACTCGGCGGCATGGTCTAGGAACACGCGGGACACCTCGACAATGCGACTGCGGTCGATAGGCTCCATGGGGGCACCGCTCCACTGCTGGTGGTAGTGCATATCCTCCACATCCAGGCGGCAATAGGCAGTATTGCCTTGAACGGCATGACACAATGTCAGCCCACTCGGCGATTTCACATTCATGCCCACCGAGTACTGCCCCAATTCCACTAGCTGCACCATGTCATCGGTGACAATGCCGTTAACGAGCTCTTTACGGGCTGCCTCATATTCTTGCAGCATACGCGCATTCAGCCGCGGACCCGTGCATTGGCGGCAATTCACGCCTGGACGGTCTCCCAGGGCGGGCTTCAACACATGGTCAATCTCGCCGGCCACTTGACGTGACTGGCTTCCCTCTACATCGGTATAAGTATAAATAAACATCGACTTCACAGCGAGCAAGAACCGTGCCTAATGACATCACGCTGGCACTTTGTCGCTTCCATGCCAACAATACCCATCAAAAAAACAATGATGGAAACCAAAAACTGAAAACTTATTATTACCTTTGCCTTCCAGTTACGAGAGAACGAGAAAAACGATATGCAATTCGATACTTATACCTATGCACTGTTCCTGCCGCTGGTATTCTTCTTATACTGGGGGTTGCGCAACCACCTCAAGTGGCAAAACCTGTTCTTGCTGGTAGCCAGCTACGTGTTCTACGGCTGGTGGGACTGGCGACTACTCAGTCTCATCATGCTCACGTCTTTCACCACATGGGCCTCGGCACTGTTCATGCGAGGCGACCGCTCACGGGCCGACAAGGCTTGGGCTGCAGCCAATATCGTCCTCAATGCCGGCATTCTAGCCGTCTTCAAGTACCTTAACTTCTTGCGAGACAGCTTCGTGCATCTGTTGGGGCTCTTCGGCATCAACCCCGACTGGCCCACCTTGCACATCCTCTTGCCCGTCGGCATCTCGTTCTATACCTTCCAGGCCATCAGCTACACCATCGACGTCTATCGCGGCGACATCAAGGCAACACGCAACCCGGTGGCCTTCGGCGTGTTCATCGCGTTCTTCCCACAGCTGGTGGCGGGACCCATCGAGCGGGCCATCAACCTCCTGCCGCAGTTCCAGCGCAAGAAGACTTTCGACTACGACAACGCTGTCATCGGCATGAGGCAGATCCTGTGGGGTCTGGCCAAGAAAGTCATCATTGCCGACAACGTGGGATACTATGTGGACCAGTTGCTATACAATCCTTACTATTATCAGTCGGCCAGCATGGTGTGGGCTGCTATCCTGTTCGCCGTGCAGATTTACGCCGACTTCTCGGGGTACAGTGACATCGCCATCGGATCGGCCAGGCTGATGAACATCAAGTTGCAGCCCAACTTCAACTACCCGTTCTTCTCACGCAACATGAAGGAGCTCTGGCAACGGTGGCACATCTCGCTGATGGCATGGTTCAGGCATTACGTTTATTTCCCTCTGGGAGGATCACGGCGGGGTAAGTGGCGCACGGCACTCAACACGATGATTGTATTCTCACTGTCTGGACTGTGGCACGGGGCCAACTGGACTTTCGTCATCTGGGGCACCATCAACGGACTGCTCTTGCTGCCATTCATTTTCCTGCCCAAGAAGAAACTCAGCGACCACGCAACGTTGCGCGACCTGCCTCGATGCCTGCTCACGTTCCTCACCTTTGCGGCTGTGTTCCTCATCTTCCGCTCCAACGGTTTCACTCACCTTGCCGAAATCTGCGACGTCCTGGTCAACGGGTCATGGAAAGCTCGTCCGGTCTTTGGACAACCCATCTTTTTCATCATCCCCTTCTTCATCATCGAGTGGCTGGGACGCAAGCAGGAGTTTCCGTTAATGCGGATGCCCTTCCCCACAGTGGTGCGATGGATCATCTACTGGGCATTGCTGGCAGGCATCTCCATTGCCAGCCTCGACCGCAACATGCAATTCATCTACTTCCAATTCTGATTGATGATGAAACCCGGCATTAAAAAGTTCATCCTGCGATCGCTGCTGGCTCTATCGCCAGTGGTGGCCTATGTCGCGCTCTATGTCGCGCTCGACCCCTTCAGGATCATCAGACCCTATAACGGCATCTCCATCGCGCCAGGCGACACGATGGAACACATCCCCAACAAGCGATTTGTCGCCATCGAGGGGTTGAAATACTACAATCCGCAATACCACTACGACTCGTTCATCTTCGGGTCTTCCATTTCATCCAACTTCACGGTCCAGGCATGGAAACGTCACCTGCCTCCCGACGCATGCGTCTATCACTTCACAGCCGGAGCCAACACCCTCATCGGAATACGTGACGAGCTGCGATACTTGATCGAACATGGCATTCCCGTGCGACACGCCCTCCTCATCATGGAAGACGAGATGTTCCAGCGCAAGCCGCGCTTGAATGAGATGCCCTATGTCCCGCACCCCGACGTCTCACAACAGGTCTCTTGGCTGCACTTCCACTTTGTCCACTTCAACGCATTCCGCGACCCCTACATGCTGCTTTACAACTTGATGCCATGGCCATGGCTGGGCGACAAACTCATACAGGACGGCAAGATGGCACCCATTCCCAGCAGCCGCGACGAGATCCACAACGAGGATTCAAGCTGGAAACTCGACTCCGCCATCAGCAAGAACCCCAGGGAGTTCTACAACAAGCTGCCATGGCTTGTCGACATGAAGCCTTGGCCCAATCCCATGCCTCCCAGCATCGACCGCGATAACGAGCTCATTCTGCTGGAGATAGCTGCCATGCTCAACGCTTGCCATGCCAGCTACAAGGTCATCGTGCCGCCACGGTTCCGCACACAACCCATGTCACCCATCGACCACGCAGCCCTGTGCGAGATTATGGGACAGGAACATGTCAACGACTTCAGCGGCGACAGCACGCTCATCCACGACCTGGAGAGCTACTACGACGGCATCCACATCGTCACCAGCCGCTGCACTCAGATGATCGACAGCTGCTACAGCAAGCCGCCGTTCCCCCAGCATCGCAGCACTGGCGTCACTCCCCCGCAGGAGTGATGGGATTGACGTCGATGTTGTAGGAGCGCAGACGTTCACTCGACTTGATGTAATCACCCTGCTTGTGAATCTTGACCAGATGCACCAGGCACGTCAGGTGATCACCATTGCCGCTGTAGGCATCATAAAACCAATCACGCACCTGGTCACAGGCCTGAGCAACGGCCTCGTCCTTCCCCACATCGTCAGGAGTGGGATAAGCGGTGCGCACGGCCTCTTTCATCATCGCAATGGGATTGTGTTCCTTGTAGCGGTCAGTGTATTGGGTTGTCCCGTTAACCAGGAATTCCTCCTCCACTTCAATGTAATAATTGATGTTGTCAACATCAGGTTCATCACTGCCACACGAGACCAGTCCTCCCAACATCACGCACGTGAGGACCAACAATTGACAAATGCGATACACGTTCTTCATGTCCAATCAAATATTGCTCCGACACTTGATGCCGAAGCAATTGATGCTTTATGCTTTAAACAATATGAGTTATATTCAAGTAGCCTTGAACAGTATAACCTGGCTTTTACTTACTTGTTCTTCAGGTTCTGGTCAATGGCTTCGTTCAAGTCGGTCACGCGGGGCTCACCAGTGGTCGTGCGCACAATCTCATCGGCAAGCTTGTCAATGTCAATCTGCTTGGCAGGAGCGCGGTTAACATCGCCCTGCAGCTTCTGATCGATAAGGTAGGTCACATCAGCAATGTCCAGCATGCCATCACCATTAGCGTCAAGATTGGCAGCCGTGAGCTTGGCGGGGTTTGCCTTGTTCAGCAGCACGTCAATCGTCTGCTGGATCTGCTCATCAACATTAGCGGCAGCACTCAAGGCCACTACGCAAAATAACAGTGTAAAAATCTTTTTCATAATCTATTTCCTTTCTTTTTCTCTAAAAATTCCTTTTTTTCTACATGCAAAGGTAACGAATAAATTCCGATTCAACAAGCAAACGTATCAAAAAATATTTTTTTCAATTCGCCGCTTGTGACCCCATCGACTCATTCAGCGTCGGAATGGTCCATGCCGGGCGGCAGGGCTCCAAAGCTGTAGGTCGTGAGCGTGCGGCTGCTCACCGCTACGTTGTCCTCAAGCCTCACGCGCTTCAACTTCACAACACAGATCGTATTCTTCTCAAACTGGCCATACATGCCCTTATAATTACGGTAAATCTTGTCACACGCGGTGAGCACGGCAGCGTCGGCTCCTTGATAGTCGGGAACAGGATAGGCATCGCGCAGGGCCGTCTTCATACGGGTGATTGTGGTGTAGAGCACGTTGCCATGATCAGCATCGCTCATCGTGCCCTGGCTCTCGTCCTCATTCGAGGCCATAAAACTTTCCTCCGAGTCGATCGACAGGTAGTAATCCACTCTCAATTCTGGCTCATTATCACTGCACGATGGCAACAGCAACAAGCAGCCAACAAGCATGACCGCAAGAAATACAGCTCGGAACAAGTGCGAGCGTTGTTGATAAAAATTATTCATTTTGGTCATTGGTTACTGGTTAATAATTATTGTCTTGCAAAGGTAGAGACATTTATCGTGAATAACAAGTAAATGTGACAAAAAAATATTCTCATAACCACCTCGCTAGGTGTCACCCCGCGAGGCCACATGAATTTTGTCACCACATTTTGCCATGCTTTTCGGCGAAAAGACGTAACTTTGCAGGTTGTTCAATTTGTCAACTTAATAAGGATATGGCTAAGAAGAATCATCTACCGGTTACCGACTATGGCATGGTGCGCGTGGCAGCAGTTGTGCCTCAGGTCAATGTCGCCGACGTCGAGGGCAATGTGAATCACATCATCGAGTGCATCGACCAGGCTGTGGAGGCCTGCGCCTCGATCGTCGTCATGCCCGAGCTGTGTGTCACGGGCTACACCTGTGCCGACCTCTTCGGCAACGAGCTCTTGCTCGACGCAGCACAGCACGCTCTGATCACCCTGCGCGACCGATACAGGGACACCCCTGTCATGGCTGTCGTGGGCGCTCCATTGCGGTGCAGCGGGCACCTGTTCAACTGCGCCGTCGTCATCAACGGCGGCGAGATGTGGGTGGTTCCCAAGACTTATATCCCCAACTACAAGGAATTCTACGAGAAACGCTGGTTCACCACCAGCAACATCACCGCCATCGCTGGCAAGACCACCATCATGGTGGGAGACGAGGAAGTGCCTTTTGGCACGCACCAGATCTTTGAGGCTGGACACGCACGCGTGGCGGTGGAAATCTGCGAGGACCTATGGGTGCCTGCAACGCCCAGCAGCATCGCCGCAATCAATGGGGCCAACGTGATTGTCAACCTCTCGGCTAGCAACGAGCTCATCGGCAAGCACAACTATCTGATGGACCTCATCAAGCACCAGAGCGCACACTGCATCGCTGCCTATGTGTACGCCTCATGCGGCTACGGCGAGTCAACGACCGACCTCGTCTTTGGCGGCAACGCTGTCATTGCCGAGAACGGCAAGTTGCTTGCACAGGGGCAACGCTTCTCCACACAGCCACAGATGTCCATCGCCGACATCGACATCGCCGCGCTGGAGAACGAGCGACGCGTCAACGGGAGCTTTGCCGACAGCATGGTGCAGTTTGGCACCCCATTTGACCACCACACGATGATGGTGGCGGGTCCCATCGACTACGAGAAGACGGAACTCTTGCGCCCCGTCAAGCGGCTGCCATTTGTACCCGACGGGGACGAGCGGCTCACTGCTCGCTGCGAGGAAATCATCGCAATCCAGACCAGCGGCCTCATGCGACGGCTAGACTTCACGGGCATCAAGACCATCGTCGTGGGGGTCTCGGGCGGACTGGACTCGACTCTGGCCCTGCTGGTGGCAGTGCGTGCCTTTGACCGCATGAAACGTGACCGCAAGGACATCCACGCCATCACCATGCCTGGATTCGGTACCACCGACCGCACCTACACCAACGCTTGCGCTATGGTACAATCGCTGGGCGTGACGCTGCACGAGATCAGCATTGCCGATGCCGTCAAGCAGCACTTCAAGGACATCGGCCACGATGCCTCCATCCACGACGTGACCTACGAGAACAGCCAGGCTCGCGAACGCACGCAGATCCTCATGGACTTTTCTAACAAGGTGAACGGACTCGTCCTGGGCACCGGCGACTTGTCTGAACTAGCCCTGGGTTGGGCCACCTATAACGGTGACCACATGTCCATGTACAATGTCAACGTGAGCATCCCCAAGACGCTGGTGCGACACCTCGTGCGATGGTTCGCTACGGCACTCAACGACGGCACGCCCAACGGCCTGGCTATCCACAACACGCTCAACGACGTGCTCGACACACCCATCAGCCCGGAGCTGACGCCTGCCGCACACGACGGCACCATCCTACAGGTCACCGAGGACATCGTGGGCCCCTACGAGCTCCACGACTTCTTCCTCTATCACATGCTGCGTTATGGCTTCACCCCTGCCAAGCTCTATCTGCTGGCACGCAAGGCTTTTAATGGTGACTACGACAACGCAACCATCTTGAAATGGCTCCGCACGTTCATCAAGCGTTTCTTTGGACAGCAGTTCAAGCGATCTTGCCTGCCCGACGGCCCCAAGGTGGGAAGCGTATCGCTCTCGCCACGCGGCGACTGGCGCATGCCCAGCGACGCCTCGTCACGCTTGTGGATCGCACAATGCGATGCACTCCACATCTAGTAGCAATTGATAACTTTAATAACTGGCACTATAGTTGCATGAGGTAGCAGCAGTACAATCACGGCAATGAACTTCACCAGGGGGACATACAACGTGTTGCGCAGTGTGGTGGTCACCACACTGGCAACGGTTATCGCCTTGTTTGCGCTGGCCTACTTGCTGTTGCTGCTGCCGCCGGTGCAGGACAAGTTGAGGCATGAAGGGGAGAAAGCCCTCAGCGAGTATCTCAACACGTCGGTCTCCGTCGAGTCGGTCAGCATCAAGCCTTTCAACCAGGTAGAGGCTGGACATGTGCTCATTCATGACCAGCAAGGGGATTCCCTGCTCACCGTCACCAAGCTCGGTGCTGGCATCAGCCTCAAGGAGCTGATAGCCAATGGTCACGTCATCATCACCCATGCCGAGGTCATCGGCCTCAACGCCCACGTGACACGCCCCGACAAGGACAGCCCCACCAACGTACAGTTCATCATCGACGCGCTCAAGCCCAAGGATGACAAGCCGTCCAAGCCTTTCAACGTCCAGGTCAAGACGGTGGTGGTGCGCAACTCGACGATAACCTATGACGTGCTCGACCAGCCGCAACGCCCTGGACGGTTCGACCCCAATCACTTGGCTGTCAACAACCTGCGAGCCGACCTCACCCTGCCACAGCTCAAGAACAACGACTTTGACATCCGCATCAAGAGGCTATCCTTTGACGAGGCGTCAGGTCTGACACTCAACCGCCTCGCGGCTAATGTCCATGTCACCGACAACGCCCTCGATGTCACGGGGATACAGGTCAAGTTGCCCAACAGCGACATCCGCCTCGATGATTTCAGCCTGAGTTACTCTTCGCTCAAGAACTTGGGGAACGAGCTGCCTGGGCTGCCCTTGCGCGTGAGCACGCCGGGAAGCACCGTCACACTGGCTGACCTGTCTCCGCTGCTGCCACAGCTCAGGGGGGTCAACGACCCGCTGCACATTGTGGCAACGCTCGAGCGCAATGGCGACCGCATCGGCTTCCCCATCCTCAAGCTGCAATCGCCCGATGGCACTCTGGCCATCGACACCAGGGGCACAATCGTCACTAGCGCAATGGGGGGCGGGGTCAAGTCGATGGATCTGGAACGGCTGCACCTCAACGTCAGTGCCCAGCAACTGTCGCACATCACTCAACTCATCCCCTCACTGCCCGCTGCCACGCGCAACCTCATCACGCGCTGTGGACAGCTCAACGTGGACGGCTCGATGCACAGCATCAACCGCCATGTCACGTTCGATGGGCTCATCGCCACCTCACTGGGCAAGGCACTTATTGATGGATCGCTGGCTCAACTGCCTGGCGGCGTGCACTTCAACGGGCACATCAACACCGACGCGCTCAACCTGGGATCCATGCTCGACAAGAACGACCTCCTGGGCCAGGTGGCAATAGATGCACTCATCGATGCCACGGTCAAGCAGGGAGACGTGTCAGGACACCTGCAGGGACACATCCCCTTTATTGATTTCAAGGGATCGCGTTACCACGACATCACTGCCAATATTGACAAGAAGGGCAACGACGTCAAGGGGGAACTGGCAATGAATGACCCTGCGGGACGCGTCAACGTCGATGGATATGCCTTCTTCAACGGACCGCAATCGACCTATGACCTCAACATCGTCACACACGACTTGAGCCTGGCTCGCATGGGACTGACAGACAAATTCCCTGACCATCGGCTATCAACAAGCGTCTCGGCTTCGTTCTGGGGGAATTCTCTGGACAACGCGACGGGATATGTACAACTCGATGACGTGAATTTCACCGACAAGGAGGGCAAGGGCCTGCGCATCAAGAGCCTGCAACTCAGTGCCGATGACAACGACGGTGACAAGCTGTTGAGCATCACCAGCGACCACCTGAACGGCTACATCGAGGGACAATACAATTTCAAGACCATCGTGCCAACGGTGAAGCGCATCCTCTCGTCGGCTTTTCCGCAATACTTTGGCAACTTTGCGTCCTACTCCCACTCTGGCCTCCCCACGCAGGTCAACTTCGACTTTGCCATCACCCCCGACCAGCAGTTCAACAGCACCCTCAAGCTGCCCGTCAGCCTCATTTACCGCACCACTATCAAGGGGAGCCTCGACGAGCAGGACAACTCGTTTGACTTGACGCTCGATGCGCCCTACATCCTGCAGGGCAACAAGATCATCGAGGGAACACGCCTCAATGCATCGCTCGACAGCATCTCGGGCAGGGCCGTGTTCAACATGCAGTCGCTCTATCCGCTCAAGAATGGAAAAATGGCCATCAACATCGACGCCAGCGGACAAAATAACAGGCTGGATGCCAACGTGGGATGGAGGGTACAGCATGATGCCGACTTCCATGGCAACCTCAACCTGAGTGCCTTGCTCGACCGCAGCCATGGTGGTGCCATCAAGGCCGACGTGGACATCAGGCCATCACAGCTGGTGTTCAACGACACGGTGTGGCAAGTCGAGAAGGGACACATTGCGGTCGATGACGGTGTGATCACGGTCGAGAACCTGGCAGGTGGGCACGACAATCAGTTCATCCGCATCAACGGTAAGGCGTCAAGCGACCCGAGCGATGAACTGTGCCTGGAAATGAGTGACATCAACCTCGATTACATCTTTGGCACACTGGCCATCGACCATGTCGACTTTGGCGGACGCGCAACCAGCAAGGTGTATGCTAGCGACCTCTTCTCGCAAGCTCCGCGGCTGCACTCGCCATCACTCTTCATCAAGGACATCACCTACAATGGCGCTCTCATGGGGGACCTCGACATCGAGGTGGACTATGATAACGACACGCGGGGAATCATGGTCAAGGGCAACATCAACCAGCGCAATGGACGCCGCAGCGCGGTTGATGGGGGCATCTACGTGAGCGACGACTCGCTCAACATCATGTTCGACACCGACCATGCCAACGTGGCCTTCCTCAAGCCCTACATGGCGGCTTTCACCGGGGATGTGCAGGGCGAGATGTCGGGAAAGGCCAACCTGTTTGGCAACTTCCACACCATCAACCTGCAAGGCGACCTCATGGTGGACACGCTGCGGTTCCTCGTCGACTATGTGAACTGCTACTATACCGCCGCCCATGCGCCCATACACATCATCCCCGACTACATCGAGATCGACAACATACCCATCCACGATCGCGAGGGCCATGAGGCAAAATTCAACGGCTGGCTCAAGCATGACGCTTTCCACCGTCCGGAATTCAACTTTGCCATCACCGACGCCCGTGACTTCCTGGCCTATGACACCAACCCCAGCATTAACCCGCACTGGTACGGCACCATCTATGGCAACGGGGCTTGCTTTGTCGATGGGGGGCCGGGCATGGTGCAGGTCAAGGTCAACATGACCTCGGCACCGCACAGCAAGTTCACATTTGTCATGAGCGATGAGGAACAGGCCGTGGGCTACAACTTCATCACTTTCAGGGACAGGAACAAGCCACAGCAGCCTGCCGACAACCATCATCCCGATGACACAATCAACCTGATTCTCAGCCAGCTGCAAGAAAAGGTGAAGCAGGAAGAGATGTCCGAGCCCAGTGCCTACTTCATCGACTTGCAGGGGGACATCACGCCCGACGTGGCACTCACAGTGGTCATGGACCCCGTTGGTGGAGACCGCATCAAGGCTACCGGCAATGGGCACATGCGACTCACCTACAACAACAATGGGGAACTGGAAACCTACGGCAAGTACACGCTCGACAAGGGCACCTATAACTTCACCCTGCAGGACGTGATCATCAAGGACTTCACTATTCGCGACGGCAGCAGCATCAGCTTCCAGGGGGACCCCTATGCGGCAACGCTTGACCTCGAGGCTCTTTACTCGCTCAATGCCAACATCCGCGACCTGGATGAATCATTCGGCCAGGACCCCGACCTGAACCGCACCAGCGTACCGGTTCATGCCCTGCTCAAGGCTAGGGGTATCATCAGTCAGCCCGAAATCTCCTTCGATCTCGAGTTCCCGTCACTCACTACCGAGGCCCACCGCAAGATCAAGAGCATCATCAGCACCGATGAGATGATGAACCGTCAGATCATCTACCTGCTGGCACTCAACCGCTTCTACACCCCCGAGTACATGGGCAATTCGGCTCACCAGAACGAGTTCCTCACTTCGGTGGCGTCTTCGACCATCGCTGGACAGCTCAGTAACATCCTAGGAAAGATGACCGACAACCTGAGCATCGCTCCCAACGTGAGAACCGACCGTGGAGACTTCAGCGACGTCGAGGTCGATGTGGCTCTTTCCAGCCAGTTGCTCAACAACAGGCTACTGCTCAATGGCAACTTTGGGTACCGCGACAACACCTACAGCACGAGCAACACCAACTTCATTGGCGACTTTGACCTGGAATACCTGCTCAACAGCAAGGGAACTTTCAGGCTCAAGGCCTATAATCACTTCAACGACCAGACGCACTACTACTTGCGCAATGCCCTCACCACACAGGGGGTGGGCATCGTCTGGAAACATGACTTCAACAAGCCGCGCTCCAGGAAGCACAACCTCACTGACTCCACCCAGTCAGGCAACAGCATCAGCACCAAGCGACAGCCCCACCCCGACACAACAGGAGACAACAGTGTACGGCATCCTGTCAACATGCTGACAATCAGACCAGCGCAGCAACACAATACCAAAATTGGCGATGACTAGACACTGTATCATAGCATTTTTCATGGCACTCTCGATGGGCCTGGCATGGTGGAACAATGCCTTCTCACAGTCCGTGGACAACATGGACTACACCGCCAGCATCATGGATAGCACCGCCATCAAGGTAACACGCATTGCACGCGGTCTGGACAGCATCCAGGCATCCATCAACAGCATGAAGGCAAGGGTTGACAGCATCGAGAATGAGCGCACACGCTGGGAAAGCCTCATCTTCAGGCGAGGATGGAGCATCAACGACACGACAATCCATTACCCGCCTGTCATCGACTTTGGATTCAAGGCCTACCGATGGCTCAACCACGCGCTCAACTACTATGACACGGCCTATGTCGTCAACCCGGGCAAGAAGGGGGGAAAGAAGTTCAAAGTCATGCTCAAGAACGACAACTGGCAGGACTTCTATTCCGGACACTTGCACTTGAAGGAGTGGAACATGCCCATTCAGCTCAACAGCGACGTCACTTCACTGTTCGGCTTCCACCTGAGCGGAATGGGAGCCAGTTTCACCTATATGTTCAATGTCAGGGACCTGCTCGCGGGACGGTTCATTCACAACCGCAGGCTACAGTTCTCGTTCACCACTTCGCGCATCTTCCTCGAGGCCTACTACCGCAAGAATGACCAGAGCTCGGTACACCTGCACCGACTCGGGCCGTGGCATGGCAGCAGGATATTCACTGGACTCAAGCGGGAGGGGTATGGACTGGATGCCTACTACATCTTCAACCACACGCACTACTCCCAAGCAGCCGCTTACTGCTTCTCCAAGTATCAGCGACGCAGCGCGGGATCGCTGCTGGCGGGTATTTACCTCAGCCACCAGGATGTGGTCATCGACATGAATCACCTTGACAGTGAATTGAAGAAATACCTCCCTAACGAGATGACCGACTACCGCTTTAGATACCGCGACTTCGGGGCCATGGTCGGTTACGGCTACAGCTGGGTTTTCCACCACGGCTGGCTTTACAACATCACCATCGTCCCCAGCATCGGCTACCGGCACAGTTTCCCCAATTCCATCGAGGGGAAAAAATCACTCCTCTCCACCAACCTCAACGGACGCATGGCGCTCGTGCGCACCGCCGGCAACTTCTTCTATGCCCTCACGTTCAACCACGAGGGGCACTGGTACACCAGCTTCGACCACAGTTTCTACAACAGCTACAACCACCTCGACATCACCGCCGGCTTCCGTTTTTAAACAGCCCCGCCCAGTCCACCCAGTCAGCCCGGTCCACCCAGTCCACCCAGTCCACTGTGCCCAGGCACTGCCTCGGCCCCCACGCCTGCCCTCCACCGCCCCCTTAACAAGTGTTAAAATACAAGAAAATCACTACATTTCCCCCTAAAAAACAGTATTTTTTCGACTGATGTTTCGATGAATGGTTACCGCCTTTTTTCGTTCAAGTGATGAAGGTTTCTTTCGATGGCAATGAAAGAAATCTTCATCGGGCGGCATTTGAACTTGAGTGCTGATTTTCATCA
>Ga0247611_10003622_pt1 | contig 22597 bp, 34 predicted proteins | sample 177DNAGHGhighgp2_FD_192422 | JGI IMG/M metagenome (GOLD analysis project Ga0247611, IMG submission 192422) | Sheep rumen microbial communities from Palmerston North, Manawatu-Wanganui, New Zealand - 1770 DNA GHGhigh gp2 | ecosystem: Host-associated > Mammals > Digestive system > Stomach > Rumen... | reverse complement strand
ATGAAGAGGGGGAGGGGGTGAAAAGGGTGACGGGGGGAGGGGTTTTTGGGCCTTGGACGGCGAGAAAACGGAGTGTAAGGAACGTCTAAACTGCCCAAACAAACCGTTTTCTCGCCGCTTTGACACTAAATCAGCGTCTTTTGCGCTTCTTCCTCACTGACTTTCATGTATTTGCCGGTCACATTGAATTCAATGATTTCATCAAGCGCTGTATCGACCGCTTTGTCGTACATGCCAGACGGAAGTTGGCTGTTTACGCGTGACATACGCGCCCAATAGCCAAGACAATCCGGTCTTCCCTGCTGTCTGGCGAGGAGAAGATCCTGATTGTACCATTTATCGAAGTTATCGAACGGATTGTACGGATTGTCTGTCGTCGTCAGCGTGTATTCGCTCATGCGGATCCCTCCTTTCTGTTAGTTTTCATCCGGTGTGATCGAATCAAGAAGCGTATCAACGGACACGCCAAGTTCTCTGGCCACGTCGCCCTGCGGTGTGCCACGATCCAGAAGGCGTTCTGCCCTCGCAACCTGCGCCGCAGTCAGTTTATTTTCCCGTTTCGGACGGAACAAAGCCGCACGATACTCTGGATCCATGTTTTTGAACACTTCGCGCAGCCTTGTATCGGACAGAGCGCCAGAATTGATCGCCTTTTCTTCCGCCTCAGTCAGGACGATCCTGTGTTTCTTCGCCCCGACCTCAATACGTTTCTCATTCAAAAGACGGCCCTTCAGTTTCTTCAACTCATCGGCCGTCATGTCGTTATTTTCGATTTTCCGTAATTCAATTTCAGCGTTCGCCAGGATCTGTGCCTGCCGCTCAAGCGGCTTGTTCATATAGGCCTGCTTTAATTGCTCCAGAATACTAACAACTTCGTTGGCGTACGTTACTTTGGCGGCCGGATCCTGCACCATTGGCTTTGTATGGGCGGCTTCAACACGGGCTTCATTTGCAAAGGCTTTCATGCTGTTGGAATAACGCGCGTAGATCTGTTCCATCAGGCTTCCGCCGCCCTTGCTGACCAGGTCAAATGCGTCATCATACTCCGCCAGCATCTTACTCTTAATCATGGCAGGCTGCTCTTTGTACACGGGCTTACCATTCTCATCCCGGACGAACTCCTGGGTCTTGATCTTCTCCCCCGTCTCAGGATCAGTGGCCGTTACCGTGTGCGTCTTGAACTTCTTGCTCATCCGGCCAGTGTCTTCGTAGATCTTCTCGCCTGTCTCCGGATCATAGCCTTTGTACTTGCGGTGCGGGACATAGTAATCGGACTCAGCACGGCTGAACAGAGAGCTTGCGCCACCATAAGTACCGTCATCATGCGCCTGATAGATGCGCTTGAGCTCGTCGATGTGGTTATCGATCTCGCTCTGCCTGTAATCCAGGCCATGCTTGTACGCATCGATAACGACCATGGAGTGCTTGATTGCCCAGATCAGGTGCTGAGGCGGGACATCCAGCCCGCTGTTACCCATGTCAGTGATCAGGTTGGTGACCTTCCCCATCTCAATGCCGCGCTGCTTCTTGGTCATCTTCTTCATTCCTTCCCAGCCACGGTACTGCTCCTTGGGCTCGAAGGTCTTAAGCTCCTCGAAGTAGGGACGGTACTGAATATCCCCGTTCCCCTTGAGCGGGATCACCAGCGCGGTATCGCCGTCGAAGTCAGCGCCGGACAGGTTGGCTGCCACCCTGGAATTGATGCCCACACCGTCGATCGGACGGCCAAGCACACTCTTGGCTTCCGCATTGTTGTTGTTGACCACCAGATGCGGGATCTCCTGGATCGCAGCGTGCGGATAACGGATCAGCACGACCTCTTCGCCGTTGTTGAAGTTCGGCGCGTAGATCTCATTGTCCCGCAGACTGTTGATGGGCAGTATCACTTGTGTCATCTGCCGGCTGAAGCCATGCGCTTTCAGGTGTACAGCAGCAGCGTCGAGCCCTTCTGCGAACTCCTCCAGTTCGATCTTACGCAAAGTCGGGTTGGTGATCGCCTTGATCTCCTCGAACTCGCGGCGCTTCTCTTCATAGGTCAGGTCCAGCTGTTTCTTCGCCACTTCTGGCGGCTGCTTGGACAGCATCTGCGCCGAGATCGTACGTGACCATTCGCGCCAATTGCCTTCTTCATTGACGATGTTCAGGGCTGAGAGCTTTTCCTTCCCGTCCTTGTCAATATAATGCCGCTGCACCATACGCAGCTGGCTGTCATCACGGATCGTCGCGCCAAACGGGTTGTTCGGATCTTTCTCCATCGGCTTGAACACCGTGTTCATCTTGTCCGTGCCAAGCATTGGCGTGCCGCGGTGCTTGTTGGTATTAAATATAATATCGACACCTGGCGGCATATCATCCCGATAGACGCACATGCCCTTAATATAATGCGTGCCGTCGACCGCGATACGCACCTGCGCGTAATGCGCTTTGCCCAGATCCAGGTCTTTGACGCCACGCCGGATCTCGATAACGCCGTCCTTGTCGATGCCTTTGAAGCCGTCTCCGGTATCATCCTCAGCATACTTGACCATGCAGCGCTTGGAGCTGATGCTGACGGGCGGTTCCACGTTGTGCACCTTGAACTCGCCGCGGTCGTTGGTCTCGCCATATGCCATGCACGGTTTGATCTTGTCCTTGTGCTTGCACAGGTCAGCATAGACCGTTTTGAAAGGCCGCGAGTCGTCCGTAATGACTTCCACCGTTGTCATTTCGCCGCCGGACGTGCCCAGCTGCTGCACACGGATGCCCATGGATTTGTAGCCTTCCTGCTTCAGCGCTTCAATGGCTGTCTTCAAGCGCTGCTTTGTGACGCCCAAATATAATTCGGTGCCCTTGCCGACGTCAACGTAATGGTTCTTGGCTATCTCTTTCTTGATCGCGCTCATGGTCGACTCCAGCACGCTGTTGCGGTACGCCATTGCCTCGTTCAGATAGTTCCGAACGGTCGTGTCCTTCTTCTCATTTCCGAACAGACGCTTGGCGATGGCACGGTTGCTCATGCCCTTGTCCTTCAGCACACGGCAGCGGTTTACATAATACTTGTGCAGCTCCATCTTGGCGACGGCCTGCCGTGCACGGAACTCGTTGCTGCTCCTGAAACCGAGGTGCTTATAGATCTGTTTTTCGTTCATCCCGGCGTCTTTGAGCTTTTTGACAGTTTTCTGGAACTTGACCAGCCCACGGTATGGGTTTTCCCCGGTGCCGTAAGCGTAACGGCCGGAATGCGGGATATTTCCTTCATGCGGAGTGCCGTAATGCGCGAGATATTCAGCTTCTTCATCGCTCATCCCCGATTCCACGGCAACCGCGTAAATCGCAGCATGAGCCACAATATCGGCGATGTCTTCATCATCCTGATCGTCCATGACACTGTTAAAGAGTCGTTCTTCTTCGTCGCTCAGCATATACTCCGACATGGTCAGGCTTCCTCCTCCGCTTTCAGTCGTTCGATCTCTTTATCGAACGCGATTCCTTTCTTGATGATCGCTGAAATATCATTCGGGTCCGGATGGTGGACCAGCACCTCATTGTTCTGATAGATGCGCAGTTCCATTTCCAGCTTGTCCGGCTTTTCGCCATACTCCAGGCAATATAATGCCGCGTAAATCTCCAGCTGGACCATCTTTGCTTCGATCTCGCCCGTCTTCAGATCATGAATGCGCAGCAGACCATCGCGGCAGCAAATGGCATCCGCGGTGCCGAACCAGTTGCGGCTGTACATCAGCGGCTGTTCCGCTGTCATCCGATAGCCGATCGCGTCATTGACATAAAGGTTCAGCGTCTGCTTGCTCTTTGGCAGCCGTACACGATTTCGGATCAGCCTGGACGCGAGATCGTGCATTTCTGTTCCGTACTGTACGGCCTGCATGTTCCGGTACACGGCCCGGAGCTTGTCGATGTCGTAATTCACCCAATGGTACTTGCTCGCGCTCAGGATGGCGTGCTTCCCGATCAGGTCTGAATGTTTGTTGAAGTTCACAAAAGACCTCCTCTTCATTTTCCGGATAAACAAAACTGGCGTAGGACATCTTTGAGAGTTTTTGAATATAATAGTCCTGGTTTGGCTGGTGGGGCGCATTAGCCCGGTTCTTGACCTCCAGTGCCGCCCAGCGGTCAGAATATAAAACGGTCAGGTCAGGCATTCCTTGCAGGTAGTTCGGATCGTTCTTCATGATCACGCAGCCCGGAAAAGCCGCGCGAATCTTCTTGATCAGCTTATGCTGATAGGCGGCTTCCCGGAGCATGCGCAACCCTCCTCAAAATATAAAAAAAAGAGAAAGCGTGTATGCTTTCTCCCGAGAAAATGACACATTCTCATCCTCTTCATAATAGGGGTTGTATTTTTTGCGAACTCAGGACGAAAATGTACGCTCATTAAAGTCCTTTTTGTTGGACAGCGCCAGACGGATCGCCAGATCGATCGGCGACCGCGACATCAGGTGATAATAATATAAATCCGTATAGGGCGTGTTCAACCGGTCAATCCGCCCAGCCGCCTGCACCATCACTTTGTAACTGTAATTCTGGCTGAAGAATATAATGGTGTCAGTCGTCGTGCAGTTCCAGCCCTCAGCCCCGGCCGTGTACTGCACCAGGTATGCCCAGGACGCCCCCTGCGGTACAGGCTCGTGCTTATGCCCGTTCCACTCCGCGAAGGGAATCGCTTTCTCGGACAGCCAGTGGCGCAGCATCTCCAGCTCATAATCAAAGTTATAAAATATAATGGCCCGGCGTTTGCTGCGAAGAATAGCAATAGTCGCTTTGTAGCGCTCTTCATGGTCGTTGGCGATCCGCCTCAAAATATAACACAGCGCACCGGCGTCCCCGAGCGGCTCATCCTTCCACGGATTCCAGCGGGTCTTCATCACTTCCCGGGTCAGCTCCCGGTTGTACGGCACAAACACATACTCCTCGTGCGGGATCGTCTCCTTATGAAATTCCATATTGACCACAATATCCTTTCGATGCCGCATCAGCACGCCCTGCTGGAGGTACTTCTCCACCTTCGGAAACTTGGTGTACGTGCTGTACACTACGTGCCGGTCAATGAAGTCGCGCTTGTTCCGGTAAAAGCCGTTCGCAATGAAGACCGGAATATAATCCATCCATGTATCGCCCGGCGTCGCCGACAAAAGGATCCAGTGGTTCTTCTTCGTGATCTTCAGGAACGCCTTGACCCACGCCCCGTATCCGACCACACGCTGCTCATCAAATATAAAGAACGCGCCTGCTACTTCCGTATATTTCTTGATGTTGTTCCAGCTGTCCACGTTGGGATCCACCAGAAAATCCGCCGGCAGCGCTTCGCACTCCGCCTCCCAGTCTTTCGTATCCCGTTTGCGGGCAGTGGTGATGATGTACAGCGACTTTGGCGTCTCGTTGTAAATATAATAGCAAAGGGCGGTACGAGACTTGCCCGTACCGACCCCGCCGCAAAGGATACAGCCGTTTTTCATTTTCTTGACAGCTTCCAGCTGATGCGGATAAAGCGGAAGCGCGTTCAGGTCTATTCCGCTTTCCATAATCACGGCTCCTTAGAAATCATCTTCCATGCGGATGCGCAGCTTGTCCACGTACGCTTTCACACCGCTCTCACCGCGGGCGTTGTGCCAACTGTACGGCGACAGGCGCACATCCACGTCCGTAATATCCGCGGTGTCCAGATTCAGCGCTTCCAGGTCTTCCTCGTCCAGTTCACGCTCCGCGCCGCCCATTTCCAGCTTCACTGTCGGCGGGTAATTATCATAGCGCAGCTCCGCTTCCAGGATCGGCATGGGCTTGGGCTCGCCGTCATCATCATCGTCCCGGCGCGGAATATAATACTTCACATTCCAGCCGTCGTCCTTCAGCTGGGCCGCATCTTCGTCATCCAGGAACAGCGTAATGGTGCGCTTGCCATCTTTGTTGAACTCCGTCTTACGGCCGGAAAAGTTGCGGAAACGGCCACGGCCGAGCTGTACATGGCGCAGAGTCACTCTCGAAATATAATTAGACATATTGGGTTGCCTCCTCTTCTTTCATAAAGCTTTTGTACGTTTGATTAGTTTTACTCGCGGCGTCTTCCATGGCCTTCACCACGTCCAACACCTGATTATCAAAATATCCACGGTCGATCAGATGCTCCATTTGCAAAACGCGGACATGCTCCGCCTCCAGCCAGCGATAGCCTTTGGTGCCTGTGGCTGCGTAATAGCTGCCGTCCTTAAACCGCACCAGCAATCCGCCGCCAGCTCCCTTGACAACCGGGCAGAACAACCCAGCCCGGCCGATAAAAACATACCTATGCGTGGCCGCGTCTTTCTCGCAGAGATAAGCATACATCCTGGAAAACGATTCCGGGTCCAGATGGTTTTTCTCCAGATACTTTTCAAAATCTGCCGGATCACTGGAATGCCAGGCTTTGTCCATCTTATCCAGCAGCTTCTCCTGATCAGGGCTCAACTGCGGGATGTCCTCGTTCATATCCAAATATAATGCCGTCGTCACAGTCTTCGTTTCACACAGGTCCTCAAAGGCGATCTCCTCATGGCTGAACAGCTTTTTGAAGACGTACGGCATACGGAAGCAATCGCCCGTGGCAAACCAGCGGCCTGGATTTTCTGTCAGATCTTCCGGGTTGTTCAGGTTCTCCTCCGGAATATATCCGTATAGCTCCTCGCACCGCTCCGGCAAAGCGAACTCCGCGATATACTGCGCCTTATCCACCAGACACATTTTGCCATAGGTCGCTTCGTGCTCGAACGTGTAACCGTACACCCGACCATAATCCTGCACGAACTGGACGATTTCCTTCGTCGCGTTCGGGATCTTGATGGAGTCTGTTTTGATGTGCGCCACGGTGAACCCTTTGGCCTGTACCTCATGCTTCAGATTGATCATAAACAGCGCGCCGCGTTTAGCCACGATGTTGTCCTTATTCCGCGGATCGTGAAACGGGTTATCAAATTTCGCGCTGGTCAGGCCGTACACGCTGTTGATGGCGATCTTCAGCGCTTTGCTGAGCTGCTTGGCCTGTTTCTCATCGACCAGGTATGGCGCGAGTTTTCCATCAAGCATCTGGCGAGCGTCATCGTATTTCTTGTGTTTGATAGCGACGCGAATATCCAGGAGATCTTTGAACCTCTTTGTATACGGTCCAAACAGATCCTCCGCCACAATGCTGCTCGGGTGCATGGACGCAATGTCCAGAAGCGCCACGTCGAAATAGACGCCGGGCTCCGAATATACGTACCCGCCTTCTCCAACAGTTTCTCCACGATAAGTGCTTACTCCCTTCTCGTATCGGTACCCAGGGAAAACCGGACGCCCGCCAAGCTCGCGGTCAAACACGCAGAAGTCGGGGTAGGCCAGGTCCCCATTCAGCAGCCATCCGTGATCGACCGTCGACTCATCGCCCATATCCCGATAGTTGAACCGATCCTGCGGGTTCCGATCTTTCCCGAATATAATCTTGGTGGTCAGCTGGTTAGTCGTATCGTTGACCGACATGCCGGCGATGTCCGCCAGAATCTTCCGCGCCGTCCAATCCGCCTGGTTCGCGTCGAATACAGCTTCCGTTGCCAGAACGTCATTCTCACAGTATTCGGCGACCAGTTGCCACTTGTCTTCCGGCACAGGCTCGTCCCATGGTAACCCAAGCTCCTGGTGGTGGATACCAAGCTTGATTTCCCACTTCTTAAGCCCCTGCTTTGTGGAGCAGAAATCATAAATATCCGTATAACTGATGCTGTACGCCTCTTTGAAGAACTGGGACGACCGTTTATCGGATATAATGGACTGGCTCAACTTGTACAGCTTCTCGAAATCCCAGCCGAGGATACGGCCATACAGAATATGATTGTCGTACTTTCGGCAATTAAAGCCGATTAGCCTGAATTGCGTCAGTTCCTTCACGTCATCAGGCGACGGGTTGATCATGCGCGTCACCGGATGGCCGGCTCCCTGAAGCTTCCAGCAAATCACCAGCAGATTCGGGAAGACCTCGCAGTCAAAAAATATAATGGGCTTCTCAAGCCATTCGCGGGTTTCCACCACCTCATTGAACCGTGATTCCGGCTCCTCGTGGTTCTTGCTCATCCACTTCATCCGCCCAACAGCCTTGATGCAGTATTCGGACTGGTTGGTGGAGTGCATGGCAAAAGCGAGCACCTTCCGCTGCATATCAGACACATCGTACGACAGCGGACTGTTATACGCGTCTGACAATATCTTTTCGATAAAGTCGATGCTCGGCTTGGTGCCCGGATGAATCTCCTTCCTCAGATTCCGCTCAATCAGGTCCCTGAGCGCCTTCTCACTCTTAACATATTCCTCGTTCAGCAGTTTCCGTCCCTCCTTTAACGGCAAACCCGCAGAAATCGTCGCCACCGGAATATCATTGCAGTACGTCAGCATCCGCCTGGCAGACGCGTTTCCCGTAGACACCTTGATCTCAATGTCGTCCGCGTAGGAATTGCTCAGCTCCCTGACATCTCCTGTGTAAATATAATAGGCGTGTATGCCGGCCCCGCTCTTGCTGAACTCCATATACGTCCGTGGCCATTCTGACGCGGCTTTCAGGTTCTTTTCCCGGCTCTTCTTACCGGATTCGTCCTTCAGATCAAAGTCCACGCGAATATAATTCTTGGGCAACTGAAGAAAATGCAGTTTCGTCGTGTCCAGATCACGCAACTTCGTCTTGCAGTTGATCCACTTGCACGCGGGCTTGCCTTCTTCATCCGCGTACTGGGCCGGATAGTCCGCCAGAATATCATCCAGCAGCGACCTGGTGCACTCCAGCTTCAACTCACCGCCGACCTCAGCTTCTTTGACCAGTGCTTCTGATGATGGTTTCGGCGCGGCTTCGCCGGTAAACTTGTAATTCCGGAACCCGCTGTACCACTTCCGTACCTGCTTGCCGTCGATCCGGGCGACTTCCTCAAAATTATCAAAGTAGTTCCGCAGCTCTTCCTTAAACTTGTACATGGGCATGGCCAGACCGCCGCCTTCATTGATGTATTCTTTATACATCATGAAGGCCACTTTCAGGCTGACCCCATCCGCCTTCAAAAAATCCATGCGGTAGTAGTCTACAAAGTTGAAGAACGGATCCGTCTTAAACTGCATGCTCACCGGCCTGTATGCGTCGTAATAGCTCGGCCCGCGATCCCGGTAATATCTTAAGCAATATTCAGCGATCGCCCCCAGCTCAAACTTGATCTGACCCTTTAACTGCCGGTACCGCTTGATCGGAATATGATTCCCGCTCGGCGTCACATCGATCAGCCTTCGCAGCAGACCTGATTTGCCGTTGGTGATCTTGACTGGCTCATTGGACCCGACAAATATAAAGCAGTTGGCCTTGGCGTTGAAGCTGTCCTTGTACTTCTGCTTCATGGTGATGATCTCGTGGGATACGATGGAGTTGAACGCGGTGTTCTTATCGATCCGGCTCAGATCTGTATCCTGCTGAAACCCCACCAGCGGATTATTGCGAAACACATCGGTCGAGAAGTTATCTCCACGGCTGGTCAGGGCTTCTACGTCCAGAGCGGTCGTATACCCGTCAAACAGCATGTTGATAATATCAATGACCGTGCCTTTACCAGCGCCCGGATCACCATATAGCGCTATGAACTTCTGCACGTTCACACTGTCGCCGGACACAATGCATCCAATGGACCACAAAAGCTTTTCCAGCTCTTCGGGTAAATATAAAGTGCCAAGCATCTCATCGAACGCTGAATGGTCGCCTGGTTCCAGCGCGTAAGGCAAACGCTTTGAAATATAATCCTCACGCTTGACCTCCGTGTTCTGAAATGTCAGCTTCGAATCCAGCAGCTTAAAATTGTCCGGCATCTTGTTCAGGTAGTCGCAGAAGGTGGACCAGCTTTTTGAACTGAACCCTTCGACAGCTTGCACGTCAACGTTCGGCCCAACCGTTTGCTTGAGCTGCTCCGCTTCGTCCCAGAGCGCCCGGTCGATGATCTCCTGCAACCGAAGCTCGTCCTGGTTCCACATGCCAAGCTCGTCATCCCACACCGCGTAGAAACTATGGCCGCGAATCATAATATCTTTGCAGCGCTTGACAACAAACTCCGGAAACACATCGTATCTTTCTTTCGACTTGACAAATTTTGTACGGACCTTAAAAAAGTCCACGTCCTTCCCTCCTTTCTTCTGCGGCTCGGATCTATCTCATGGCAAAATCACCTCCCTATTTTTGGAAGCTGTATTTTTTGCGCGTGTGACAGTTTTGCAAAAAAAATTGCAGTTTGTAAAAGTTCCTATATAGTGCATTTTTTCTATAAGTTTTCAGAAGGCCTCAAAACTGTCACAACTGTCACAAACCCTTACGCCACCGGCGTTTTCGCGATTTCAAAACTGCACAAAACTGCACAAAACTGTCACAAATCGACCAAAACTGTCACACTTTTTTCGACCATTTTTTGAAAATTTGTCACTCAACTCAAAAAGTGCTCCAAAACTGTCACAAAATTTTTTCATCGCAAAGCGTCAAATCTGTCGATCAGATACTCCTCCATTTGCCTGTGAAGGGACATTTCACGCATGTCTGAACGCGCTTTTTCGACCGGAAACAGCCCGCCATCCTCACCGCATGGACCGTATTCGCGGTTCACAAATACCTCTAAAGCGCCTTCAATTTCTGCCGAACACGTCCCAGGATTCTCCGCAAACACACGATCATTGACCCATGACACACCCAAATTGTCCAACAATTCCAAAAATAACAAGGCCGGTTGGTTGTTTGCAAGCGGGTTTCCGATCAGGTTGTAACGCAGTTTTTCGACCAGAATCACGACGATTTCAAACACAGAGCAGGGCCCGACAGCCCTGTAAAATTGTGTTTTCTCCTCATTGGAAAGCTGCCGGGCGTACTCTCTGCGCATATATAATGCCTGCTCGATCTGGTTTTCATCGTCTGGCATCACGGCGTAAAACGGGCAAACGAGCATCAGCGAGCACACGCTTTCAATGCCCATTTCGCACGGATCGATCCCAAGCCTGCCGCAAAGATAGTCATAATATGTCGCCATCAAGCTCAAGGTCCATTCCCCCGTTTCATTTCAATCAAACCGCGGACAACCATAGTAATAACGATTCCGGTGCTTAATGCGAATAATATGCCAAAACACCAGCAGGCGATCGTGAACAGGGCTTCCAGTGCGCTCACTCGGAATCACCGCCCCCGAACATGATCTCGTAATCCGTTTGAATGGCGTCATCACGCAAATATAAGTTATCCTCGCTGTATACCCGCGACATGCCAAGCAAGGCTTCACGGCCGTAGCCCAGCTCAGCAAAGCGGTCAAGATAGTTGTTCCCCATCTGATCCGTCAGTGTAGAGCCGTCTTCGTCCAAATATAAACGGATCTTGTCGTATTCATGCCGCTCGGTATGGAACTCATCCACATCGATTACCAGAAGCGCTTCCCGTTCTTCTTCCGGGTCGTCGTCTTCCGGATGTTCAGTTTCACAAAGGTAGTCGTCCATCTCCTCGATGTTGTTTTGCAGGTCAATTTCGTCATAATCATCCAGAATATAATGCGAGCCGTGCATCAGGTCGGTCACCTCCTTTCTGTCCATGTCGTGATCGTAATACTCGTCGTCAATGCTTGGAACGACGATTTTCCTTGTGTTCTCAGGCGTTTTCGTCACTTCAACGTTTTTGGTTTCCGGTTGTTTTGCAGCCCCGTGCCGCCTGCCGAGAATATAAAAGAGGGCCCCGCCAGACGCGAAGCCCCCTAAAAATGCCCATATCCACCTCATGCGTATTTCCACTTCCTTCTGATGCTCTGCGGAATCATGCTGCGAATATCTTCCTGAACCTCTTCGTAGACGATGCCGTCACAGTTGAATTCCAGCAAAACGGGGACATCTTCCAAGCGCTGCAATGCCTGTACGCTCTCGTTCGGGTGCGTGTCAAGGTGCAGGAAGTCAATATAATTGTCATATTCGCCACGGTTTTTACGCAATTTCCAGCCCAGGAACTGCCCCTCAGGAATATAAGGCAGGCCAAGACGTTTACGAGCGTCGTTCAGGAACAAATATCCCTGGCCGTGGAACCTTTCGTTCAAATCATCCTGAGCTTTCTTCAGGGCAAAGAAGTTGAATTGAGGGCTGTCGACCCATTCGGTGGACGAATCCTTCGAATACCATGCGAGATAAGCGTCGGGTGTCGGATCAATTACGGGGCCGTTCTTTGCAGTCGGCAAAGCGTTTTCGTCCTTCTTTTCCTTGTGTTCAGGCAGCTCAATGATCCGTCTTTCAGGATCTTCACCGTACTTCTTCGCCACGCTCTCACGGTACGCTCTGAATGCCTTTTCTGAGGCTTTGAATGCCGCTGCATAGCCCGCAGACCGTGTCTGAATGATATGGTGCCCACCTAAAATGAGCGCCGTAGAGGCCACGCCAAGGGTCACTGTTGGCGCGTAGCATTTAGTCAATTCCCACTTGGCCTGGATGCAAATATCATGCCGGTCCCGTTCCGCCTGCGCTTCGTCATAGTCAACACTCGGGTCGTTCAGGCAATCCTCAACCGCCTTCAGATCCTCTTCTTTTTTGTCAAGGATCTTTTCCGCTTTGGTGGTGGCTTTACAGGCGGATATCACGGTTGCAACAAATCCACCGATGCCACCGTACGTCATCAGCTGGGGCGCGTATTGCCGGCCAAGCAACAGCAGCTTCCCTCCAAATTGTGTCAGCGCGACTGGTAATGCGATCATACGATTCTCCTTTCCAAATGTTATTAAAAACAAAGGGGCTCGTGGTGAGCTCCCTCTGCTTTCAAGGCTTAATTCTCCGTCGATTCTTTTCTGGAGTTTTTCCAATGTACCGTGCCATATACCGCACCCATTGCTCGGATCTTTACGTCATGACGCACTTTGATCAGCTTCTGCATTTTGACCACCGTGTTGACCGGCCACAGCACGAACATGTTCAAAATAATGTTACCGATGAATTCAAGCGTTGAGTAGTTTTTCACCTCGTTACCAAAATTGGTGATTGGTTTAAGCACCCAACTGATGTCATCATCAGACACATTATTCTTCACGCAGCTCTCAACTGCCGGTGCAACAATACCGATGAACCCATACAGAACGCAGATCAATGTAACCCCACAACCGCAAGCCATCCAAAGCATGCAAATACGTCCAAGGTTCAACATAGTGTTACCTCCTAAAAAGTATTGATAGGATATAATCCTTCATTATACGCATTGCTTATTTTGCGGATTCTATTAGTTTCAACGTCCCTTTTTCGGCGTCTATGTTTATTTCGCCTTTTATGTCCAACAAGTCATATACGCGTGCGCAATCCGCAGCCATGAGCATTGTATGGTACTGTTTCTTGCTGAGGAATCTCTTGGCGATCGCAAGTGAGATGCCTTTTTCCGGATCATACTTATCTTCTCCACGAGCTTTGACAACCGATTTCGATCCGTCTGAGAAGATGGCGATCGTCGCAGGAGGATTGAATATAATTCGTTTCAGATTGACGTGTTTTGGCATCGGCCCAGTATAAATCTCAAAATTATCTAAACTGGCAATACTACAGCACATGTCTGAAAATGCTGGCATGGTCATTCTCCTTTTTCAGACAGAATATCAATGGCCGACTGAGGCCATTTGGTGTTTGCGTCCCAGTCGGTATTTTCCGAAGACAAGTAGCATGGAATCTCTTCCAGATAAGATTGGTCATCCGAATCATAATTGTAAATGAGGAGCATGGGTACAGCCCAGACTGAAGCAAGATACGTGTAATCGTCATAATAAGGCTTTCCGTCAGCAAGAATCTGACCTTCTGTATTGTGGTAGTCTCCGTACAGTCCGGCACTTGCTTCTGTTAAACCTCTCTCTTTAATGATTCGAGCAGCTTTGTCCCAATCAAACACCTTCAACAAGCTGGCCATTTTTCATTTTCCTCCTTTATTTTTCTTTGTTCTCGCTTTATAGTGTTATTTACTATACTTCCGTATAGTTTTCGCCTGTTGTTTCACGGGCCAGTACGCCAAGTAACATCATTGATGCGAGAAGTTTTTTTGCGTCTCTTGGCTTGTTAAGTTGATCCGGCGAATGGCAAGCCGTCCTTATTGCACTGTCTTTGATACACCTTTCCATAGCCGCAAGTTGGTCATCATGCACTTTCTTTGCTTCGGCCAAAAACTGGTCATCAAGGTCTTCCTGTCGATATAATACCATTCGATCACTCCCATTTCATTTATGGTGTTATTTTAATTACTTCTTAGTCCAAATAGATATGATTATGAATATCTCCAAGAATAAGATTATCAGTTCTATTGGCATTTTACTTACATCCTTTACAAACGAGGATTGATTGTGATGACTGGCGTTGCGTTTTCCATACCAGTATAAGATTTCATATCAGCCCCACACTTTGGGCAAAATCTGTAGTCAGCAATAAAATCAGCACTCTCATAATACTGGTAGTACCACGGAACAAAGAACTTACACCTCTTGCATCTCCAACCATCCTGGCCGCACTTATCTTCCATGTAAACCCAACTTGATTCTTTAGGCATCTTAAACTCCTATTCAAGTCAGTATCTTCTTGCGATTTCGTCAGCTTCTTCTTTACCAACTTCCTTGACCCAGCGTCTGTAATCAAGCCATTGTCCAAGTGGCAACAGGAGAAATGCAACAGCAAAGCATAATCCGATCTTACAAATAACTGGGATTTCGATAAGCCAGTCTATAAAATCCATCATGTGTTAAACTCCTATTTAGAATACATCAACGGTAGTTATTACAATCATTTACACTGCGCCTCCTCTATTCTCAAACGCAAGACTTGATCGCCGTTACAATATAATCAATGAGTTCTTTAATGCTCTCGACCGACATACCGACATTTTCAAACGTAGCAGTTTTGGCAATCAGCATTTCGATGCTTGCCACTTTTCCTGGAATGAAGATGGAAGCGATGATAAATATAACGGAGACTACGGATAATATTTTACCAAGCTTAATCCATTTCAAAGCCTCCCGCATTTCTCTATCGTCAATGACGTCAATATGCTTTTTGGTTGCGCTGTCGTATTCTGTATCGTAGGCGTTCGCTTTTCCATACCATCCGTATATTAGTGCGAGGATTCCGCCAGCCAAACCACAACCACCAAGAATAGCGAGCACTGTCTGCAAGATACCGAGCACGTTGATCCAATAGAATACAGACGGATCGATGATATAATTCATTTCATAGTGAAGCGTGTTCATCATTTTCATTCTCCTTCTTTATCGTGCACTACAGCATCGTCAGGTTCATATATCGTTTCTTCCATTATTCTGTCATCTCTTAAACTCCCATTATAAGTTCTTACTTACATGATACCCAAATGGAATGACCCCTTTAACAATGTTTTCCCAATGTTGTCTCACTTCCCCACACGCATATCCATCGTCTTCATTCAGATATTTCTTGGCTTTTTTCTGAATGGACGACCATGTCTCTTCGCTGATAATTTTGTCAAATTTGTACCCATATTGCGGGAACAAGAAATCATCATAATCAATAAGCCGTAATCCGCATGTGTTAGATTCATACATCCAGTTCCTTATAAAATCCCACATAATGAATCCGGCTTGAAAGCTTGTGATTCCTTCGACTTCTGCTCCAAGCCAGGCGCAAGCAACCGAGCAAGCTGCGATAGCATGGCACATAGTCCCATAATCGTGTTGATATGAGTTAAGCATTTTATAAACAAATTTTGACAGTTCTTCGATGCTTTTTATATTTTTCGCTTCTTCGAACCATTTTTTTTCGAGGTGCATTTCTTCAGTTATCGGCTTCTTATCCGTTTTTTCGCTCATCTCTTGAGGCGTTTTGAGTTGTTCTGTATTTTTGACTGCCACCATAATAGCTTGCTGGACGGTTTCATATTTGCCATTATCCATAAGTTCAATGATTTTGTCGAATTCTTCTTTGGTGAATTCAATACTGATTTTCACAGCCATGTTGTTATCATCCTTTCACGTTGCTGCCATTAAGCCGCCTTGCAATAATTCCGCTTGCCAAGCCGCCACTATTTCTTCTTCATCGAGGCTCGCCCAAGCAAGCACCTGGTCTGTGACTTCGATGTTCCCGGCATATTCGCCATAGCTGTCGAGCATTTCGTCAATAAATCCAGGATGATCTGCAGAATTATCATTGTCAAGATATGGATCTGACTCTACCACGTTCGCGACAGATGTACTGAATGGCAATGCGTCAATGACATGTTCGCCATTAATTATGTTTTTCATAATAACAAAATATGTGCCGTTACGCTTTGGAAGGCCGTCTGTTTCTATGAAATGGAATTTTGCAAACATTAGATTGTCTCCTTTCACACTCTCACTGCTGCTGGATGTTTGATCTCATTAAGAAACCACTGGTCGGAGCCCTGGTCGCCGAAAATATAAGTCTTCCCTGTTTTCAGTTTCACTCGGATTAGGTTTTCATCTTCATGCTTCCAGTCCTCAATATCCTCTTTCCAGCCGGCAAAGAATTCCTTGAAGGTTTCGAACAAATATCTGTCATGTTCATTCTCCGGCATCTTCATCCTCCGAATCCTCAAAATGTGAATTTAGTATTCCGGTTTCAAATTCATCATCCAGCTTCTTATCGCTATTAATTGCTTTTACTCGAGCTTCCAATTCATCTATCCGACTACCAAAACGGCAAATGGTATATTCGATATTGTCGACACGTTTGTCAAGCTTGTCAAACGCTTCAACTGCGTCTTGAGTTACGCCATCGTAACGTCCGCCATAGTTTACACGATTGCGCCAGCTTCTGTTCAGCTCTTCAACCATTGCATCAATACCTTTGATAAACTCCGGCTTCGTATCGTATGGTTTCCGACTGCATAAGCGTTTATACTCGCTGATTGAATCTCCAGTATACGGATCATAGTTCAGCAGGTCATTCAGTTTCTTTTGCATACGGTCGATTTTTGACCAGGCCGTCTGTACAAAGATGATCAGAACAGCGACGGCTACAGACAGGACGATGACAGCGGCTAACATAATGTTTCTCCTTTCAGTTCGTTCAGTTACGAGAACATCCACTCGCCATCTCGAATTGGCGCATAACCGATTTGGTCAGAATCAATTAACTCCAGACCAAGCTTTTCTTTTATGGCGTTTACGACTTCTTGTAATGTAACATAGCCTCGTTCTTCTGGAACCCCTGCAATACGGCAAGCGTCCTCATAAGACAGCTTTGATACATCTACCATCATATCTCGCACATCTCCTTTCAAATGTTCCTGTAATACCAGTAGAATATCAACGCCAACAGCATAAGACAGATCATTAACACGACCCATGACAGCGGATTCATACCTGTTCCTCCTCAGGCAGAATGTCGTCAAATATAACGGGCATACGTTCTTTAAGTTCTTTTAACAGCGGGATCATCAGTTCACGCATTTGTGGATGTGCATCCGGGGCCGTACGCAGCTTCAAAATATGTCGCCACTCGCGGTAATTCGCGGTCACGACAATTCTGGTCGCCAGAGAATTGGGCAAAACGCCGCGCGCCTGTTCTGGTGTGAATCCCTGGTTCAGAAGTTCGTTGTAGGATCCTTCCGCGCACATGCACAAAGAGTACCAGATCTCCCTTGCGTATGTGTTGTTCTGGTAGAACGGCGGCTCGATAAACGTGCACTCGTTTTGGAACTTGTCCTTGCTGTAGTTGCAATATCGGGTGCTTTCCTGGGCAAAGGACGCCATACGATGCCTGACAAGTTCGTGCGAGATGCCGCGGTCACAAGTGAAGCGTACAGATATAATTCCGTGTTCCAACATCGCCTCGTGTCCGGATTCAATCAGGCGTTTCACCAGTTTTTTCGCGCTCTCAGCCTGATCGAGGATCTTATCTTCGCTTCGGTAACACGTCCGGGCCGCCTGTTCAATGTCCATCAATTCACATGTACCAAATGGCGAAATATCACTTAAGATTTCGTAGCCTGCGTTGATAACGCGCATACCGTTTCTTCCCCTTTCCTTTTGGATCGATCAGCCAGCGCATGTCCTCCACCTGTTTCATAATATAAAAGGTCCTGAAAGACCCGGACATCTCTTCCGCGCACAGAGCGTTGTAGATGTTGTCCAAATCCTTCAGGACCTGCATTTTATGTTCCTTGGAGAGGATCATGCGGTGACCGCCACGGTTGCGTACTCATACGGCACGACGCCCGTAATGTTATGGCGAAGGATGTTACCGCAGGCTACGCAGACAATCTGGCAAGGCACAGTGGTGGGCGTCAGGCCTTCTTCACGCCAGTTCTTTTTCTCAGGCAAGGCGACATGCTTGGTTTTGTGGGTGCAATGCGGGCAATAGATGGCATCCGGATCGCGCTTCTCATCCCGGAAATGCTTGCGGCGCTGTTCACGGTTCATCGGATAGATCGGGTACGGGTTCCTGGTATCGGAGTAAGCTGTTTCAAACGTGGCCTGGCTCATTTCTTGCCCTCCCGCTTCTCCTTCAGGTAGTTGTAAACATAATACGCAAACGTCGCAGACATGATGGGGTGATCCTTGATAAAGCCGAAGATCATTTCAAGCATTAATTGTGGCCTCCTTTGCTTTTTTCAACGATGTTCTGTACCTTTATTTTGCTTGGAAGTTCTGCCCAGGCTATTATGTGATCTGTAATGTACTCTGGGAATGTTATTTGCGGGTCGTCTTTATCTGGAAGCACTCGATAGAAGCCTGGCGTAGGAACTTCTTTCCATTCCTCAGTGTAATAATCAACGATTTCGATGCCATATTCGTCGTTAATCATGAAATATGAACCAAACTTCTTTGGAAGTCCAACTTTCTCTACCACGTTAAAGTCAATATTCATTTCAAGCATGGGAATCTCCTTTCCTCAGTCAAGATAACGGGGATCCGGAACGGACAGAATCCAGCCATCGCGTACGGGGACCGCTTCAAAGTCGCGCGTGCTCCTCCAGCCCCACTTGTTGTCAATGGATTTTGGGCTCTTACCGATCTGCTGACATACATCCGCCACGGTGATCTCCTTATAGCGGTCCAGCAGGTCGTTCAGTTCGTCGATCGCATGCTTGACGCCGTAATCGCTGTTGAAAATATAATCGTCAAAGTCCGCGATGTTAGTCGGCGTAGCTCTGCGCCAGCTGCGGTTGCGGTCACGCTCATACATGCGGTCGTAGTCGCGGTAAGGGCTGCCATCATCACGGTAACGAGCATCGGCACTTGATCCTCTGCCAAATCCGCGGAACGTCATGTTCAGCGCGCCATTGATGCTGTCGCCAAACATGCGCATGACGTTGGGCACAATGATGTTAAAGAAAACGTGCTCGGGGACGTTTTTCACGTTTTCCCCGAACACAGCCTCCTTCAGCTTTTCACCAAAGGTCTTTTCCCGCTTGGTGATGGTGTATCGTGGCTTGACGTCCGTCTTTTCAGGTTCACTGGACGCCTGTTCCTCCGCCTGCTTTTGCTTGTACCCGTCGCTGTTGGGCGGGTACGCGCTTCTCGGAGCGTTCATCGCGACTTCGATCTTATCATCAGCGTCAATATGCTCGCTCACAGCTGCTCCTCCTTCTCGGTCGCTTCTTCAGTCTCAAGCGTCATGCCGGTGCGGATGGCTTTGACCGCATCAATTGTCTTACAAAGCTGGTTACCTGCGTAGACGCCCATGCCTGAGCTGACGCCATAAACCGTTGTAAACACCGCCACCTTTTCCACAATGCCGAAGTCCACGCTGTCCTCGTAGTAGCGGTTCAGAAACTCGCCGCCGATGCAGCCAGAGCCGAACATGCAGAGGATACGAGTCAGGAATTTGGCCTTGTCATACCCGTCGATGCTTTCCCAGGCTTCCTTGAGAGTACCGAAAATGCCTTTCTGTTTCATTGTGTGATCCTCCTTTATTTGAATATAATATTGCAATTCTTGAATACATACGTTGTCGCGTTCGCTGCGGCTTTGACATTACCGCGACTGGCAAACAGGATAATGCCGCCAAATATCGCGACCTCAACCAAAACCGCGCCCAAATGGATGGTGCCTTCGTTGGCGGAACGGACGATTTCTTTTTTCGTTTCCGCCTTGGCCGTATTCACAAGCTTCTTCTTCAGGCCATCGAACATAAGTACCTCCTCACGGAAAGGACAAGGAGGACTGTAAAATACTTTACAATCCTCCTAAGCCCATTACAACGTTTCTTCCGTCTCAACCGTCTCCATGGATTCGTTCTCCATCTGGACCAGCTCGTTCATCTCGGGATCGTCCACGGCGTTGGCAGCTTCCAGCTTCTTCTGGTTGGCCTCCAGGAGAGCGCGCTGATAGCCGTCTTCCTCGCCCTTAGCGTGCGCGGCGTCGTAGAGTTTCACGCCACCGTACGCGGTGAGACCGATCGTCGCGGCTCCGACAAGCGCCTTAACCGGGTTTTCTTTCACCCAATTCCAGGCTTTCTTAAACGGAGCGGCTACGATCTGGCCCACACTGCGCTTCGGCTTTGTGAGTCCCTGCATACGGCCGTTCACGCACTGAGGCGTGGTTTTCGGCTGTTCAGGCTGCTGTTCCTGCGGCTGGCCTTCAGTGGCCGGCTGATGCTGTTCCATAGCTTCTTCCTTAACTTCCTTGATCTGTTCAGACATAGTGTCTTCCTCCTTAGAAATCATTTGATAGACGAATATACGTCTTCATTATATGGTTTGCAGAATTTGCGAATTAATACGACTTATTGAAGCTGTAACGCGGCTTGGTCATGTATTGCAGCACCAAACAGGGACGTCCGTCATCACTCATCATGGTGCTGAAGTTGATTTCGATCAGTTCATCCACATTCCAGCCTGTATCATACCCGAGATCGATCGGCATCAGGCCCAGCTCCTGGTAGAATTCATTCAGGCTGATGTACATACACGAGATCATTTGCTGGTTCAAATCATTTACCACGCGGCGGATGTTCTCAATATCGCCCATGAAATATCTGCCGCTAACCGTGTCATAGCACAGATACGGGCCTTTGCCGGTCTCGACGACGTTGCATTTGGAGACTGGATTGCGCTGTAACTCTTCCTGAGCAACCTGCCGGTGGACTTCGCGATTCTCTTTTTCGCCAATCCGGTGAATTACCTGGCGTTCGTAAGCGTCTGAGGCCTTCTTTGTGGCAGAATATAAGGCCGCCCACCCCAGTTCACGCTGGCCTGAGATGTGTGTCGCGCCGAACATGCACCCAAGAGAGGTCAACAACAACGCTCCAGCAGGAATATAACATTTACCAGCTGTGCGGACCGTCTCTTCCACGGTCAACTCGACTTCTTCGACTGGCACGTTATGCTCTCTGGCGATCTGCTTCTTTTTCTGTTCCAGCAATATCAATGCTTTTGGCGTGGCGTGGACGGCTGAGATAACGCTGGAAATCGCTCCACCGGCTGCGACAATGGTTAAAATCAGAGGGGCGTGCTTGCCCGCAGCGCTCAAAAGGGAATGTACACCGCGGGCAGCCGGCACCATCAATTCTCCAGGCATATTACAGACTCTCCTCTCTACCAAGGGATTCCTCGCTGGTTTCAGGCGTCTCAGTGTCTTCGGCAGCGGCCTCCAGCTTCGGCATATCGTCGTACCCTTCCGGCTTACGAACGTAGACGACTCTGGCCCGCCAACCATCGCCAAATTCCTTATCAAGCTCCGCCTTCGTCTCGTCTTTAATGTACGCGTTGGCAACCTCGGCATCTACATACATAGACCGGGCCACGAATCTGGCAGAATCGGAGTACGCTTTCGGGTCATAGATCCACTTAGCGTGCGCTTTAATGGCTGCCTGCAATCCGTCGTAGTAGGCATGTGCATAGCCCTCGTTGTCGTTGCCGGCGTCAAAGCCCTCCTTATAGCCGGCTTCATAACCATCGTCCTTGCCGTAGCCATAAACCAGGCACATCAGTCCGCCTAAAGCCAGACCACCGGCGACCCAGGTCAGGACCTTCACGAGGCGTGCTTTGCGTTCGATGTCGTTCTTGTTGTTCTGCTCGTTGTTTTTGTTCAGCTGCTGCTCACTCATGGTTTCTTCCTCCTGTAAGTTGGTTGTTTATTGCAAAAGCGAAAGGGGCTCGTTACGAACCCCTACGCCCAGCGGCGATTTCTTCGATCTTTGTCCCGATGAAGTCAATCATCTGGATGAAAAGATCTGCGATAACTTTGACAGCATGCATAGCTATCGTCATTAGCTCCCTCCAACAGGTAAACAGCATGATGGCGATAAATATCCGTACGCCAAGACTCAGCATTCCTCCCATTTTATGAATCCTCCTTAGGTTATTGATGAAGCAAATCGCTTCTCATTAAAGGGATTGCAGGAAATGCTGAGAAAGCGAAGGAGCCCTGTGAAATATCACAAAGCTCCTTGCCGTCGATTTCTTCCTATTGCTTGATTGCTTTCTTTTTCCGGTAAATCATGTATTCACGGATGTATGCATAAATTCCAAGTGCCAGCCACATCCCGTAAATAACAATCTCATTCCACTTCATAATAAGCCTCCTTATCGTTGATAGGACGAATATCCTTCATTACAGAGGCTGTTTTATTTGCGGATCAATCCTGATACGGGTTTGCGATGTCTGGAACG
>Ga0247611_10003620_pt1 | contig 22610 bp, 16 predicted proteins | sample 177DNAGHGhighgp2_FD_192422 | JGI IMG/M metagenome (GOLD analysis project Ga0247611, IMG submission 192422) | Sheep rumen microbial communities from Palmerston North, Manawatu-Wanganui, New Zealand - 1770 DNA GHGhigh gp2 | ecosystem: Host-associated > Mammals > Digestive system > Stomach > Rumen... | reverse complement strand
AAGTCCCCCGCCGCGTACACCTGATGCGAAAGCTCCTCCTTGTAGCCGATGTAGGAGCAGAGCTTGCCGGGATAGCGGTTCTCGGCGGCGGCCATGAACTTTTCAAAGCGCTCGTCTCCGGTGCCGAGGAGCATCAGCTGCATATCCTCGCGGCACATCATGTCGTCAAGAACGCAGGCCACGAGGTCGAAGCCCTTCTGCTCGGTCATGCGGGTGACCATGCAGAAAAGCGGCACATCCTCCCGAACCTCGAGACCCATGCTCTTCTGGAGCCAGCGCTTGCAGGCGGCCTTGCCGGCGGCATAATCCGAGACGCCGTAGTTTTGCTGGAGGTTCGGGTCTGTCTCGGGGTTAAAGAAGTCGCGGTCGATGCCGTTCAAGATGCCGGTGAGCACCGCGTGGCGGGCGTTCAGGATGCCCTCCAGCCCCTCGGCGTAATAGGGGGTCTTGATCTCGGAGGCGTAGCTGGGGCTGACGGTGTTGATGCGGTCTGCAAAGACGCAGCCCGCCTTGAGGTAGTCGGCGCAGCCGTGCAGCTCGATAAACTCCGGCGTGTAGTAGCAGGGATCGACATTGAACATATCCTGCACGAAGCCGAAATCGAAGCGGCCCTGGAAGGCGATGTTGTGGATGGTCAGCAGGTACTTGACCCGGTCCTGGATGCCGCCGCGGTACTGGGTGTGGGCCAGCATCGGGAGCATGGCGGTGTGCCAGTCGTTGCAGTGGATCACGTCGGGCTGAAAGTCCAGCTTGGGCAGCGCCTCCAGCACGGCGCGGGTGAAGTAAGAGTACTGCTCCCCTTCCATGTTCCCGCCGAGGTAGATGTCGCGGCCGAAGTAGTCCTCGTTGTCCACGAGGTAGACGGTCACGCCGTCCACGTTCAGGCGCTCGATGCCGACATAGGCGTTGCGCCAGCCGAGCCAGATGCGGAAATCGACCACGTGCTCGGTCATTTCATTGTATTTTTCCTTGATGCAGCGGTGGTAGGGCGTGATGACGCGTGCGTCCACGCCGAGCTTCCGGAGCGCCTTCGGCAGCGCGCCGACCACATCGGCAAGCCCGCCGGTCTTGGAAAGCGGGGCGCACTCCGCCGCCGCCAGCAGGACCTTCGGCATTTCGGAAAGCCCGTGCGCTTTGAGCAGGGCGTTGAGATCATCCATCATATCGTATGGCCTCCTTTATGAGACTGTGTTAGTTTCGGTTTATGATATGCGCAAGGTGAGCGGAAAAAGCGCGGTGCTTGCCTCCCCCAGCCGCGTATGCGGCGTTTGGGGGAGGTGTCGCGAAGCGACGGAGAGGGTTTGAACGTCGACCGACAGCCCTCTCAGTCACGGCGCTTGCGGGAGACGCGCCGTGCCAGCTCCCCCAAAGGGGGAGCCAAGGGGTGCAGCAGAATCTGCCTTGCAAATCTTTCCAGTTCCGGACAGCAGAAAAACAGAGCGTTCCATAGTCCGGGGGGAACGCTCTGTATTGCTTTTCACTGGCTGTCGCGCCTGTTCTCCTCCTCTTCCTCGATGGCCTTCTGCTTGGCGTCGGCGCGCAGATAGATCACCACGCCGATGAGCGCGATGAGCGCGAGCACGCCGATGATGCCGAACAGGATCAGCTGGAAGCTGATGTTCGACGGGGTGCTGCTGCGGGGCGCGGGCGTCGGGGGCAGCGTGGGCGTCGGGGTGGGGACAGGCGTCGGGGTCGCGGGGGTGACGATGCGCACCTCGGCCGCCTCGGAATAGACAGCCTGGCTGCGCGCGCCGTCGCGGGTGTTCCAGACGGCGACCCAGTAGTAGGCGGTGCCGTCGGTCTGGTTGACGGTGTAGGAGGCGTCGTTTGCGCCGCTGATGGGCAGGGCCGCGCTGCGGTTATTCGTGGCGGCGCTGTACCACTGATAGCTCAGCGCGCCGTTATTGGGCGAGGTCGCAATGACGCTGAGGGTATAGCTGTCGCCGGGCATGAGCTGGGCGCTCTGGGGCTGGATGCTGATGTTGGCCGTGCGCGCGCCGCTGTCAACGGGCATGTCGTTATTGCCCACGGAGGGGACTGTGGGCTGGTTGGTCGGGAAATTGAACTGCGGGGCGGGGGTGGGCGGGGTCACGACCGCCCGGTTGCGGACGGGGTTGCCCTGGGAATCGACGATGGTGATTTCGGCGCCCATGGATTCTGCATGGCGGTTGCCGCTCCAGAACTGGGCCTCCACGCGCCAGCCGTCCATGCTCTGCGGGATGCCGGAGAGCACCAGCGTCTCGGTGCCGAGACCGCCCACCTGCAGGCCCGGGAACACCGAGCTTGCCTCGGAGGCCTGGACGGTGTTGGTGGTGTCGTTGGAGACGATGCGCCAGACGATGCGCTCGGCATTCTGGGCACGGGCGACGAACTTGGCCGAGCCGCCGACCTCCACGCGCTCGCCCGTCGGGCTCTTGGTGATGACCATGTCGCGGGAAACAGGCTGCTCGGTGACGGTGAAGCTGACGTTTGCGTAGCTTGCGCCCTCCTCGGTGAAGACCATGTACTCGGCAATATAGGAGCCGGCCGTGTCGGGCACGCCGGTGATGTACACGCCGTCGGCATCCCAGTACATCTCCACATCCGAGGGCAGGCCGCCGGAATAGGGCACGCAGTTGATGATGGGCAGGCCGCTGGAATAAAACTGGATCCAGCCCATTTCCACACCCACCGGATAACTGCCGATGTTCTCCGCCGAGGCGCACAGCCCCGGCAGCATGAGCGCGATGCACGCCGTCAGCACAAGGACAAGAAGGATTCTGTTTCTCGCTTTTTTCATTTCTATCAATCTCCGCTAAGCTGTCTGGTTGTCCATAATCGTTGTTTTTGACACGTTTTGTTAATTATAGCACAGCCATCTTGCGCCTGCAAGCCCCGGAGAGAGAAAGATTTTTTGTAAATATTTGAAAAACGGCCGGGTCCTCCCAGCCGTTTTGTATCCACGATATTCATAACACATGTTGCGTCATCTATCTGGTTGGTCTAAGTACCACTCAGCGGCGCGAGCGTAAGCGAAGCCTTCCGCGGTCGGCGTGGCGCAGGACCGTATACCACTTGCGGGCGGTCCTTTTCTTTCTTACACCGGGCGCGGCGCATTCTTTCTTTTCGGGCAAGAGCCGAAAAGAAAGAATGGGGGGCGCAATGAGCAGGTCATGTATGATGATCAGACGTCCAATATTGATCCATCACACATTATTTCCCGCTGCTGCCGAGCTTTCCCGCGCCGCGCGCGGACATGCGGGCGAGCACTTCTTCGGCGCTCACGGTCTGCACTTCGACCGGCAAAATCTGCCGGACGTGAAACTGGCAGATCGCTTTCGAATAAGGCACCAGGATCTTGTCCTCCAAACGCTGCACCTCGCCCACGGCCTTGGTGATGTGCACCGGCACGGGGTTTCCGTTATAGACCGCGCAGAGCCATTCGCCGCGGTAGCCGCTGTCGATGACCCCGGCCTGGACGATGCCGCACCACTTGGTGTTGCTCCCCCGCTCCTCGAATTTCACGCCGAGGCTTGCGTCAAAGGCGCTGATGAGGCCCGTGGGCACAAGGCGGGTGGAGAAGGCCGGGATCACGAACTCCTCCTCGTCAAAGCAGGCGTAGAGGTCGTAGTCGGAATCCTCGTCCCGCTTGGAGGGGATTTTCGCGCCGGGGCGCAGCTTCGCAAACTGGATCGTGTACATGCTCTCTCCTTTATTCCGGATGCTGGTAGTAGGTATCGAGGGCGTAGTTGCCGGGGGTGCCGGGGTTGAGGACCGTGTCCTCGACCGTGCTGCCATTCTGGTCGATGACCAGGCGGTGGGTCAGCGTGCGGTAGCCGGTGGAGAAGTCGTCCTCGAAGCCCCAGGTCTCGACGTTGAACTTGATCTTGAAGCCCGGGCGGCCTGGATAGGCGGGGGCGATCACGCGGTCATAGTCGTGCTCCCAGCCGTAGCTGTTGTCAAACTCCACGGGCATGTAGTCCCACTCCTCCAGCGTGCCCCAGATCTCCACGTTGATGGTGCTCTCTTCATTGTTGAACTCGGCCACGATCTTGATGGGGTAGCTCTTGTTGTTGCGGAACTTAAAGTCGAGGACCTTGCCCTCGGCGGGGATGGTGACGGTGGCGTCGGTGCCGCGCTGCATGTAGCTGACCTTGAAGACGTGGTTGGAGCGCTCCACGGTCTCGAGGAAGGCGAAGGCCGTGGCGGCATAGAGGGTGCTGGAGACCTGGCAGGCGCCGCCGCCGATCTCGTCCTTCTCCGCGCCGTCGACATAGGCGGGGGCGGGTTTAAAGCCTGCCTCCTCGGTGCGCTCGCCCACGACGTCGTTATAGGAGAAGACCTCGCCGGGATTGACGATATAGCCGTCGATCTTCGAGGCGCACAGGGCCAGGTTCGAGCGGCGGTTCTCGCCGGAGTTGGGGAACTTGGTAAGGCAGGCGCCCAGCAGGTCGTGGAAAAGCTGGCTGCGCAGGCTCTCCCCCGTGACCTGGGGCCGGGTGATCGTCAGGGGGATGACCACCGTGTCGCCGGGGTTTGCGGCGTCCCAGCGGGCGCGGGCGTCGTTTACGTCAAAGTCGCAGCCCACGACCTCATCGGCCACGGTATAGCTCACCTCGTCGATGTAGTAGGCGTCCCGCGGCTCCTTCCAGAGGGCCGTGTGGATGGCGTCGAAGTCCGGCGGGGTGATCTGGTTTACAAGGCGGTTGTAGTACATCTCGCTCTGGCCGAAGCGCAGGGCGGTGATGACGGTGCTGCGGAAATCATCCCGGTCGAAGTTGAGCTGATTGCGGCCCTTGACGAGCGTGATGGTCCCGGCGTTTAAGTCCACGGTGTAGTCCTCGTTGCTCATGTTGCTCTGGACGCGGGCGATGCAGTCGTCGATCAGGCCGTCGAGGTACTCAACGTCGATGGGCCGGTCGACACGTGTTATGTCAACCGGATGCTGGTAGACCTCATAGGCGGTCTCGAGATTCGTGATCATGTCCGCGTCATGGCCCACGGCGTAGGCGGCGTCCGCGAGGGCTTCCACCGGGGTGGCCACGCCCGAGCGCACGGGATCGACCTGAAACTGCACGCCCCGGAAGGTTGTGACGGTGAGGGGCGTGGTCTCCCGGTCGCCCCAGCCGCGGGAGCGGAGCAGGGACTCGGTCTCCTCGCGGGTCAGGCCGCTGACGTTGAGGTCGCCCACATAGACGTAGCTGACGTTCTGTTCGCTTTTGGATATGTAATAGCCGAGAAACAGCCCGCCCATGGCGATGATCACCGCGAAGGCAAGCACATAGACCAGAAAGGCCGCAAATTTTCTCATAGGTTCCTCCTTCCCGGTCGCCGGGGCACGGGATCCGCCCGGCGCCGAGTTCGGGTGCTGTTATCAATCTTGTATATTATATAGAGATTGCGGCACAAAATCAACCACTATCTTTTTGAAAGTGAAAAGTGAAAATTGGAAAGTGAAGATATGGAGAGTTTGGAGTTGGCATAAAAAACTGTCATCCTTCGCGCAGGCAAAGAATGACAGGCTTTGGGAGCTGATTGTGTATGCGCAATTCTTGGCTCCCCCTTTGGGGGAGCCATGGGAGGCGCCGTTACTCCTCCTCGCGCATGGTGTCGAGCAGGCGGTGCAGGAGGGTGTAGAGCTCGATGGCGTCCTTGGGGTCAAGCTCGATGCAGGAGGCCATCTGCTGCGGGATGACTGCCGCGCGCGTTTTGAGGGCCTTCCCCTCTTCGGTCAGCGTGAGCAGGAGGTTTCGCTCGTCCTTCTCGTCGCGTTTGCGGGTGATGTAGCCCATGGCCTCCAGCTTCTTGAGTACCGGCGTGAGCGTGCCGGAGTCGAGGAACAGCCGCCGCCCGAGCTGACGGGAGCTCAAGCAGGGCGTCTCCCACAGGACCATCATGGCGATGTACTGGGTATAGGTCAGGCCGATGTCGTCCAGGAAGGGGCGGTAGCGCTTGACCACCTCGCGCGCGCAGGCATAGAGCGGAAAGCAGAGCTGACTGTCGAGCAGCAGGGCGGTATCGGCTTGTGTGCGGTTTTCTGTTTCCATGGTTGTTATGCCTTTTCTTTTTTTAATTTCAATACGTTTTTGACGGGGCTTTGCCTCGGCAAAAACACCTTAGGTGAGCAAAGCGAACCCTCGTGCCGACCAACCGAGGCGTCCCCCGCAAGCCGAGGGCGATATGCACGAGTCCTCAAATGCGAGCATTGCTCGCATTTGAATTAGATCAATTCCGCGATCTTGTCGCGCACGAGCTTCATGTCGGCGGTGGGCTCAAAGCGGGCCTTGATATTGCCCTCGCGGTCGATGAGGAACTTGGTGAAGTTCCACTTGATGTTGCCGTTATTCTTGTAGTCCTTATCCATCTTCTTGGCAACGCCCGCCATCATGAGCGCCATGGGGCTCTTGCCGAAGCCCTCGAAGGTGGTGGCGGTGGTGAGGTACTTGTAGAGGGGGATGGCGTCGTCGCCGTTTACGTCGATCTTGGAAAACTGCGGGAAGGTGATGCCGAAGCGGCCCTGGCAGAAGCTGTGGATCTCCTCATCCTCGCCGGGGGCCTGGTTGCCGAACTGGTTGCAGGGGAAGTCCAGGATCTCGAGGCCCTTGTCGTGGAACTCGTCATAGATTTCCTGCATGGGGCCGTACTGGGGCGTGAAGCCGCAGGCGGTGGCGGTGTTGACGATGAGCAGGACCTTGCCGGCATAGTCCTTCAGTGCGACCTGGCTGCCGTCCTGGGCGGTAACGGTGAAATCATAAACGTTCATGTGTGTGCCTCCTTAATTAATTGCGTTCAATTGATTTAACGTAACCGATTATACGCAATCAATTCCGATTTGTCAAGTGGGTCTGTGCAGTTTTTTCGCAAAAGCAAAAAGAATAAACGCAGCGGAAACCATCGGCTTTAGTCAGCAAGTACCAGCTCACGGACTGTCATTGCGAGCCAGTGCTCACACTGGCGCGGCAATCCGTACTCCCAGCGGCCAGCTTCGATTTCTGAGTTAATAAGTGCCTCCGGCGGGCGGATTGCCACGCCAACGCTGCGGCGCTGGCTCGCAATGACAGGATTGAAGGTGATGCCGCCTCATCTTGCATTGGGCGGCCCGGCTATGGTATGATAGGCGCGGAAAATATCCGCCGAGGAGGGACGCGCCATGTGCACGCTCAGCATCGTGATCCCCGTATACAATGTGGAAAGGTATCTGCCGAAATGTCTCGACTCGCTGCTCATCGAGACTTCCGTCCCCTATGAGATCATCCTGGTAAACGACGGCTCCACCGACGCATCGCTCGCCGTTGCGGAGGGTTACCGCGCGCGCTTTCCCGAGCGCGTCAGCGTCATTACCACCGAAAACATGGGCCAGGGCAACGCCCGCAACGTGGGGCTTGAGCGGGCAAAGGGCGAGTTTCTGTACTTTATCGACAGCGACGACTACCTGGCCCCCGGCGGGATGGAGGGGATTTTGTCCTGCCTCAGAGAGGACTTTGACATCTGCATTTTTGACAGCATCGCCGTCAACGCCGACGGGAAAGAGCTCAAGTACATGCCCGGCTTTCGCGGGGAGGACCGGCAGCTCAGCCTGCGCACCCATCCCGAGCTTCTTTTGCAGCAGCCGGACGTGTGGAACAAGATCATCCGCCGCTCGCTGTTTCTCGACTCCGGGGTGCGCTTTCCGGTGCGCGTGTGGTTTGAGGACCTCGCCGCCATCCCGAAGCTCTACCAGTTTACGGACAAAATCCTCTACGTGCCGAAAGCTTATCACCGCTATCTGCAGCGCCGCGACTCCGTCACCAGCACGAGCAAGGCCATGCGAAACCTCGAGATCATCCCGGCGGTGGACGCGCTGTGGGATTTCTACCGCGGCTGCGGGCGCTTTGACGAGCTTAAGGACGAGCTCAAATACCTCGCCTTTCACGACGAATTTCTCACAAGCTCGGTGCGGGCAAACCTCGCCGACTGGCGAAGCGGCGCGCAGGAGGAGCTGATGCGGGATTTTCTGCAAAAGGTCCCGGATTACAGGAGCAATCCCTATGTCCGGCGCAGCTCCCGGCAGCACAAGCTGCTCGCGTGGCTGCTGCTGCACAGGATGCGCGGATGCGTACACATCATCATGAAGCTCAACGACCTGAGAAAGCAGAAGCAATATTGAACGGGAAAAGACGCGCTGCAATATGCAACCCCGTCATTCCGAACCAGTGACCGATGTCACTGGTGTGGGAATCCGTCTCTTTTACGAAGGAGAAAACGGATTGCCACGACCAGTTTGATAACTGGTCTCGCAATGACGCGCATTTTGCAGCGCGTCCTTTTTCCTATATGCGGTTTTTCACGCGCAGGATGAGCTGCGCCGCCTGCTCCAGGCCGTGGTAGTTTAAGAACATGATGATCCTGCGCTTTTGCGTCTCGGCGCGAAAGCTCGGGCAACGCGTCAGGTGCGGGATCTTCTCATGGGCATAGCGGCGGAAGGCGCGGATCACCTCCGCCTTGTCCGGCGCGTCCTGTCTGGCAAGACGGCTGATGGAGTCGAGCACGACATGGTTGATGACCAGAAAGTCGAAGTCCTCCCGCGCATCCTCGCCGATCTCGCGCTCGATAAGCTCCATGATTTTCAGCATGTCCAGATTCTTGCGGGCGTTATTGTTGTGCATGGTGGATTCCTGCCCGCGGCGGTAGACATACAGGGGCTCGGGGATGAACTCCGTGCGCTTTGAGCGCAGGAGCATCACGGCAGAAAAATAGAAATCCTCGTACCACAGCCCCTCGGGAAAGCGCAGGTCCCCGATCAGGCTGCGGCGAAAGATCTTGTTGCAGCTCGAGCCCGCCGCGCTGAGGGGATGGTCCTGCAGGCAGGCCGGGAGAGTCTGCTCGCGCCCGTCGGCGTAGTGCTCCAGAAAATCGCAGACCACCACGTCCGCCCCGGTTTTCTCCGCCCGGTCCAGCAGCTTTTCGTACATGTCGCGCTCGATCCAGTCGTCGCTGTCCACAAAGCCCACATAGTCCCCCGAGGCCATCGGCAGGGCGGCGTTCCTGGCCCTCCCCTGCCCGCCGTTTTCCAGGTGCAGGGTGTGCACCCTGTCGGGATTTTCCTTAGCAAAGCGGTCGGCGATCTCACCCGAGCGATCGGTCGAACCGTCGTCCACGAGGAAGATTTCGAGGTCTTGAAGCGTCTGGTTCAGAAGCGAATCCACGCATTCTTCCAGGTACTTTTCCACATTGTATACCGGGACAATGATGCTCAGCTTCATAGCCACTCTCCTCTCCAGGTGCACACGCGGCCCACAGGGCACACGCAGGTCTGATAATGGATCAGCCCCAGAATCAGCGACAGGTAGATCGACACGTTCGGCCTTCTGAGTACCGCCCCCGAATACTGGGCGATGCCGATGAGCAGCACGAAGCACAGCAGCACGATGAAGTTATCCGCCGTGAACGCGCTTCTGAGGTCCTGCAGAAGCCGCCGCGCGATCAGGAAGGCAAAGTACGCGATCAGGCACACATAGGCCGCAAAGCCCACATAGCCGCAGTAGTAGAAGATGGCGGGCCAGTCGTTTTCAAGGTCCACGCCGCCGTTGAGCCAGGCCGCGGAGATGTCGATGCCGAAGAGCTTTGTCAGCGTGTCGCTGTGGTCCCACATGAGCGAGACATAGGCGCGCTTGAGAGCGCGGGTGTTGAGGAGGATGGTGGTGTCGGCGGTGAAGCCGTACTTTGCCATGATCTCGTCGATGTCATAGCGCTCGAACATGTCGGGCGACAGGATCCACAGGCACTTCCAGTAAAAGTCCTCGTAGCGCTTGTGCATCTCGGGGTCGTTTAAGATCTCCTCGCGGCTGACCCGGTCGGGCGCTGTGGAAAGGTCGGCCTCAAACTCGCTCTGGGTCTTTTCCATGAAGTCCGTCTGGCTTTGGCGCACGCGGGCCTTCGGGGTCAGCGGATAGCAGACCGCCGCCAAAACGGCGACCGCCACCAGCACCCCCACCGCAAGGCGGCTGTAGGACGCGCCGCGCACCAGCTTCTCCAGCGGCAGGAAGATCGCAAAGCCCAGGAAAATGAGGAAGATCGAGAGATAGCAGGTCATGGTGCCGTTGGTGAAGAGCACCAGCGCCGCGAGCACCGGAACTAAAATGTTCACGGCCTTCTTGTCGGATTTGACCGCGCAGAACACCGAGAAGGCCGAGAGCACGACGAGGATGGTGCTGTTTGCGGTGCGGTTGTCGTCGATGACCCAGCCGCTCACGCCGAGGCCCTCGCCGTAGGTCACATTGGAGGTGCCGGTCAGAACGCTTAAGCCCAGGCCCATGGCCGTGATGCCGGCGGCGAAGAAGAGGCCCCAGTAGACCTGGTTTCGGGTCTGGGCGTCCCGGATGGCGTAGACAAAGCAGAAGGCCAGCACCGGCATCTGGGCGATCTTCGCCATGTAGGAGATCTCATAGCGAACACTCACGATCCCCACCCGGCAGAGATTTAAGACATGCAGAGCACAGAGAAGCCCCACCGCGCCGAGTAAAAGCGCGAAATTCCGTCTGTCCTTCTTGTCCTTGAGCGTAAACAGCAGCCAGACCGGCAGCAGCACCATCACCAGAAGCCGGATCGCCCCGGCGACGGTCGCGCCGCCGTCGGGCTTTTGCGTCCAGAAGGCCAGCATGTCCAGCAGCGGCTGGGCGGCGATCAGGAGCATCAGCCAGTGATTGCGCAGGAAAAGCGCCGCGCGCGCTCTCGAAATCTTTTGTTTCTTCATCCGATCACCGTAAACCATTTCTCCGCGATCTTCTCGCGCGTAAAGAGGGCGGCGTGTTCGACGGCCTTCTCCCCCATGCGCCTTCTCGTCTCCTCGTCGCCCATGAGCGACACGAGGCTGTCTTCAAATTCCGCCCGCTCCCCCTCCGGGACAAGGCGGCCCGTCTCGCCGTCCTTGACCAGGAAACCGGGGCCGACACGCACATCGTAGGCAACGATCGGCAGGCCGCAGCTCTGGGCCTCCAGGAGGACGAAGGGGAAGCCCTCGGAGCTGGAAGACATGGCGTAGAGCGAGGCACGCAGCATCTCACTCTGGACGGCGGCGTTGTCCGTCTGGCCGGGCAGGTCGATGTAGCTTTCGGCATTGTGTTCCGCCACATAGCGGCGTATGCGCTCCAGATCTTCGCCGCCGCCGAGGATGCGCAGCCGCCAGTCCGGCGCGCGCTCGTGCAGGGAGACAAACTGCTCCGCCAGCAGGTCAAAGCGCTTGACAGCCGTCACTCTCCCCACGGCGAGCACCGTCTTCTCCCGGTTTTCAAAGGAGACCGAGGCGGGATAGCGCTCTAAAAAGTTCGGCATGTACACAAGCCTTGTGTGGCTGTTGTAGCCCTTCATGACCTGCGCCGCCTCTTCGACAAGCTGGGGCGTCAGCAGGCACAGCACATCGAGGTTCCGGTAGCCGTAGCGGAAGCCCCGGAGGTATTTCTTCTCAAAATTGTGGTCGTGGTGGAGCTGGCCGATTTTCAGGACCTGCTTTGCCCCGTATTTGGAAAGCGGCAGATTGTCCTCGTGCCGCGTGGTAATGAGCACGCCCTCGGTCACGTTGCGGATGATCTTGCGCACCGCTCGCCGCTTGCCGGTCAGGATGCGCAGGGCCCGCCTGCTCTCGCGCCAGAAGACCTTTGCATCCCGCCGCCGGATGGCCGCGTGCCACTCGTCGCGGTTCGGCACGTCGCGTAAAAGATAGCGCACGCTCACCCGCTCGTCCACCGGCATCACCGGCCCGCCCGGCATCTTGTACACGCTGTAAAGGCGCACGTCGCAGCGCTCGGCAAAGAGGTTTGCCATGCTGATGATGGCCTTCTCCACGCCCCCGGTGCCGAGGTGCAGGGCGATGATGTTGACCTGCTTTTTCCGCGTTTTGGGATCGACGGGCGGCTCGTCGGCAAGGCGGCCGATGCGGCGGATGATCTCGGCGTTGTATTCGTGCAGGTCGTCCCGCTTTTTCTCCGTCTTCTTTGCAGCCGCGAGGGCCGGGACGATGTCCTCATAACCTTTCAGTCCCTCGCTGTAGATTTCAAGGTTCTTCGTGCAGTAGAGCGGCAGGCCCAGGGCCCGCGCCTCCATGATGTTCAGCGGCTGCCCCTCGTAGCGGGAGGTGGAGACAAAGGCGTCCATCTTGTCCATGTACACGAAGGGGTTTTTCTTCTGGCCGAGGAAGGTCACGTAATCCGTAAGGCCCAGGCTGTCGCGCTGGTACTCGAGCATGAGGCGCTTGTCCCCGTCGCCGATGATGTAAAGGTGCACGTCCTGTCTGAGCTCCACGAGGCGCTGCATCTGCTCGAGCATGATGTCGTAGCCCTTCTGGTGGCAGAGTCTGCCGATGGCCACGAGATTCAGTTTATCCGGGTCCACGGTAAAGTCCGTCTCTTCGGCGGCGCCCCGGTAGATTTCCCCGGTGTCGATGGTGTTCTGGATGACGGTGAAAGGCTTGTCGTACATGCCGCTGCACTCCTGAAACGGCCCGATCACGCCCTTGGACACGCCCACAAACTCGTCGTAGTATTTGAATTTATCCTTGAAATTGTGCCACAGGACCCGGTACTTCCACTCGTTTTCAAGCTTCACGCTCACGTTGTTGTGGATCCACATCACGCGGCGCTTTGCCGGTACGGTCAGGGCCCCGAGGGCGCAGGAAAACTGGTAGGAGTTAAAGTCGATGGCGACATCGTAGGGCTCCTTCACGTCCGAAAAGTCGAGGCTTATGAGCTTTCTTGCCGCGTCGAAGGGCATGAAGGAGAAGATGCGCGGGATGGGGCGGAGGTACTTGATATGAAGCTGAGGCGGGAAGCTCACGTCCCAGAAGCGCTTGGACTCCGAGAGGTACAGATCGACCTCGTAATGCTCATAATCGAAGTTCATCAGCAGGTTCATGATGGATTTCTGAATCCCGCCGACATCCAGATTGTCCTGGAAAAATGCGATCCTTTTCATGTGCCCCTCCTTTCCCGTTGATACTTTTATTATTGTAACTACTAGGTTCACCCCTGTCATTCCGAGCCAGTGTCGCAACACTGGCGTGGGAATCCGTCTCTCCTTTGTGCAGGTTAAACAACAAAACAGCGTTAAAGAGATGCGGATTGCCACACCAGTGACATCGGTCACTGGTTCGCAATGACACAGAACGGACGTTTTCACCATTGAACAAGGCCAAGACTGAATAGTTACAGATCATTTTACCGCAAAACGCTTTATCTGTAAAGCAAAAAGGCACCTTCCGTGCGGAAGATGCCTTCTTGTTTTTGTGGTAATTACAGGCGCTCCTTGACCTTGGCCGCCTTGCCCACGCGGTCGCGCAGGTAGTACAGCTTCGCTCTGCGGACCTTGCCCTTGCGGACGGTGGTGACAGAGACGATGGAGGGAGAGTGCACGGGGAAGACCTTCTCGCAGCCGACACCGTAGGAGATGCGGCGGACGGTGATGGTCTCGTTGATGCCGCCATGCTTCTTGGCAATGATGGTGCCCTCGAAAGCCTGGGTGCGCTCACGGTTGCCTTCCTTGACACGGACGAGAACACGGACGGTATCGCCCACGTTCATTTCGGGCAGTTCCTTCTTGGTGTACTGCTCGGAGAGAATTTTAACCAGATCCATAATGTGATCCTTCCTTTATATAGACGTTCTTATCAGAGGGCCTTGGCCTTGACAGCGGACCGCCTTTCTCGTGGCTGTACGGTTCACCCGCACAAGCTATGGTAGTGTAACACAGTTTGTGAAACAATGCAAGAGTTTTTTGACGGGGGTTTAGGATTGCGCGCTCCTCCTTGGCTCCCCCTTCGGGGGAGCTGGCACAGCCGATCTCCCGCGAGGCTGTGACTGAGAGGGCTGTCCGTCCTTCCGACCGGGTGCAGACCGGGGGGCCCTCTCAGTCACCAGTGTGCGCACTGGTGACAGCTCCCCCAGAGGGGGAGCCAAGGGGGGGTGGGCGTGTTTACTGCCTCCCCCAAAGGGGGGAGCCAAGAGCTCACCGAAACACTTCCATGTTCTCCAGATAATTCTCGATCCTCACAAACTTCTCAAAGTCCGGGGCAATCTCCGGTCTGAGCTGGCGCAGAGCGTCGGCGAGGAGGGCGGGGTTCAGGGTCGGCTCCTGGGCGGAGATTGTGGCGTGCAGCCGCACTTCCCCCTCCCCCGCTGTGAAGGCGATGTCCCGGACGGCGGGGCGGATATCGCTCTGGCCCACGCCGCGCTTGGTCTTCTTTGTGATGACGATGCTTTCCTGCGCGTAAAACGCCGTCAGGGCCTTCGCCATCTCCTGCGTGTCCCGCTCGTCATATTCAAAGCTGCCCTCGATCTCGAGATATTTTAATAAGGCGACCTTGCTCACCTGCTCATAGCAGTCCGTGACCCGGATCCCCTCCGGCATCACGGCGGTCAGCCTTGCGGGCAGCTCCTTGAGGTTGGCATCCGCCTTGAGGCGAAAGTCCATGATCTCGCAGTGACTCGCCACGCCCACCGACAGCGGCAGCGCGATCGAGATCTGCGGGTGGGGGTTGAAGCCCTCGGAGTACTTGAGCGCGTACCCCGCGCGGGAAAAAGCCCGCTGCATGGTGTGCATCAAATCCAGGTGGGAGATATACACCGCACGCCCTGTCTTTTCAAAGCGCAGTCTGAGCTTATCCATCGCACTTGCCCCCTTCCATGAGTCTGAGCGCCCCGCAGGCCGAACACTGGTGGCGGCAGTCCGGCGAAAGCGTGGAGGTATAGCACTTCTCCCGCTCGCGCTTGAGGTGGTCCTTTTTAACGCCGACGTCGATCATGTCCCAGGGCAGGACCTCGTCCACGTCCCGCTCGCGCTCGGCGTAGAAGCTGACCGAGAGGCCGTGCTTGTCCATGGCGTCCATCCAGCGCTGATAACTGAAGTAATCCGTCCAGGCGTCGAGTCTCCCGCCGTTTCGCCAGACCTCTTCCAGCACCTTCCCGAGCCGCCGGTCGCCGCGCGAGAGCACCGCCTCCACGACACTGGTGTCGGCGTCGTGCCAGTTGTAGACCACGTTGCGGGAATTGATGCTCGCGCGCAGGAGATTTACCCGGCGCAGATATTCCTCTTTTGTGATCTGGGGCTCCCACTGGAAGGGGCTGTGGGGCTTGGGGATGAAGCAGGAGGTGGAGACGGTGATCTTCACGCCGCGGTTTTTGTTCTTCGCGTTTTCCCGCCAGCAGTGGAGGATGCGGCCCGCCATATCCGCGATGCCGACGATGTCCTCGTCCGTCTCGGTGGGAAGGCCCAGCATGTAATAGAGCTTGACGGAGTTCCAGCCGCCGGCGAAGGCGATGGCGCAGGTGTGCAGGAGATCGTCCTCGGTGACGTTTTTGTTGATCGCGTCGCGCAGGCGCTGGCTTCCGCCCTCGACCGCGAAGGTCAGGCCGCTTTTGCGCACCTTCTGGAGCTTTTCCATGATCTCCATGGAGAAGTTGTCGGCGCGTAAACTCGGCAGCGACAGGCCGATGCTGCGGCTCTCGCAGTAGTCCAGCAGCCCGTCGCACAGCTGCGGCAGGGGCCGGTAGTCGCTGGTACTCAGGGACAGGAGCGTCACGTCCTCATGGCCCGTGTTTTTCAGGGTCTCAATGCCCTGTTTGACCAGGGTCTCGTATTTCTTGGCGCGGATGGGGCGGTAGATATAGCCCGCCTGGCAGAAGCGGCAGCCGCGCACGCAGCCGCGAAAGAGCTCGAGATTGACCCGGTCGTGCACCACCTCGGTGGAGGGGACGATCGGGTTTGTGGGATAGGGGGCCTTGTCCAGGTCGACGATCACGCGCTTCAATACCTTCTCCGGCGCGCCGTCCTTCGGCGTGATGGAGGCGACCGTGCCGTCTTCGTTGTAGGCGATATCGTAGAGGGAGGGCACGTACACCCCGCCGATCTGCGCGGCCTTGATGAGAAAATCGCGCTTCGACCAGTTTTCCAGCTTCGCCGTGCGCAGAAGGGTCAGAAGCTCGTTGTTCATCTCCTCGCCCTCGCCCACCACAAAGAGGTCGATAAAGTCCGCCATAGGCTCGGCGTTGACGCAGGCGGAGCCGCCCGCAAACACCAGGGGCAGAAGCGCCGTCCGCTCGGCAGCGTGCAGCGGGAGGCCCGCCTGGTCGATCATGTCGAGCACCGTGGTATAGGCCATCTCATAGCCGATGGAGAAGGCAATGGCGTCGAATTTGTCGAGGCTGTCCCCGCTTTCCAGCGCGTAGAGGGGCAGGCCCGCCTTCTTCATCTCGTCGTACATGTCCCCCCAGGGGGCGAAGACCCGCTCACACCAGACGAAATCCAGGCTGTTCATGGTGTGATAGAGGATGCTCATGCCGAGGTTTGACATGCCGATCTCGTAGGTATCGGGAAAGCAGAAGGCCAGGCGCAGGTCGACCTGCGTCTTGTCCTTGATGATCTGGTTATATTCCCCGCCCGTATAGCGCGCGGGCTTCTGCACCCGGGGCAGGATGCGCTCGAGTCGTTTGTCCATAGTTATCTCCTGTTATTGGATTAGAGACATTCTATAGTATTTTCGCTTGATTGACAAGTGTTTCCTGCTCGTTTTGGAAAAGCAGCAGCCAGATCGCGGCGGCAAGCGGGGCGGTGCTCTTCTTCCACGCCGCGAGGATCACCCCGCCCAGAAGCAGCATTGTCAGCAGCACCGCGCTCACCGTATGGCAAAGTTTTTGCCCGCGCGACTTCCCGAGGGTCAGGACGCAGAGCTGGGAAAACACCCGTCCCCCGTCCAGGGGCATGAGCGGCAGGAGGTTGAAGGCCGTGAGCACGAGGCTCAGGCAGGCGCTCTGCTTAAGCCACGGAACATTCGTGAGACCGACGAGGGCGTAGACCGCCCCGCCGAGCGGCCCGGCAAGGGCGGCGAGGATGTGCCCCACGGGTGAGCATGTGCCGTCATAGCCGATGCAGAGACCACGCGCGTCCAGGGTAAGGCCGGTGATGCGCTGGCCGAGCAGGCGAAGGGCGGCGACATGGGAAAGCTCATGCGCCGCCACCGGCAGCGCGATCACCGGGATAAGAGCAAGTCCCCCGCGCGCGTACAGGCACGCCGTCAAAAGCACGGCGGCTAAACTCAGTCCCAGATTCCTGCGCTCCATGTCACCCCTCCCCTTCTTTGTATGCTATGGCGGAGGAAGGGGAAATATGCCTTGAAGTTTTGCCTTCCGCCTCTTGCCGCCGAAATAATCTTAAAAAAGGGGGAGCGTCGCCCTTGATTTTTAAGATCGCCTGTGTTATAATCAGCTCACATCTTAAATCTTTTTGATTCTCATGGAAACAAGGAGGCTATGCCATGGCAAAGCGAAGGATGTTCAGCCTGGATATTGTGAACACGGACGACTTCATGGATCTGCCCTGCACAGCACAGGCGCTGTACTTTCATCTCGGCATGCGGGCCGATGACGACGGCTTTATTCCAAACCCAAGGCGCGTCCTGCAAAACATTGGCGCAAAGCCGGGCGACCTGAAAAGGCTGGTTGAGAAGAAGTATGTGATCCTGTTTGATTCCGGCGTGTGCATGATCCGGGACTGGAAGACAAACAACCATGTGCGCCGGGACTGCTACAGTCCCACACGGTATCAGGCCGAGAAGGAGAGTCTCTCCGGCGGCACATCGAACGGCACGCCGGACGTTGCGTTGAACGTCACATCAAATGTCACGTCGAACGTTGCGTCAGGTAAGGATAGTACAGGTAAGGACAGGACAGATAAGGACAGGTCAGGTAAGGACAGTTCAGGAAAAGACGAGGGAGAGGCGCCCATGTCCTCCCCCGCTCCGGACGCCGTGAGCGCAAAGCCCGACGCCAGGGATGCGGCAAGTATCCCCCCGCCTCAGTGCTGCGGCACTGAGGCACCCCCCTTTAGGCAAGGGGGGCACGCGCGCCCCCGCTTTATTCCTCCCAAGCCGGAGGAAGTGAAAGCATACTGTCTCCAGCGCCGAAACGGCATTGACCCCGAGGCCTTTCTGGACTTCTACGCCGCAAACGGCTGGACCCAGGGCAAGGGCAAGCCGATCCGGGACTGGCAGGCCGCCGTGAGGACCTGGGAGAGGAGGGAGAAGGATGGAAGACACGATCACCGTGCTGGGCGCAACGATCCGCCGATCTCCGGCATCACCCGTTTCTGAAAAGCGCTGTGCCTATCTGACAAACGGCATGTGCAAAAGCTGCACCTGCGACAAGTGCGAGGGCGGCTTTCTCATCGAGGAATGGCGGCAGGACATGCTGCACGGCGGCAGCATGCGCGGGCCGCGGGAATGCGGGTGCGTGGAAAAGGCGCGCTGCCGCAAGCGGCTGCGGGATTCGGGATTGGCTTATCTCGCCGTGCGCTGCACCTTCGACAGCTTCAAGACCGCAAAGCCGTGGCAGCAGGGCGTGAAGAAAATCGCGCTGGATTATCTCAGGGACGCAAGGCGCCTGAGCTTCTTCATCGCCGGGCAGACCGGCTGCGGCAAGACCCATCTGTGCACCGCCATCTGCAACGAGATCATCGAGCGCGGCGGGAGCCTGCGCTACTTCCAGTGGGTGCGGGACGGGACGCGGCTCAAGCAGTCCCTCTGTGAGGACGGGGATTACGAGAAGGAGATCCGGCAGCTTATCGGCACGCGCTATCTCTACATCGACGATCTGTTCAAGCAGGAGCTGACGGCGGCGGACATCCGCCTGGCCTATGAGATCCTCAACGGCCGCTATATCGCCGGCAGGCCCACCATCATCTCAAGCGAGCGGAGCCTTGACTGCATCACAGCCGCCAGGGACGGCGAAGGCGAGGCTATCGCGGGGCGCATCTTTGAAAGCTGCGGGCACGGGAAATACTGCGTCGAGCTGGGCGGGAAAGAGAAGAACCTGCGCTTCGGGGCATAAAAAGAGAACACCGGCGTGACCGGTGTTCCCGGAAAACTTATGCGTTTAAGCTCATGCCGTGGGCAGGAAGCCGAAGCCGTGGGCGCTGGCAAAGGTCTCGGCCGTACTGCCGGAGGGGGCGATGATCACAAGACCGGTCACACCGGCAAAGGCATCTTCGGCGATGGCCGCGTTCGGGTTGTTGATTTCAACCATCTGAAGCTGCGGGCAGTTTGCAAAGGCACGGCTTGAGATCTCCCCTACATTGGCCGGCACCACGACGCAGGTGAACGCGCCGCCGGAGAATGCCTCGTCCCCGATCTGCGTCAGCTCAGCGGGGAGGATAAGGTCGGGCTCAAAGCGGCTTGTGATAATGGTCACCCGTCCATCATACTCGATGTACTTCGATATGTTCGAGCGATCCTTGTAAGTGATGTACTGATAGGTGGTGGAAGTCGTCGTTGAACGAGATCCATTATTCAACAGGTTCAAAATTCCGGGGCATCTACTCACGTCCAAGGCTATAAGCTGGTTGCTGCAGCAGTTCAGTGTTTCCAGCGCGGGTTTATCGCCGAGATTCAGGCTCGTAAGCTGGTTACCGGAACAAATCAGTTCCTTCAGCGCGGGGTTATTGCTGACATCCAGGCTCGTAAGCTGGTTGTTCGAGCAGGACAACTTTATCAGCGAAGTAAAGTATTCTATCCCCTTGAGGGAAGCAATATCGCTGTAGGAGCATCTGATTTCGGTCACGGCCTCCAGGTCCGCCGGGCTTAACCTTCCAAATCCGTTCTTGTCCACATTTTTCATGATGTAGGCGCGAAAATTCGCGTCGGGGAAATTGTTCTCATCCACCATGATCCCGGGCTCGGTAAACTCCACCGTGGTGACTTCTCCGCAGTATTGGCAGGTATATTTTCTGATTTCGTTCTGTTGATCCGCGGCTTCCTGGATCACAAGGCCGTCGTCATATACATGCGAGCAGGTCACTGTGACCGGAATCGTGACTTCCTGATACGCTGTGTTGTAGTATCTGCCCCCGCGCTCAGTCACCAGCTGAAAGGTGATCAGCTCACTGCCCAGTTTTTTGGGATACAGTATCCATGGGGCAGTCATTTTCTGTCTTTGGCTGGTCGGATAACTGCAATACACTCTAACCGGGGAGCCGTTTTCGCTCAGGAGATCATATTGGTAGGAAACATTTTGAGGCCAGCCGTCTCTTACGTCAATGGACAGATAGATCGGCGTAGAGCCCGATCCGTTTGTTTTGAAAGTCAGCGTAACCCCGGTTTTTGGCTTTGTAATATCCAGTGTCACGCTGGAGTGGTCGCAGGTCATCGTCACATAGCCGGAACCGCTGTCACTGCTGCTCCCTGTTTCCCCGACAACCACCGTGCAGGACCAGGAGGACGTGATGTAGGTGCCCCCGATAAAGTACTTGTAATTGCAGCGGATGGTGGCCGTTCCCTTGCTGACGCCGCGAACCGTACATTGGGCCGGGCTTTGGGAGATGATTTCGGCAACATTGGAATTGCTGGAGGACCATGTCCCGCTCGTCAGCGAGCCCGATGTGATTGTAGCCCCAAGCGGTATATTTCTCGTCTCTCCGACGGATACGCTGACGGTATCGGCCGCGCTCGCCTCGGGTACCGCAGCGTCCAGTGTGAACAGCAGCAGGCACACCAGAAGAAACATCATGGATACCCGAAGGCTATGTCTTAATGTCATTTCTCTCACATCCCGAAAAGATATCATTCCTGACGGTGCATGTTTATATTTCCATTTTAACACATCTTATATGGAATTGCAAGCCGATTTTGTACCCGCGGGCAGAAAGAGAACACCGGAGTCTCCCCCGGTGTTCTCGGTAAGCTTATGCGATCAAAGGGCGTTTGTCTTGTTCACAAGGGCGGTCAGATCGACGTATTCCTCGGGCTCGGTGGCGATGGTCTCGTCGGTCTTGACCTCGAAGTCGCGGTAGACCGTCAGGCCCGTGCCCGCCGGGATGAGCTTGCCGATGATGACGTTTTCCTTCAGGCCCACAAGGTGGTCCACCTTGCCCTTGATGGCGGCGTCGGTGAGGACCTTGGTGGTCTCCTGGAAGGAGGCGGCGGACATCCAGGAATCGGTTGCGAGCGACGCCTTGGTGATGCCCATGAGAAGCTGGGTGCAGGTGGCGGGGATGAGGCCCTGCTCGCCTCTCGCGGTGCGCTCGGCGATGTCCTTGTTGGCCGCCTTGAAGACGGAGATGTCGACCGTCGCGCCGGAGAGCAGATCGGTGCTGCCCGCCTCCTCGACGCGGACCTTGCGCATCATCTGGCGCACGATGACCTCGATGTGCTTGTCGTTGATGTCAACGCCCTGCTGGCGGTACACCTTCTGGACCTCGCTGGTGATATAGCTGCGCACGCCCTGGCGGCCGAACTCATCGTCGTTGATGCCGCGGATGCGCAGGACATCATGCGGGTTGAGGGCGCCGGAGGTGAGCTCCTGGCCCTTGTCCACGTGGTCGCCGTTGTGCACGAGGATACCGGCGGAGTGCGGCACGGTGTAGACCATGGTGGCACCCTCGGCCTCGTTGGTGATGGTGATGGAGTACATGACGCCCTTCTTGGCCTCTTCGATGCTGACGGTGCCGGAGATCTCGGCGAGGGTCGCCATCTTCTTGGGCTTACGGGCCTCGAACAGCTCTTCGACACGGGGAAGACCCTGGGTGATGTCGTCGCCCGCGACGCCGCCGGTGTGGAAGGTACGCATGGTCAGCTGGGTGCCGGGTTCGCCGATGGACTGGGCCGCGATGACGCCGACAGCCTCGCCCGCGTTGACCGGGCGGCCGATGGCAAGGTTGATGCCGTAGCACTTGGCGCACACGCCGCAGCCGGCCTCGCAGGTCAGGACGGAGCGGATATACGCCTTGTGGATGTTGTGGGCCTCGAGGACCTTGGCATCCTCGGGCATGAGCATGTGATCGGTATTGAAGAGCAGCTCGCCCGTCTCGGGATCTGTGATCGGGAGCGCCGGGAAGCGGCCGTGGATGCTGGTGCCGAAGGACTCGACCTCCTGGCCGCGGTCGTACACGGCGCCGGCCCACACGCCCTCGGTGGTGCCGCAGTCCTCCTCGCGGATGATGACTTCCTGGCACACGTCGACCATACGGCGGGTCAGGTAACCGGAGTCCGCGGTACGAAGGGCGGTATCGGCCATGCCCTTGCGGGCGCCTCTCGTGGAGATGAAGTACTCCAAGACGCTCAGGCCTTCACGGAAGTTGGACTTGATGGGGATTTCGATGGTCTTGCCGGAGGTGTTCGCCATCAGGCCGCGCATACCGGCAAGCTGTCTTATCTGGTTCATGGAGCCTCGAGCGCCGGAGTTTGCCATCATGTAGATGGGGTTATACTCATCGAGCGCGCTGGACAGGGCGTCGGTGACGTCCTTGGTGGTCTTCTCCCATTCGGAGACGACCAGGCGGTAGCGCTCGTCGTCGGTGATGAAGCCGCGCTTGTACTGGCGCTCGATCTTGACGACCTCGTCCTCGGTGGCGTGGATGAGCTCGTACTTGGCACTCGGCACCGTCATGTCCGCAACGGAAATGGTGATGGCGCCCTTGGTGGAGTACTTGTAGCCCATGGCCTTGATGGAGTCCAGGACCTCGGCGGAGATGGTGAAGCCGTACTTCTGGATGCAGCGGTCGATGATGTCGCCGAGCTGCTTCTTGCCGACCTGGAAGCTGATCTCATGGTCGAAGGCGTGCTCGGGATCGGAGCGGTCGACGTAGCCCAGATCCTGGGGGATGGGCTCGTTGAAGAT
>Ga0247611_10003619_pt1 | contig 22616 bp, 20 predicted proteins | sample 177DNAGHGhighgp2_FD_192422 | JGI IMG/M metagenome (GOLD analysis project Ga0247611, IMG submission 192422) | Sheep rumen microbial communities from Palmerston North, Manawatu-Wanganui, New Zealand - 1770 DNA GHGhigh gp2 | ecosystem: Host-associated > Mammals > Digestive system > Stomach > Rumen... | reverse complement strand
TATCTAATTTTAATCTTTAGGCCAAATAATGAGCCAACAAATAACTTCTACAATAAAATCCAGCCATCCCTTTTTTTCTTCCCTTTTTTCCATAGTCCCTCCTCTTTAGTTAAAACATAATATCTTATCTTCAACTTAACACAACTTGTTTAGAAAAGCAATATTAAAAAAAATCCTCTCGACCAAGCAAGAGGATTTTTTCTTTTAACAATATTTCTCTGTTTTGTTATTCATTCGGTCAACTATCATTTGATAAAAGACATCATCTTTAGCTTTCGCTTCAGCTTCCGATTTGCTAATCTCATCTGCTTTCAGCACCCGTCCGGTTATCAATTTGATAACCCCTTGTGCCACATCAGCCACTCCCGATGAAATATAATATTTGGCAGTAGGTTTCAAATTAGCATCCAATAATTGCACCAAACCATAGCTCAATGCAAACACACTCGGTGCCCTCTCCGACAATATGGTAACATCACCGGCTACTGCGGGAATAACCACTCCGTTGGCTTCTAACTCCGGCATTACCGCACTCGGCATCTCAATTATCAATTTTACCTTATCTGCCATTATTATTTTCCTTTATCTTAAGCAGCCTTCATGCTTTCGGCTTTTTTCAAAGCATCTTCAATCGTTCCGACCATGTAGAATGCTTGTTCCGGAATATCATCATATTTACCTTCCAATATTCCTTTGAAGCCTTTGATGGTATCTTCCAATTTAACAAACACACCCGGAGTTCCGGTAAATACTTCCGCAACATGGAACGGTTGTGATAAGAAACGTTGAATTTTACGAGCTCTTGATACGGTTAAGCGGTCATCATCAGACAACTCATCCATACCCAAAATCGCAATAATATCTTGCAACGATTTATATTTTTGCAAAACTTCCTGCACACCGCGAGCAACCTTATAATGCTCTTCACCGACTACGGAAGGATCCAAAATACGACTGGTCGAATCCAAAGGATCAACAGCCGGATAAATACCCAACTCGGCAATTTGACGCGACAAAACGGTCGTTGCATCAAGGTGAGCAAAGGTTGTAGCCGGAGCCGGGTCAGTCAAGTCATCGGCCGGAACATAAACCGCCTGCACCGAAGTAATAGATCCGTTTTTGGTTGAAGTAATACGCTCTTGCATTGCGCCCATATCCGTTCCCAAAGTCGGTTGATAACCCACGGCCGAAGGAATACGTCCCAACAAAGCCGAAACTTCCGAACCGGCTTGTGTAAAACGGAAGATGTTGTCAACGAAGAACAACACGTCTTGGTGAGCCTCATCACGGAAATACTCTGCTTGAGTCAAACCGGTCAATGCCACACGAGCACGAGCTCCCGGCGGCTCATTCATCTGACCGTAAACCAACACGGTCTTTGACTTATCACCTTTCAAATCAATAACACCGGATTCAATCATTTCATTATAAAGGTCATTACCTTCTCTGGTTCTCTCGCCTACACCGGCAAACACCGAATATCCGCCGTGACCTTTAGCAATGTTGTTAATCAATTCCATAATCAAAACGGTTTTACCAACACCGGCACCGCCGAACAAACCGATTTTTCCGCCTTTGGCATAAGGCTCAAGCAAGTCAATAACCTTAATACCCGTGGTTAAAACTTCTGTATCAGTAGATTGATCAACAAAAGCCGGAGCTTCACGGTGAATCGGATAATAATGTTTAGCCTTAACTTCACCTCTGCCGTCAACCGGCTCACCGATAACGTTAATAATACGACCTAACATTTCCGGTCCGACCGGAACTTCAATCGGTTGATGAGTATTAACAACATCTTGTCCGCGAACCAATCCGTCGGTAGCATCCATAGCTATACAACGAACTACATTTTCACCCAAGTGTTGTGCAACTTCCAAAACCAATTTGCGACCATTATTATCACAAGTTAAAGCGGTTAAAATCGCTGGTAAATCACCGTTGTTGTCAAATTTAACATCGACAACCGCTCCGGTAACCTGCGATATCTTTCCCATATCATTGGTATTGTCTTTTGTCGTTTTTGCTTTGACCATATTCATTTTCTCCTGTTTATTTTCACTACAAGGCTTCAGCACCTGAGATAATTTCAATTAACTCGGTAGTAATCGCACCTTGACGCAAACGGTTGTATCTTAAAGTTAATTTTGAAATCATATCTTTAGCATTACGAGTAGCATTATCCATAGACGTCATACGCGCACCATGCTCACTTGTTTGTGAATTAACCAACTTTTGAAACATCTCGCTGTTCACAAACAAAGGCATAACACTTTGCAATAATGACAATTTTCCGCCCTCATAAGCGTAAAAGGCATCACCACTCTTAGCTGAAAATTGTCCGTCATCTTCATCTATATCAAACTCTATCGGCAAAAATCTTTCGGTTTTAACCACGCGATTAATTGCCGAATTAAAATTTGTATAAACAATCTCACAGACATCAAAATCCTGTCCCAATCCGGCTACTAACCTGTCAACCAACGATGCGGTTTCAACATAGTCAGGGCCTTTAGCGGCAAAATCGATAATCTCGATATCCACACCGCTGCATCTGCGCCGCAAGGCCTCACCGGCCTTTTTACCCAAGCTCAACACTTTAACTTTTTTGCCCAAGCCGCTCAATTCATTTATCCGCCGCAGACTTTCCTTCAAAACATTAGCATTATAACTTCCGCATAATCCCTTATCTGAAGAAAAAATAACTAACAGATAAACATCATCTTTGATGGCTTTTTGCATTAACTTCGGCCAAGCATAGACTATGCCTTTATCGCGTTCTTCTCGGCGCATCTCACAAACCACACGCCCGATAACTGCCCGCAAATCATTACTATAGGCCTTGGATTTATTCAACATATCTGTAGAGCGTTTCAAACGCGCAGCCGCCACCATCTTCATCGCCGAAGTAATCTTACTTGTTGAAGCGATGGAAGCTATACGCGTTCTAAGTTCTTTCAAACCTGCCATGTTTTATGCAGCCCTTTCTAAACTGTTCATAAAATCTTTACTGAAATTCTCATAGAACTTAAGTAATTTCTCTTCTAATTCCGGAGAAATCTTCTTCTCTTTGACAATCTCTTTCAAGATATCGGAGTGACTAGCATGCAACGATTGCAATGCCTTTTCCTCAAACTCATGAACTTTATTCAACGGCAATTTATCCAAGAAACCTTTAACTCCGGCAAATATGGCAACAACCTCATCTTCAACTGCCATTGGCTTATATTGTGGTTGTTTCAACATTTCGGTCAAACGAGCTCCGCGCTCCAACAGGTTTTTGGTTGATTGATCCAAGTCCGAAGCAAATTGAGCAAAAGCTGCCATCTCACGATATTGAGCCAAATCCAATTTCATTGAGCCCGAAACCTGCTTCATCGCCTTAATTTGTGCAGCCGATCCCACACGAGAAACCGAAATACCGACATTCACTGCCGGACGAACACCTTGATAGAACAACGAAGTTTCCAAGAAAATTTGTCCGTCCGTAATAGAAATCACATTGGTCGGAATATAAGCCGACACATCGCCGGCCTGAGTTTCAATAACCGGTAAAGCCGTCAATGAACCGCCCCCCTCGGCATCACTCATTTTAGCCGCACGTTCCAACAAACGTGAGTGTAAATAAAACACGTCACCCGGATAAGCTTCACGTCCTGGCGGACGACGAATTAACAAACTCATCTGGCGATAAGCCGTAGCTTGTTTTGACAGATCATCATAAAAAATAACCGCGTGCATTCCCTTATCACGGAAATATTCACCCATAGTGCACCCTGAATAAGGAGCAATATATTGCATCGGTGCTGAATCCGAAGCCGTCGCCGCAACCACAATGGTATAATCCATTGCTCCGTAATCTTTCAAAGTTTTAACTACTTGTGCTACTGTTGAACGTTTTTGCCCAACCGCAACATACACGCAAAACAACTTATCTTTATCCGATTTTGCAGCATCATTTATTTTCTTCTGGTTAATAATTGTATCAACTATAATAGCTGTCTTACCGGTCTGACGGTCACCGATTATCAATTCACGTTGACCGCGTCCGATCGGAATCAAAGAATCCACAATTTTAATACCTGTTTGTACCGGTTCATGCACGGAACGACGCGCAATAATACCGGGAGCTTTAATATCCGAACGACCGGTTTCTTTTGCTTTAATCTCTCCTAAACCGTCAATTGGTTGTCCCAAGGCATCAACCACACGTCCCAATAACTCTTTTCCTACCGGCACACTGACGATGGAATGAGTGCGTTTAACAATATCGCCTTCTTTAATGGCTTTATCTTCACCGAAAATAACCACACCGACATTGTCCTCTTCCAAGTTCATCGCCATACCTTTAACACCGCTGGAAAACTCCACCAGCTCACCGGCTTGAACCTCATCAAGTCCGTAAACACGTGCCACACCATCACCGACTGACAAAACCTTACCGACCTGAGCAACATCCATCTTTGCTTCAAAACCGGCAATTTTGTCTTTGATAATTGAGGATATCTCAACAGCTGAAACAGACATATCAGTTACCTTTCATAATATTTTCTAAACAATTTAATTTATAGCTTAACGAACCGTCAAACATTTTCGATCCGCATACAACACGCAATCCTCCCAATATTTCGGGATTCTCCGTATATTTAATCACAACATCTTTATTAAATTTTTTAATCAAAACTTCGCGCAATTTTTTATCCTGCGTCGTCGTCAACGGCTTAACCGTCTCTACATCAACTTCGGCAATATTTTTTCCGATATAATATAAGTGACTGAAATCATCCATTACATCTGCTAAAATATCGATTCGGTGATTCTCTGTTAAAATATCCAAGCACTTAAGTATTTCCGCACTTAATTTAGCTTTTTTTGCTATTTGTTGCCATATCTCTTTCTGTTGAACCTCACTCAATAAAGGACTGGAAACCTGTTTAACCAAATCTCTGTCTTGTTTACACAATTCGCTTAAAAATTTGGCGTTCTCCTTAACTGTCTCCAATTGAGACGACTCAACCGCGGCATCATACAAAGCCGATGAATATATGCGAGCAGTTTTTTCTTTCGAATTTCTTTTCAATTTAACGACCTTACCTAAAATTCAAACGATACAAGTTTAATAACGCAAGATAATCTACATAACAACCAGTTTATTTTTTATTAACAACTATTTTTTTTTATTTTTTAATAAAATGAATAAGGATCAATATCCACCTCCACTCTTACAATTGATGGTATTTTAACCCTTCTCAACCATTGATTTACTACATCTTGAATATTGATATTTCTAGTAGTTTTTACCAACAGACGATAACGATATTTTTCTCTCAGCATAAAAATCGGTGCCGGAGCCGGTCCCAAAGTTGTAATATTTTCACTGTTAAAAGCGGCTTGTCCCAAAACAATCGCTGTTTTTTCCGTCATTTCTTTATTACAACCGGAAACTATTATTGCTGCTAATTTGCCAAACGGAGGCATTTTCATTATGCGCCTGCTTTCTTTTTCCAATTTAATAAAATCATCAGATTTTCCACTTATTAGTGCTTGTAAAACAGCATTTTCAGGATGTAAAGTTTGCAAATACACTTCACCTTTCTTCTCTCCTCTGCCGGCTCGACCTGCCACCTGCGATAATAATTGATAAGTTCTTTCCGCCGCTCGCAAATCACTTCCCATCAAACCTAAATCAGCATCAACGATTCCTACCAAAGTCAATTCCGGAAAATGATGCCCTTTAGCCAAGATTTGCGTTCCGACCAAAATATCAATTTTATCTTCTTCCATTTCTTTAATAACTTGCTGTACTTCTTTGAAATTAGTAACAAAATCGGATGACAGGACTTTTACTCGAGCCTCCGGCAAACGATATTTAACTTCTTCGGCAACTCGTTCCACCCCGGGACCGCAAGCATTTAATCCATCCGTAGACCGACAATTAGGACAAACAGACGGTATCTCCATCATATAACCGCAATGATGACATACCAACTTACCGATACGACGATGTTCAGTCAACCAAGCACTGCAATGAGGACATTCAATTTTATAACCGCAATCACGACAAATCATCAGTGGTGCATATCCGCGGCGATTCAAAAACAATATACTTTGTTCACCTTTTTTCAGATTCTCCTGTAATTTTTTACATAATGACGGAGCTAACCATGATATCCCCCAATCTCCTTTTTGCGGCTTATCTTTTTTTAAATCGATAATTTTTATCTCCGGCATTTGTGCAGCCGCATAACGAGATTGTAATTTTACTTCATCATACTTCCCCGATTCGACATTGCAAATTGTTTCCAAATCAGGAGTTGCGGTTGATAATATTATATGCAGTTGTTCGTATTTAGCTCGCATAACCGCCATATCTCGCCCCTGATAATTAACCACATCTTCCTGTTTAAATGAGGCATCATGACTTTCATCAATCACTATCAATCCTAAATCAGCAAACGGCAAAAACAATGCTGACCTTGCCCCTATTATAATTTTTACTTCATTATTGATAACCGCCTTCCAATTATCGATTCTCTCTTTTTGCGTCAATGCCGAATGCCACTCACAAGGCCGCACCCCGAACCTTTTTTCAAATCTGCCTAACCATTGTGAGGTCAACCCTATTTCCGGCACCAAAATCAAAACTTGCTTTCCTGCACGAAATGCCTTCTCTACCGCTTCAAAATAAACTTCGGTTTTACCTGAACCGGTAACACCGTTAAGCAAAGTAACACCAAACCCTTCACCGGTTTTACAGCATAGATAATCGGCAGCCTTTTGTTGTTCATCATTTAATTTAACTTTTTGAAAACCGCAAATCGGAGTGGCATATTCTTTTTTATCTTCCACCAAAACTTCTTTTAACACTCCTGATTCTATCAAGGTTTTAACCACTGAATCCGAAACCCCTGCCCCTTGTGCAATCTCTGCTCGAGCAAAAATATGTCCCTTTAAAAAATTCATTACTCGCCAACGCGCATCGGAATTTTTCAACTTAGCTTCGCTTAAACTTTTACCGGATAGCTCATATAATTTAAGCATTTTAGCATCACCGAATACTTGTTTTACCGATAACACCATCTTCAATACCATTCCCAATGGAGCCATATTATATTCGGCCACAAACTGCACAAATTTGCGTATTGCCTCGCTTAAAGAAGGATAAGATAATACTTTAACGATTTTTCTAATTTTTTTATCTTCTAAATTACTTACCACATTTGTCTGCCATACCACACCGACCGTTTTTTCTTTACCGAACGGAACTTCTACCAATGATCCTTCTTTAATTTCATCATCGGTTTTATAATCAAACGGCTCTGCCAAAGCCAATGGCAACAACACTCTGACAATCATTCAATCTCTCCGCCCTCCACCATAACAGCCGCTTTAATCTTTCTCAAACATCTTTATGATTTACACACAAAAAAAGCCTGAGAAAAACTGTTTTTTCAGTTAATCTCAGACTTCTTCAAGAGCTAAAGCTCTTCCTCAAGGGGTTCCTGCAAATTGGCAACAATGAACTCTGCCAGCTTGTCCCCTTCACGGAATTTTTGCGCAATGATTTTTTGCGCCTCGGGGCACCATACGCCAACATTTTCAGCGTAATAACGTGCTTTTTCCTCGTTGCCTTCTAACAATACCAACTGCGCCTCAGGACATAACTTGCCAAACCTATTTAAGTAAAATTGGGCAAATACAACGTCTTGTCCCATCAACACCACTTCATCTTCCGGATAAAATGGTTCATGAGACACATCTATAAGGTCTGCAAGATCATAGTCTTTTGCTGGCTGGTTCACCACCAAAGCCAACAGACCTTTAGGAATAGGATGGAAAGAGGCGTAGATACGCGCCCATTCTAACAAGGCGGGATCGGTTTCGATATCATTCCACACCTTCATCCCCATCTCTTTGTCGATTTCATGACTGCAGACATAGTAGAGTTTCTCTGGCTTATCTGTAACATCCCAAAATCGGTCAAGAACAGAGTTCTCCAGAGGATATTGGGATATGTAGAACATCATCTTCACCCTGTCTTGTTTGAGGATATTCCACAGTTTCCTGTGCAATTTCTCTGCAAAGGGATACCTCTCAACGTAAGTATAGAAGATGTTTTCACAATCTCCCGCCCTCTTCAGAACCTCATCTTGCAGCAGAATAGGAATTCCCTTGATGCCTTCCGTGCGGCAAGCTTGGTCTACGAGATAAACAAAAGCTCGTTCATCATTGGCACCAAGAACTTTTTGCACCAACTCTTCAGACAATGGAGCTTTCCTCATAGAGGATTTTTCCGATTGTTCTCTAATCTCCCGCAGCAGTTTTGCATGCACTGCAGGATTAATTTCTTCTCGTCTTTTCATAATAAATAAATTTAATTAATAATAGATTTGCTGATTGTAACATATAAATTAAACTTAATTTTGTCAACCGTTTATTAAACTTTTTTTTTTATAATTTTGACCATGAACAATCAAATAACTTTTTCGACCTCACCTGAGGTTAATGATAAAATATCCCAATGGCTCAACTGGTTACAATCAGTTAAGGGCTATTCTACCCATACCTATGATGCCTATGCCCGCGACTTAGCAATTTTTTTCACTTTTTTTCAAGATTATTTAGGTAACCCGGCCGAACTCTCTGATCTGCAAAATATTGATTCCGCCGCTTTTCGTGCCTTTTTAAGTCATCGCAGTGCTAATCGCATTACTAAAAGCTCCATCGCCCGTGAAATGTCGGCTCTACGCAGTTTTTTTCATTATCTTAACCGAAAAAAAATTATCACTAATACTGTTCTGTCAATTATCTCATCACCAAGACAGGAAAAAATTCTCCCCAAAGCCCTAAATGCCGATGACGCTCAAGACATTATCCGAACCGTTGCCGAAAACAAAGTTGATTGGATCGGAGCCCGCGATTCTGCCATTATTACCTTACTCTATGGTAGCGGATTACGTATATCCGAGGCCATATCGCTAAATATTGGAGATATTACTGCCAATGATTTTATTGTCATTAAAGGCAAAGGCAATAAAGAACGCATTGTCCCTCTTCTTCCGATATCTCGCCGACAAATTAAAGAATACCTGTCGCTTTGCCCTTACAACCAACCAACCGGTGCCCCGCTTTTTGTCGGCGCAAGAGGCGAAAGATTGTTACCCCGCATTGTCCAACGTCGTTTGGCAAAATTACGTGAAGAACTGAATTTACCGGATTCTCTCACTCCCCATGCTCTTCGTCATACCTTTGCCACTCAACTTTTATCTGCCGGTGTTAATTTACGCGCCATTCAAGAACTTTTAGGGCATTCGTCACTTTCGACTACTCAACGTTATACTGAAGTTGAAATTGAACACCTCAAAAAAGAATATGCCAAAGCCAACCTGTTAAAATAAAAAAAGCACTGAAACCATTCGGTGTTTATCTGCCTTTTAAGTTAAAAAAATTTCTATATTACTTCCGCAGATACGACCCAAACTTTTCAATGCTGTAATTAAATGCCTGAATTCCAAAAATAAAAGCATAAACGGTTTATCGGTTGAACGATTATCTTCTTTAAACAAAATTAAACCGGCTGTTTCCAACCGGTTTAAGATACAATTTCGCAGAACTGAATTACTTTAATTTCTTCTCGACGAACTCTTCATGTTTTTTTGACTTCTTGTCATATTTCTTCAAAGTCAATTTTTCCGGATGAGTTCTCGGATTTTTTTCTGCCAAATAAAATGTACCGGTACCAGCTGTACTTTCCAATTTAACTTTAACTTTTACTGCTTTTGCCATTTCAATACTCTTTAATTAAGGTTAAAATTCAAAACATTTATGCGTAATATACATAGTTTTTGCCGTCTGTCAATACAATTTTGCTTAAATTTTCATTTTTTTAATCAAATTGTTAACGACGCCATCAATTACGCTTTCTTTTTTACACCGGTCTTCTTCTGTGTAGTCTTCTTATCAACAACCTTTTTAGGTGATTTTTTTACTGCCGTTTTCTGACTTGTTGTCTTTTTACCTGTAACATCTTTCTTTTGGGTTGCCAAATTTTTAGCCGTTGTCTTTTTCTTAGGCGCAGCTTTTACAGCATTTTTATCGGTAACAGTTTTTTTAGGTTCAGCTTTTGCTTTTTGAACTTTTGCCTTTTTAATCGTTTTCTTAACATCAACTTTCTTCTCTTTAACTTTTCTGACATTTCTCGCAACAACCTGTTCATTTTTAACTACAGTAGTTTTAACTAAAGCATTAGCCTTCTGAACCGACATTACTTTATAACTGTCATCCAATTGACCTGCTATTGATTTGCCATATACCAAAACAGCAACCAATGTAACAAATACAATCACTCCGGCTAAAAAACTGCGCAGGATTCCCATTCCGACAACAATTGTCATTACCTTTTCCATATATTCCATATCAATCAAGACTACCACCGAGGCAACTATTGCCAATACAGCAGTAAAATAAGGAATCCATCCCACCGAAGCTAACATAGTAGCCACAATCGGATGCTTAACCATCATTTTATCAATTCTTTTGATCGGTACCAATTTATTAAGAGGTAAAAGGAACAATAACAATAATACAGACAAAATACAATCTGTAATCAATGCCGCCCAACTTCCTTGCCAAATCAAAATCAGCGAAAACAACCAATAAATACCGCCGATTATTAAACTCTGTTTCCAATATTTACTCATTTTCTTACTCCTTTTGCTTATTTAATAAAAACTTCTGGTATTGATATAATTATCACCACCCAAATCAATTAACTGGCCATTATCCAACTTAATTTTGCGATCCATTCGATCAGCTAAATCAAAATTATGTGTCGCTACTAAAGCACTCAATCCGGTTTCTTTTACTATTCCTAACAACTCAGCAAAAACCGTTTCAGATGTTTTCGGATCTAAATTACCGGTAGGCTCGTCTGCCAACAACAATTTCGGCATATTTGCCAAAGCTCTGGCTATAGCCACCCTCTGTTGTTCCCCACCGGACAACTCAGCCGGACGATGGCTCATTCTTTTTTCCAATCCCATCCTTGATAATAACCATTTCGCTCTATCACGAGCCTGTTTTTCTTTTACTCCGTCAATCAATTGAGGAATCATTACGTTTTCCAAAGCATTGAAATCGGCCAAAAGATTATGATATTGATACACAAACCCTAAATAATCTCTGCGTAATTCGGTGCGTAAGGAATCACTCACCCCCGAACACTTTCGGCCTTCAATATAAATATCCCCTTTAGTCGGCTTTTCTAATAACCCTGCTAATTGCAACAAAGTTGACTTTCCCGAACCTGACGGACCAATCAACGCTACAATTTCACCTTTGGCTATTTCTAAATCAACCCCTCTCAAAACTTGTAAAGTTTGATTTCCTTGTTTGAATGAGCGGTAAATATTGCGTAATTCTAAAATCGGAGTTTTCAAATCATTACTCATAACGCAAAGCCTCCACCGGATCCATCTTAGCTGCCCGCCATGCCGGATATAAAGTAGCAACAAAAGACAACAATAAAGCCACTGCAACTACCATTGTAACTTCGGCTATATCAACTTTAGCCGGCAACTTTGATAAAAAATAAATCTCTGCAGAAAATAAATCGCGTCCAAGCACACTTTGCAAAAACTGACGGATTCGCTCAATATTAAAGCTGACCAATAATCCTAACGCCACTCCGATGGTTGTTCCCACAACCCCGATAAATGCTCCATCCATAAAGAAAATACGCATAACCATACCTTTAGTGGCCCCCATTGTGCGCAATACCGCCACATCACGCCCTTTATCTTTAACCAACATAATCAACCCGGTAATAATATTAAATGCCGCTACTACAATAATCAGAGTCAAAATAACAAACATCACGTTACGTTCAACTTCAATAGCATTAAAAAATGCCGCATTACTTTGTTTCCAATCATATATATAAGCATTTGCTCCGATACTTTTCTCTAAAGCCCCCCGAACTGCTTCTAAATATTTGTCATCATCTAAAGTAACATCTATATTAGTAACTGCATTTTTCAATCCGAAATAAAGTTGTGCACTCTCCAAAGGCATAAAAATAAAATTGGAATCATACTCAAACATTCCCGAATCAAACAAACCGATAATCTGATATGATTTCATTCTCGGCACCGTCCCGAAAGCGGTTATTTTTCCGTTTGGTGACAACAAAGTAATCTTATCTCCTTCAGTTAAGCCCATTTTATGAGCCAAACGCACTCCCATAATTACTCCGTCATCACGGTAGTATTGCATATCAACATTTTCTACAGCTTTAGCTAAAGCCTGTTTTTTCAACAAATCTTCTTTAGCTATACCGCGCACCATAACACCTTCGGCCGAACGCCCCGAAGTAACCAATAACTGATTTTCAATTATCGGAATAACTGTTGTAATATGCTCAATCGACGAAATTTCTTTCACCGCTTCATGATAATTATTAAACGGATAACTTACCGGCGCCATAATCCCTATATGACCATTAATTCCTAATATACGGTTTAATAATTCGTGTCTGAATCCGTTCATCACACTCATTACGATAATTAAAGTCGCCACACCCAAAGCAATACCGGTAAATGCAAAACCGGTAATTACCGAAATAAACCCCTCTCTTCTCTTAGCTCGCATATATCTGCCGGCCAAAAATCTCTCAAACTTACCAAACAATTTTATTCACCTGACTATCTTAACAATTTATTGCCCTTTATATTACTTCAATACCTATTTGACAACCATCATCAATAACTTATACAAAAGAAAAAGGCCATCAGCACTGTAACGCCTCCGACCTTTTTAATTTTTATCTGTAATATAAAATTATCTGTGCCCGATTAATCCTTCAGAAATATGACGATTTATATTAACCAAACTATCCAACAATTTACCATCAATATTATCCAAATTTTGTCCCAACTTAATGGTATTTGCAGCAACATAATCAGCTAATTTCATCAGATTATCACGAGTTTCCTGCGGTAACTTAGTTTTACCTTTTTTCATCAATGTCTTAATCATAACCCATAACTTCTGGTTAACATCTAAAGCCTCAACTAATTTATTATTGTCTTTAGCCTTATAAGCTTCCGACAAATCTAAACCGCATTTAGCCAAATAATATGCTTCTTGTTGAGCCATATTGGTATTAACCGATTCCATCAACCCTTCCGAAATCTGACGGTTAATTGCTGCCAAAGACTTAAAGTAACTGGCACTCATACTAACACCTTTATTCAAGGTAACCTGCTCAACATATTGTGACAACTTATATAAATTATCCTTAATCTGTTGAGGCATACTATTACCCTTACTCTTCGTAGCCGCACCGATTGATACCCACATTTTCATATTATCATCTAAAACCAATACCTTATAATCATTATTATTTGAAGTAGCAGCTGCATCCAAATAATCAGCATATTCTTGTAAAAGATTTGCCTCTTCTACAGCTCCGTCAAGCTGTAATTCAATATCATTATCATTTTCCGTCATATGTCTCTTCCTTTTATTAATATTAAAAAACACCAACCGTTCCCGACCAATCGCCAAAAGAGAGGATGAACGACGGTCTTTGGGGATATCAACCGTAATATAAACGTCATCCTCTCACTAGTCAAGTAAAATACAACGTTATAACCATGTTGTATTACCGTTTTTTTAAGAAAAAATTGGGGAGATTTTATACTTAAAAAAACTCTACACATAATAATATTAGGGAAAACCTATACCTAAAACGGCGCTACTATATCCAATATCTGACGTCCGTAACGCGGTTGTTGAACATCGGAAATAACCCCTTTTCCGCCATAAGAAACTCGCAATTCGGCAATTTTACTTGATTCAATGGTATTATTTGATGATATATCTGCTCTCCTTACAATACCGCGCATATACAATTGACGAACTTCATAGCTGATACGAATTTCCTGCGTTCCTTCGATAACCAAATTACCATTAGGTAAAACCTGAGTAACTACTGCTGCAAAAGTAACATTAATACTTTCTTTCCGGTCAATTTTACCATCTCCTTCTATCTCACGATTAGAATTAATACCTACGGCACTCTCATTTTTATAATCACCCGGCAATACATCTTCCAAAAACTTCTCAAACCCGAAAGCCGAACCTATATTCAAAGAATCCTTGTTATCATCACGATTTTGTTCCATCTTGTTTTCCATCAAAGCATTATCTCTGGTAGAAATCTTAACCGTTATAATGTCACCTACTTTTGAAGCACGTTGGTCCTTAAAGAAACCGTCCGACCCCTGACGCCACAATGAATTTGCGGCATAAACACCTTCTTGTTTTTGCGGCATCGGCATTGATACCGGTTCATAACCTTGCGCCTCAACCGGATTGGTTATCGGCGATAACGGCGGCTCATTTCCCACCTCAGATAAGCGTGAAAATATTCCGCATCCCGACAATGACGTTGCCATCAACAACAACGCCGTCCCTTTTACAATTATTGTAGTTTTGTTTTTCATGTTAATAGTTCCCCTGCTATTATTCATTACTTATTTCCACCAAGCCGGCACCTTTTGCAATACCGACAATTTCTTTCTTACTGCTTAAATTGAGCATTTTTACCGCTTGACCAAGCGCAACATTATCCAAAGCTTGCATCTTAGATGTTATCTGTAGTCCTTTTTTAGTATAAAATACAGTAACCGTTTGACCTTTCTTAACCACTACTTCAGCCTGTAAATCTCCCTTCTCAATCAATTTACCTGCTTTCAAATTCTTAGCCGCTTGTTTACCGATTATATCCTCCTGCTTATACCAAGCCCCGCCTTTCAAACGATTCGCTCGAACTTTCATTTCTTGCAAATCTGTTGCCTGTAAAACTTTTTCTTTCGTAATATCTTTGGTCGGAACCCAAGCTTTGACAATTTGATAATAACGTCCGGTCAACTTTGTTTCGTTTTGTTTTTCACCATCGGCAAAAATTTCCGCATTGGCATTAAACTTTCCTGCGCTTTCATCTGTCTCCAAATTACTCAACATAATTTTAGCGTCGTTAGCTTTTTCAAAAGAATAATCTGTTTTACCGCCGAAAATCTCCACTTCAACCTCATCACCCATTCCTTGATCAATAAATTCCTGTTTAACCGCATCAATCATATCTGCTTTAGTCAAACGATAATCAGCCTGAGCTTCCGCTAAAGGTAAAACCATCATAAGTGCCAAACTTACTAATTGCCAACGCATAACCATTCAACCTCTTACTTCATTTGATTAATGGTATTAAGCATAGAATCCGAAGTAGTAATTACTTTTGAGTTCATCTCATAAGCACGTTGCGCCGAAATCAACTCGGTAATTTCAGTCACCGGATTAACATTGGATGTATTGAGATATCCTTGTAAAATCGAACCAAATCCTTCGGAATCGGGATTATCGATAATCGGATCTCCCGAAGCCTGAGTTTCAATAAATAAGTTATCCCCGATAGCTTCCAAACCGGCCTCGTTAACAAAAGTAGCCAATTCCAACTGCCCGACATTAACTTCGTCAACTTCCCCGTCTTGCTTAACCCAAACTTCTCCTGATGAGTTAACATATACTTCAACAGCATCTTCCGGAATGGTTATTTCCGGTTGAACCACATAACCTTCGTGAGTAACAATAGTTCCATCGCCGTTACGTTGAAAAGCTCCGTCACGAGTATATCCGGTTCCTTTTCCTTCCGGTAATTGAATAGTAAAATAACCGCGACCGCGAATAGCCAAATCCAAATCATTACCGGTTGAAGTCAAAGAACCTCCCTCGGTAATACGATAAATTGCCGAAGTTCTAACCCCCAATCCCATCTGCACACCGGCCGGAACAATAGTATTATCCGCCGTTGAAGATGAACCTGGACGCACCACGTTCTGATAAATCAAATCGCTAAATTCCGCACGACGTTTGGTAAAAGCGGTGGTGTTCATATTGGCAATATTGTTGGCTATGGTATCAACATTAGTCTGTTGAGCCAGCATTCCGGTTGCACCTATTTGTAATGATCTCATTTTTTTCCCCTTATAAATTATGCCAAATCGGCAAAAGTTGAAATTGTATTAGTCAGACGAGTATGTTCCTCATCTATCATCTGTTGCACATAATCATAACTGCGTTGAATTTTGATTAAATTGGTCATCTCAGCAATGGCATTAACATTGGAATTTTCCACCATTCCCTGAATAATTCTGGCATTATCCGCCCCGTAAGTTATTGCATTACCTTCAACATTCTCAAACAACACCCCGGCAGTTTTAAGCAATTTTCCTTCATCGGCAAAATTAGCAATTTTCAATCGCCCGATCAGACCGTTTTCAGTCATTACGTCGCCGCTCTCGGATATCACTACTTCCCTTTCTCCCGGCGCAAAAAACAACGGAGCATTGCTTTCGCTCAACACAATATCGCCGTCAGTCGTAGTCAAAGCACCTTCTTCATTTATAGTAAATTGACCTTTGCGGGTATAACGTTCACCGGCAGCCGTTTCAATACAGAAAAACCCTTTACCGCGAATTGCTACATCCAAATCATTACCGGTTTCCTTAAAACTTCCCTCACTGAAATCGGCATAATCACCATAATCTTGCGTAAAATAAACCGGATCAGCTCCAATTCCTACCGCTGACGGTGTTTGTTGCAAATAAGAAGTAAATACAGCATCATCTTGCTTATAACCGGCAGTATTCATATTGGCGATGTTATTGGAAACAATATTCATCTGTTTCCATAATGCCATTTGGCGCGATAATGCTACATAGTTGGTATTATCCATTTATATTCCCCTTTTCTTTTCGGTGCTTTCCCTTTTGCACCTCGGATAATTTTTCACTTATGCCAAACTATATGCAAAACCCGTGCCAAATTTTAAAAATATAAAAAAAGAGCCCGATCCTGCTCTTTCTATCAACGAATACTTGTTTGACAAATAATTATTCTACTTATTTGCTTTTTTGTTATCTCAATAATATAATAATTTAACTCTTACTAAAAAAACTCTGACGGCGTTTTGACGCTATCAGAGTTTTTCTTTTACACATTTTTCAATGCTTGGCAAACACCATCCCAACCATCAAAAGAAACGTAAGTATGTTCTTTTTGGTCAAAACGATAATCGCCAATTCTTCCGCTGTACCCCGGAACAAAAACTTCTTTGAAAGATGTAAGAGCTATCTCCGGGCCCTTTAATTCTATGGCAATCGTGCAGAAATATACCTTTTTGGTACTGAAATCTTTGCAGTAGAATTGCACTTTGCCGTCTTGATAAGTACCGAGACTTACCCAACATTTTTTTTTGGGAAATGTACTAATACAAAGCACCATATCATCCCAAAAATCAGAAGCCAGTTCTTTGATTTTTGAAGCACTGAGAGACTGAACAGAAAGATCTTCGATTTTTCTGTTATACTCCATTTTTACGCCATAGTGCAACGAGCTGGAATGTTCCTTGTCTCCATTTGCCTCTTGTAATAAGGCAAGTTTTCGCTTAAACTCTTCGCAACTGCAAGATAAATCTTCCAATGGTTTACCGCAGAAAGGACAAACCAATTCTTCCTGAGGACTGAAGGTAACCGTTGTAAACGGATAAAACCTTCTTTTGTCTGCATCTTCGCCTAGTAATATACCATCACTTGTGGCAAAATACACCTTTACTTTCATATACTTTAATAATTTTATTTGTTAATAATATTTACCGTGCTTCAATCTAAATGAACAGGAGTAAAAGTCAAGAATTTTTTATGGATTAAAAAAGAAAAATTTTTATATAAAAATGGTGCCGCTTGGGTGATTTGAACACCCGACCCACGCATTACGAATGCGTTGCTCTACCAACTGAGCTAAAGCGGCAACCGATAAAACACTAATCTTTTATTATATATTTTTTTATTTGGCAAGCTTTTTTATACAATTAACAAAATCCTCGCCTCTTGCTTCAAAATTCTTATACATATTATAACTCGGAGCTGCCGGAGACAAAATTACCCAACTGTCCTGTCGGGCGATTTTCAGAGTTTCAGCCACGGCTTCGGACATATCTGATACCTTTTTAACCGCAACACCTTTAGCTTCGGCCATATTCCCTAGCCTTTCACCGGTATCCGGCAAAACCACCAAATTCACCCTGTTACCTAATTGTGCCAAATATTCTGCCAATTCCTTATAATCCTGTCCACGATCAAAACCTCCGGCTATCAAAATCAACGGTTGCCCTTTATCTAATGCTTTTAATGCCGCAATGGCCGTTTCCGGAGTTGTGGAAATACTGTCATCCACAAAAGTTATACCATTAATTTGCGCTACTATCGTTAACCGATGCGGCAGAGCGTGAAATGAGGCAAAAGTTTCTTGGCATTGAGCCAATGGTAAATCCAATATTTCGACAATTTTAAGCACGGCACAAGCATTTTCGGCATTATGTTCGCCTAATAGCGGTAATGTTTCCGTTGTAAACAGTTTTTCATTACCATTCCAAAAATATCCGTCCTTTACATGAAATCCGTCTTTATTGTTATACCAAAAAGCATTTTTTATATCGGCAAATTTTAATGTTCGTTCATCTTCAGCGTTAAGTAATTTTATTTTGGCTTGATTTATCATATGCAGTTTATCGCTCCAATATTGCTCATGACTGCCGTGCCATTGCAAATGCTCGGGATATAAATTCATTAAAATACCGATATCGGGATTACCGATGACATCAGCACATTGATAGCTTGACATCTCCGCAACTATCCAATCTGCCTTTGTATCGCTTAATTCAATCAGAGGACGACCGATATTGCCTCCTAATTCCACATTTATTCCCAATTCATGCAAAGTGTGATAAATTAAAGATGAAGTCGTGCTTTTTCCTTTGGTGCCGGTGACGGCGATTACTTTGGTATTATTTGCTTTATTAGCAAAAAACAAATTGGTTCCCGAGGTAACTATTATTCCCTGTTTAACCGCATCTTCAATTTCTTTTCGATACAGACTAACTCCCGGAGATTTAATCAAAACCTGACATTTAGCAATATCTGCCGTGTTACCTTCATTTATTTCCACTATTTCAAATTCAGAACAATGCTCGACAATCGCTTTGGTCGCTGCCGTTCCCTCTTTGCCCTGCCCCCAGATACCAATAACTTTATTTTCTAAATTCCGCCATAACATTTTTAAATCTTTCAGGTATTAAATGTTGCCGTTTGGGTTTAAATAATCCGGATGTTTGTTTATAAATTTTCGGTTGCAGATTTTTTATAACATAGTCGTTACACCATTCGGAATTATGTGTTAATTGTGCAAAGGCCCAATTTGATTCCTTAAATTCACCGACACACTCAAATGGCTTGTGGCCGCTTATTCCTAATAACTCGCGGTAGCCGTCAAGTTGAGTCGCATCATCTAACGGATTTTTTCCCACGATTTTTATTAATTTTTGTTTTTCCATAAACGGTGCCAATATCAAAAACACAAAACGACATTTATCGCAATTGCCGCACCAATGATTTAACCTTTTATTTTCATCCAACTTAAAAGCTTTGTTACAACTGGTAAATACGTCAAAATATTCTGCACATTTTTGCGTAAATAATTTAGCAATATGAATTTCACTGATCGGGCGCAATAATGAAAAATAACGAAATTCCGGAGTAATTTTTTGCGTCAACTCATAAAAATCCTTTTCAAAATCAAATGACTTGCTGTATTGGTGATTTATTTTAACTCCGTCATAAATCATATTTCCCGAAGATGCCGAACGTTCACAACTCATTACCACATATTTTTTTTCATAAATAATTGCCGCTGCCCACAGCATAAAAGCTAAAATACCGGTTATTGGCACATGCCCGTTATAAACCTGACCGCTTTCATTTAATTGTAGCAATTCCGGTGCTATCTGACGTTTTACGATAATTTTCTGCTTACCGGATCTGTCCATCACTTCGGCAATCGGTTTGGGATAGCCGCAAGCAATCATTGCTGCATTGATATTCATGTTTTTTAATAACTCTAATGCCAAACAAGAATCTTTTCCTCCTCCGATGGGAACCAAAACCTCATCCTTAAATTTGACATCAAAGGATTGACGATTAGTATCTTCACTATAAGGAAAACTTATCTTATCAAAAAAATGCAAATTATTGCGCACTGCAAATTCGCCCAAACCATTAATATAAAACTTTCTGAAAAACTCTGCCTCATCCTTGGTTAACTTATAAATATCCGTAACCATTCTATCGGGCAAAAAAGCCTTATAATAACTAATACCGGCCGCTAAATGCCAATAACGCAAAACTTGAGCTAATGCCTTTTTTTGATTTTCGCTTAAAACAAACGGAGCATCAGGAAACTTGAACTTCTCGGTAAATTCATACACTTCATCTACGGCATAACCAAACTCTACTTCACCGCTTTCTAATGAAAAATTTATTTCCTTAAAATGAAATTTATCATACACTGTGAATACCTTTCATTTTATTTTTCGGCTTGATGTAACACAATTTGTGTAAACGGAATTTCAATTCCTTCTTCTTCAAAACGTTTATTTATTGCAAACCGTACATCGCTGGGAGTAGTCCAACCGCTCCAAATATCATTCACATAAAAACGCACTTCAAAATCCAAACTGCTTGATCCGAAATCCTGAAATAACACATAAGGTGCCGGCTTTTTAGAAACTTTAGGATGAGAAGCGACACATTCCAACAAAACCTTTTTAACCTTGTCAACATCTGTTCCGTAAGCTACACCAACTTTAACTCCATAACGCGCCCAACCGTTTTGATGAGTTAAATTGGTAACCGAATTTGATAATACTTTGGCATTTGGGATTATTAAACTGGCCCGATTAAAAGTTTCGATTTCGGTTGAACGAATATTAATTTGTTTAACCTGTCCTTCTTCACCGTTAATCACTACCCAATCCCCGACTTTTATCGGACGCTCAAATAACATTATAATTCCCGAAACGAAATTATTTACAATATCTTGTAAACCAAGTCCGATACCTACTGATAAAGCACCGGCTATCAATGCAATATTTGTAAGATTTCCTCCCATAATTGCAATAGCCAACAAGGCTGATAACACATAACCTATATAAGCAAAACCCGAAGCCAAAGAATGTTTTGTTCCTGCATCAATTGAGGTTTTTTCCAATAATTTAAATTCAATTCGATCTTGCAGAAATCTTATCAGCCATAAGCACAATACAAATGCAAAGATTCCCCAGAATATTGATATCAAAGAGATCTTTACCCCTCCGACCGTAAATCCTGAAACAGCTTTATAAGCAATGTTTTGCAACACATCAATCGGCATTCCCCATAATATCAACAATCCTGTGATTAAAGCCAAAACCATCAGAGGTTCAACCGCCAAACCGAACCAAAAATCAACTTTACGCAAAAAAATACGACGAACACGAAAACTCTTTACCCATAAAGCCATAAACAAGACTCTTCTCGCCACATCATAAAAAAAGCGTCGCAAAATTGAATAAGCGAATATTGCTATCAAAGACAACAATGTCCGATTAACCGCAAAAAAGGCTAATCTTGCATAACCGCAAAAAGCCAAACCTATCACCACTGCCGCAAACAAGGTAACCAACACACCTATACGTGAGGCACGAGCTTTAGTAGCTGACGCAGCTTCGCTGTCTTCTTCTTTTTCATTATCACTGGTAAAATAAATATAAGCCAACCATACCATACAAACAGCTCTCACCGTTGCAGACAAGGCCATCAAATATGACAATAACTCTATCGAATAATTTTGTTTGGCCACAATTGCCAATAAAATTGAGAATATACCCACTGTATAAATTGTAAAGTTAATAGCTTTAAACAAACGTTTGGCCTTATAAGTTGACATATTTATCAACCGCCACTTCTCATTATAAGGTGTCAAAACCACACGTGCTATTGCCCTTCCCATTATCACAAACAAAACATAATACAATGTAGTTCGCAACACCATCTTAAGCAAATCATTATTCCAAAAGGCAATTTGATTAAGGTGAAACCAACAATATAAAACAATTGCCGTGGGAATAATTCCATAAGCACACCACACTGATACAGACGCGGCAATTTTATTTCCTAAACGTATATTTTCCAGTTCCTTACGATACCCCCAACGTTCTATCATCCAACGGCGCAAATAATACCCTACAATAGCAATAGCAATCAACAGACTCAAAAACTTGAACACGGCTATTCCAAAACCGGAATTTTTATCTTCTTTATACTCATCATAAGCCGAAACCGGCGATTTAACAATGTCCGCCAATAATCCGACCAATTCGCGATTAACCCGCCACAGCACCGCCGGATTAACAAAACGCAAATCAGCTTTAAGCATATTACCCCACAGCATCTGATTGCGCACTTCAAAAATTCGCAAATTTATCTCTTCTATTTTGGCTAAAAGTATATCTATTTCCGATAATCTTGCTTTTTCATCTTTCAATTCGGCACTGAATTCTTTGCGCTTTTGAGCAATAATCTTAGATTCTCCGGTCTCTTCATTTTTATCGCCTAAAGCCTCTAAGCGTTTTTCAATAAGTTTTACTTCCTGATCAATATTCTGACGCGAAGAACTAAGCGCGG
>Ga0247611_10003617_pt1 | contig 22623 bp, 19 predicted proteins | sample 177DNAGHGhighgp2_FD_192422 | JGI IMG/M metagenome (GOLD analysis project Ga0247611, IMG submission 192422) | Sheep rumen microbial communities from Palmerston North, Manawatu-Wanganui, New Zealand - 1770 DNA GHGhigh gp2 | ecosystem: Host-associated > Mammals > Digestive system > Stomach > Rumen... | reverse complement strand
TATTGGTCAATTTCAATACTGACGATATAAATTCAAACATAATTCGAAAGATACTTTAAAACAATTTCCCACAGATTGCACAGATATTCACAGATAATATAGAAAACCATGAGAAAAATAGTCCGTGGTCAAGGGAAAAACTGAGAAAATCTGTGGAATCTGTGGGACTAAAAAACAAAATCAAACACAGCAATCCACAATCTGAGATAATCTGTGAAATCTGTGGAACTAAAAAACAAAATCAAACACAGCAATTCACAATCTGAGATAATCTGTGAAATCTGTGGGACAAATAATATGGCCAAGAACATCGCAATAGAATTCCAGGGGGTAGGCAAGCAATACCGCCTCGGCCGCGTAGGCACAGGAACCCTACAACATGACCTTAACCGTTTTTGGCAAACCAGAATCATGGGACGCGAAGACCCCTACTTGAAAATCGGTGAAGTCAACGACCGCAGCCAGAAAGCACATTCCGACTACGTATGGGCACTGAAAGACATCAACTTCAAGGTAGAGCAAGGCGACGTCGTCGGCATCATAGGCAAAAACGGAGCCGGCAAGAGCACCCTGCTGAAACTCCTCAGCCATATCACTTCTCCCACCGTGGGCGACATATACTACCGTGGTCGCATTGCCTCACTCCTTGAGGTCGGCACCGGCTTCCACGGAGAGCTCACCGGCAAGGAGAATATATATATGAACGGAGCCGTCCTCGGCATGACAAAGCATGAGATCAAGCGCAAACTCGACGACATCATCGAGTTCGCCGGTGTAGAGAAATACATCGACACCCCGGTAAAGCGTTACTCATCAGGTATGACAGTCCGCCTCGGCTTCGCCGTAGCCGCCTTCCTTGAACCCGAAATCCTTGTCGTTGACGAGGTCCTCACTGTCGGCGACGCCGAGTTCCAGAAACGAGCTATTGGCAAGATGGATGATGTGGCCAAAGGCGGTCGCACCGTATTATTTGTAAGTCATAACATGGGGGCTGTGCGCAATCTCTGCAAATCAGGAATTGTTCTAAAGGATGGTATGATAGAATATCGTGGTACGGCAAATGCAGCTGTGGATAGATACTTAAAGGTGTATGCAGACGACTATGAAGGTGTATCACTTGCTGACGTACCACGTACCAACACGATAAATGGTCTAATAAAAATCACCGGGATTGAATTTGTAAACGAACAAAATGAAGAAACATCACCTTACTGCGGAAAGTTCTTAGGAATCAAATTGCATATGGATGCAAAAGAGGACATTAACTACTGCTCTGTATCAATTACCATAAGAGACACTTTCAGCAATCCCATCATGGTTTTTCCTTCACAGACCACTAGAGATGATTTTAAACTCACTAAAGGAATGCATACCACTTGTCTGAAAATCCCGAAACTGCCATTAACAGCAGGACAATACCGGCTGGGGCTATGGTGTGAGGCAAAAACTCCTTTTGAAAGCAACAGATGTGCAGACTTTATTGAAAACGTAGTAAAACTTAATGTAGAAGGCGATTTTTACTATCCCAAGGGGGTAGTAATCGACAATCATCTAATGGGTAGAGTTGTATTATGTGAACACGAATGGGAAGTTGAGTAGTAAGTCATAATGTACAACAAATTAAAAGATAGAATTAAAAAGGGCTATCGTCAATACTACATGCCGCAGTTTTTGCCAAGGAAAAGCTACGAAAATTGCATTATCAATTACGATGATGCTCAATCTACTATACTATCCTTACTAGAAACTGGTAATCCATGCATGATAAGTAGATTCGGAAGTATAGAATTATCCTGCTATACAAACTACCGCAAAGGTGGACATCCATTTTGGTGGCTTAGAAAAACAAAACCTTTTTGGAGAAATGATTATGCTCTATTTGAGATGCAAAACAATGCTGGTTTTTTCAATGGCGACCACAAAACCTATTGTGATTTTGCTGATTTACTATATGATTCTGCAAAACAAATTGACATTTTAGGTACATGGATGGAAAACGAAAAAATCATAGAAAAGGAGATGCTATATCAAAAAGTGAAATTACTACATCTGGAACCTTATTTTGCCACCAATCCATGGAGTAAATATCTTGAAGGAAAAGACATACTTGTAGTGCATCCCTTCAAAAAAAGTATAGAAAGCCAATACAAACGCAGAAATTTGCTTTTTGATAATCCTAATGTATTGCCAAAGTTCAAATCTTTGAATGTAATAAAATCAGTACAATCTATTGGAGGAAATAATTGCGGTTTTAATAGCTGGTTTGACGCATTGCATCATATGGAACAACAAATAGATGCAACGAAATATGATGTTGCGCTCATTGGGTGCGGAGCATATGGCATGCCACTTGCAGCCCACTGCAAGAAGAAAGGGAAACAAGCCATACATCTTGGTGGAGCATTGCAATTGTTGTTCGGGATAAGAGGTAAGCGATGGGAAGAACAATATGGTATGGTTCACTATACAAAAATGCTTTCTAATCCTTCATGGGTGCGTCCTTATCAGGAAGAAACACCTGCACAGGCACAGAATATTGAAAGTTCATGTTATTGGTAATAATTAAAAATGACATCTGTTATTAACTACTCAGTTATAATTCCGCACAAAAACACTCCTGATTTACTACAACAATGTCTGGAATCTATACCTGTAAGAAAGGATACCGAAGTTATCGTTATTGATGACGACAGTAATCCTGAAAAAGTAGATTTTAATAATTTTCCTCATTGGAGTGGCGAACATTATTCTATTATATTTACAAGAAAAGGACTTGGAGCAGGATACGCACGAAATGTAGGTATAGAACATGCCAATGGCAAATGGCTTTTATTTGCAGATGCTGACGACACTTTTGCTTCTGAAAAATTAAACATACTATTAGATAAGCCCAAAGAAGAATTCGATGTTATATGCTGGCCTTCAGACGTCACACATCATGATGGCAGCACAAATCCTTATCAATACCAGCAACGAGCTGGTTATCAACTGTTCGACTACACGAATATCGGCCAACACACACTTAATCATAGCAACGATCCCAACTTATTATATTCTCTTTTTGAGCCATGGCATAAAATGTGTGCTCGCAAACTGATAGAAAGTCATAACATAAGATATACGGAAATACCCTCATGTAATGACGCATTATTTTCTGTGAAAGTCGCATCACACGCAAAAAATGTAGCAGTATATTCTGATATAGTCTATCATTACATTAAGAGAAAAAAGTCATTATCATTGGTTGACGATTTCTTGATAATAGTACAGAGGACAAAAGAATTGTTTCGTGTTCAACACCTGCTTAAAAAGGTAAAGAAAGATAGATTTATAGATGGTGATCTCTGTTATCATCTTGATGTGATTTCAGAACAATCTGCAAGGATTGCTATACGTGTATGCTTCATTCAAATGTATATAGTCTCTATCCATACAGGGTTAAGTTCGCTCAAAAGATTCTGTAAGTATAAAAAAACAAAGATCTTTCATAAATTCAAGTTTTACTGCAAACAATGCCCGTATGCACCAGATGACTATAAGACTGGAATAAAAAGAAAAACATTAAACGTAATAACTGCAATACTTACCATGTTAGTCTTGCTCTATAGACGTATTTGCAATATAGTTACATGGAGAAAATACAAATATACTCTCGGAATTGTCGCCATAGCTAAAAATGAAAGTGAATATATTCAAGAGTGGTGTGCTTTTCACAAAGCCGCAGGAGTTGACGTGATTTATTTATACGACAACGAAAGCTTTGATGACACGAAAGAAAAGCTACAACCTTTCATTGACTCTGGTTTCGTAAAATATCACTATGTTGAAGGAAAAGGTAAGCAAATGGTTGTTTATAAGGAAGCCTTGAACAGATACAGGAAAGAATGTAAATACCTTGCCTTTATAGATTGTGACGAATTTCTATACACGGTTGATAAAAACAAGAATTTAAAAAAATCTGTCGTGTCATTCTTCAAACATAACCAAAACACAGGAGGTTTGGCAATAAACTGGCGAGTATTTGGTGATAATGGTCATGCAACCATGCCAAAAGGATTATGCATAGAAGCTTTCACAAAAAGAGCTTTACCAGGAAAGAGAGCAACAAGGGTTATAAAATCCATTATTCGTTCAGAAAGTGTCCGTTTGATTGACACTCCGCATTCCGCTGTATATAAATGGGGATTTGCGGCATTTGATCAGATCGGAACACTGGTGCCATGGGCACATAATCCATTACGAATTTATCCTACCTCTCCTATACGTATTAATCATTATTTCTGTAAAAGTATAGAACAATATATAAAACGTAAAAGCATAGGTGACGTATTAACACCTAATTTAGTCCGTCCTTTGGAAGAATTTCACGAAACAAATAACAATGACGTTGAAGATAAGGCTATCTTATTATACCTATCTGAGACGAAAGAAATTCTCAAATGTTTGCTTGACCATAACGGTAACTAATCATAACCGATATGTTTAAGATGATTTAAAGTTTTTAGATAGAAAAAAATCAGAAGTTTTCAAGACAAAATACAAAAACATCAGAAGTATTCCCACATACATACTGAGGAGTTTAGAACATTGAAACAAAGTTGGATATTATAGGAATTCCTATTAACATAGGAATGATGATGTCTATTTCTGCATCGAAATGCAGAAATTCAAAAAATTCGACTGCACCTGCCAACGCCGGAAGAGGCTTCACATTTTTCGCTAGAATATTCTCCTAGATATCTCTTTGAAATAAATAATTTTGAACTACCAATGGGATGTCACGCATGGGAGAAATACGATAAAGAATTTATAAACAAATATGGATAAAAACATCGCAATAGAATTCCAGGGGGTAGGCAAGCAATACCGCCTCGGCCGTGTAGGCACAGGAACCCTACAACATGACCTTAACCGTTTCTGGCAAACAAAAATCATGGGACGCGAAGACCCCTACCTGAAAATCGGTGAGGTCAACGACCGCAGTGAGAAAGCACATTCCGACTATGTATGGGCGCTTAAAGACATTAACTTCAAGGTAGAGCAAGGCGACGTCGTCGGCATCATAGGTAAGAACGGAGCCGGCAAGAGCACCCTGCTGAAACTCCTCAGCCATATCACCGCTCCAAGCACAGGTGACATATTCTACCGTGGCCGTATAGCCTCACTCCTTGAGGTCGGCACCGGTTTCCACGGAGAGCTCACCGGCAAGGAGAATATATATATGAACGGTGCCGTCCTCGGCATGACGAAGCATGAGATCAAGCGCAAGCTCGACGATATCATCGAGTTCGCCGGCGTAGAGAAATACATCGACACCCCGGTAAAGCGCTACAGTTCAGGTATGACAGTCCGCCTCGGCTTTGCCGTAGCCGCTTTCCTCGAGCCCGAAATCCTCGTCGTTGACGAAGTCCTCACTGTCGGCGACGCCGAGTTTCAGGAGCGGGCCATTGGCAAAATGGATGATGTTGCAAAAAATGGTGGTCGCACAGTTCTTTTCGTGAGTCATAATATGTCAAGCATAAGAGCACTATGCAAAAATGGAATAATACTTGAGAATGGAGGCTTAAAATATCAAGGTACAGCTAACGACGTTGTTGATATGTATCTTCATGACAACAAACTCAATCTCGGAGACATAGCTGAAACAAATGATTTTTGTAGACCCATAAAAATTACAGGTGATTTCGAAATTATTCATCTTAAAAGATGTTTTCCATATATCTTAGACGGTAGTCAACCTATAATCTATCAAGTAAAAATTAAGAACAAGTCATCACACAAGAGATTTTATGTAACAACACTCATTGATGACACTTATGATAGTGAGAGAGCTGGATTAGTATCAACAAAAGAGATTTCTTGGGATTCTAGTAATGAGTTTATGACTCTTCAGATTAAAATCTATGATCATCATCTGTCCAAAGGTAAATATACATTAGACGTTTGGATTCATACAGGAAATGTCCATTCTATGCTATCATTCCACGATGCTGTATATAAAACATTAACATTCGAAATAGGAGCAATAAATAACATAGTTCTTAACGACTGGAAAAATTATTGGGGGAAAATATATTATAATGCAGAATATGAAGTTCTTAATTAGACTTCCAACAACAAGATCTAACTAAAAAGATAGCATAATATGTTTGGCTTTACTTATTTAGAAGACAATAATCAGAAATACAACATACAGGATTTATCCTGCAAAGCACTTAAAGGTAAGGATTATATTGCATGTAACAATATGATCAACAGGTTCTCCCAAGACAAGGTATTTTACGACTCTGAAAAATATCTTGTAATATTGGATGGAGTTATCATCAACAAAAACGAAATTCTTAAATCATTAAAAGAAGATAATTGGGCAAATAGCATCATTGACTTATACAATCAAAAGGGTGAAACCTTCTTTAACTTATTTCGTGGAAGTTTCAGTGGAATAATAAAGGATAAAACTTTAGGCAAAACAATTATTTTCTCTGATCATATCGGATCAAAAATACTTTATTACATAAAACAAAAAAATGTTTTCTATGTAACTTCATTTATGCCAAACACATATTCCTTTATGAAAGACAACCGGATAAATTATTCTATGTCTACCGAAGGAGCATATATGTTACTTTGTCATGGCTACATGTTAGATGACTTCACTATATGTGAGCAAGTAAAGCGTATATATCCTGGACATTATCTCGTTTTAGAAAATGACATTCTATATGACAAGGAATACTGTAAGTTCAGCAATAAAGCAATTAATGTCAGCATTGATGAAGCGGTTGAAATTATAGATGATTCATTTACTAAAGCATGTAAGAAAGAGTATGATAAGGACTGTGAATATTCATATAAACACATAGCGAGTTTAAGTGGAGGGTTAGATTCACGTATGACTAGTTTAGTAGCACACGAACTTGGATACAAAGAACAACTTAACATAACATTTTCACAATCAGGATATTGGGATGAAACTATCCCAAGACAGATAACAGAAGACTATAATCACGATTGGATTTTCAAGAACTTAGATAGTGGCAGATGGTTGCTGGATTTTGAGGACATTATCAACACCACTGGTGGAAATGTTTTATATTTTGGACAAGCACACGGCAATAGTATTTTCAAATTGTTAGATATCACTCCTTATGGAATCTTACATACAGGACAACTTGGAGATGTATTCGTTGGTAGAACTTACGCAGGAGAGCCAGACAATGAAGATTTCGCACCTTACAAATTGGAAGACAGAGCTTATTCCCTTAAATTTACGGATAGGTTATTAAATTATAAATTAAAATACGAACATGAAAACAGAGAAATAGGTGTTCTATATAATAGAGGGTTCAATGGTATGAATAATGGATTAGTTTGTCTTTACAATAAACTCGAAACATACTCACCATTTCTGGATTTTGATTTCATCCAGAACTCTTTATCACTTCCTGTTATATGGAACAATAAAAATCTCATCTATAACACGTGGATAGAAAAGAAACATCCTAATCTATTAAAATATGGATGGGAAGCTCTCGAGGGTCACAGAATAAATGAAAAAAAGAAAAAAATATTTGGACAAGAACGGTACAAAGACGAGTGGGAGTTTATTATTAGGGAAAAAATACTTACCTTGTTTGGAAAACAAAGAGGACTTCCTTATATTTGGGAAAAGCATCACATGAATCCCATCACATATTATATAAATCATTACGACTACGTTTCTTCATCACTAAATCATTATTTTGAAGAAAATCTCAACTTAATATCAGACTATAAACTACGCAACGACTTGGAATCTCTGTTCTCTTCTGGAACTGGTATTGAGAAAACACAAGCTATAACACTTATTGCAACTAACAAACTGTTTTTCTCTTAACATCAAAGACACATTAAAATGTTTAATCTTAATCAATTCATATCAACATATATAACAAAACGTCCTACCAGTATGTTCGCTTCTGACATAGAAGCAAACAAGGTGGAGTTGTCACAAGAAATAAAAGACAAAAGCATTTGTGTTATAGGAGGTGCTGGCTCTATAGGTTCTAGTTTCATCAAAGCAATCCTACAATTTGAGCCAAAAAGTATGGTAGTGGTGGACCTCAACGAAAATGGACTTGCAGAGCTTGTCAGAGATGTACGTAGCACTGAGGGCATGTACGTACCAGAAGAATTTCGTTGTTACACCCTAAATTTCGCAGACCCTATCTTTGAGAGAATTCTCCGTGAAGAAAATGGGTTTGACATTGTGACAAATTTCTCTGCACATAAGCATGTGCGCTCGGAGAAAGACCGCTATAGCGTGCAGGCGCTTATTGAGAACAACGATATAAAAGCCAAGAAATTGATGGACCTGCTGAAGTTGTATCCGCCCAAGCACTTCTTCTGTGTTAGTACAGATAAAGCTGCAAACCCTGTGAATATCATGGGAGCTAGCAAGCGCATCATGGAAGATCTTGTAATGGCATATAATAAATATTTCAAGGTGACTACGGCTCGCTTCGCAAATGTGGCATTCTCAAACGGTTCTTTGCCTGATGGTTGGTTACATCGTATACAAAAGAAACAACCTTTAGCCGCCCCTTCTGACGTAAAACGATATTTCGTTTCTCCTGAGGAAGCAGGTCAAATCTGTATGTTAGCATGCATACTTGGAAGAAGCGGAGAAGTTTTCTTTCCGAAATTAGGACAAGAACAAATGCTTACCTTTTCTTCCATTTGCGATGACTTCATAAAAGCCCTAGGAGTTCAAAAGAAGCTATGCTTCACAGATAACGAAGCAAGACAGTATGCAAACAACATGTCATACGATAGCGACAGTTACCCTGTAGTATATTTTCAAAGTGACACGACTGGTGAAAAAGCATACGAAGAGTTCTATGTACCTGGTGAGAAGATTGACGTGCAGAGATTCCAAGCACTTGGCGTTGTCAAACAAAACACCTGTCATGATATGAAGGAGGTCGATTCTTTCTTTGAGAAATTGGAAGATATCTTCCGGAAGGATGACTTTACCAAAGCTCAAGTAGTTGATGCCATCCGTAAATTTATCCCTAACTTCATACATGAAGAGAAAGGTAAAAATCTTGATCAAAAAATGTAGTTTTATGAAAGTTGCAGTTGCGGGAAGTGATGGTTTCGTGGGGACAAACGTCTACAAACAATTATTAGAAGCAGGCCATGAGGTAATCAGTATTGACATAAGCCAAGGCGTTGATCTGAGTGATAATGCTATCATAGAACAAATTGAACCTATAGATAGCTTTATTCACTTGGCAAATTTGGTTTATGTTCCCTATTCATACCAAAACCCTGAGAAGTACTACCGTACCAATTATCTTACGACACTTAATGCACTGGAAATCTGTAGGAAGCATAATGCAAGACTAATATACGCTAGCTCATATATTTATGGTTCCCCACAATACATACCTGTTGATGAGAACCATCCTGTATGTCCTTTTAATCCGTATGCGCAAACCAAAATGATTTGTGAAAAACTATGTGAAGGGTATCACAGGGATTTTGGAATTAAAGTTTCTGTACTTCGCCCCTTTAATATATATGGTATAGGCCAAAAAGGTAAGCTGCTAATTCCAGAAATCATAGGTCAATTAAAAGAAGGGAAGAAAAAAATACAATTGAAGGCTGCATCACCGCGACGAGATTACATTAATGTGGTTGATGTTGCGAGAGCATTTGTTGCATGTATTAATGATGAAAATGATTACAGTATTTTCAACGTGTGTTCTGGCGTAAGTATATCTGTTAAGGAACTAACAGAAATAATCAATAAGCATTTAAAGAGAAAAGTGGAGTTCTTGTTTTCTTCTTCTGATAGGCCTAATGAGGTGGATGATTCAAGGGGGAGTTGTGAAAAGCTTAAAACTATTGGATGGAAACCGACAAAGACTATTGAAGAAGGTATTGTTGATATTTTATTAGCAGAGAATCTATAATATTATAACGATGGCACTTGAAAAGATTAAGAATAGAATCATTGCGCCGGATATAAATATATTGGGTGCTATGAAAAAGATGGATGAGATAAAGATGAAAATCTTGTTTGTCTATGCAGGTGATAAGTTTGAGGGCATTCTTACACTTGGTGATATTCAACGCGCCATTATTAAAGGCCATTCATTGACAGAAACTGTAGAAAAGATTCTAGACAAGAACAAGATATATGCATATCTATCTGAGTCCATAGATTCTATCAAGCAGAAGATGGAATTGATAAGGGCAGAACTGATGCCTATTATCCAAGATGGGGAGTTGGTAGAAGTCTATACATGGGAAGACTTGTTCGGAAAGTCATCAGAACCACAAAAGAAACTAATTGATTTGCCAGTGGTTATTATGGCAGGTGGTAAGGGAACACGTTTGAAACCCATTACCAACGTAATTCCTAAGCCATTGGTTCCTATAGGGGATAAGACAATACTCGAAGTTATCATGGATCAGTTTGAGAGTATCGGCTGCCATAAGTTTTATATGTCTGTGAATTATAAGGCGGATATAATGAAATATTATCTCTGCCAACTCGACCATAAATATGATATTGAGTTCTTTATGGAGGATAAGCCGTTGGGCACTATTGGCAGCGTCTCACTCCTAAAAGGTAAGATAACCACTCCTTTCTTTGTGAGCAACTGCGATAGCATCAACGAGCAAGACTATCGTGATGTATATGACTACCACATTAACAATCACAACGACCTTACGATTGTCACTATGGTGAAGAGTTTCAAGATTCCATATGGTGTAATTGAGACAGGGGAGGATGGTTTAATGATATCATTAAGTGAAAAGCCAGAACAAACCTATCAAGTTAATACTGGTGTATATATATTAAATCCTAATTGTATTGACGAAATCCCAGAAAATAAAATGTTCCATATCACTCATTTGATGGAAAAAATCAAAGAACAAGGAGGACGCGTGGGATGTTTTCCTGTGAGCGAGCATTCATGGCATGACATGGGTGAATGGAGCGAGTATTTGAAAATGATTAACATCCAGAAATGATGAGAGTACTTTTGTTATATCCATATCCTAATCATAGAAGGATGATGGAAACATTTTCACTGTTGTTACGCAATGCGGATATATATAACGACGTAATTTGCGTACGCGATTTCAATTGGATACACAACTCCGATATCCCAGTAATTAAAGTTTTTGAAAAATTATCACATCTTCAAAATAATTTTAGACCTTACCGATATAGAGACAAATATGTTTCATTATTCAACAATAAAATAATGAAACTTCTTTTTTCTTTATATGACAAAGTTGATATACATGCATTTCGTGCAGAAAATCTGTTTTGGGCAAAAGTATGTCATGAATGGAATATAAAATACGATATTACATTGTGGGGATCTGAAGTACTGAGAGCTACAGATCAAGAAATAAAAGATGTAGAATGGGGATATGAGGGAGCCAAGTCTATACGTAGTATAGATAAAATGACAAATAGATTATCCAACATTTTTAATCACAAATATGATTATAAAATGTTCAATACATATTTTGGCAATACAAATTATGATATTATAGACAAAATTTCTTTTAAACAAGCAGACATTCTCGCAAATAATCTTGGCATAAAGATTCCAGGGAAACTAATCGTGACCTGTGGATATAATGGTCACCCACAACAACAGCACGATATTATGATTGAGGTCTTAAAAAAATTACCATCACATATAAAAGGAAGGATAAACGTCGTAGTTCCTATGACATATGGACTTAATGAATCATATTATCAAGAAATTAAAAAGAAATTAGACAATATAGACATCAATCACATTATATTAAAAAAATTTCTTAAACCAGAAGAACTTGCTGCATTACGTATCACATCTGATATCGTTATTAATACGCAAACGACAGATGCCTTTTGTAGTGCACTACAAGACCACCTGTATTGCAAGAACGTTGTAATTATTGCTGACTGGCTTGATTATCCAGAATATGACAACAACAATGTATTCTATATAAAAACTTCCAAAGAAGACCTTTATAATAATATATTATACTCCATTGAGCATTACGAAGAACTAAAGGAGAAGACACAATCAAACAAAGAAAAGCTAAAGAAACTAACATCTTGGTCCAACGTCCTTCCTGCATGGGTAGAAGCCATGAAATCATAAATCCACGATGCAACACATAAACTACTCCATAATAATTCCACACAAAAACAGCGCCTCGCTTCTGCAATATTGTCTAAACTCTATACCTATCAGAGATGATGTGCAGGTTATTGTAGTTGATGACAACAGCGATGCTGACAAAGTTGATCTTAACAACTTCCCCAAATGGAGAGGAACAAACTATGAGTACTATCTTACAAAAGAAGGAAAAGGAGCTGGATATGCACGTAATGTAGGATTAGAGCATGCAAATGGCAAATGGATTATTTTCTCTGATGCTGACGACTTTTTCCTTCCGTCATTTGAAAAGATACTTAATGACAACCTAAATTCAGACGCAGACATAACATTTTATCGTCCAAAAGCAGTTATGCTCAATGACCGCAAGACTCACTCTAACAGGGCAGACGGATATAATCATATCATTGATAAAATTCTAAAAACTGGTGATACAAATCAGACTCTTTTATGGACGAGTCCTTGTAGCAAAATTATAAGAAACGACATTGTCAATGGGATAAAATTTGAAGAAATAAAATATGCTAATGATAGTGTTTTTTCTGTAAAAACAACATGCAATGCAAATAAGATAGAAGTAAAGGATGAATCATTTTATATAATTACGCAAAGTAACAATTCTCTGACCTCTAGTTTTCTTCAAAAAAAAGGAGAATTAGAATGTAGAAGTAGTGCATTCCTCAGAGCTTCCTCTATCGCAAAAGAAAAAGGAAAAGATATTAGTCTATATTATGATACACTAAAGTTTTTTGTCTACAAACTACACGGTAGAGACTGGAATCTTTACAGTAAATACATTTCTTTCCTAAATAAAGAAGGGATAAGAACAACGTCACTCCTCCGCAAACAATATAATGGGCAAAACAGACTACATCGGTGGACGGGATATGCAAATACATTCTTTCATATCTATCTATCATGTTTGAAACGAAATTCTTAATTTAGCAATTACTGGTTTGCTACCGGTACACTTACGTATCTCGTTAAACTTCTGCAACTGCAGGACTTTAGTCTTCAACAGATGGAAAACAAGAGACTTATGCGGACACCCTTAACTGCATTGATGCAGAGTCTATCAACCCAATACCAGTAATATACAAAAGTGGTTATATTACTATCAAAGGGTATAACAATGAATTTGGACTTTACAAGTTAGTTTACCTCTACAAAGAAGTGGAATGAGGGGTTGTCCCCCTACTACACTTCATATATTTGTTATAAAAATTAATTCTATAATATAAACAATGAAGGACATCAGAATTTGCGTAATAGGTCTTGGCTATGTAGGATTACCTCTTGCAAGACTGTTTTCTACAAAATATCCTACAAAAGGATTTGACATGAACCAGAAAAGAGTGGAGGAACTCATGAGCGGACATGATAGAACACTTGAAGTCAATGATAATCTATTGCAGGAAGCTATACATAAGAATGGGTTTAAATGTACTACTTCTATTGATGAAATTAAAGACTGTAATTTCTACATTGTAGCAGTTCCTACCCCCGTAGATGAAAATAATAGGCCTGACCTGAGACCGCTATGGGGGGCAAGCGAAACCGTCGGAAAGGTGATATCCAAAGGAGACATCGTTGTCTATGAGTCAACGGTTTATCCAGGCGTAACAGAGGAAGAATGCCTTCCTGTAGTGGAAAAAGCAAGTGGGTTGAAATTTAATGTAGACTTCTTTGCAGGCTACTCACCTGAGCGTATTAACCCTGGAGACAAAGAGCATACCGTAGAAAAGATAAAGAAAGTGACATCAGGCTCTACACCTGAGATTGCAGACATTGTTGACAATGTATATAACAGTGTCTTAATAAACGGTACACACAAAGCTCCATCAATAAAAGTAGCGGAAGCTTCTAAAATAATAGAGAATAGTCAACGTGACGTAAACATTGCCTTTATGAACGAGTTGGCTAAGATTTTCAATGCAATGGGAATTGACACCAACGATGTAATAGAAGCTGCTGCAACGAAGTGGAACTTTATAAAACTAAAACCCGGATTGGTAGGTGGTCACTGCATATCGGTAGATCCATACTATCTTATACAGAAGGCACAGGTCTATGGTGTACTGCCACGTGTGATGTATAATGCACGAAGACTAAACGATGGTATGGGAGCATATGTTGCAGAACAGGTAATAAAATGTATGAACCAAAAAGGTGTTTTAGTAAAAGACTCTAAAATACTATTACTTGGAATAACCTTCAAAGAGAATTGTCCAGATATACGCAACACGAAAGTTGCAGACATATACTCCACATTAGCAGAATACACAAAAAACATAACAGTATATGATCCTTGGGCTAATCCTTATGCTGTAAAGAAAGAATATGGCATAGATATCGTCACAACTCTAAATACTACGGAAAAATTTGATGCCATCGTTATATGTGTAGCACATGATGAGTTTCTAAAGCTAAACATTAAAGACCTAGTAACATCGAGCAGTGTCATATATGATGTAAAAGGAATATTACCCATAAATATAATCGATGGTAGATTATAGAATAGCTACATTAATCCCAACAAAACAATAGTTTTATTAAATATCAAAATATGATATTCTATGTTTAGAAAAACACTACACCATATAAATCTTCATTTATGCTTCTTATTTTTATATATACGTAAGCATCTATATATACTAATGCATTTTCCACTTGATTTTATAAAAACAAAAGAAAAAATTATTATATCATTAACTAGTTGGAGCAAAAGAATATCCAATATTCCTAAGGTCATCGATAGCATTTTAGAAAATACAACATTACCAGATATAATAGTTATAAATCTATCACTTCAAGAATTTCCCAATAAAGAAAATGACATCCCAAATGAAGTAGTCAAATATATAAAAAAACATGAGATTGAAATTATATGGTCGGAAAAGAATGACAAAGCATATAAGAAATTTATTCCAACAATGATGAAGTACCCAAACGATGCTATTATATGCATTGACGATGATTTTATTTATCCTAAAGATTTTATTTCTACGTTTGTGAAGAAACACAAAGAATTTCCTAAAAATCCTTTGTCAGGAAATGATGTCTTTATCTGGGGTATAAAAGCACATTGTGGTTGTGCAAGTCTTGTAAAGAAAAGATATTTTGGTCCTTACATTGAAGAGCTACTAGACGAGAAATGTATAGAAATTGGTACATCTGATATATTTTTCACATTGTGTGCCGCTCTTAATTATTCCGACTATATATATGTAGGTAAACAGTTCTTCTTTAACATGGAAAGTTTTAATTCTATATCAGGATTGACCGACAGCAATTTTAAAACAAACATGAATAATATGTATAAACATCTTATACAAAAAATTCATAAAAAATATCACATAAACGCGTCAACACCTCATCTCCTTTATTTCTGCAATCCTTTTAGTAAAAATACATTGTAATACATATTTATCTATCTTAATTTAAAGTATAGATTCCTATTTCAATCTTACAAATATCGTCAGATGTATTCCATCACACAAATAAATATTATTACAAACTTTCTGTGATTTAATTTGCATTTACAAGTAACCCTTCTAAAAACACGTCACACTATAAAATACATAAAATAGTAGATTAACATAACACATAATGATACATAATATTCTAAAAAACAAATTATCCTACAAGGATATTATTGTTATTATTCCTATATACAAATCTACACCAACTGCCGAGGAATACGCATCATATGAACGATGTCTAACCATTCTACATAAATACACCATATATATTGTAACACATCAAGAAGTGAAATTGCAAGCATACACATCGAATGCAAGCACAAAAATAAGAACTCTCAATTTTGATAAAAAGTTCTTTAACTCAGTTGACGCTTACAGTGAACTCCTACGTAACCACTTTTTTTATTCTTCATTCAAAAAATACAAATATATCCTTATATACCAATTGGACGCATGGGTATTTAAAGATGAACTCCTGAAATGGTGCAACAAAGGATATGACTATATAGGAGCCCCTTGGTTTGAAGACTATGGTTCTTATGAAAAAGGGAACAGACTATGGAGAGTCGGTAATGGTGGCTTATCACTGAGAAAGGTAAAGAAATTCATGGAGCTCACCCATCCAAAGAAAAAGATAAAAACATTCCGTGAAATATTAAAAGAAGAATACAACGGAATAAAATCTTTACCTATTTGTGTTGCAAGAGCTTTTGGATATCGAAATACTATTGGATTTTTCCAGAATTACTATAATTCAAAGAAATTGGCAGAAGATGTGTACTTCTTAATAGAAATGCAGCAATATGAGAATATGAAATTATATGTTCCATCACCAGTCGAAGCCTGTGCCTTTGCTTTTGAACGCTCACCACGCTATCTATATAAACAAAATGCTAACATACTACCCTTTGGGTGCCACGCTTGGGAGAAATACGATAAAGCTTTTTGGTTAAATCATATACACATACAAGAAAAGAGCTAAAGTTAATCCTTCTTGAAAGGTAAACTTGATAACAATTTACCATGGCTGCGCATAACGAACTTGGCAATTGGGGAGAACGAATTGCTGCAGATTTTCTGGAGTCTAAAGGATGGTACATTAGGCATCATGATTGGGAATATGGGAACAATTGTCATGGACTTGTATGCATTGATTCTGAGATGACAGTTCTTCTGTTTGTTATAGTCTGCACTCAGAAAGAGAGTCTGAAAAAACTCACAAACGATATAGTATCTGCAGCCTCTGATTATGTACGGGACTATCACTTAGAACATCTGCCTGTAAGATTTGACCGTTTGATAATAACAGGTACTAATGATAACGATGTTATTACACATGAAGAGAATGTTCTTCCAGCTATAGACTCTTATTCCTTTTACGAAGAATTTCGCAACAAGCAACAAGTCATTGAGAAACTAAACTAATCATCTATGGCAGCACATAACGAATTAGGGAAATGGGGAGAACAAATAGCCACTGATTACTTTAAATCATTAGGTTGGCAAATACTTCACAATGACTGGCAGTATAAACACAAAGACATTGACATAGTATGTTATGATTCAGAAAATAAAATAATCGTATTTGTAGAAGTAAAGACACGCTCTTCTTCAAAATGGGGAGAACCTTACGAGGCTATAAATCTGCAAAAGAAAGTGAATATAATAAATGCAGCAACAGCATATCTTTATAAATATAATTTATTTGGAAAGGAATGGAGATATGACAGTATCAGTATTGTAGGAACACCTGAGACTTCACATACGTTAGAACACAACAAAAACATTACCAACGTTCTTGATAAATTTAACCATAGTAACAAGAATAGATACAAGAGGAAAAACAACGGCACTTGGGGTTCTATGCGCTGGGGACGTGGATATTAATAATAGTAACATATGACACTTTCCATAGTAACAATCAACTATAACAACCTTGAAGGCTTACGAAAAACCATTGATTCTGTACTATCTCAGACATGGCACGACTTTGAATGGATAATCATCGATGGTGGCAGTACGGATGGCTCAAAGGAACTGATAGAAGAAACAGCGAAGCAACTTGCCTCCTCTGATTTCAATCCCCTATCCTATTGGTGCTGTGAGCCCGACAAAGGGATATTCAATGCCTTGAACAAGGGGGTTGGAAAGGCAATTGGTCAATATGTGAATTTCCTCAACTCTGGTGATGTTTATACAGAGCCAGATGTATTAGAAAAGGTGTTCAAAGACGAGCCCTTCGATTGTGATGTTATATATGGCGACTGGCAAGATATTGCAAATGGGGAATTACTTAACAAATGGTCATCAGGATTCCCTCTTACACTCAAGCAAGAATTACTACAGTGTACATGCCATCAAGCATTATTCATTAACACCGAAGGATTAAAAAAAGATCCGTATGATGAATCATATAAAATGATGGCAGACTGGCGTAAGAACCTTGCATGGCTTATGCAGGGAAAGACGTTTGTATATGTACCAGTAATTGTTTGTTATTATGATCTAACAGGTGTAAGTTCACAATTTGACAGTGAACCGTATCTGAAAGAAAAGAGCAGAATGATTGCAGAGCTCTTCCCTCCATGTCTTATGCCATACTATAATTACCTCATAAAAGGCCAAGACCTTATAGCTAATATGGTTACGAAAGAGATAATTTCTGAATACAAACTATTAAATAGCAATCGAATCTCACGATTTATATTTCGCATTGCACGAAAAGTTGCAAAATTATATAACAAACCATGAATGTTATAACCATAGCTATACCGGTATATAATGTAGAGAAATACATCGTGAAATCTTTGCTCTCTGCTTTGAATCAGGATTTCTGTCTGCCGTATGAGATTCTCATAATCAATGACTGTAGCCCTGATAACAGTATGAATATCGTTCATAGACTAAAAAAGGAGCATAGCAAAGGAAATATTATAAGGATAATAGACCTTACACAGAATAGAGGGCAGGGAGATATCAGAAATATTGCGATTAATGAAACAAAAAGCAAATATCTTTATTTCCTTGATTCTGATGATTGGATGTCAACAGACTGTCTTAGATTACTTTATGACAAGGCAGAAAGTAGTGGCGCAGAAATAACATTTGGTTCCGTGGACAGAATAAACGAAAATTCTGGAGAAATAGAATGGTCAAGCAAATATGATGATAGCATTATAAATCACGAAGCTGTAGGACTATATTTGTTTTTACAAAGAAAGCATATACATATAGAGTGCTGGAACAAACTTTTCCGTATGGATTTTCTACGAGATAACGACATCAAATGTACCCACAGAGTGATGGAAGATGTAGTATTTGAATTTAGATGTAACATGTTAGCCAAATGTTATGCCTTTATTCCTCAAATTACTATGATTTACAACATTCGTAATGGTAGCACTCTCACTGGTATCAAGAACAAAAAAGGTAACGACCACACTGCCTTAGCTTTTAGCGATATTCCAAGATGTTTGCGTAGTTGTATCAAAAATGAATTTAAACATATACCACATATATGGGACTATTACGCATATAAGGTTATGGATATGTGCAGAAATATCTCTTGGTCACAATACAATGACGAGCAAGAAAAACTTATTGAGAAGAACCTAAAAGGAATGATGACTGGGATTCCTCATTTAAGATGTCTTTCCAATACTATTGATAGATTTCTATATATTGTCTGTTTGTTTAAGGAACGATACTCTACATATAATTATTACAGAGAATACTTCTGGAAAGAGCATCAGACAACAATAAAAAGAATCATGGAATCTTTTTGGTTTAAACCAATATCATATATTTTATAATATGACACTTGACATTGCCATAGTAACATATAACCGGTTAGAAAAGCTGAAGAAGGCTCTACATCACTACGAGCAACAAACATCTGCATTTAGGAACCTTATAATAGTAAACAACGGTTCTACGGATGGAACAGGGGAATTCTTAAAAGAATACTGTTCACAAGAGCATGACAAGTTTCAAACGGTATTAATCAATACAGATGAAAACCTCGGTGGCTCTGGTGGCTTCTATCTCGGACAAAAGAAAGCACTGGAGCTTAACGCTGACTGGGTTATGGTTGCCGACGATGATGCATACGCGGCTCCCGACATGGTAAAACAGTTCTATAATTTCATAGAACATCACGATTCATCAAGAATATCAGCCGTGTGCGCAGCTGTGCATAATATTGATGGAAGTATCTGTGACTATCACAGAAGACGTGTCACTTTAACTTCTACAAAAGGAAAAGGACTCTTAAATAAAATCTCTCTTGACTATAATAGTACTCCTGTTGACATTTCTGAATATGAAAAAGAATATTTCAAGATAGATTTACTCTCATACGTTGGAGCATTCTTAAATATAACCGCACTACGTAAAATAGGACTCGTTAACGATAAATATTTTATTTATTGTGATGACTCTGAACATAGTTTCCGTTTACAAAAATTTGGAGATATAATTGTCGCACCACATATAATAATAACACATGAGGGAGGAGCAGAGAAAAAAAATGACAACAATATTATAATAACCTGGGTAGAATACTATATGATCCGTAATCATATGCATACATTGATACATCATCACCCACGCACAATAATAAAAAAATACATTGAACAATTACGTTGTACTATCGGTGCTTGGTTGCATCATCCTACCATTCTAATAAATGAAAAAGTAGAAAGGGATGCCATGTGGGATGCCTTATGGGGCAGACTTGGTAAACACCCTATTTATAAACCAGGCTGGGAAGTCACAAAATAACACACAAAAAATGATTGACTCAAAACAATTCATCATCGCAAATACTATTTTCAAGAAAGAGGATTGGATATACATGACACTTTCTTGTGGTAAGATTCTAAGTTATCATAAAGAACTTAATATATGCCATAATGCGGACAACTCTGTAATACTATTAGGACATGCATGGAGCGTATTACCCATAGAAGAACAAGTTCCACCCACTTCTTTTGTTGAGAACATGAATAGAACTCTAACAGAAGAAGAAATAATAAAAGAGGAGAAAACATGGTGCGGAAGATATGTCCTCATTGCTAATGATAATATATATCTTGATGCAATAGGCTTATTAGGTATTTATTACCACCAAAATGCTATATCAAGTTCTATAAATGTACTTTGTCAATACCTTGCCATTCCAGTTGTATTTCCTGATTTAAAACAAGGGGATCAACCTCCTTTTTTACCTGGAATGATGACAGGCTATAAAGATATACTTAGATTATTACCTTCTCAAGTATTAAATATAAAGTCTTCCATATATCATATTAGGAAACTTCTTCCTGACGAAACTATCAAAAGAGACTCTTTAGAAGAACAAGTTGAAAAATTCTCTACTACTTTTTCGTGTTCTTTGAATAACATGTATCAGCATTTGAATAATGATAATATCATGTTAGCACTTACAGGAGGCAGGGACTCCAGGGCATTGTTGGCAATTATATCGAAAACAAATATTCCTTATAAACTTTTTTCTTTGGAACATGATCATATCTCTAACGGAGATTTATTTATTCCATCAAAACTAGCAAAAGCCATAAACAAACAATATTTATATATAAAACGTAAAAATAACTTCAATTTACAATTATACAATGATTTTCGGACCCATTGTGCTGGTTTCGCTTTTGACGAAGATTGGAAATTCTATGCATATAATCAATATCAATACTTGAAAAAAGATTACAACAAAATTGTTATTCTTAGGAGTGGAATTTGGTCAATCCCCAGCAGTTACTATTTCTTCACCTATAATGGTTCCCTTGATCTAAAAACTATATATCCGTCCTTATCAAAAAATAAATTACATCTTCAAAGTGCTGAGCAATGGCTAAATTATGCTCAAAACGACATGATAAATAAAGACATAAATATATGGGATCGCATGGATTGGGAACTTGATACAACATGTTGGTTAGCCCCTATAGAACAGAGTTTGGATATTTTTGATGATATTATTTTTCTTCAGCCTGCAAATTGTAGAAAAATAATAAGTTTAATGTATGGTTTTGAAAACAGAAAAAACAAATATTTCGAAGAACAGATTGCAAACTATCTGTGTCCTCAGTTCAAAGACATACCATACGATTACCAAGGCGGTTATATCCCCAAATATGTAACAATCCTAAGAAAACTGAAGTATAACGAAGAAGTGTTCAGAGGCAAAATACGAGACTACGTTTATGGACACATTATGAAGAATGGAAAGAAATAATCTTCTGGTTATCATCGTTGCATACAATTCTATGCCTTGGGTGGAGCGTTGTTATGACAGTCTGCGTAACAGCACTTACCCGTGTGACATCTTAACAATTGACAATGGTTCTACGGATGGTACGCAAAATTATATACGTACCCATTATCCAGAAGTAGAGTTGCTTGAATCGGAGGTTAACCTAGGATTTGGCAAAGCAAACAACATAGGACTTCAAAAAGCTATTGACAGAAATTACCAATATGTTTACCTGTTGAATCAAGATGCTTGGGTAAAACCAGATACGTTTGAGAAACTAATCGACTTCTGCTCTATTCATAAAGAATACGGAATACTCAGTCCAATGCAATTGGATGGAACCGCAAAAGCAATAGACAAGAGCCTGCTAAATAACATATTATGTGCTGAAGATTTTAGGCAGTCTTTTATAAACGATTATTATTTTTCAAATATTAATGACGTATATGATACCAAAGATGTTCCTGCAGCTCATTGGCTTATAACAAGGCAATGTCTTTTATCGATTGGAGGATTCTCACCAACATTCCCACATTATGGAGAAGACAACAACTATGCGCAAAGAGTTCTTTTCCATGGATATAAAATCGGAATACTGCCACATGTTCAAGCTATACATGACAGAGGAAATAGAAAAACAAATCTGACAAAAGAACGACAATTATATGATACCTATATAAAATTATTA
>Ga0247611_10003616_pt1 | contig 22628 bp, 24 predicted proteins | sample 177DNAGHGhighgp2_FD_192422 | JGI IMG/M metagenome (GOLD analysis project Ga0247611, IMG submission 192422) | Sheep rumen microbial communities from Palmerston North, Manawatu-Wanganui, New Zealand - 1770 DNA GHGhigh gp2 | ecosystem: Host-associated > Mammals > Digestive system > Stomach > Rumen... | reverse complement strand
AATCTGGCAAAAGGTAAAGTATATCTTATACAAGCAGTGCCTAAAGCGGGTTACCACTCTAACTGGTCAAATGATCGTAAAAAAGTTCGTATCATAAACAGTAACAGAGAAGTTAATCTGATATTTTCTCCTATAGAAACACACTGTATCAGACTTGAAGTAAGTAGTCCGTTCCCGGTTAGCTCAAGTGCTACTTACAAAATAAAAAGAAATTGCAGATTTGTACAGGCTACATCATCTTCTCAAGACTTATATGAATTTGAAAGAGAATGTAATTCTGACGGAATTTGCAGCTTTGGAGACTATACCCGTGTTGCACAATTACCTTCAGGTGCAAGCGTAAGCGACTATTTTACATATCAATGCGACAGCACAAATCAGATTGATATGAGTACTCCATCTACTCCAACATCAAGAAAATTAGTTGAAGCTTGCGGATTACATGCCGGAGAATATCAAATAGAAGTAATCCCTGCTTCCGGTAAAACAATCCAACCGGGAAATCAGGCTAAGTATATCCAAAATGCAAAACTTGGAACTGATGATTTGGAATTTACGGTAAGAATAAGATAAAATTATATTTATATCGATACACAAAAAACGACAGGCTCTAAGTCTGTCGTTTTTTGTGTTATAATTAAATTATGAAAAAAATTACAAAAGAAGAAAAATATTTTTATTTATTTTTGATAATAAACTCGGTACTATGGACGTGCGTTCAACTTCTAAGAACATCTCTCAGCATTGATGCTATGGAAGCCGTGACTTGGGGTGAACTAATCAGCTTTGGAACAAATAAGCATCCGCCGTTATCAGGCTGGTTAATGGCAGGGTTTTATAACTTGTGCGGACAACACGATTTTGCAGCCTATATATTAGGACAAATTTGTATATTTACTGGACTTGTATTTATATACAAACTTGCAAAATTCTTTATGAGCAAAGAAAAAGCACTGTGTTCATCAATGATTTTAACATGCTGCTATTACTATACATATATTGTGTTTATAGACAATTTTAACTGCAACTACCTTTCTATGGCAATATGGCCAGCGATAGCATATTATTTCTATAAATCAATAAAAGAAAATAAGCTGAGGGATTGGATAATTTTTGGCATCACCTCCGGACTTGGGGTATTGGCAAAATATCAAGTTCCTTTCCTATTTATAGCTTTATTCTTATATTTGTTAATCTGCGACAGAAAACAATTTAAACAAAAAGGCATATATATAGCTGTTCTGTCCGGCTTAATTGTAATTCTCCCACACATTATGTGGCTTTTTAAGACGGATTTCTTCTCTTTTACATACATGACGGGAAGAACTGAAATAGGAACTCATAATACTCCAAAATTTTTACTGGCATTTGCAAGAATTACATTTCCTGTAAAATTTATCCTTGACCAAATTTTATCCGTCGCAGGGTGTATTGCTTTATATTTAATACTTGCCCTGCACGCTAAAAATATAAGCATAAATAAAGATAAAAATAATTTTTCAGACAAAGTATTTTTATTTTGTATTACTTGTATTCCTGCTCTGGCACAAGGTCTTATGGGTGCGATTACGGGCAACAGAGTTCCGGGAATCTGGGGTTCTATTATGGTAAGTTTTGTCGGGATTGCGTTGTTCTATTTCTTCCCGATAAAATTTAATGAACGCTCATTTAAATTCTTTATGAAATGGATATACATACTTATGGGACTTTGGCTGACTGCATTATCAATATTTGCATTTACTCAGGTAAAATACCCTATTTCGTATCCTCATAAACAGATTATGTCTGATTTTGATAAAATTTGGAATGAAAAAACGAACAATTCACAACTTAAATATGTTGGCGGCGGAATTGACTATATATTCCAATTCAGACTTTACAACAAACAACGTCCTACAGCAGTTTTAGAAACTTTTGGATATAAAAATCCTTGGGCTGACCACAATGATATCCTTAAATCCGGAATGCTTATAATGGATAATACTCCGGAAAGCACCATAAACAGAGTTAAAGAAATGGTTGTACTATTGCCGGATACATATACTCCGGATGAACCTCAAGAATATAAATTCACTGTTAAAAGTAAATTCGGCAGAACAAAAGAATACTCATTCTATTATATAATTATTCCACCAATGAAGTAATATTTGATATTTGAATTTCCATATCCTGAATTTTATTTTTCAACTCACTATTTTGGGTAATCATATATTCTGTCCAATGACTGTCATCTATAGGAGCATCAAATTTACAAGGATGAATAAGTGTCTCTATCAGACTTGTTTTATTAATTGCTTTTAACCCGCACTCAAGAGTTTTATCATCCATCATACCTGTATAACCAACACCGATAAGATAATCATTGGTCTTCAAATTATATTGTTTGACAACACCTCTGTTTATAATTGTAAATGTATTTAAAAGTATTATTTTCAAAATATTAGGAGGATATTTAAAATTCAGATGTTTCTTTAAGGATGGGACAAAATACATCTTCTCAAACTGAGTTCTTATATACGGAATGTTATACTCGTCCGCAAGTTTTGCAACAAGTCTGAATATATTTGGAATAGCATGAGTATGCACATGAGAATCAATATGATCAATCTTCACTACCGCCTGAATTTTCTCAATCTGTGCCCTAAATTCCTGTTCCAACTGAGCCATAAATTCCTTATTATAAGATTTTAAAATTAATGATATATATCCGTTCTGAAAAGTACCATCATCTTGAGTCAACAAAGGAGCGTTTGTAAGCGACTTACCCTCCATAACATTTAGATGAACCCCGACAGATAATCCCTCACAATTTGGGATAACATCATTTACTGCACTATCAAAAGCTTCCCCGTTTGCACACAAACTTGCAGCAGATAATAATCCGCTGTGAAACCCTGCATATACTGCCCTGTTAAAATATTCCGATAAACCAAAATCATCTGCATTTATAACTAATTTGCTATTCATAAAAACCTCTGTTTAATTATAATATAAAAATAAAATTTTAAAATAACAAAAAACTATACATAAAGTACATAATTTTAAATAAAACTATATCTGTATTAAATATATATATACATTAATTACTGATTTGCTAAAATAATTTGACATTAAATACGCTTATAAAATGTAAAAAATTAATTTATTATTATATAATGGTGGTATATGGATAACAAGAAATTATTAGGAAAAAGAATCAAAGAATTACGGAAGTTATCGGGATTAACTCAGGAAAAATTATCCGAAATGATAGGAATAGAAACCACTTCTTTGAGCGGCATTGAAAGCGGCAGACATTTTCCTTCTTTACCTACTTTGGAAAAGATTGCCGATAATTTGAATGTTGAATTAAAAACACTATTCGAATTCAAACACCATCGCTCAACAAACGAAATGAAACAAGATATTATAAATAATATTGACAAACTTGATGATAGTTCAATTAGTCTGATTTATAAATTTTTTGACGGAATAATTAAATAGATAAAATGTTTATGGTAGAATTATAATTATGGAATATTGGTTAAAACTACCTTCTATAGTCAGATTTGTTATAATTGGTGCAATTAATGCAGCTATATCATACATAATATATATCGCTGCTGTATTGCTTCTTGGACAAAATAATTATCAGATATGCGTAGCGTTACAGTGGGGTTTATCATCCGTTATATCCTATACTAATCAGAAATTTTTTGTATTCATGACAAAAGGCAACTATGTAAAAGAATATCTGAAATGCTGTTCAACATGGGTTGTAAGTTACGTTTTGAACGTTATTATACTTGAAGTATTTGTACGATATATAACAAAAAATGTATATATAGCACAATTTATATCACTTGCAATAGTATCAGCCGTAACATATATACTGTTTAAATTTTTTGCATTCAAACACAGCGAGAAAGCTTAAGAATTAACGTAATTCAACATCTTTGATATATCGTGGTCTTGACTTCACTTCACGGTACAATTGTCCAACATATTCCCCAATTATACCAAGACAAAACAGCTGAATACCACCAAATGCACACATCAAAATAATTGTTGTTGCCCATCCGTTAGGAGAATTATGGAAAACCAATTTTTCATAAACCGTTTCTAACCCAACTATAAAACCAAATAAAGCCATAAAAAATCCTAATACAGCTACAAATCTCAACGGAATTATGCTGTATGAAGTGATACCGTTAAGTGCTAATGCCATAAGAGATGAAAAATTGAACTTTGATGTTCCGGCAAATCTCTGTTTTACATCAAATTTTACATAAGTAGTCGGCAATCCGATTTCATGGAAAAACCCTCTTAAAAAGAATAATTTTTCCGGATATAACTCCAAAATATCAAGAGTTCTCTTGCTGACTAATCTATAATCTGAATGATTCATCGGAATATTTGCCCCAAGAAGATTCATTGTCTTGTAAAACATTACAGCAGTAGTCTTTTTAAAGAAAGAATCAGTTTTTCTATCGTTCCTTATCCCAAGAACAATATCAGATCCTTTCATATATTCATCAATAAATCTTTCAATAGCCCATTCATCCTGCTGCAAATCAGCATCAATAGACACAACGCAATCACAGCCAATCTCTCTGACAGATTCCAGACCGGCCATAATAGCCTTTTGATTTCCAAAATTTCTTATAAACTTTGTGCCCTTTACTCTGCCATTATTTGCATTGTGCAACTCTTCAATAATACTCCATGTAGAATCAGAAGAACCGTCATCTACCAGATATATATAACTCTCATTAGTTATCTTATTTTTGGACACTAAATCATCCAATACAACAAGTAACTGATTGACAGTATTCTTTATACATAATTCTTCATTATAACAAGGAATAATTATTGCTAACTTTGGGAGTACTCTTTCAACCACGTTTAAAACTCTCTACAAACTCTTATCTTTTATATGATATGGCGTTCTAAATAAAAAAATAAGCGTAAATAATAATATATTTTTATAATAATAACGTAATTAATAACTATATACCATAGCAAATTCTGGGTACAAGCTTATCAATATTTGACACGAACTTGTGTTGAAACTACAATCATAAAGGTTAAGGGAATTTAAAGGACACAAATATGAATAGCACAATAGAAATAAAATATACAAAAGAAGAACTGTTAAAATTATACAATTTACCTCTTAATGAGCTTTTGGAAAAATCCTCAAGATACATGACAAATAACATAGAATTTTGTTCACTGATTAATGCACGAAACGGGAAATGTTCACAAAATTGCAAATATTGTGCACAAAGTTCACACTACCGCACAGACATAGAATCCTATCCGCTTGTAGATGTAGAGGAAGTTAAAAAGGTTGCAAATGAAGCAAAGTCAAATAAAGTTTCAAGATTTGCAATAGTAACAAGCGGGAAAACACCTGATGAAGGCAGAGATTTCCAACTTGAATTGGACATGATAAAAGAAATAAACAAAATTGACGGCTTAACCTCATGTGCCTCAATCGGAATATTAAATGAAGAGCAGGCAAAACAGCTTGCAGAAACAGGATTGAACAGATTTCATCACAATATTAACACTTGCCGATCTTATTACCCTGAAGTTTGCACAACACATACATGGGAAGAAAGATTTAACACATGTAAACTTGTAAAAAAATACGGAATGGGACTTTGCTGCGGTGTAATCTTAGGTATGGGAGAAAGTGTAGAGCAGAGAGTCGAAATGGCAATGGAGTTAGCCGAAATTGAGCCTGATTCTATTCCGATTAATATCTTGATGCCAATTCCTCAGACCCCGTTTGAAAATTATCTTGATAAAATTGATGAAGAAAACGTAATGAGAACAATGGCAATATTTAAGATTGCAAATCCAAATTCCGTAATTCGTTTTTGCGGCGGCAGAATGAGATTGTCACAGGAAAATCAGGAATTAGCATTAAAAACTTGCGTTGAAGGGATATTAGTGGGGAACTATCTGACAACTGTAGGGAAAGAACCTGCAGAGGATATAAAAACTGCAGAAAAGCTGAAGAAAAATATTATTTAAAAACAAATGTTTACGCATTTTGCGTTCAGATATCAAACAGTAATAAATAAAACGGAATAACTAAAGTTATTCTGTTTTATCTACTCCGGCATTTTCGAATTTCGAACTTGGTTAATGAGAAATATAATATAACTACCTTGACGGTTTATAAACTTTCTTTCCGTCATTTATGTATTTGTGTAACTGTTGTTCACCGAGTTCCGGCTCAATATTCCCATATACAACAATCCCTCTTTTTTTAAATTCTCTGAACCAATGAGGTTTAAAACCCTCGTCAAAACCTGCAATTTTTTCGACTTTTTTAGATGGTACGCCGTAATAAACTTCTTTTATCCCCGACCACATAATACCGCCGATACACATTATACAAGGTTCTGCCGTTACATAAAGTTTTAAATTATAAGGTGCAAGTCGTATGTCCCAAATTTTTTCTCGGCAGCTTTTATGGCATTCATCTCTGCATGATTATTTGAGCATTGTTCATTTACAACTGTATTTACAACTTTTACAATGAGATTTCCCTCACTATCATATATTGCAGCGACAAAAGGTCCTGAACCGTTTTTTGTAAATGACTGCATATCATTCTGTAATCCGATAATAATTTTGCTTGCTGTTTCAACTTTTGCCTGATCAATTTTTTCATTAGAAATAACTTTTGCATTTGCAACACAAACAACTTGCAAAGACATAATAATAATTGTAATTAATATTTTTTCATAATATACCCCAATAACTACAATGTAATACTACCACAAAGAATTAATTTCTTTACTATAACTAAAAAATAAGACAAGATAACAAAAGTTATCCTGTCTTATTTACCCTGGAAGCGATTCGAACGCTTGACCTACCGCTTAGAAGGCGGTTGCTCTATCCAGCTGAGCTACCAGGGCTTGTCCTATTTACAAACACCTAACGTGCCTTACCTTATTATGGTAGCATAAACATATTTTTGTGCAAGCAGAAATTTTATTTATTTTGTTAACTAATTTTAAGATATTTTTACATCCACGCAATTTTATTGAATAAAAAAACTTTATATAAATGTATGGTAGTGTATTGTGAAGGTTATTTATGGGTATTCCAACCGTAGAAGTATTAGAAGTATGTGTTCCGAGTACGGTTTTTCTCTATAACAACGTTAGGAAAGTTGAAAACGGAGAAAAAGCGAGGGGTACCGTCGTATTTGCTCAAGGTGCAAAAATCGCAGAAGCTGTTGCAAAATATCATGATTCAACTGCTAAAAATGCTTCTGAAGCATTTAATATCTTCGGGAAATACGCAAAAGAAAGTAAAGTTCTTGACTACGCAGGCAAAGGAGTTAATTGGGCTACACATAATGTAAACCCCCTGATTTGTGCATCCGGTGTTTATAAAACTTTGACATCTGATGATAAGGTTCATACAGGCATAACTCAGCTTGGAGCAATTTCGGGTATGTTCCTCGGTGAAGGATTGATGAAAATGAATATGAGTAAGGTTATTAATGAGCAAAATATAACTAAACTCGCAGAAGGGCTTAAAGACGTCAAAGGCATAGGTTCTATTGCACAAACCCTTCTCAAAAACAATAACGGAGGAAAAGCTGCCGCTATTATTAAAGGAATTGCATTCGTTTGTGCATCAATGACTTCATATTCTTTAGGCGAAAGACTTGCAACTAAAGTTGCTGATAATCTTTGCAAAGATATGGGCGTAGAAGAAGATAATAATAATACCCCGATGATAAAAATCAACCGTATGGTTTAGAAATACAAAATAATATGTGTTATAATAATATCAGAATGAAGAAACTGGTTTTATTATTCTCAATATTATTATTAACTTTTTTAGGGACAACTCCATGTTATGCAATTAAAATAGGCATAATTGTTGGTGCCTCTCAAATTGGTGTCGGCTCATCCAATGATACTTCAATAATTGATGCAAACACCAATAAAACAGTATGTAAAATCAGTGCCATGAAAGGGTATGAAATAGTACCTTACAAAAACACCATGGCAATAAAACTTAACGGTAAATTTTATCAGATTTATTCGGATAATATAGTTCTTAAACCTGCAAAAGACGGTTTTGTAAACGCAAAAAGAAAATGGTACAGAGGACATCTGATAATTCAGAACAGAAATAATAAATTAACAGTTATTAACAATGTAGATTTAGAAAATTATATAAGAGGTGTTGTGCCTGCAGAAATGCCATCCAGTTGGGAACTAGAAGCATTAAAGGCTCAGGCAATAGCTGCAAGAAGTTATGCTCTTGCAAATCTTGGTAAACGTGCCAGTCTTGGGTTCGATCTAAAGGATACTCCTGAAGATCAGGCTTATGGAGGTGCTTCTGCAGAAACAGTTAAAACAAATACTGCTGTTGAACAAACCGAGAAGCTTGTACTTACATACAACTATAAAGTTGTATCAGCATATTATTCTGCCTCCGCCGGAGGGCAATCAATAAGTGCAAAAGATGTTTGGGGTGCTGATGTGCCGTATATTCGTTCAGTACCGTCTTATGACGGTAACGTAAAGAAGAACGGTCATGGCGTCGGAATGTCGCAACACGGTGCAAACAATCTTGCAAAAGATGGTTATAACGCATATCAGATTTTACAATATTTTTATCAAAATGTCAGATTTGCCAAAGTTAACGATAAAAACAGCTAACGTTACTACCTCCAAGGGTAATCTTTTGGGAAAGACCACCCGTTGTTCATAATTAATGTTGCACACATGTGTCCGTTTTGCCATTTTTTACATCCTGCCTTTGGATCAGAATAATCATATCCGTTTGGCATGATAGATCTTCCGCTACTACCAATACCTTCACCTGAATTTGCATATACATACTTAAATATGTAGACATCTTTACCTAAACGATTATCCCCCAAATACGGGCCATCAACATCAATTAACAGAGCCCCTCTGACATCACCTGCCCAAGTGTATCTATTCCACACAACGCAAGCCCCGTTAGGAATTTTTGCAGACCAAGATTCTCTGGAAGCCCAATGTCCTTCTATAAAAGCATAATTATCTATTTGCGTATATTCTTGTATGGTTTGCCATCGTAACAAAATGCTCTTGAAAAATCGTCAGGTTTAGGATACATTTTTACAGCTATTTTTTTCATCGCTATATGAAAACAAGAATCTTGAAAATAATTTATTCCATCAACAGTCTCGTTATTACATGTTCCGCCCCATTGTCCCATAGGTGCTCCGTCAAATTCGGCAGCTGCTGCATCCAGTGCAGTACTAACCTGTGCATAAGTCTGTTTTAAACGATTTAAAACAACACTCTTTTGATAATTCTGTATCAATGCAGGCAAAGTCATTGCCGCAACTACTCCGATTATCCCGAGGGTAATTAGAACCTCGGCAAGAGTGAATGCGGTTTTCTTTTTACACTCACCAATGGGGATAGTAAAACTTCTTATTCCATAATAGTCGAATCCTTTAGTTACAAAACCATGTAAACCTTACTATGAGAGGATCCCCCCTCCCACCCTATGCGTAAACTCAAATATACTCATAATTTTAACCCTCCTGTCTTGTATTATTTTAACATATTATTTATAATTATTCAAGAGGTATATGGTATAACCCCTTGCAAATTGGGAATAAAATGCTATAATAAATTCGTCGATAGAAAAAGCATGCGGATAAAATGGGTTTAGTGTTCCGTTTGCAAAGGAAGAAGGAGGTTCGTAATGAACAAAGAAGAATTGGTAAAAGAAGTATCTAAAAAAGCTAAAGTTTCTCAAAAAGCTGCTGCTGACGTAATTGCTGCTACATTGGAAACTATTGAAAAAACTGTTTCTAAAGGTAAAAAAGTAACTTTAGTTGGTTTTGGTACATTTGAATCAAGAAAAAGAGCTGCTAGAACAGGCAGAAACCCTCAAACAGGTGCTGCTTTGAAAATTGCTGCTAAGACTGTACCTGCATTCTCTGCCGGTAAAAAATTCAAAGAACTTGTTAAGTAATTTTCTTGTTCAAAAGAATTTAAAAAGGTCGTCATTTTTTTTAAATGACGACCTTTTTTTATATAAATCAATTTATTTCTAACCATTACTTCCATAAAGTCGAGCATAATTCCAGTAAGTTCTGAACACCTTTTTCACATAAGTCTGAGTTTCAGGATAAGGAATCTGCTCAATAAAAGAATCCCAATCCGTATAGTTTATAGATTTTTTCCACTGATTAACAGCACCTACACCACTATTATATGCTGCTACAGCAAAAATATTATCTCCGTTCAGTTGTGCCTTAACAGAACCGTAATGATAATTCCCAAGCATTATATTATCCTGAGGGCTAAACAAATCATAAGCTGAAACACCATGCTGTTTTGCCGTGCTTTCAGCAGTTGCCGGCATTAATTGCATAAGCCCTTTTGCCCCAACAGAACTTTGAGCCGCCGGATTAAAGTAACTTTCTTCTCTGGTTAAAGCCATCATTAACGGGAATACGGTTCCTGCTCTGTCAGAATAATCTCTTAGTTCACTATAATAAAATTCCGGATACACAAGACGCCACCTTAAATCGTTTCTGTCCGGTTTTTCTTCCAACTTATCCATTGCATCTCTGGCAACAAGCATAGCTTTACTGATTTCACCACGTCTGTACAGTGTCCAACTTTTTACAAAATCATCGTAAGAAGTATATTCATCCAATATTTCATAATCCTGCAATTTTAACAATTTATCAAGGAAGGCATGGCGTCTGTCATAAGGGAAATCTATTGGCTTCTGATGAATTGTCGTTGAAATAACAGGAGATTTTGAATGATTTAATCTCATATATGAACGAAAGGCGTAATAATTATCAGGATACTTAGAAATCACACCTCTGTAATAACTGACATAATCTCTGTATGATCTTGCACTTTCTGAAACTCTGCCCATATAATACATAACTTGTGGAGCATAGGATGATGTATCTTTATATTTATTAAGGAAATCTATCCCTATACGTTGTGCATCATGCATATTATTATTTCTGAATAAGTGTAAGAACATCTGGGACTGAGCCTCATCAGCATAATCGCTTGTAGGATACCACAGGTACAAGTTTTTATAGCAGTCAAATTTTGTATCGTTTGAACCATAACGGCATCTTATTGCCTGCAAATAGTCTTTACCCCTTGATTTTGCAATTCCAAACAAATCATTTGCCGCTTGATATTTTGAAGGAACAATCGTCATATAAGAATCAATTGCTGAATATATATCATCCTTCTCCGCATAATCGGCATTTTCTTTTAATCCCCATTCCATAAGGAATTTTGCATTAGAATTATTTTTCATAGCAATTGAATTTTGAACTCCAAGTGCCCAAGAATTTTTTAAATCTGATTTTTTTATAAATTCATCCGCTTTATTGTAATCTCCGACTTTGTAAAGAGATTTTGCCATCAAAAAATAATCATCATTAGAAATCTGAACATCCATGCCTGTCCAGTCGTTTATTACAGATGCTGCGAGCCTGCCTGACGGAGCTTTCTTCAAATAATGTCTAAAGTGACTTTGAATTTCGCTCTTAGCAGAAAGAGGAAAAATCTTTTCTTTTTCGTACTTTTTTAAATCAAGCGAACCTGAATAATATTCAGAAGCAATAGCATAATCAGAGTTCGGAAATTTTGATATTATACGCTGAAATTCCTTTTTGGCAGCATTAGGATTTGTTTTAATTAAATCCTGAGCTAAATTATATCTTGCCCTGATTGACATAACATGCTTTGGGTAAAGCAGAAGAAAAAATCTATATTGCTTAATTGCTGAAGTAGTATCTTCAATTTTATCAGCAGCCATAGCCTGTCTATATATTGCCAGCGGCTTCAAATTAGAAGAAAAAACTATTTTTGAAAACAGATAGTATGATTTTGAATAATCTTTGTTGTTATAAGCTTTTAATGCAGCGGTATAAATTTCATCTGTTTTTTCAGAAGGCTGATAAATATTTGCTCCCGCCCAAACCGCAGCCAAAAATAATACGGCTCCGACACCAAAGATAAAAATGCCCTTTTTAAACTTATCCCAACTAATCATAATATACCATTATGATAGCATAAACTTTAATTCAGGAAAATTTTTCCTTAAAAAGTTTACAAACAAATAACAATAACATATAATATTAAACTATAAGAAAGAGTTTGAAGTATGGGAAAAATTCAGGACAATAATCAGAAATTTGAACGTCCTTGGGGATATTACATAAATATCGCAGACGGAGAAAATTATCTTGTTAAGATTATACATGTCAATACCGGAGGGAAACTATCCGTTCAATCTCACAATCACCGCAGTGAACACTGGGTTGTAACAATAGGGATTGCAAAAGTTATACTTAACAATAATGAATATGTTTTGCATGAAGGGGAAAGCATAGATATTCCTCTACAAGCAATACATTCACTCCAAAATCCATACAACAAAGAATTAGAAATTATTGAAGTACAAAAAGGAGAAATCCTTTCAGAAGATGATATTATCCGATATGAGGATATATACGGCAGAGTATAAAAACCTAAATACATTTAGCTTATTTTTTCAGCATCAGTTTCAATATTCACAGGCAAAATAAATCCAAAAGTTGAGCCTTTGCCGACTTCAGAATTTACATAAATTTTTCCGCCATGATATTTTTCAATAGTAGTTTTTACCAGATGCAAACCCAGACCGGTACCCTTTACTGAATGAACATTATTCTCAACCCTGTAGAAACGGTCAAAAATTTTCTTCAGATGTTCGGGAGCTATCCCACACCCCCTGTCAGTAACAGAAACTTCAACTTCATTTGTATTACTTAGGTTTTTAACCTTTACATCTATTGCAGATTCATCCGGAGAATACTTTATTGCATTTGAAAGGAAATTTGTTAACGCTCTTTGAATACCGTTATAGTTAAACATAAAATCAGGGATATTTTCTTCTTTGCTGACAGAAATAGTCAGTTTGTGTTCTTTTGCAAGTACCGATACCTGATTTACGCAATCCTCTACAACTTCTAAAATATTATTCAACGATTTTTCCATAGGTGCATTTGATTCCATTCTTGAAAAATCAAGAATATCATTAACCATGCTCTGCAATCTTATTATTTCCTGATTAATTGTTCCTATGAATTCCTTTTGAGTATCATAATCAAATTCATTGCCATAATTATACAGCGTATCAATATAACTTCTCAAAACCGTAACAGGAGTTCTCAATTCATGAGAAACATTTGAAATAAAGTCAGAACGCATCTTGTCCATTTCCGCTTCTTTTGTCATATCTATAAGAACAATAATATAACCTACATAATCCCTGTTACCTGTAAACATTGGTGACATGACGGATTTTATAACCCTGTTGTCAACGTTTATGTTAAATTCTATAGGTTTCTTTTCTATAATATCCAAAGGTGTATCTTTGAACTCTTCAATTTTTTCTTTAAAACAGTAATTTTCTGAGGTGTCAATGTAGTTTTGAATTTTAGTATTCAAAAACTGTTCTTCCGTAACCTCTAACAAATCCTGAGCATGATTATTAACTAAAACGACATTGTCATTATCATCACAAACAACAACACCGTTTGCAATACTCATAAGCACGGATTCAAATTTATTTCTCTCCAGCATTATGCGGTCAATATTTTGTTCCTCGTACAGATGAAGTTTATTTGACATATCATTAAATGCTTTAAATAATTCCTGAACCTCCTGACTTACTTCACGGCTTTCAAGTTTATACCCAAACTGACCTGTAGTAATCTTCTTTACCCCGTTTTGAAGCATTTTTAGTTCTCTTGTTATTAAATAAGTGTTAATTAAAACAACAAGAGCAAAAACAAACCAAACAACGGTAAATACAAAAAGTAGTGAAATTCTGGTCGTAGAAGTAATTTTTGACACTACATTTCCTGATAATCCAACCGTAACTGAGCCGTACACATCATTGTTATCGGAAATAATGAGCGGCGAACTTACTGTTATAGCAGGTTTTTTATTTTTTTTATCCGTATCACTTTTGGTTGAATAAAGCACATTACCGTCATTATCCCTGTACTCAATTAACACAATATCGTTATGCCCCGCTAAGAGCATTTCAGCATGAGATTTCAATGATTTTTCAGCCTCATTCAGAGGCAAATCTTTAATCTGCTCAACACTTTCAATTGCCAGAGTTTTGGAAATACCTTCTCCAAAGCTCTGATAACCCTGCTTCAATATTTTTTGGATATTAAAAACGGCAAAAATTGCAATGAACACAATCAGAGCCGTACTTAATAATAACCCTGATATAATCAGCCTATTTTGTGCCGTTAAACTAAACCTTTCGCTCATACAAAAATTATTACACTTATTTGCATGAGCGTCAAGCATTTCAGTTAATATAAATTTTCAAAATTTTATCTTCCTTTTTCAACTTTAGCAAGCTGCATAAACTTTTTAGCTTCATTTATAGGAATAGCAAAACCTATACCGATATTTGAAATATTATTATCAGGATTATAAATTGACTGATTTATCCCGATAACTTCACCTGAAGAGTTCAACAAAGGACCACCGGAGCAACCTGGATTAATAGCAGCATCTGTTTGAATTTTGCCTTTTTTATAATCTATTCGTGATATAATGCCCTGCGTCAAAGTTCCGTTAAATCCGAACGGATTACCAATCGCAAGTACCTTTTGCCCCACTTTTAGAGAAGCAGAATCCCCAAGTTTTATTGTTTGCAAAGGCTTTTTAGGCGAAATCTTTAGTAATGCCAAATCCTTATTCTTTCCCAAAGCGGAAATAACCTGAGCCTTATATGTCTGTCCCGAACTCATAGTAACCGTAACTGATTTGCCACCTTCTATAACATGAGAACCTGTCAAAATATATCCGTCACTAGTTACAACGCATCCCGTACCTGAAGACACGCCGTCATCTATATCAGCATCTATAGAGACAATAGCCGGATTTATGGCTTCGTAAACTGATATATTTATTTCCTCATCAGGAACAAGTGTTCCGCCAAATACAACATAATCTGATGATAAAGTCAGATTTACGGCTAAAAAAACACTCAATATTAACACTTTTATCGGCATAATATTCTCCTTTTAAGACTATTATAAAAAAATTATTGAACCTTTTTAATTATTCAACTATATTTTTTAAGGCTAATTCTTGAAATTATTAGAATTTTAATGTATAATAAGTTTCAAATGTAATATTAGTACTGCATCAAGCAGAGAACAGAAAAAGGAGAATTTGAAAATGAGCAGAATCGACTTATTTAAAGACCACTTATCAGCTCACAGAGCTGTAAAAATCATTGCAGGTATTGATAATTTTGATATTGATAACGTAAAAAAAGTTGTAACCGCAGCTGAAGCAGCAGGTGCAAGTGCTATTGACATTTGTGCTGACGAATGTATTATCGGTGAAATCAGAGAAATGACTGATATGCCGTTATTTGTATCTTCAATTGTACCTTCAGAATTAGCTCGTGCCGTAGAATTGGGTGCTGATGCTATTGAACTTGGAAACTTTGATGTTTTATACAAAAAAGGAATGTCTTTCTCTAAAGAAGATGTTATCCGCCTTGTTGACGAAACTATTTCATTACTCGGCGATAACAGAGTATTTTTCTCTGTAACAATTCCGGGAGAAATCTCAATTGCCGATCAAATTGAATTAGCAAGAGAATTGGAAATCAGAGGTATTGATTTAATCCAGACAGAAGGTCATTTCACATCAGAAACTCAAGCTGACGGAGCAAGAGGATTAATGGAAAGAGCAGAATTAACAATTTCAAATACTCTTGAATTATCAAGAAATATTGAAATACCTATAATGACTGCAACCGGTATCAATCCTACTACCGCTCCATTTGCATTTGCAGCAGGTGCAAGTGCTATAGGCTGCGGTTCTTGCATAAATAAAATGAACTCAGAACTTTCTATGATTGCAACTGCAAAACAGCTTGTTGAAATTGCAGAAAGAAATGCAACAAAAATTGCAGAATTAGTTTAATTTTAGGAATTTCAAAATACTATAAAAGCCTCATCTGGCAGACAGATGAGGCTTTTTACTATCCTAGGACACTATAAACAACAATTTTATCAACACTTATATTTAACCAGTCGTATCTGAAGCACACATAATCATCACAACTGCAATCATCATCCTCACAAGTACAATAGTCATTTAATCTGCAAACGGTTGCATCAGTAAGTGTTAATATATCTTCATGACATTCTTCGCATTTTCCGTCTTCAATATAAAAATTCCCGTCAATTTTCAAATTGTTTGTAACAATCATAATTTTATTTGAACCGACTTTTTCACAAATTTTTTTGATTGTTTTTGATATTGCTTTACCCATATTCTCCTCCTTTACACACAGAAAGTTTATCGGATTTTACAAAAATTTAAATTCTACAATCAATTATTATATATATATCGTTATAAACAATTGATAAATTATAAAAAAAATGTTAAGATAATATAAAATACGGAGGATATATGAAAAGAAAAGCATTCACATTGGCTGAAGTTCTTATTACATTAGGTATTATAGGTGTTCTAGCTGCAATTTTGATACCGAATATCGTTGAAAATTACAGAGAAAAACAATTTACATCTCAGTTAAAAAAAGTATATGCAGCATTAGCAAACGCTTACGAAAAGACGCTTGTAGAATATGGTGAAACGTACAACTGGAATCTTGGTACCGCAAACAGCAGCGATGGTGCAAACAAGCTTAACGAATTGTTGTTACCTAATTTCAGAATACTTAATAACTGTAAAACAGACGGTGGATGCTGGAGAAACACAGAAATCAAATATTTGAACAATACATCATCCGGATTAAACATCAGTAATAACAGTGCATACTCTACAGCATTTGTAGAAGGTGGAATGTTGCTTGCTTTCCGAGTTCTGGATGCTAACTGTAACCTTGCAATAGGAACAGGAGATGAGTACGGTCATGTATGTGCAGAAGTTGTTGTAGATGTCAATGGAGAAAAAAATCCTAATGCGTACGGGTATGATGTTCATATCTTTTATGTAACAAGGCATGGATTTGTACCCGCAGGGCATTTTGAAGATCAAACAACTACATTTGCAAACCATTGTGAGAACGGGAATATGGGTACAGGATGTACCGCATGGGTATTACAATGGAGTAATATGGACTATCTGCACTGCTCCGGATTAAGCTGGGGCGGCAAGAACAAATGTAAAAATATATTCAATTATAATTATAGCTTATAGTAATAAGGATATACAAATTTCTTTTACTGTGGTATTATTTATGCAGGCTTATCCAAAATATTTATAGGCTCGGGAACTTTTTTATTAAGATTACATCTGTATTAATAAAGCTTGAGCTTATAGCTAAGAGGATAATCTGGAGGAAAAATAAAGAATGAGAAACATTATGAAAAAAAGTATATTGGCTATAGGTGTATTTGCACTAACTTACGGTTGGGTAGTACACAACTCTGTAATGGCAGTTAACGGTCCGGCAAGATTATATGATCAGGTCTGGAAAATCATTGACGCAAGATACGTTGACAAGACCGACAATCACCAAAACTGGGAAGCAAAATGGCGTCATAAGTACGATAATTATATCCAAACAGAGGAAGATGCTTATGTAGCTATCAACACCATGCTTGCGAGTTTAAATGATCCATACACTAGGTTTTTGGAACCAAAAGAATTCCGAGATGAAAAAGCATCAATGGATGGAGCTTTAAAGGGTATTGGTATTCAAATAGGGATGAAAGACGGTAAATTAACGGTTATTGCACCTATTGAAGACACACCTGCAGAAAGAGCAGGACTGCTTGCAGGAGATATAATACTTGAAATTAACGGTCAAAGTACAAAAAGTATTACTGTAGATAAAGCTGCAGAACAAATACGAGGTCCTGAAAATACGACTGTTAATCTTTTAATTAAGAGAGACGGACTGGAGCAGCCAAAGCTATACACAGTTACCCGTGCAACAATTAAATTAAAAGCTGTATCACAAAAATTACCGGAATCCATAAAACTTCCACCTGATATGTGCTATATCAGATTAAGTTCATTTATGAGTCAGAATGCAGCAAGTGAATTCAGAACAATAATAGAAAATAATTACAATAAAAAAGGTTTCATAATCGACTTGAGATCAAATCCGGGCGGCAGATTAGTGCATGCAATATCTATTTCTGATATGTTCCTTTCAAAAGGTGAAAACATCGTATCAACTGTTGACAGAAATAACTACATAATGACGGATCACGCAACTACCGGAGTTCTTACGAAAAAACCTGTGGTTATACTGATTAACAAGGGTTCGGCATCTGCAAGCGAAATTTTTTCAGGTGCAATGAAAGATAACGGCAAAGCCGTTCTGGTCGGAGAAACAACATTTGGAAAGGGTTTGGTACAAGAAGTTATCCCTCTTGGAAGAGAAATTAGTGCTCACGTTACGATACAGAGATACTTAACGCCAAGCGGTACTGATATTCATAAAAGAGGTATAGCACCGGATGTAGAAGTAAAACTTACTGAAGAAAATATCAAAAATAAAGATGATGTTCAGTTGAAAACAGCTATAGACGTTTTGCAGAAAATGATTAGAGGAGCATCCGTCGCATCATTCTCTAAAAGATATTACTAGAAATAAATAAAAAACTTAATAAAGGACTTCTCTCAAAGAGAAGTCCTTTATGTTAGAATAAAACTATGAAAGACAAACTAAAATCAAATATACTAAACATAAAAATAATACAAAAGCAGAAAGCGTTATACGTTAAAAATCGGACTAAAAATGATTGTAATGAAATTCTAAATAGAATCGCCGCTCAACTTTATACAGGATTTGATATTATAATTTTTGATACCAAATATCCTGCTGCCGACAGAGAAATTATAGAAATGACAAAAAAAATAAATAGTTTATGTGCGGAATTTGATGCAACGTTTCTGATAAAAGGGAGAGCCGATATTGCATACGCAGTAGAAGCCGACGGTCTTATCCTTGATAAAAATGATATTCCGATTTCTGCAGCACATGAAATAACAGGTCATAATTCTCTTACAGGCTTTATTACAGAAAAAGAATATGACGCTGATATTATTGACTTTATAATCAAAAACAATTCTTTGATATGCAAAACAGATAATAAAGTGATAAAAATAACAGAATTAGAATAAAATGAATACCAAAAAAGAATTAATAGAGTATATAACTAATTTGGGATTAACAGTAAACACGAGAACAAAAGCTCGCGGACATCAGGGTTTTTTTATTAAAAACAGAATTGACATCTCAAAAAATATATCCGAAGAAAGAGCAATTCCGACACTTCTACACGAATTTGCCCATTTCGTACATTATCAGATTGAACCCAAAATGAACATAACAGGCGGAAGTTACACAGCCTTATTCGGAGAAGAAAATCCTATTATTGAAAAAGAATTAACCAAAGTTACGAATTTTGTTGACGAAAATTCATTATGCGTAAAATTGTACGAACATAAAGACAGAATAAAGAGTAAAATTAAAGAATACGAAAATATTATAAAAAAAGAATACCCTGATTTTATGCGATCAAAACCGTTTAAAGTTTTCAATAAATACATAAAAAAATCAGAAGCAAGATACCTGCTAAAATACGACCGAGTAAGAATTGTAAGCGGTTTTTGGAAAAAGAATTATAAGCTGATAACAGTATCAACAATCGAACAAGATTTTCCCGACATGCCGGAGAGTTTTGCAGCATACATAAGACTAAAGTCTGCACAAAAAAAACAGACCAGAGTATCGGCACGAATTAATAAACTACATAAATACTACAAAAAACCAAATGAGATGTTTGCAAGACTAATAGAAGGATTATATTTGGATAAGGAGTGGGTAAAAGCACTTGCCCCATATACTACAAAGCTTTTTTATGAAAAACTGAAAAACGGCTACTATCCATATTTAGATAAAGTAGTATATAAATACATTTAAGCGTAACATTTTTTAAAAAACTATTTACAGATACGCAATTTATTTTATGTTTTGACTTTATCTAAATAATTTCCGGAGTAAAATAAGTGCATTTATCCATTCAAAACATACAATATAAAATTTGCAATCAACTCAATTCACCTGTTCCGAATAAAACCCCGCAAAACAGTTCAAATAATTCGGCAAACAATATAAAGGAGCTGTCTAATATTTGTTACAAACCGAATTTTACATCAAACTCAGAGGAACAATCTTTTGAATGCAGAAAAGAAGCATTAATCAACAAAATGAGAGCTAATTATGTTTCTGAAGATATTATAAATAATATTTCAGATTTGCTCACTGACGGGAATATTTCACTTGCTGAGATTTTATTGTTTGACAAAAAAATAAATAAAAGAGAGATTGATATTCCGGAGATTTTAAAAAACACCACAGCAGATAATGCTGATATTGCAAAAGATGTCTGCTATAATCCAAATATTCGTGGAAATCTGAAACCAATTATCATAAGTGTAACTACACACAAGACAAAGGAGCTTGCAAAAAATCTTATTGACGAAATTAACCCTATTTATATAGATAATATTCTGGAAGTTGCTCAATACGGAGATAATCTTCAAACGGCAGGGACATTATGCTCGGCATTCAGATATGATAATAAACCTTTTCCTGTCAGACAAATCAAATTATTACCTGAAATAAATCAGGATGATATAGATTTACTCAAAATAATATATATAAATCAAAGTCTATCAGAGAATACTCAGCGGGAATATCTTGAAAATATAACAGATTTTAATATGCCGCTAATAAGAAAAATGTACGGTAAAGACATGCCTGATGAACTGCTGATACACGCTTTATCAGAATTAAACAGCAAAAAAGATTATCTTGATGAGAATGATATTGAAGAACTTATCGGCAGAGTAGAATACCAAAGAGGGCTTATTCAAAGTAACCCTCAGCATTATATAAGAAGCATCCAACCGGAAGCGGCAAACGGTTATCGAAAAATCACACCTGAACTTTTTGGTGAAATAATTAATTCACGTTATACTCCTTTGATACTCGTTGTATCAATTTTTGATAAAGAAACAACAGACGTAATTTTCAGCAAAAGAGAAAACTTTTCCATAAAATATATCGACAAAATAAACAAGCTTAAATACTCTGACTATATAATGCTGAAAAAGCTTGCACAATGCTCTGATCGAAATGGTAACAGCTATAACCCTACACAAAAAATTGAGTTTATAGATATGGTATCTGCCCTCAACTCCGCACCTAACGTTAAAGAAATTGCAAACAAAATGATTGATGACGGCAGAGTAGATATAGAAGCTCTTAACAGACGAATTTTAAAAATAATATATGACAATATGGGATTAAGTGAAGAGCAAATTAATAGTATTCCGTATAAAAAGAACCAATTATGGGATATAAAACTCGTACACATGCTTGCAGCTGAATTAAACAGGACAAACTACACAAAACCCCTCCATGATATGATAAAAGCAGCGAGCTTCGGGGAGTTTACCACTTATATAAATTCTTCTGACAACATCTATGGTCAAACAAATTTACAAACAAAAAAGATGTTTAATGAAAATAAACTAAACTACTCTAAATGGCTAAATCCCGATACAAATTTGGAAATTAATTTTATTACCGCTGATGACAAAGTTGATATCATAAATATTATGTCTGAACAAACAGAAGAGGACATAGAATTTTTACGACAATCTAATCCTAAGTTAAAAAAACTGATTGATAAACTTGTTCAGCCATATATTCAAAATGATAAATTTGTCATTCCGGATAACTACAGAGGCAATAAATTAAAGCTTGAAAATCTTGTGAAAAACATTATTGTACAATTTGACAAAATATGGAAACAAGCTGAAGCCAATAAATCAATAGCTCATACAAAAAGGGACAGCGAATTGCTAAAAAAAGCAACCGATACCCTGATGATACAATATCACCTTATAGAACGTTATAATGCTCTTGAAATTTTAGATGATAAAGAACAAAATCAAAACTACAACCTGACTATTAAAAACTGGGACAGAATTCCACAAAAGGATTTGTTTCAGGGAAATTACTCTACTTGCTGTCTGGCACTTGGCAAGGGTTCAAATTCAAATGCAATGCCGCAATACCTTTTAAATACCGCATTCAATATGATTGAAATCAAAGATAATGATTCAGGTGAGATTATAGGTAATGCACTATGCTATTGGATAAAAACGAATAAGTTTGAAACGCCGATACTGGCTGTTGATAATATTGAAATAAATAATTTATATAAACCATCAGAAAAAATAGGATATGAACTTCGTAATGCCATAATAAAATATGCAAAAAACTTGGCATCTTACACAAGTAACGGCAGATATAATAAGGTAATACTTGGCAAATCATTTAATGATATTCCGACCAATGACCTAAAACCAATAACCGCTAATATCAGCCTTATCGGTAATATATCCGCAAATGATATATATTTGGATTTATACGGGGGCAGAAAACTGAAAACTCAGCTTAAAAATTCTGATGTAGAACTATATCTAATATAGGCACAAAAACATATCTTACAGTATTAATGAGCA
>Ga0247611_10003615_pt1 | contig 22636 bp, 20 predicted proteins | sample 177DNAGHGhighgp2_FD_192422 | JGI IMG/M metagenome (GOLD analysis project Ga0247611, IMG submission 192422) | Sheep rumen microbial communities from Palmerston North, Manawatu-Wanganui, New Zealand - 1770 DNA GHGhigh gp2 | ecosystem: Host-associated > Mammals > Digestive system > Stomach > Rumen... | reverse complement strand
TATCATCACCCGTCTGGAGCCAGTATTCGTAGGCCAGTCGAATAGGATAGCAGAGGGAATCAATTTCATATTTACGTTCGTGAAGCCAAGGGTTCATCTGCGTCAGGTCGCTTTCCCACTCACTTCCCGTTGGACTAATGTTGAAAGCATTTGCATAAGGGTCTATGCAGATAAGCCTGAACTGTCGCAGTATTGTGCCGCGAATCATGCGGCGCAGGTTCTCATCGTTTTTTGCAAATTGTACATAAGGCCACACCTGAGCTCCTGAGTCTCGCAGCCACATTGCGTGAATGTCGCCCGTATAGACAAAGGTGTCATCGTCGCCTTCGTCGGTTGTGGAGTAGTGCACAGTAGTATCAAGGGTGTTGGGGAAACAATTCTCGAACATCCATGCCAAATATGGCGCATTGCTAAGTAACTGCTTAACTTCTTGGATTTTCTGCTCGACGGCTGTGCTGCGGAACAGGCGTTTCTCAATCGGCGGACGACGAGTGATCTGTGTGTTATCGGCAGGAACCGTAGAAAATGACAATGCGAGAGGATGAGAAAATGATAGTTGACTTGCGCTAAGCAGTAGGCAAATGATGAGGTATCTTTTCATGGTAATAAACGGGAATGAAGGAGAGATACTTGCGTCAGTTGAAGAAGTTCCACGAAACGCCGAAGTGGAACGTGCGAGGATCCATAGGGTAGTGAGGTCCCCAGAACATACGTCCTGTGCCGGCATTGAGGTGATTCATTGCCAAATATAGACGGCAATGCTTGATGTGGAGATTGACGTAGGCATTAACGATGGGGTAGTTACCGATTTTCACCATGGGATTGGTATTGTCCTGCACGGCAAACTGCTGAATGGCAGGACTGTAGTCGGGCGCATAGTAGCGAGTGAAATAGCGTATGTCTCCACCTAATTGCACGTTGAGCACCTTAGCGATTTTGAATTGCAGGTACATGTTGCTGTAGAGTGAAATCTTGGGTAACGGCAATGCTGTCTGGTTGCTTGAGGTCTGATACGTGATGTCGTTGTCCCAATGCCAAGGTCCGAAGGCCAGATTTTGACGAAGTGAAGCATGGAACACCTGTATGTTGCTTGAACTCTGTCGTACGGCAACGGAGTGCGAATAGTCGGCTGGAAGGTAGCTGGTACCATCACCGATGTAGGTATTCTTCATTCCAAGGTACACATAGTTCTTGACATTCTCGAGACCTACATGTAAATGAGTGCCGATGCGCGGCAGATGTAGCTGTCCTTCGAAACGTGTGTGATATTCCTTGTCAAGCTCGTTCTCCCACCATGCAAACTGACTATGGTAGTGTTGGAAGTATATTTCGGGGTCTTCGCGGTTGACTTGTGCATGAAGTTCCACCTTTAATGTGTCGCGCTTGCCCAGTTTGACATCGAGCGAAACTTCACCATCTACATCGAAGTCACCCACGTTGTCACCTGCAATTATTACCTCGCCGCTAACGTTGTAGTGGATGAACTTGCCCTCAGTTCTAGTGATTTCACCACCTATGCTAATCTCATTCTCGGTATAGCGACTGCGCGAAGCATCACCTGTGGCAAGAGTGTCAGGCAGAGTGATTGTGGTGAGTTGGTGATTGGCAAACAAGGCTATGCCCATCTGTGCCCACTTGTTGAACCCCTCTCGTAGAGCCACTCCAACAGTGTTACGAACCGAAAGTCCCTTGGTACGGTCCTTCACATTTGTTAAATCACCATAGTAGTGGTTGGTGTAATACGAGGATGGTGTGTTGTAGGAGTAATATGTGTGGCGAAGGTTGTTGACACGCACCGTATGGATGATACTGGTGACAGGCACGAACTCCTTGGGAATGATTTGTTCGGACGTCCATTTCTGACGCAGCGAATCGAGAGTAAGTCGGGTGCGCAGCGTATCTCCCTTAATCAGTTCTTGTATTGAGTCAGAGAGTTGGCTCAGAAATTCGATGTCGGAAGGCATCTTTGGACGAACGCTGTCAGCCAGTTCTATCTCTCGTTCGAAACCAAGGTTGTAGCGGTGAGTGAGCAAAGCATCCTGATTCTCATTGCGGTTCCACGTTTCGGTGAGCAGAGTCGGAATGTCTTTCGAACTATACCGGCGTGGGAAACTCTGAGGATTACGAATGTAGGCATCGTTCTCTATGCCGCCGTTCTCTGCCATTTTGAAATGGTTGAGATTTACGTAGGCATGGATGTTGTAACGGTCGCCGAGATAGTAACCAAACAGATTGCCAAGAAACTGACTGTTGGCTTGTGAGTTGTAGTATCCTCGTCCGTAGAGATAGTCGGCACGGAATCCAAGACCCGCATACTTGTTGATGTTCGTGGCAAAGTAGGCATGCACTCGCTCTTGACCATTCTGCGTGTTACCCACCTTATGATAGGCCAGATTGGTCATTGGACTGAGAGTGTTGGAGAAACGGAAGTCGCGCAAGCCTCCCAGCGAGAAGTCGAACGGCTGAAGGAATACCCACGGATTTTCAGTATCTCGATGCATGTAGATACGAGTGAGGCGAGGTGAGGCAAGATTACCGAGAATGTTGAATTCTCCATTATATCCATTCGTCTCGTTGTACCATTGGAACATGTGTATCATCGTGTCGAGGTTCTCGGCTGGAATAATGTGTCCCAGCCTCTCGTCGATGGTCCATTGAGTAACACCTATAGGTACATTCTCGATGTGAGTGTCGGTTGTATCGCGTCCCCAACTTGTCTTCTTTTTATTACCACCAGAAGAACTGCCGTCCATCATATTCTGCATATTGCCGAATCCCTGTGCCATTGTGGCAAGGGAAACCATGATTATGAATATGAATAATAGACGGCGCTTCATAAATCGGATTTTATCGTTCCTTAGTGATTATCTCGCGTCCATGCTGCAGAGCCTGCTCGTTGAGCGGGATGAGATGATGATGACGTTGGGGCAGTGTTTTGTGGAGAGCCTTCACCACGTTTTCGATACCAACGGTGTGACACACTTCAAGCATACCGCCCAGAACTATCATATTGAAACTCTTGACATTCTGCATCTCAGCAGCAGCGTCCATAGCATCAATCTTATAGACGCTAATATCAGTACGCTGTGGAGGAGTGCTTATGCCATAACCATCGTAGATGAGTATTCCACCTGGCTTTACCATTGGCTCGAACTTATCGAGTGATGGTTGGTTGAGAACAATTGCAATGTCGTAAGTGCTAAGTATGGGCGATGATATGGTTTCGTCGCTGACAATGACAGTCACGTTCGCTGTGCCGCCGCGCTGTTCAGGACCATAGGCAGGCATCCACGTTACCTCCTTGCCTTCGAACAAACCGGCATAGGCCAGTATCTTGCCCATCGACAATACGCCTTGTCCGCCAAATCCTGCTATAATTATTTCGTTCTTCATTCTTAATTATCAATTATCAATTGTCCATTGTCAATTAGAACCACCGTCTTTCAGGTCGCCAAGTTTGTAGAAGGCAAACATTCGGTCCTCCATCCATTGATTAGCTTGTTCGGGTGTCATCTTCCAACCCGATGAGCATGTTCCTACAATCTCTACCAAACAACTTCCCTTGCCCTGCATGGAATATTCGAAAGCCTTACGAATAGCAGCTTTTGCACGACGGATGTATGCAACATTGCTAACAGCCTGACGACTTACAAAACATGTACCTTCGAGGGTGGCTGCTATCTCTGTCAGTTTCAGGGGATAGCCGTGAATGTCGGCCTGACGGCCGTAGGGGCAAGTCACCGTCTTCATACCCATTAGTGTTGTGGGAGCCATCTGTCCGCCAGTCATTCCGTATATGGCGTTGTTGACAAAGATGATGGTGATGTTATCGCCACGATTCAGCGAATGTATAGCTTCGGCTGTACCTATGCATGCAACGTCTCCGTCGCCTTGATATGTGAACACCAGATTCTCAGGACACAGACGCTTTGCGGCACATGCAATTGCTGGAGCACGTCCGTGAGCTGCTTCAATCCAGTCGATGTCGATGTATTTATACGCAAATACTGCGCAACCTACGGGCGATATACCCACAGCATTCTCTTCTACGCCCATCTCCTCAATGACCTCGGCAATGAGTTTGTGCACCACAGCATGACTGCATCCTGGGCAGTAGTGCATGGGGGTGTCGTTGAGCAGGCGAGGTTTCTTATAGACAAGATTCTCTTCTTGTATGATATCTTCGTTTACCATTGGATATTATAACATAAATCGGACAAAGAACTCAGCAACCTTTAGCACCATACCTACGGCGATTATCGCCATACCAACAACGTGACGGTCGGGCATCCAGAAATAAAGCACCACACCCACCAGTGCCAACACCATAAACAGGGTGTTCAGCGTTGTGCGCAGTCCCTCCTTGTTGCTCAGGGTACTACGGTGTTTGCGTATGCGCTCCAGTTCCTCTTGCTGCTCTTGCAGCATCTTGCTTGCTTCGTCCATTTAATCTTTAACTTCTTTAACTTCTAAAACTTCTTAAACCCTCATTCTCTCAACAGCCTCTACAATCTCATCCGGTCCTGGAACCATACCGCCCATACGACCATAGTGGTGGACAGGTACGCGTCCCTCGACAGCAAGACGGATGTCTTCTATCATTTGTCCGGCATTGATTTCCACGCTGAGTATTCCCTTAACATGATTGCACAGACGTTTGATTTCCTCTGTTGGGAAAGGCCACAGGGTTATGGGGCGTAACATGCCCACGCGTAATCCCTTTGAACGGCAAATCTCGATAGACTTCTGTGCTATGCGTGATGCAGAGCCGAAAGCCACTATCAGATAGTCGGCATCGTCGGTCATATATTCCTCGAAACGAACTTCCTTAGCACGAATCTCGGCGTATTTCTTCTGAAGACTGAGGTTGTGCTGTTCCATCTCGCGAGGCATCAGTTCAAGTGATGTAACTACACTCTTACCCTTTCCTTTCATGCCGATAGCTGCCCAAGGACATTCAGCACGTACCTCGTCCATTGTACGACGGGGCTTCATTGGGGGAAGTACAACCTTCTCCATCATCTGTCCAATGACACCATCGCTGAGCATCATCACTGGAGTGCGATAACGGAAAGCCAGTTCGAAAGAAAGGTCCACGAAGTCTGCCATTTCCTGAACGCTTGCAGGTGCCAGTACAATGATGTTATAGTCGCCATTACCTCCTCCACGGGTGGCTTGGAAATAGTCGCCCTGACTGGGTTGGATTGTTCCTAAACCAGGACCGCCACGCTGTACGTTGACAATGAGTCCGGGTAACTCTGCTCCTGCCATATATGCTATGCCTTCCTGCATAAGTGCAATACCTGGGCTCGACGATGATACCATCACCTTCTTGCCAACAGCACCACCGCCATACAGCATATTGATGGCTGCCAATTCACTCTCTGCCTGCACCACAATCATGCCGGTTGTCTTCCAAGGTTCTTCCTTGGCAAGGGTCTCCAGCACCTCGCTCTGTGGTGTTATGGGGTAGCCGAAGTATCCGTCGCATCCACAGCGAATAGCTGCATGGGCGATGGCTTCGTTACCCTTCATAAGTAAAATCTCGTTGTTATCCTCCATTGCTTTTTACCTTTTACGATAGACCGTGATGCAACCATCGGGGCACACTTGAGCACAGCACGTGCAACCTGTGCACATGCCCTGACCTACTTGTTCGGCATATTGATAGCCCTTCTTGTTTACGGTCTTTGGGGTTAGTCGAATGATGTTCAGAGGACACGCTACGGCGCAAAGGTTACAGCCCTTGCATCGTTCGGTATCTACTACGATTGCTCCTCTCATACTCTTTTAATCTCTTTTTACCTTATTATATATAATAACTTTTCACTATTACCTTTTCCATTCTTTATGGATTGAACATTTCCTTACAATAGTAATTCAGAATGTTTTCAAGCATCTCCTTAGCCTTAGCAGCAGGCGAGTCTGGGTCGAGCTCTATAGCGTGATTGTAGCATTCAAGAGCATGTTGCCAATCGCTTTGCTGACGAAAGGCATTCCCTTTGCGATAGAATTGCTCTGCCTCGCGGCGCTGCTCGTCTGATGCCATTATTTATTCCTCTACTACAGATTTGCGTACGGGCTTGACAGGTTCAACCTTTTGTGGCTCTTCGTTCTCGAAAGCGTCCATAGCTGCCTCGAACAGTTCCTCCATACGGTCAACAGTCTTCCTACGGAACTTGGCGCTGATGGGGTAGAGCTTAGTCTGTGACTTGTTGAGGGCTTCGCTATCGGTAATCCAATCCTCAGCCTTGATGATACGACCGTTGTTTGTCTCCATATCCTCGTTGTAGTAATAGGATATGTTGGAAACGGCAATGCTTACACGCTGTCCGACTGTTGTCACCTTTATCTGGTAACGGAAACGTGCACGGTCGAGAACAAAAGGCTTCTTCACGAATGTCATCCATTCGCAGATACGAGCAGTAATATCACCTGCCTCGTCACCCATTAGTCGGGCATATTTCCCTGGAGCCTCAATAGACTTCTCCACCAAACCGTTGACAAAAGCCAGCATCGTCTGATGAACCTCTTCCTCGCTCTTATCCTTTATGGAAAAGCTCTTCGTGAAAGTCACCATACCATTAACCTCGGGTACAGCCCCTTTCAGATACTTAGAGTCATCTTTCTTACCCTTTGCTGCTGCGCCTACAGCCACAAGCAGCATCATGCAAATCAGTAATTTTCTCATATCGCTTAAAATTCTTAATTTTACTCATATCTCAGCGCCTCAATTGGATCCATCGTAGCAGCCTTGTGAGCAGGGATATAACCAAAGAGTAAACCGATGAGGGCACACACGCCGAAACTTACCAACACGCTCCACAGGGGAACGGTGGCTGGGAAACCTATCATATTGGCACCTCCGCTCAGCAGATAGCCGAGACCTACTCCAATGACACCGCCTGAGAGACTTATCATAATACTCTCCAGCAGGAACTGACGACTGATGTCAATGCCTCGTGCACCAACAGACATACGCAGACCTATCTCCTTTGTACGCTCTGTCACAGACACCAGCATAATGTTCATGATGCCGATACCTGCTACCAAGAGAGAGAAGGCCGCAGCCACCACAAGAACCGTCTGCAGAGTTGTCATTGTGCTCGACATAGTCTCCATCATCTCCTGTTGGGAACGTATGGTGAAATCATCATCCTCTCCTTCCTTTATCTTATGATTACGACGCAGGATACCAGACACTTCTTCTATGGCATCATCACTAAGTTCCTCCTTAATGGCACTGACATTGATACTGCTGAAGAATGTCTGGGCAGCAATACGCTTCATGACGGTGGTGTAGGGGGCAATCATCACGTTGTCTTGGTCCATACCCCATGAGTTGTAACCCTTCGACTTCAGTATTCCCACGATACGGAAAGGAATGCTCTTGAAGCGGATGGTCTTACCCACAGCGTCGAAGTTCTTGTCACCAAAGAGTTCCTCAACGATGGTGGTACCTACCACGCACACCTTTGCGCTCTTTTTGATGTCTTCGTCGGTAAAGCAATCTCCGTCCTTTATTTCCCACAACTTGATACTCAAGTATTCCGTGCTCTCACCGTAAACGGTTGTGGTGGTGTTCTTGGCACCATAGATAACCTGTCCGCTGGCATTCACTTCAGGACTTACGTGTGTAATCAGCTTTGCCTCGTTCTGTATGGCTTCGTAGTCTGCCATCTTCAGAGTTTGCATAGCAGAAGGGTCTTGTCGCACACCACCTCTCATATCAGCACCCGGACGGATGGTGAGCAGATTGGTGCCCATCTTGGAAAGCTCCTTGCGTATGCTGTCCTTCGAACCTTGTCCGATAGCCATCATGGTGATAACTGCTGCCACACCGATGATGATGCCCAGCGTAGAAAGCAGGGTCCTGGACTTATTGCTCATGATGGCTGTAATAGCCACTTTCAAAAGGTTTGCAAAGTTCACTTTAACTCTTAATTCTTAATTTTTAATTCTTAATTCTCTTAGTCGTCTTGGTTTTTGGGCAGGGCTGCCAGAGCCTCAGCGGCAGAGAGTATATTGTGATTCTCCACATCCTCGCGAATTTTGCCGTCGCGCAGAACGATATTGCGACTGCTGTATTGGGCAATTTCAGGGTTGTGAGTCACGAATATTATTGTACGCCCCTGACGGTGCAGTTCTTGGAACAGTACCAGAATCTCGAAACTTGTGCGAGTATCGAGGTTACCCGTTGCCTCATCGGCAAGGATTACTGCAGGATTGTTCACCAAAGCACGAGCGATAGCAACACGCTGCATCTGTCCACCCGACATCTGGTTCGACTTATGCTCCATACGGTCAGCCAGTCCTACTGCCTGAAGAGCCTTGACGGCAGCTTCGCGACGTTGCTTGGCAGAGTATGCGCTGTTGTACATCAGAGGCAGTTCCACATTCTCCACAGCCGTTGTCTTTGCCAGCAGGTTGTAGTTCTGGAATATGAATCCAATCTTGCGATTACGCAGTACAGCACGATCGCGGCGACGCATCTTTCTTACTGGAACTCCATCGAGAATGTATTCGCCAGAGGTGGGAGTATCGAGACATCCGAGCTGATTCAACAGAGTTGACTTGCCAGAACCTGATGTTCCCATGATAGTGACGAACTCGCCCTCATAAATCTTGAAACTCACGCCACGCAAGGCCTTTACGACCTCACTGCCGACGTGGAATTCACGACGTACGTTCTGCAATTCGATAACTACTTTCCGTTCTTCAGCCATTACTTCGACTTCTTCTCGTTTTTGTTCTTGGGACGAGGCATGAAGGGATTACTTGCACCCTGTTCGGGCTCTTCCTCCATCATACTGTTCTGCACGTCGGTTAGCACCTCAGTACCTGCCGATGCGCCTTTTACGATTTGTGTCAGCGTTCCGTTTGTCAGACCTGTCTCTACTGCCAAAGCCTTGATGTTGGGACCTTCCTTCACCCAAAGCTTTTGAGGAGCATCCACGTCTGTTATTGTCTCGCCTTCGTTCAGCATTGCCTCGCTGGGCTTGAAGCGCAGAGCCTTTGCAGGAACGGCAAGCACGTCGTTAAGTTCAAGAGTAAATATTGTGACGTTGGCAGTAAGACCGGGTTTCAGTTTCAGGTCTTGATTTGGGGCACTGATAACTACTTCGTATGTTACCACATTGCTTTCCGTTGTTGCCTGCTGACGTACCTGTGTCACACGTCCTTCGAATGTGTCGTTGGGGTAAGCGTCAACAGTAAACGATACGCGCTGTCCCTCCTTCACTTCACCTATGTCAGCCTCGTCAACGTCTGCGATAACACGCATATCTGTAAGGTCTTTGGCAATCTTGAACAGGGTAGGAGTGTTAAAACTTGAAGCAACGGTCTGTCCTTCTTCCACCTCCTTCGAGAGAACCACTCCGTCGATAGGACTTGTGATGGTGGCATATCCGAGGTCGGTCTGAGCACGCTTCACACTTTCCTTCTGCTGAGCAACGGTCTGTTGTGCACGAACATATGAAAGACGTGCTTGGTCGAAATCGTTGGCAGAGATAAGTCCTTGGTCATACAGAGCCTTGTAGCGCTCGTAGTTTACCTTCTGGTAATCGAGGTCGCTTTGTGCGCTTTTCAGATTAGCTTGAGCCGAAGCCAAGGTCGAGAGCAGATTGGTACGGTCCAGTTCGGCAATCACCTGTCCTGCCTTTACCACGCTGTTGTAGTCAACATACAGCTTGCTCACGATGCCGCTCACCTGAGTACCCACATCCACACTGGTAACAGGCTCGATAGTACCGGTAGCCGTCACGCTCGTGGTAATGTTTTGTATCTCTACGTTTGCCGTTGAATATGTAAACTCAGTCTTCTTCTTACAGTTTACACAGAGCACACAGAGAAGACAGAGGACACAGAGTTGTTTCATTCGTTTCATATAATTATCCATTATCAATAGTTAATTATCAATTAAATTTATAATTATAAATTTATCTCCTCTCCGCTGTAGAACTTCAGCAGTTGCATGTTGAGCAGAGTGGTATATTTGCTTTGCAGCTCGTCCTGCTTGGCATTCAGCAGATTGTCGTGCTCCTGACGCAGTTCTGCTATGTTCTTCAGTCCGTTGTTGAACTGAGCATTCAGCAGTTCGTATGTCGTTTCTGCACTCTGCAATTTTGCTCTTGCTGCAAGGAATCGCTGTTGATTGCTGTTGGCATTCAGCCAGTAGTTCTCGATGGTGCTTGCCAACGTGTTCTTTTTATCCTGAAGGTCGAGCTGACTGTTTATCTTCTGCAGTTTTGCCTTCTCCACAGCAGTCTTGTTACGACGGTTGTCGAAGATGGGTACGCTCAGATTCAAGGCGGCACTCAGGTTCACATTTGTCTTCATCTGCTGTCCCACACTCTTGTTGCTGGCACTATAATGACTGTCGCCTGCACTTGCACTGAGTCCGATGGTGGGGTAGTAGCCTCGGCGTGCAATGTCGAGATTCATGTCTGCGGCATCGATACCCAGTTCTGCACTACGAATCTCTGGGCGTGTTGCCACTGCCTCTTTGTAGATGCTTTGTGCTGAGGGTATGGGAGCAAGCACTTGCTCGTCGGTAGGAACTGTGCCCGTAACGTCAAAAGGAGTATCGAGAGGCAACTCAAGCAGGCTCTTCAACTGACGCTTGTAATTCAGTACCTGTGTCTCGCTGTTCACGATATTGTACTGTGTAGCACGCCATTGTGCTTCCAGTTGGGAGAGATCGGCTTTAGAAATCTGTCCATGCTTCATCATCTGCTGTCCGCGCTCGTATTGGCTCTTGGCAGTCTGTTCCAGTTGCTCGTTCACCTTCTTAGCCTCTGTGCTGTAGAGAATCTGTACATACAGTTGTGCTATCTGTTCCTGAATGGTCAGTTCGCTCTGCTGTGTCGAAAGCGAAGTTATCTGGTTTTGCAACTCCTGTGCCTTGATGTTCTTGTAGTTGATGCCACCATTCCATATTGTCCAGTTGGCAGTCAGCCCGTAAGAACCCTGTTCGGTCACCTTCTTCGAGGTGTTCGTCACCTGTCCGTTCTGCACAATGGCAGTGTTCTCTTCAAAGGGACGATAACTTAAACCTTGAGAAGTGGAGAAACTGAGGCTGGGGAACAGCGCACCTCGGTCTTGCCAGAGAGTCAGTTTTCCCTCATCCTCGCTGACGCGGCTCTTCTGTATCTGTATGTTGTTTTGTCGGGCGTGTTCGATGCAACGTGCCAGTGTCCATTGTTCCTGTGCTGCAGCCTTTACTGAGAGCATAGTCAGAAGAACGAGAACGACGTTGCGTAGTTTTATCGCTAACATATTCTCTTTATACCTTATTTATAATGCGGCCCAAAGGTACTGCTTTTCGGCGAGATGACCAAAAAATAGCCTTTCTTTTAACAATGGTTAAGGATAAAAACACTATCTTTGCACCCATAAATCGTAATTCGTACTTTGTAACTCGTAATTCGTAATTAGTATTTCATAATTCGTAATTTATATCATGTTTTCAGGAATCGTAGAAGAGACTGCCCGTGTTGTAGGCATAGAGAAGGAATTGGACAACCTGCATTTCACACTCACTTGCTCGTTTGTCAATGAACTGAAGATAGACCAAAGCGTGTCGCACAATGGCGTTTGCCTCACAGTGGTGCGCCTGACCGATGACACCTACACCGTTACTGCCATGCGTGAAACCCTCGAACGCAGTAATCTGGGTCTGCTCAAGGTGGGCGACGAGGTAAATGTGGAACGCTCGATGATGATGAACGGCCGTCTCGACGGGCATATCGTTCAGGGACATGTTGATCAGACTGCCCGTTGCATCAGTGTCGAAGACCAGCAGGGCAGCTATGTGTTCCGTTTCCGCTACGAAGCAGATAAGGAAATGTCTCGTCGCGGTTATGTGACTGTGGACAAAGGCAGCGTCACTGTGAATGGTGTCAGCCTGACGGTATGCCGTCCCGATGACGACAGTTTCGAGGTGTGCATCATTCCCTACACCTACGACAACACCAACTTCCACAACATCAAAGTTGGTTCGGTCGTGAACCTTGAGTTCGACATCATTGGCAAGTACCTCAGCCGCATGATGCATTTCGTCTGATGAGTTATCATTCTTAACTCTTAATTCTTAACTCTTAATTAATGATACGCAGTATCATCTTCGATCTCGACGGAACGCTGACAGATACCCTCCGCGACCTCTGTGACAGCACCAACTTTGCCCTGCGTCAAATGGGGTGGGCGGAACGCTCGCTTGCCGAGGTTCGGCGCTTTGTTGGCAATGGTGTTCGACGACTTATAGAACGAGCTGTTCCCCAAGATGTTAGTAATGACGACTTTGAGCAATGCTTTAAGATTTTTCAGGCGCATTATCTCGAACATTGTCAGGACCAGACATGCCTCTATGAAGGTGTGGCAGAGATGCTTCGCGAGGTGCACGAGGCTGGGTACAAGACAGCTATCGTGAGCAACAAACTTCAGGCTGGAGTAGATGAGCTTTACGAGACCTATTTTCGTGGCGTGGTGGATGTTGCAATAGGGGAGCGTGAAGGCATACGTCGTAAACCTGCGCCGGATATGGTGGAACTGGCTTTGAAAGAACTCAATGCCGACAAGTGTGAGACAGTGTATGTGGGTGATAGTGAGGTAGATGTGCAGACGGCACGCAACTCGGGTTTGCCCTGCATCAGTGTGCTTTGGGGCTTTCGCGACAGACAGGAGTTGGAGGAGGCTGGTGCAACAACATTTATCAAACATCCCAGCGAACTCTTGGAAATACTAAAATAAATCTCTATCTTTGCACCTCGTATTTCGTAACTCGTATTTCGTAACTCGTAATTCGTAATTATAATAAAATGTATAGAACAAAGACCTGTGGCGAGCTTCGTCTTGCCAATGTTGGAGAGAGTGTAACCCTGAGCGGTTGGGTTCAGCGCACTCGTAAGATGGGAGGAATGACGTTTGTTGACCTGCGCGACCGTTATGGCATCACTCAGTTGGTGTTCGACGAACAGACCGATGCAGCCCTGTGCGAACGTGCCAACAAGCTTGGACGCGAATGGGTGATTCAGATTATCGGTGAGGTTAGCGAGCGCCAGTCGAAGAACAAGAACCTGCCTACTGGCGACATAGAGATTATCGTGCGCCAGTTGAACGTCCTGAACGAGAGCATCACACCTCCGTTCACCATCGAGGAACAAAGCGACGGTGGCGACGACCTGCGTATGAAGTATCGCTATCTCGACCTTCGCCGTCCCAATGTGCGTAAGAACCTCGAGCTGCGTCATAAGTTTGCCTTCGAAGTGCGCCGCTATCTCGACCAGCAGGGCTTCATGGAGATAGAGACTCCTGTCCTTGTGAACTCCACACCAGAGGGTGCTCGCGACTTCGTGGTGCCTTCACGCATGAATCCCGGTCAGTTCTACGCTCTGCCTCAGAGTCCGCAGACGCTGAAGCAGCTCCTCATGGTGGCTGGTATGGACCGCTACTTTCAGATTGTGAAGTGCTTCCGCGACGAGGACCTTCGTGCCGACCGTCAGCCCGAGTTTACTCAGATTGACTGCGAAATGTCGTTTGTAGAACAGGAGGACATCCTGCAGATGTTCGAGGGCATGAGCCGTCACCTCTTCAAGTCCATCCTCAATATCGACATACCAACACTGCCTCGCATGTCGTGGGCAGACGCCATGAAGTACTATGGTTCCGACAAGCCCGATACACGTTTCGACATGAAGTTCGTAGAGCTCATGGATGTGCTGAAGGGTACTGGTGAGTTTGGTGTCTTCAACGAGGCAGAATACATCGGTGGCATTTGTTGCGAGGGACAGGCTGTTTATACACGCAAGCAGCTCGACCAGTTGACCGACTTCGTGCGCCGTCCGCAGATTGGTGCCAAAGGACTCGTGTATGCAAGGGTAGGAGAGGACGGTGTGCTCAAGTCCAGCGTCGATAAGTTCTACTCGCCCGAAGTTCTTGAGAACCTGAAGAATGCAATGAATGCCAAGCCCGGCGACCTCATCCTCATCATCTCAGGTCCTGACACACTGAAAGCTCGCAAGCAACTGTGCGAACTCCGTCTGGAGATGGGTAGCCGCATGGGGCTGCGTCCAAAGGACAAGTTCTCTTGCCTATGGGTTATCGACTTCCCCATGTACGAATGGAGCGACGAGGAGCAGCGCCTGATGGCAATGCATCACCCCTTCACTTCTCCCAAGCCCGAGGATATTCCCTTGCTCGATACTGACCCAGCCAGCGTTCGTGCCAATGCCTACGATATGGTCATCAACGGCGTAGAAGTGGGCGGTGGCAGTATCCGTATCCACGATGCCAAGCTGCAGCAGAAGATATTCGAGATTCTGGGCTTCACGCCCGAACAGGCACAACAGAAGTTCGGCTTCCTTATGAATGCCTTCAAGTACGGAGCACCACCTCACGGAGGACTGGCATACGGTCTCGACCGCTTCGTCAGCCTCTTCGCCCAGCTCGACAGCATCCGCGACTGCATCGCCTTCCCCAAGAACAACAGCGGTCGCGACGTCATGCTCGATGCCCCCGGCTTCATCGACCAGAGCCAGCTCGACGAACTCTCCCTTGCCGTTAATCTTCCACAGGATTAGATTAGGGATTAGAGATATAATCTGAAATAAAAAGCACCCAGAGCGCAAGCCTGGGTGTTTGTGTTTATAACAACTGGTGGCATTGTGTATGCGTAAATCGAAAATATTTGCTCGTTTATTTGTGCGGTACAATCTATTTCGTATATTTGCAACGTGTTATGATATAAATCACTAATAAATAGTATCTTAATCATGAAAATAAAGAGTTTCCTGACTGTCCTTGCACTGAGTTTGCTGACATTGGCAGTCCTCACTTCCTGTGGTGACGACGACCCTGTGCCAGCCGTTACTACAGACGACAACCACGACCATGACGACGACACACCACAGGCCGTAAAGTTAGAAGTGCTGAGGACGTGCGACTCGTGCCACGGGAGCAAGGAGTGTGTGAAGTGCGGCGGCTCGGGATACGGGTGCGATGTATGTAATAACACGGGCAAGTATTGTGCCGAGTGCAACAGTACCGGTCGACACAAGGAGTGCAACGGGACGGGCAACTGCAAGGAGTGTAGCGGTGACGGGTGGCAGAATTGTCTGCATTGCAAATATGGCGAATGCACCATCTGTGGTGGAACTGGGCGCTCGTCTGGCGGCAATACTTGTTGGACATGCAAGGGAACGAAGATATGCACGTGGTGCAACGGAACTCGCAAGTCGGGTAATCGTTGCTGGTACTGCGATGCGACGGGCGACTGTCCTGGATGCGACAACGGAAAATGCCGGAAATGCGGCGGAACAGCCAAATGCTGGAAGTGCGGCGGCGATGCCCATTGTGCGCAGTGCGGCGGCAAGGGCGAATGCTATTATTGCGACGGCAAAGGCAAGAGATTTCTTCCTACCATCCAATTTTGGGGCGAAGGCGGCGACATTCAGCTGTTTATCAACTGCTCGTCGCAATGGCAGATATCAGCCGACGTCGACTGGATATCATTCTCATCCACGTCGGGTTACGGGAATGCTACGGTAACCGCAACTGCGCTCACTAACCCCAAATTCGAAGTCCGCTCCGGCACTGTAACAATCACCAGTGGCGACGAGAAAATAGAACTCTGGCTCCTGCAGGGTGCTAACATAGATGTCATCGATGACAACGACGGTGACGATGACAACGACAACGATGATAATGGAGACAACGACGGCGACGAAGAAGAAGGAACGACAGTAAGTCTGGACTTAAAGAAGATGTTGGATAAACCGTTCGGCACCGTTAATGTCGACCTCAGGACAGCATCGTATCAACAAGTAAAGAATGCGATAACGGGTTCAGGGTATAAAATTTATGAGTCCTCAGAAAATGTATCCCTTTATGTAATGGCTCACGAAAATCCGTCGTTAAAGACATTCACGTATTTCGACATGCCATTTCTCAGCTTCAATTTTGACATAACATTTGATGATAGAACTTATTCTTACGGATTCGAAATCGATAAATCCAAGAACCCTAACGGGTATGAAAGCTATCTAAACAAAGTCGTTCAGGACTTCAGTCAGCATCTCGGTATAACGATGACCAAAGTAAATTCCCAATTCTCTTTGGACGGATATTACGGTTATGACGCGAATTCTACTTATTATAGTGTTTCTATATACGAATGGGATGATTATTATTCATTAACCATCTGTATTTCCTATCGTTAACCCAATCCATTTATACACTATAAACACCCAGAGCACAAGCCCTGGGTGTTTTTTATTTCAGATTATATCCCTAATCTAATCCTGTGGAAGATTAACGGCAATGGAGAGCTCGTCGAGCTGGCTCTCCCTCTCCATCACCCTCCCCTCCGAGTGATGTTTAAGGCTGCGCTCGAACCTGTTTGATTGCGTAGCATATATTTTGAATTAATGCAAAAGAGCACCTACGAGGGTGCTCTTTTTTTGTTGTCCACAGCGTTTTTCAATTTGTAGCAATGTAGCAACGTAGCAACGTCGCATTAAGGTGTTTCCATATCTGCAGTAAGCTATATATATTTTCATAACTGCCTGATATAGAAAGATATAATATAATTTATTATAATATATATATAGTATATTAATACAATATACTAATTACTTAGTACTTAGCATTCCCTGTGCCGCTGTTTGCATATCGGAAGGTGCTTAATGCGACGTTGCGACGTTGCTACAAAACCACGTTTTGCCCTCGCACCCTTGTGCTCATAGCTGCCCGTCTTACGCCAACAAGACCTAGGTCTTATGCCCACAAGGTCTAGACCTTATGGCGATAGGTTATAGAACTTATGCCCACAGGTTAACTTAACCTTTGGCGATAGGTTGCATAACCTTTCGGCAGGAGCGATAGTAATGCAAAGAAAGAGGCGGCCTGGTGGTCGTCTCTTTCGTTCTTAAATGATAAATATTAAATAATAAATGATAAATAATATTTAGCGTGTGAGCCGTTTGCCTTAGTAGGCGAAGAGGGGGTAGGAGGCCATGGTGGCGTTGACCTCGGCGCGAACGGCTGCGATGTTGTCATGGTTCTCTGGGTCGTTGAGCACGCGCTCGATGAGCTCGGCAATCTTCACCATGAGGTCTTCCTTGGCACCGCGTGTTGTGATGGCTGGTGTGCCCAATCGGATACCAGAGGTTTGGAAGGCAGAGCGAGAGTCGTAGGGCACCATGTTCTTGTTGACGGTGATGTCGGCATCCACAAGTGCGCGCTCAGCAACCTTACCTGTCATTTCTGGATATTTCGTGCGCAGGTCAACGAGCATAGAGTGGTTGTCTGTGCCGCCGCTGACAATCTGGAAACCACGCTTGATGAGCTCGTCGGCAAGCACCTTGGCGTTCTTCTGCACCTGCTTTGCCCACTCCTTGAATTCAGGCTGCAGAGCCTCGCCGAAAGCTACTGCCTTGGCGGCAATGACATGTTCTAGCGGACCGCCCTGAATGCCTGGGAATACGGCGCTGTTCAGGAGGGCTGACATCATTTTCACCTCGCCCTTCGGAGTGGTCTTGCCCCAAGGGTTGGGGAAGTCCTTGCCCATGAGGATGATACCGCCACGGGGACCGCGCAGGGTCTTGTGGGTTGTGGAGGTGACGATGTGGGCATATTTCAGGGGATTGTCGAGCAAGCCAGCAGCGATGAGGCCTGCGGGGTGAGCCATATCAATCATCAGCAGGGCACCAACTTTGTCGGCAATCTCACGCATGCGCTTGTAGTCCCACTCGCGGCTGTAGGCAGAACCGCCACCCACGATGAGCTTGGGCTTGTTCTCCAGAGCCAGACGTTCCATCTCGTCGTAATCCACACGACCTGTTTCCTTGTTCAGATTGTAACCCACGGGCTTGTAGAGGATGCCGCTGGTGTTGACGAGCGAACCATGTGACAGGTGACCTCCGTGTTCGAGGTTCAGTCCCATGAAAGTGTCGCCAGGGTTCAGTACTGCAAAGAATACGGCAGCGTTGGCTTGTGCACCAGAGTGAGGCTGCACGTTGGCATACTCGGCACCGAAGAGCTGGCATACGCGGTCGATAGCCAGTTGCTCCACTTGGTCAACTACTTGACAACCACCATAGTAGCGCTTGCCGGGATAGCCTTCGGCATACTTGTTGGTGAGGATGGAGCCCATCGCTTCCATTACCTCGTTGCTGACATAGTTTTCGGAGGCGATGAGTTCCATGCCACGTGACTGGCGCAGGCGCTCGGCCTCAATCAGTTCAAATACTTTTTCGTCTTTTTCCATTTATTTTATTTTAGAAGTTATACTCGCTTTGCTCGTGGAGTTATGCTCGTTTCACTCGCGGAGTTAAAAGGACGATACATTTGTCCCTCAACTTTAAACTATCAACTCTCAACTTTAAACTATCAACTCTTCTCGACAAGTTTAATCTTGTCGAGCTTGATGATGGTGTTGCAGTAGTGGCACTTGAGGGCGTTGCGGTCGTCGCCGTGAACGTGGAAGTGAGTCTTCATCGGTTCGTTGTTGGTGATGCACTTCGGATTGGTGCAATGTACGATACCGTGCAGCTCGTCGGGCAGGGTGACGGTTCGCTTCTCCACAACATCGTAGTCGCGAATGATGCACAGCGTCAGGTTCGGACAAACCACCGCCAACTGGTTCAGCTCCTCGTCGGTAAAGAACTTGTCGGCAATCTTTATAATACTCTTCCTTCCCAGTTCCTGACTCTCCAGATTGTAGCCGATGGTGACGGCTGAGGTCATGCGGTCGAGATGCAGCAGGTTGACTACGGCAAACAGCTTGTTGGAAGGGATATGGTCTATTACGGTGCCGTCCTTGATGGCAGCCACCATGAGTTGCTTCTTCATGATATGATGGTTTTGTCGTTACGAATCTCGTCGAGCGAAATACCCAGTGCATCGCAGAGCAGAGCCTGACGGGCATAGAGTCCGTTGCGAGCCTGCTCGAAATAGTATGCGTGTGGGTCGTCGTCGATGCTGTATTCTATCTCGTTGACGCGTGGCAGAGGATGCAGAATCTTCATGTTGGGACGCGCCTTAGACAGCATATCCAACTTAAGCAGATAGCGGTCCTTCACCCGTTCGTATTCCATCAGGTCGGTGAATCGCTCGCGCTGCACGCGTGTCATATAAAGAATGTCTGCTCCGCTGATGACGTCGGCGTTGAAGTCGGTGTGCTCAACGTAACGTATATTGTGGTCGCGGCAGAACTGCTTATATATCTCAGGCATAGCCAGTTCGTCGGGTGCAATGAAATGGAACGTGGGGTTGAAATGATACATCGCATTCAGCATCGAGTGCACAGTTCGTCCGTATTTCAAGTCGCCTACGAGGAATATGTCCAGATTGTCGAGCCGGCCCTGTGTCTTGTAGATAGAGTAGAGGTCGAGCATCGTCTGCGAGGGATGCTGGTTGGCACCGTCGCCAGCATTCACTATGGGCACTGGAGCAATCTCCGAAGCATAGCGTGCAGCCCCTTCCAGATAGTGACGCATGACTATGATGTCGGCATAGTTCGATACCATCATTATGGTGTCCTTCAGCGTCTCTCCCTTCGTACCGCTCGTCACCTTTGGGTCGGCGAATCCGATGACGCGTGCCCCAAGACGGTTTGCTGCCGTCTCAAACGACAGACGCGTGCGTGTGCTGGGCTCGAAAAACAGGGTGGCTACTACTCGGCCTTCAAGAAGACGACGGTTGGGATGCCGCTCGAATTCCTCGGCCATTTGAATAAGATACTCAATTTTCTCACGACTGTGATCAGCAATCGTTACCAAACTGCGTTTTTCCATATTTTATATGGGCGTAATTAAATTGTGCGCCAAATTTACGTCTTTTTGCCAAGATAGACAACACATAGGCACATATACTTTTAATAAAAGTGAAATTTTCAATTTCCTACTTCCAACTTTCAACTTTTCTTTGTAACTTTGTACACTTCAAAGTCTTTGATGAAATGCGTAAGAAATTAATGAGAACCCTATGGGTGCTATTCTTCGGAATTGTTTTTTTCATTGCAGCCTTGTTTATACTCATAGAACGAGGTGTTATCGGCTATATGCCCGACCTTCAGGAACTGGAGAATCCCGTTGACAAATATGCCAGCCAGGTCTTTTCCGACGACGGTGTACTACTGGGAACATGGAGCTACAGTCGTGCCAACCGTATCTTCGTCAGTTACGACGACCTTTCGCCGTACCTCGTGCAAGCACTTGTGTCAACCGAGGACGAGCGTTTCTACGAGCATAGCGGTATCGACTTCCGAGCCGTACTGCGTGCTGTTGTGAAGCGCGTAGTAATGCGCCAGAAACAAGCCGGTGGCGGTAGCACCATCACACAGCAGTTGGCAAAGCAGCTCTACAGTGCCAAAGCAGGCAACATCTGGGAGCGTGCCATGCAGAAACCCATCGAGTGGGTGATTGCTGTGAAGCTGGAGCGATACTACACGAAGGCGGAAATCATCACCATGTACCTCAACTACTTCGACTTCCTCCACAATGCCGTGGGCATCAAGACCGCTGCCAAGACCTATTTTAGCAAAGACCCCAAGGACCTCAGTGTGACGGAATGTGCCACCCTGATAGGTATGTGCAAGAACCCCTCACTCTTCAATCCTGTGCGCCGTCCCGAACAAGCCAAAGGACGTCGTGATGTTGTCCTCGACCAGATGACGAAGGCTGGATGGCTGACAAAGGAGGAGGCTACGAAATACAAGGGTGAGCCCCTGAAACTCAACTTCCATCGTCAGGACCACAAGGACGGACATGCAACCTATTTTCGCGAATTCCTGCGCACCATGCTTACTGCCAAGAAACCCAAGCGTGACAACTACGCATCGTGGCAGAACCAGAAGTTCTATGAGGACTCTCTAGCTTGGGAAAACGACCCCCTCTATGGCTGGTGTACAAAGAACATCAATAAGAAGACCGGACAGCCCTACGACCTCTATCAAGACGGACTGAAAGTATATACAGCTATCGACAGCCGCATGCAGATGTATGCCGAGGATGCTATGAAGCAGCATGTTATCGGTACCCTGCAACCTGCCTTTGACAAGGAACGCAAGGGCTCGAAGAAGGCTCCATATGGTGCCAGCGTGTCGGAAAGCGACGTTGAGCGTCTGCTCCTTCGTGCCAAGCACCAGAGCGGACGATACATTCAGATGAAGGCCAACGGTGCCAGCGATGCCGAAATAGACAAAGCATTCTCCACACCTGTGGAAATGACAGTCTATACTCCAAAGGGCGATGTAGATACCCTGATGACACCTATGGACTCCATTAAGTACTACAAGGGCTTCCTTCGTTCCGGTTTTATGTGCATCGACAACAATCGCGGATATGTGAAGGCATATGTCGGAGGTCTCGACTATGCCCACTTCCAGTACGATATGGTTAGCATGGGACGCCGTCAGGTGGGTTCTACCATCAAACCCTATCTCTATGCTATGGCAATGGAGAACGGATGGACACCTTGCGATGTTGCTCCCAACGAACAGCGCACCTATGGCAACTGGACTCCGCGTAACGGCAGTCGTGCCAGATATGGTGAGATGGTGACCCTGAAGTGGGGCTTGGCACAGTCTAATAACTGGATTTCGGCCTACCTGCTGAACTCCATGAGTCCCGTCCTCTTCGTGAAGTATCTGCATAAGTTTGGCATCAAGAACCGCAACATACAGCCCTCACTGGCACTCTCACTCGGTCCGTGCGAGGTTAGTGTTCTTGAGATGGTAACTGCCTACACTACATTCCCAAGAGGAGGTACCCGTGTGCAACCTGTCTTTGTGACCAAGATTACGGACGCCGACGGTAATGTTCTGGCAGAACTGAGCTCGTTGCAGGTGCGCAAGAACGAACGCGACGAGAACGATACCCGTGAGGTTCTGAGCGAGGATGCTGCCTACAAGATGGTGGACCTGATGCAGGGCGTTATAAACGGCGGTACGGGTAGTCGTATGCGCAACCGTTATAACATCCGTGCCCAGATGGGAGGTAAGACGGGAACCACCAACGACAACTCCGACGGTTGGTTCATGGGCTACACGCCATCGCTGACATTCGGCGCTTGGGTGGGTGGCGAAGAGCGCGACATACACTTCAACAGTATGGCGTATGGACAAGGTGCTGCTTCATCACTGCCCATCTGCGCTCTCTTCCTCCAGAAAGTATTTGCCGATGAAAATCTGCCGTATAATGAGAACGAGAAATTCGTGTTCCCCATTGGTTTCAATCTCTGCAGCAGCGGATTCGTTGACGACGGAGGCGACGGCGAAGAGATAATAGAAATGGTGGGTGCCGAGTACGGAACTCCACCTGCCCTTAACGATATGATGAACTATTGATATGAAATTCATAGGTATAATTCCTGCACGATATGCTTCCACACGCTTCCCGGCAAAGCCTTTGGCGATGTTGGGAGGCAAGCCTGTTATACAAAGAGTATATGAACAGGTGAAGAGCGTGATGGACGATGTGTTTGTGGCTACCGACGACGAGCGCATACTGTCTGTCGTAGAGTCCTTCGGTGGTAAAGCTATAATGACACGTGAGGACCACAAAAGCGGTACCGACCGTTGTTATGAGGCTTATCGGAAATGTGGCATAGAGGCTGACGTGGTTATAAACATACAAGG
>Ga0247611_10003614_pt1 | contig 22637 bp, 20 predicted proteins | sample 177DNAGHGhighgp2_FD_192422 | JGI IMG/M metagenome (GOLD analysis project Ga0247611, IMG submission 192422) | Sheep rumen microbial communities from Palmerston North, Manawatu-Wanganui, New Zealand - 1770 DNA GHGhigh gp2 | ecosystem: Host-associated > Mammals > Digestive system > Stomach > Rumen... | reverse complement strand
AGAATAAAAATATTAAATATGTAAATACAAAAGAAGACTATAAATTGTGGACATTAATGGATAAACTATCATACATATACTCTTTTTTAAAAAATATATAATAAACCTGTTGGATGAATTAAAATAATGCATATTTAACTTGCCCTATAGGCCTGTGATTAAGAAGATTGATATATTGCAACATAGTGAAGGCAGCCACCTTAGCTTCCATTCTGGCAAAGAGACCGCTTGGTTTCTTTGCATAGTTGCGTATCATCATGAGGTGGTCATTCAGTTGAGAAAAGACAGTCTCGATTCTCTTCCTGAAGCGTTTATATGCCCATGTCGGCGGGGGCCAGTTCTTCAGGTTCAGCCTATATGGGACATCAAGGGTAATTTAATTCAACCAACAGGTATAGAATAGGTATCATGAAGAAAATATTGTATTTTTATATACTATTGACAATAATGTGGGGCGTAGCATTTTTCCTGATTTTTTGTAACCAACTGTTAAATTTGAAATATGAAATAGAAGAAGTATGCGATAATATTACAATAACGAATTTATATCAATATACATACTCCATATCTTTATTATGTATAGTATGGTTCTTTTTAAACTTGTTTTTGGGATTATACTTATACATATATATAAAAAGAAAAGATTAGCAGAATCATAATATACAAAAATGATAGTTTGATAAAAGCAAATTCCTCAATAATCAGCAGAAAATGCAAAACAGAGAGAATGACTCCACGGCAACTGTCCGTGAAATGTACAGGGATGAGGATAATCGTCTCATGGTGCTCTATCGGCGGCATAAAGGACCTGTTCAAGAGCGAGTAAGCCAAGGGCAAAATAACATACCCCCCACCAGCATTTATCATAATGAAAGCTGGTGGGGGCTTTTTGTTACACTTTGATTTCCGCAACCCTCATTTCCTTGCGCTGTACGATTTCGTTTCCCATCCGTTTTCGTACAGCCGAAAACAGAGGATTGTGCAAACAACTGATAATTAGCGTTTTATTTTTCGGAGCTAAATTTTCTCACTCTGAAAGCTATCAAATCACGTCGTAAAAGCTATCATTTCTCATTGTCAAAGCATAGCTTTTACGAGTTAAAAGCTATCACTTCACAATGTAAAAGCTATGCTTTCACATCCTAAGAGTTGTTTTTGCCCCTAAATACACATATAGAAATGCCGTCAGAAGCTCTATTTTGAGTTTTCTGACGGCATTTTCTGTTTTGACACTTTGTAAACAAAAACCGCACAAATACTATCAAAATGTCAATACACCCACTATATAATCCTTCACAAGTTAAAAAATCGCTTGACACGAAACTATTTCTTTCTTTTTTGCATAAAATTCAAAAAAAAATCATACATTTGCATTTGACTTAATAATTCAGACTATTAAGCAAATGGAAAAGAAAACGCGCTGTACCTGTCAAGCAGAACATAAAACAGGGTGTTTACATCGTTAGGCTGACATTCAACGGCATCCAGACGAAGTGCATAAAAATGAACTTGCTATTGACTTACTGATTATACATTTATTCAAACGCAGTTGTGCGATACGAAACAAGAAACATTAATTTTGCAAAAGAACAAATAAATAAAGCGTAAACAATATGAGAAATAAGATTCTACTCTCTTTATTAGTCTTGAGTATGTCGTTGTATTCAGGCATTGCAGAGGCGGCAAAGAAACAGCAGACAGACCGCGAATACTGGGCTGAGCAGGCATACAGACTGGCTGCGCCGGTGCTGGAGCCTATGTCGCGCGGCATGCTCTCAACAGAGATGCAGATAGAGGTGAGTCCTTCATTTGACAAGCGCGACAAGCGCGTGACATATATGGAGTGCTTCGGCAGGCTCATGGCTGGCATTTCCCCATGGCTCTCTCTGCCTGACGATGACACTGCAGAGGGTAAGCAGCGCAAGCAACTACGTGAGTGGGCGCTGAAGAGCTATGCCCATGCCGTTGACCCACAGTCAAAGGACTATCTGCTATGGCGCAAGGAGGGACAGCCGCTCGTGGATGCCGCATACATAGCAGAAAGCCTGTTGCGTGGCTATGACGCACTGTGGCTGCCACTCGACTCCGTAACCAAGGCACGCTACATTGACGAGTTTACACGTCTGCGCCGTGTGGAGCCACCATATACCAACTGGCTGCTGTTCGCCTCTACGATAGAGTCATTCCTCGCAAAGGCTGGAGCACCATACGACCAGTACCGCGTAAACGGAGCCGTACGCAAGGTTGAGGAATGGTACGTGGGCGATGGTTGGTACAGTGACGGTGAAGGCACATTTGCCTTCGACTACTACTCAAGCTTCGTGTTCCATGCCATGTATCTTGAGACCCTCGGCACCATGCGTGACGTGAGAGGCTATGGCTGGAAGATAAACTACCGCGACTACTACAACCGCGCACTTAAACGCTGTCAGAAATACAGCATAATACTTGAGCGTTTCATATCACCCGACGGCACATTCCCTGTATTCGGCCGCAGCATACCTTACCGCCTTGCTGCCATGCAACCACTGGCGCTGATGGCATGGTACCAGACACTGCCGCAGGAACTCAGCAACGGTCAAGTGCGCGCTGCACTCACGAAGGTGATGCACCGTATGTGGGATGCGCCGGGAAACTATAACGAGAAGGGTTTCCTGACGATAGGCTTCTGCGGCCGTCAGCCTGAGGTGGCAGACTGGTACACCAACAACGGCTCGCTGTATATCACCTCAGAGGTATTACTGCCATTGGGACTGCCTGCCGACCACCCGTTCTGGACCTGCCCAGCAGAGAAATGGACGCAGGTAAAGGCATGGGGCGGAGAAGCTTTCCCTAAAGACCATATATGGGAAGATAAGAAATAACTGTACTCAAGCTATAAAACAAATGGCGCAGACATGAGGCAACACACCTCATATCTGCGCCATGCTTTTTGCAACAACACTCAGAAATCAATGTCTATGTCAACATTATCAAACCACGAGCACAATTTCTCTCGTGCACGCCGCTTCACCTCTGGTGTTATATTTAAGCTGACTGTATGCAGCACATACACCAATGCAGCTAAGTCATCAGAATAGCCCATGCCGAGTATTGCGTCAGGTATCAAGTCCACCGGCAAGATAAAATAGCCCAATGCGCCATATAGCCTCGCCTTCTCCTTGAAAGACAAGGTATCAGACTGAACAGCATAGAAGGCCACAAGCACAGCATAAGCCATCTTGATGCCAGCCTTGCGTGCTATCTTGGAAAGTTTCTCCTTGAGCCCCTGCTCTGAATACTCACTGCCAAAGCTCTCTATCTTTATAGGTACGTTTTCCATCTTTTACAGTTATATGCTGCAAATGTATCTATTATTTTCCTTACCAACACATGAAAACAGAAGAAATAAGGCACTGAAAGAAAAAAAACTTACGTTATTTTGGTATGTAATAAAAAAAACGTAACTTTGCATCTAATTATGAAACAATTTCTGCAGATAATGCGACGTTATCTCAGCCCCTACAAGTCTTCACTCGTATGGGCTGTGGTTCTCAACATCTATTCACAGGTAATGAATGTGGTATCGTTTGTTGTCTTGATACCGATACTCAACATACTATTCCAAATAGACCAGAAGGTTTATCACTATCAGGAATGGACCTGGTCAACACTCAACAAAGACTTGCTCGTCAACAACGGCTACGCATACGTTCAGGAACTGATGGCACAACACGGAGCCTTTGTCACACTGTGCATCATGGGCGGCGGTCTGGTTGTCATGACACTGCTCAAGACTCTCGGATATTTCGCATCGCTCTTCGTCATGCTGCCGCTGCGCACCGGCATAGTGAAGGACATACGTATGGAGCTGTACCGCAAGGTACTATCACTGCCGTTGGCTTTCTTCTCATCTGAACGCAGAGGCGACATCATAGCACGCATGAGCTCTGACGTAGGACAGGTGGAGAGTTCTCTCACCAGCTCCATCGACATGCTGATACGCCACCCTATAGCTATCATAATATGTTTTGCTACCATGATATTCGTAAGTTGGCAACTTACCCTGTTTGTCATCGTCGTGGCACCAATAGCAGGCATAATAATGGGACAGGTAAGCAAGCGCCTTAAAGCACAGGGCACCACGGCACAAAGGCTGTGGGGCAACATACTGTCACAACTTGACGAGACACTCGGCGGACTGCGTATCATCAAGGCTTTCATTGCCGAGAAGAAGATGACAGACCGCTTTGAGGCTGTCAACAACACATATCGTAACGCCGTCATCACAGTGTCAGCACGTCAGTCACTGGCGCACCCTATGTCTGAGTTCCTCGGAACAGTCATCATCGTCATCGTGCTGCTCTTCGGCGGATGGCTCATACTTACCGGCTCACGCCTTATCGACGCCTCCACCTTCATATTCTACATGGTGATACTCTACAGCGTCATCAACCCTCTGAAAGAGTTTACAAGAGCTATATACCAGGTTCCTCTCGGTCTGGCATCCATGGACCGTATTGACTTCATACTCAAGGCAGAGAACCCAATCAAGGAACAGCCGGAACCTAAGCAGCTCAATGCCTTCACTGACAAGGTGGAGCTTAAAGATGTAAGTTTCCATTACGTTGAGGGACGTGACGTACTGAAGCACATAGACCTCACCGTAGAAAAAGGCAGGACCATTGCTCTCGTGGGACAGTCAGGCTCTGGCAAGTCAACACTCGTTGACCTCATACCTCGTTACCACGATGTATGCAGCGGCCAGATACTCATTGACGGCAAGGACATACGCGAGGTTGGCATCAGTGACCTGCGCCAGCTGATAGGCAACGTGAACCAGGAGGCAATACTCTTCAACGACACTTTCTACAACAACATAACATTCGGCGTGGAGAATGCCACCATGGAGCAGGTGATAGAAGCGGCAAAGATAGCCAATGCCCACGACTTCATCATGGAGAGCGAGCACGGATATGACACCATGATAGGAGACCGTGGCGGTCGCTTGTCTGGTGGTCAGCGCCAGCGCATCAGCATCGCACGTGCCATACTGAAGAACCCTCCAATCTTGATACTTGACGAGGCTACCTCGGCACTCGACACAGAGTCAGAGCGATTGGTGCAGGAGGCTTTGGAGAGACTGATGAAGAGTCGCACCACTGTGGCCATAGCACACCGTCTGTCAACCATCAAGAACGCAGACGAGATTTTCGTTTTGTATGAAGGCGAGATAGTGGAGCGCGGCCAGCACGACGAGCTGATAGCCAAGAACGGCTATTATAAGCGCCTATATGATATGCAACAGTTGTAACTATATTGTTTGTACTTAAGTATGATAGAGAAAAATGACATAGAAACTCATACGCATCAGCATGATAGGATTGTCGTTGCGGCTTTTGCAGATAGTTCGTTACAGCATGTAATAACAAGATTCCGGCATGAAACAATACAATCAGGATGGTTTGATGAGGTAATCATCTACACGGAGAAAGATTTGGATGCCCAATTCTGGAAGGAACATGGGGAATTTATAAAGGCCAACAAAAGGGGCTATGGCTATTGGATATGGAAGCCTTATATAGTGAACAGGACGCTTGAACAACTGAATGAAAATGACATCTTGTTATATCTTGACATAGGCTTCGTAATTAATTACAGTGGTGAAAAGCGTTTCAGAGACTATTTGGAAACTACTAAACAATATGATATAGTTTGTTTCAATAACGGACAGATTGAAAAACTTTGGAATAAAGGCGATATATTGGACTATTTCAAAGTGCGTGATGACGAGAATATTCTTAATACTGAGCAAATCATGACTGGTATTTTTTTTATTCGCAAAAACGAATACACGTCGGAGATAATTAGCAAGTGGCAAGACATAATGTTTAATCATTACAATCTCATTGATGATTCTCCGTCAATATCTGATAATATAGAGGGCTTTAGAGAAAATAGGCACGATCAATCAGTGTTCTCATTGCTACTGAAGCAACAAGAGCAGGATAGAATTGTGCAATTGCCTGCCACCGAAGTAGAGGTGGATTGGCAATACCGTAAGAAAGGATATCGTACTTATGTGCGGTATTGGGGAAAGCCATTTTTAGCTATGCGCGACAGAGAAGGACGCATCTATGATCAAAGGCAGGATAGAGTGCTTTATCATTTGAGATACTTATGGTATAAGCTCAGGAATGACTTTCATGACTATAAACGAAGGAAAAGGAAAGACGAGGAATGACGTTAAGCATAGTAACAGTAACACGCAATAACCTTGAGGGACTAAAAAAAACCTATGATAGCATCGCCAACCAAACCACGCAAGCTTTTGAATGGGTTGTAATAGATGGAGATTCAACGGATGGATCCCCCGAGTTTGTGAGGTCAGTCAGCAGACAGCCTGACATATATATACATGAAAAGGACAGTGGTATATATAATGCGATGAACAAAGGCATCAAGATAGCCCGAGGAGACTATTTGCTTTTCATGAATGCTGGAGATATATTTGCCAGTAATAATACGCTGCAAGAAACACAATTTCATACCTTTAATGCCGATGTAGTATATGGAGATGCTTGGTTTGATTTTCCTACCAGATCACTTGCCAAGCAATATACTGACGAGGTTACATTAGGTTCCTTATACGAGAAATCATTTTGTCATCAATCCACTTTCATACGTCGAGATTTGTTGGCAGAGGATGGATATGACGAGGCATACCGAGTGTTGGCTGACTGGAAGAGTTATGTGGTGTGGTTCCTTGCAGGCAAAAGTTTTCAGCATTTGCCTCTGTTCGTATGTCGATTTGATGTCACAGGCGCAAGCACTAACCATAAACTATGTGATGCAGAGCACGACAAAATATTTGCTGAACTTCTGCCCTCATACGTGCTTGATATCCTAAGAGATTGGTATTCTTACCAAAATAAACCTTGCATTCTTACGAGAAACTATTGTGCCAAAAATCGAATCTACAGGCGCATAATTCGTTCAACCCTTCATCTTTTGACATGGATAGACAAACTAACACACCGCTGGTAACAATCGCTATCCCCGCATATAAGACGGACTTCCTGGCAGAAGCCATATCTTCTGCCTTGTCGCAGACGTATGCCGACATTGAGGTCATTGTAGTGGACGATGCTTCCCCAAACGATGTGCAAGGGATAGTGGCACGTTTCTCTGACAACCGTCTTTCATACCATCGAAATGAAAAGAACCTTGGCAAGGAAGATCCGTCAAGGAACTGGAACAGGTGCCTGGAACTTGCAAAAGGCGACTTTATTTGTCTGCTATGTGATGATGATGTATATCACAAAGACTTCATTGCAGAACTCATATCATTACAGAGCAAATATCCAGGATGTAATGCTTTCCGATGTGGTGTAAAGGAAATAGACAGTGATGGAAACACCACAGAATACTACCCTCTCGCGCCAGAGCGCCAATGCATAGAAGAATATATATGGCACCTACATAGCAGAAACAACCGACAGACCATGAGTGAATGGATGCTTAGGACATCTGCCTTGTGTGGCATTAATGGCTATGCTTCCGCCCCTATGGCATGGGGGGCTGACTGTGCTACGATATTCCGTATAGGTCGTAATGGCGGTGTCGCATCATCAGCAAGGAGGCTGATGAGTTTCCGTAGAACAGACAAAAACATTACGGGGCGTACCTTCTCTTATAACCAAAAGAAACTTATCGGATGGAGACAACAATGCCATGTAGCGACAGAGATTGTCAATGCTGGCAGCCATCCTGACAAGAAGATGATTATACGCACAATAGAGAAAGACATGAGAAATGAAACAAAGTTTCTTGTTAAGCATGCAAGCATAAAAGAACTTTTCTCTATGTATGCCGAAAGAGAGAAATACGGGCTTACTTTCTCTTTGTTCTTAAAAGGTATCTGGCAAAACATAAAGCATTTAACACATTCCGTCAGGTGACAGCATAAGGGAAACCAGAACTAAAATATAGTTTCCACATATATCTTGTTGCTACGCAGGTGGTTTATCTGGCGTGACAAGAACCGGCGTAACCTGTTGTCTGCGAAGAATAACATACCACCAGAATCACGGATTGCCCTTGACTTAATGTCCCCTACTACCCTTACTTGTTCCTCTGCGTCAGCCAACTTAAGATTATGCCTGATGAAATCATACGAGTAAAAGAGATTATCGCGTGACAGACTGACTGTACGTCGCGGGAAATGACATTCTTTCAGTCGCTCATAAATATAGAGAGAAGACGTATAGTCATCTAAAATGCGCAAGTCCTTTCCCATAGTACCAATCGTGCTTCCAGGATGCTTTACATAATTATAGATGATATCGTCGCATGTCTTTGCTACGCCCTTCATGGCACATATATACTCTACGCAAAACAAACGGTCCTCATTGAATCTGTATCTCTCATCAAACCTGATATTATTCTCTAATACCACGGAGCGCTTGAATAGCTTATTCCATATATACCCCTGATAGCCATACTTATTTTCCAAGAACAACATATTCGCAGAATCTGTCTTGCTCAACTCAGGCTCACCTACCCGAAGCACCTCTACAGTCTGCTTTTCCTTGTCTTCTATCGCATAAGCTCCTACGACGAGGTCAGTACGCTCATCTCCACGACATGCCATGAAATTACCTAATGCGTTATCAGGCATCTTGTCATCCGCATCCACAAAAAGGAGCCATTCCCCCGTGGACTCTTCTATTCCGACATTGCGTGCGCTACTGACACCGCCGTTCTCCTTATGCTTATATATAAAACGAGAGTCTCTTTCCGCAAACTCCATACATATACCAGCGCTGCCATCCGTACTACCATCATCTATCATCAACACCTCGAAATCAGTGTACCCCTGCATCTGTATGCTCTCAAGGCATTGATACAAGTATCTTTCACCGTTATATATTGGTATTATTATTGACACGCTATGCATAATGCAGCCCTTTCTATACTTTTAACAAGGCTTATTGTCCTGTTTGCTGGAAATATCGATCCAGTACCATGAGCGAGATTATCTTCTCCCGCTTTGTGTCTTGGAACTGTCTAACCCACTCATGTGCATGCTCTACTATAGCCTTAGCCTCATCAGGATGCGCCTCGTAATACTCTATCTTGTCTATGAGGTCATGATAGTCGTCTGCTATCTCTATATAGTGATAGCCAGGTATAAGCCTTCCTTCCATAAACCACGACTCACACGTCGGGCGAGGCATAACGGCAATGGAGTTTGAAGACATTACCCATTTCAGGTTGGATGCCACGTCATTACCCTCCAGACACATAATATAGCGATAACACAGGTGATCATAGAGCGCCATACTACCAGTACTCTTCAAATCACACAAAGCATTATCACTCCACATTTCAAGGAAGCGTTCACGTCGTGGCTTACCCTCTGTCGCACCGCGGAACAGTATGCGACATTGTTTCTCCTCCCAACAGAACGGGTCATCTATCCACAAGAAATGACGAACCTTATCAAGATTAAGCAATACATTGTTACTGTTTCCCTCTCTTACCAGTCGTGACTTACATATTGCCGGCGCAGACAATTCAATAAACACATCACCGGGAATCATAAGGAAACGCAACTGGGTATCAAAGCATCTTATGTGCTCATACGAATCAAAGAAATAGACACTGTTACCCCTTTTGTTTACCAACGAATAATCACCTACAGTACATGGCATATACGGTGGGGCCATCTTGGTACGGGGCAGTTGCTCATTTATCTCCCTGACGCTGGCACCCGCTGGCAACTTACAGTAATATAACACCCTTTCCGTTATATTAGCCTTATCATCAGCCCCCATCGCATCAAACTGTCGCATAAGCGACCGTCTCCTTATACGACAGAACACATTGGGCAACAGCATTGCAAGCACTGCCTTGCCATAGTATATCCACTTCCTGTTTTTGTGTATACCACGAAACAGAGTATAATATATTCTCTTGAATGTCATTATATCATTTGCATTAAGAGTAACAAAGAAAGACAGTCCTACAGTCCTATCTGTTTCTCATAAAGTTTGCAAAGCATCGTAAATTTATATATCGCCGAGCGCTGTGCCTGCACAAAACCCGCTATACCATAGAAACAGCCGCCCTTGAGGAAATAGAGTTTAATAAATCGCATCATCGGCGAGAATATCATATACGGCAGCGTCACATGCTTGCCTCTCTTTTTCTCCACCTCATTGTCGGTATAATTGTTCAGTCGTCGTATCGTGGCCTGCGTGCTGTCATCAAGATGGTCAAACGCCACGTCCTTCCTCTTCTTATCTATATACTCCACCTTTCCCTGCACAGTCGGGAATGTATGTACGTATGGCGGCCACACTGTACCTTCCTTTATGAAGAAACGCAACTGGTAATCAGGATATGATGACGGCAGGAACACTCCCATTGTGTAATTCTTGCGCGGTATATACAGTCCCCGGATATCACCAGGGTTCTTAACGAAATCATACAAATAGTCATGTAGCGCCTGCGGAATAAGCTCATCCGCATCTACCACCAACACCCAGTCTGATGACGCTGACTGAATAGCGAAGGTACGCGCAGGCTCTGCACTCTTATGATTTGCCTTAGGAAAGGACACCACCTTGCAACCATACCTTTGAGCTATAGCCACCGTACCATCCGTTGACTCCATGTCGCACACTACCACCTCGTCAAACGAGCTTGCCGTCTCTAACACATGAGCCAGGTATTTCTCTGCATTATATGTATTTATGACTACCGATATCTGCTGATTCATCTTTTTACTTTATGTTTAGATATATTACAGGCATCACCTTGACTTTCTTTCCTAACGCCTTACTATATTGAATGAAGGCATTGGTTAACATCTCTGCCAGATAACCTGATATTCTGGAGTATGCCTTCTCCTTGCTTACATCAAGCAAATAGCCTTTGCTTACTGTTGCTTCCTCATGCTTGCGAAGTATATCAAATAACATTTCGCAATAAGTGTCGAAGGTATCATTATCCATTATTGACATATTGCAGTTATAGAACCATGTGCCATTCATTGCCTTCTGGTAATACGGATAAAACTTGGGATAATCGTTTTTGACAATCTCTTCAAGCATATCCAAGTTGTATCCTCCCACCTCATTACACAATGTACGGCGGACACTCATATAGAACCGTCCCGGATGTGGCGCTATAATGTTAGTCCCATCGCTTAACAAGGACTCTAACTGTGCAGACAGTTTATCAGAATATCCACGGAATACATCCGTATCGTCACATCCATACTGTTTCTTCACTCCCACACTATTATACTTACTCCATAGAGAAGAGAACTGCCTGACCTTATATTTTACCCTTAAAAGAGCACGGTATAACACAAATGACCTCTTCTGAACAAATATCCTGCGGTAGTGCATCAGGCCTTTATAGTCAGCAGTAGTGTTTTTCCATAACCAATACAGAGCCGTCAGTTCACAGTACCATGGATTCTTCTCACTAATACTATCGCCCTCATCATCACCCTGAATACGTAAGTCATACGTACTGAGAGCCTTTCCTGCATGTATCGGCAAGAAATGCTTACAGTCAAGAATGACGGAAGGCTTATGGTATGCTATAGCTATCTTTATATCCATGGCGTAACAGATTCTGAAGTTTCTTCTATATTATGTGTTATGCCAAAGCCTTTTCTCAACAGATACCACACAGCTTTCCACTTCGACATACCACGTTTGCTCCTTATACACTCCACATCCAACGATTCTTCTCTCTTCTCCCAATCTTCCCCTTGACGCGTAATCATACGACGCATGACTGAGTTTGATATACCCCATTTCAACAAGAACTGCGTGTTGCCGTCATTCCTTTTTACACGTCCTGTGGTCTTCGTCTCAAAATGATATACGCGACTATTACCCAAGCCTTTCAAATAAGTTACGCCTATAAACAACAACTTAGCAGTAAAGTCTGGGTCACTATACATTCCCGGTGACAATTCTATGCTATATCCTCCCACAGTGTCCCATATATCTCTGTGTACCAGACTTGGCGGGCGTGTAGCCCCCTGCCAGTCACCATGCGGGTGTTGCATATACTCAGCCAACAACTTCTCCTCTCTGAAGGTCTCTAAGCTGTCACCATAATCTGCACACACGCCAACATCATTACGGTCATGCGGCTGTATCATGGTTGATGAGAGATAGAACCTGTTATGTCCTATGCTGTTAATCTCTGCCATCAAAGCCGTATCCCATCCCGGCAACAGATACATATCGTCGTTCACGAAATATATATAGTCTGTCTTGACCTTGGTGCGCATCATGTTCATTGCTATGCACACTCCGGTGTTTTGCTGTGTATAGGTATAATCCAGTCCCTCTTCCTTTACCCACTGCAATGTTCCGTCAGAACCATCGTTCACATGCACGATTATCTGATGCTGCATAGCAGAGTTCTTGCGTATGCTTTGCACACACAATTTCAGAAACGACAGGTTATTCCATGATGGTATGAGTATGGAGAATCCGTTGTACATCAATTATTTTCTTTATAGTCTTTATAACTCAGGTTCATATCCAGGAAGTGGAAGTTATGCTGTCTCTGATGGTCTCCGTCCGGTATTACCATATACTCCCCGTACTTCCTGCTCAGATATGCGTGGGCCTGCTCCACTCCGCAGAACTGCTGTCCCTCAAACTCCACCAGCGTAGGAGTACCGAGAATTTCTTTCGGCATCACACCTTTCAGACCGTCGTCATGGTCAACCACCAACGCCGACTCGTCATAGTCATACTCCGTCTGCAGCCGCTTCAGTTTCTCCTGCAGCCCCTGCATGGTATAAACCTTCCGGCATAGCAGCGGCAGCCATGAGCTTACGCCATGACCATGGCGGTAAGGGTCTCTGTGGACGAAGTACAAAGCCTTCTTGTACCACTGGTACTTCATGAAGTGCCAGCGCTGTCTCATCTTGCCCTCACACATTCCGTCCAACGGGAATATATCTATATACACCCCTCCAAGATAACTGAGGTGTGCACGTTCTATCAGCGTAGTGCCCGCATCCTGCAGTTTGGCGAAAGGCAACGGATAATTCTCCTTGTCCGTCTCATAGCTGACAACCTCATATTGAGCCGGCAGCCATTTACTTGCATTACGCATAAGCAAATCATAATCCTTACGCGGCATCGCAATGTCTATATCATCATCCCACGGAATAAAGCCCTTATGTCTCACCGCACCAAGCATAGTGCCTGCCCATAGATAATAATGCAGTCCATGCTCCACACACACCTTGTGTATTGCACTGAGATTCTGCAATATTCTCAGTTGAAGCGGTCGAATGTCGTAACTTGGCATTTTTATTGTAATCTATATTCTTGCATTTCTCTATTCTCGCAAAGATAAGAAAAAAAAGTGAATTACACAACATATAGCAATAAAAAGGGAGAAAAAACGTTTTTTTAATAGATTACATCTATATATATAGAATTACCAATCAGTAATGAGTTACAATAAAGAAAGATTTCACAAACTAAAACAGACAGCCTACTATATACTGTTTGGCGTATGGTGGCTGGTGTCACACTTGCCTCTGTGGTTCCTTCATGGCGTTGCCTCCGTGGCATCTGTATTTTTATTTCATGTCATACGCTATCGCCGCAAGGTGGTACATGAGAACATCAAGAGCGCTTTCCCCGAACTGTCATCCCGCGAGCGCCTTGTCATAGAGCGTAAGTTCTTCACACATTTCTGCGACTTGATGATGGAGAGCGTGAAGTTCTTCTCTATCTCTAAGAGCGAGATGCGTCGCCGCATGAAGTTCAAGGGCATAGAACTGATTGAGGAGTCTTGTCGCAACGGCAGATCGTGCGGTGTGTTCCTCGGACATTACGGCAACTGGGAGTGGATAAGCAGTATGCCGCTATGGATTAACTCCGAACTTTGTACATGTACGCAGTTGTACCATCCGTTGGAGAACTACGTGACCGACCAGCTTGTGCTATATACCCGCAAGCGTTTCGGCGGCAAGAACATCACTGCCGACAAGTCTATCAAGTACATGGTGAACTATATGCGTCAAGGCAAACCTATACTCGTAGGCTTCATAGCCGACCAAGGACCGTCATGGGAGAGCATATATCATTGGAACGACTTCCTGCACCATGAGACTCCTTGGTTCACCGGGGCTGAGCGCATAATGCAGAAGCTTGACATGGATGTGTACTATCTCGACGTACGCAGGATAAAACGCGGCTACTACGAGGCAGAATACAAGCGCATCACCACCGAGCCAAAGAAGTTTGAGCAGTTCAAACTTACCGACATTTACTCTGAGATGCTTGAGGAGACAATCAAGCGCGACCCAGCCTACTGGCTGTGGAGCCATCGCCGCTGGAAGCGTTCCAAGGAGGAGTGGCTGAAGGTTACTCACGGAGGACTCACACTACGTGAGAAATAATGTGTCATACAAGAATGAAAGCTATAAGGATTTTTATACGTATCTTCCTGCTCTGGACTCTGGTTGGCATTGTAAGCAAACTGTTTTTCATCCTGTTATATAACGGTTTGTTTTCTGCTCCCCAGCCTTCAGACTATCTAAACATATTCGTCTATGGCTTGCGTCTGGACGTAGCCATTGCCGGCTATCTGTCCATGCTCCCCGGACTAATGCTCATTGTGACCCTTTGGTGGAGGGGCAAGGCTCTGCGTCATCTGTGGCACGGGTATTTTGCCATTACATCTTTCTTGTATTCCCTCGCCATCGTCAGCAACTTAGGTCTGTACAGCTATTGGGGTTTCCCGCTCGACAGCACCCCGGTGCTCTATATCACTTCGTCGCCTGCCGATGCTATGGCAAGCATGACTGCCACCCAGATGTTCTTAGCGCCTTTGTCCATCATATTATTGACCATTGGCATATTCCTCATGTTCAAGAGGTCCACCAAGTGTATCTTTACGCCTTACCGCCACAGGTCTTTAATATCTTTTATTGGTGCACACATTGCCCTGCTCTTGCTCACTGCATCCATGATTCTGCCCATACGCGGCGGAGTGAGCACAGGCACCAACCATACAGGCAGCGTATATTTCTCTACCGACAACCGCAAGAACCATGCAGCCGTAAACCCTGTATTCAGCTTTATGGAGTCAATGCTGCACCGTCAGGACATCGGCACGAGGTATCGTTTCATGTCTGACGAGGAAGCCACTGCCATATTCTCCAAGATGACACACACCGCCCTCAGGGCATCTGCATCCTCACGTCAGTTTAATGTCATCCTTATATCGCTTGAGAGTTTTTCTGACTCAATAATGCACATACCTGGTGTGACCCCTTGTCTTAACAAACTTGCTGACGACGGACTGCACTTCCATAATTTCTATGCCAACAGTTTCCGCACCGACAGGGCTTTGGTGTCTATACACAGTGCACTGCCTGCACAGCCTACCATGAGTGTGATGGACATGCCTCACAAGAGCACCTCACTGCCTTCCATTGCCGGCACCTTGGCTCAGAACGGCTACTCCACCACCTTCTATTACGGTGGCGACATCAACTATAGCAACATGCGCTCATATTTCGTCGGCACCGGGTTCCAGCATATAGTGTCTGACGTTGACTTCCCCAAGAGCCAGCATACCGGCAAGTGGGGCGTTGCTGACGGACCTGTCTTTGACCGTCTGCTTGCCGACATCAAGTCAGACAATAGCGGCAAGCCTTTCTTCCGCAGCATCATGACAGAGAGCAGCCATGAGCCTTTCGATGTGCCAAACTATAATAAGATAAAGTCTTCTCCTGAACTCAACGCCTTTGCATACGCCGATGAGTGTCTGGGCAGGTTCATGAATCAACTGGCTACCCTACCCTGCTGGAGCAACACATTGGTGGTCATCGTGCCCGACCACCTCGGCGCCCACCCGGCTAATGCCGATAACTACCAGCAGTGGCGCTTCCGCGTACCTCTCATCCTTTCGGGGGGTGCCATTGAGCATTTCAGGACTGAGGCACAAGAGTCACTTGACGTCATAGGCTCACAAATAGACATTGCCGCCACAGTACTTGCCTTGCTGGGCATAGACCACAGCGAATTCACCTATTCCAAGGATTTGCTCGACCCTGCTGCGCCTCATTTCGCTTTCTTCACCTTCCCCGATGCCATGGGCATCACCACCACCAGCGGCAGGGTGATATATGACAACACCTCCAACAAGGTGACGCTGCAGACGGGCACCAACAGTGCTACACTCACGAAACAGGCGCAGACTTTCCTGCAAAAGCTATACGACGACTTGGATAAAAGGTAGAAATATCCAGTCTAAACACTGTAGTGGATAAAAAAGTAACTTTTTTATCCACTACAGTTTGTTTTATTGGATAAAAAAGTGTAACTTTGCACCCAAAATCATTTCCTATGAGAGCAGTTATACTTAATCAACGAAAAGAGCGCGACGAACTGTTAGAGCGTCACTATTTGGAGCGCAAGACAAAATTCAATTCCGATGAACTGTTGGCAAACAATCTGATTAAACTGGTCAGTGGTCCACGCAGAGTTGGAAAGTCAACTTATGCGCTTTTAATGCTAAAGGGCAAGAACTTTGCCTATCTGAATTTCGATGATGACCAATTGCTTGCAATGTGGGAAGAAGAAACCGTCATGCAGATGTTAGATGAGGTATATCCTAACTATGAATATATGTTGCTTGATGAGGTGCAGAACCTGAATGATTGGGATTTATGGATTTCAAAACTCTACCGAAGAGGAAAGAACTTGATAGTTACTGGCAGCAATGCAAAGATGCTGAGCAGCGAGATGGCTACCGTACTTACAGGGCGTTATCTACAAATAGACATGATGCCATTCAGTATGCAGGAAGTGGCAGAGTGGAATAATACCGATATCAGGAGTATTGCTGACGACTACCTTCACAATGGGGGGTATCCCGAAACGGTACAGGCGCGTAGCATTGTCAAGAATTATCTCTTTACACTATTCGACAATATCGTATGGAAAGATGTCTGCAAGCGTCACAAGGTGCGCAATTCTACAGACTTAAACACCTTGGCAGTATATCTTCTCGCAAACTTCTGCAACCCTGTCAGTGCCAATGACTTAAAAACAGAATTGGGATTCTCGAGTGTTACCACCACGAAGAAATTTATGGACTACCTACATGAACCTTTCCTGTTTTTTTTCCTTATGCGTTATGATAACAAGATGAAGATAATGAAGAAAGCGGCGCAGAAGATCTATGTGGTAGATAATGGTTTTGTGACATCCAGGGCTTTCAGCATAAGCGAGAACATCGGACGATTATTGGAGAATCAGGTCTTCACAGAATTGCTGCGCAGAGGTTATAATACAGAACATACACTTTTCTATTATCGCTCACGCAACGACAAGGAGATAGATTTTGTAATACGTGACGATTTCCACATCAAACAGCTTATTCAGGTCAGCTATACTCTTACGAATGCAAAAACTGAAAAGAGAGAAGTTGATGCCCTTGTAGAGGCAGCAGGAGAGCTTCACTGTTCTGACTTGCTGATAGTAACCGCAGATGAGGAACGCACAATTGAGAAAAACGGATACACAATAAAAGTCATACCTATATATAAGATGTAATATTCTATGTATTTCAAAATGATTAATTATGTCAATATCAAACGAACTACGTAAACTAAGATACAGATGCCTGTCATGGAGCAGACATCCGGAACTCAAGCCTTCTAACGAACCTATCGATGTGGTGATACCTATCATCGCAAAAGACCTAAAGATACTACCCCTGTGCCTTGAAGGCGTAAAGAACTGCGTTCGCCACACCATCAAGCAGATATACATCGTAGCTCCTGAACAAAAGGAGATAGTGGACTTCTGTTCGGCTAACAACCTGAAGTTCATCAACGAGAACGATGTCTTCGGCTATGCTCCCAAGGAACTCAACATCAAGCTCTCTAACGGCAGCGACCGCAGCGGCTGGCTGTTTCAGCAGTTTGTCAAGTTGTCTGGTACCATCGGCTCTTGCCGCTATTACCTGTGCATTGACGCTGACCACGTGCTGATACATCCGCACGTGTTCCTCACCGACAAACAAGAGACGGTATTCTACCTTAGCTATGAGGACCACCAGCCTTACTATGACATCATACGCAGAATACTGCCCAGCATAGAGATAGGAAATCTGTCGTACGTGGACCACAAGATGCTGTTCGACAAGGAGCAACTACACGAACTGCACAATACCTTGAGCAGCAACCATGACGGCAAGCCCTGGCAGCAGGTCATCATCGACAATCTGGACCGCAACGAGCAGTCGGGCTTCTCTGAGTTTGAGACCTACGGCAACTTTGTACAGCGTAAGGTGCTGCGCCCATGGCAACAGAAGCGGTTACCATACAAAAAGATTGCCGACTACGACACCCTGCGTAGCAAATATGCGAGATGGTTCAGATGGACTCTCACGTTCCCTGACTATATGAGGGAGAACAAACAGACCCACCCCAGCCCTCCCTGTGAGGGAGGGAGGTCCAAACGAATAAACGACTAATCCCCCAAACGACTAAACAGACCCACCCCAGCCCTCCCTGTGAGGGAGGGAGGTCCAAACGACTAAACGACTTATCCCCCAAACGACTAATATGATTTTTGCCAGAGACAAAAGCCAGATGTGCAACAACCTGTTGCAGTTTGCCCATGTATATGCCTGGGCACGTGAGCATGACCGTTCTGTCATGTCTATGCGCTTTAGCTATAAATACAGGTTCTTCAAGATATGCCATACAAAGTACACCAGCTTCCCGATGTACCTGTTTGCCAAATATGCTGCTGCTCTACGACTGCTGCCTACCGCACGCTTTAAGCAAAACGATGACCCTGCGGTATCTGAGCAACTGATGGTACGCCATAAGCATGTAGTGGTGAGCGGATGGTTCTGCCGTTGGTATGACCTATTCCTGAAATACCGCAGTGAGATTTGCGACCTCTTCACTATTGACAGCCAATACTCCACTGCTGTGTCTCAGCGCATGAGCCAGTGCGAAGCGGAGCCATGCAACGAAAGGGTTAGACTGGGCGTGCACATCCGCCGTGGTGACTACAAAGACTTTCAAGGTGGTAAGTACTTCTATAGCGACGAGAAATATGCCGCATACATTGATGCCTTCGCACAAATGATGCAAGGAAAGCAGGTTGAGGTATATCTGTCCACCAATGACCCAGAGGTTACCGCTGACAAGTTCCGCACCTTGGTAAAACGACCTAACGCACATATCCATCTGCTGGGCGGCAACGCTGTGGAAGACCTGTTCATGCTCTCCGAGTGCGACTACGTCATGGGACCGCCAAGCACCTACTCGCTTGTAGCCGTGATGTACCGTGACATACCATTGCTACGCATGGACACAGCACCGGCAGACACCCTGACGATAGAAGATTTCAAACTGTTTGATTATTGGTTCAGACGTATTATCTAAACAACGTCCTTATCAAATAGCATTCACACATAATAAAAAAGCCAGCCGCGCCGTTTGATGGCGTGACTGGCTTTTTTGTTTTTCTATGCTCCTGCGGAGCAGAAATCATAGAGAATCATCAGAACAATCTTTGGAGCCTGTCGGCTCAGAAATATTTCCGGCTCGAAGAGCCTGAGATTATAAAAAAGATTTTATTGGATTTCTGCCCGTTAGGGCAAATAAACATTTCGCTTTAGGGTAGTTCATATCGTCGTATTCTATCAAGGCTATGCCTTGGCCCTTGTCGCTTGTGAGCGAACCAACGCCGTTGTAGGTGCAGTGCATGTCCCTTATTATTATAACGTTGTTGTCGGGGAAATAGTATTCACGGATGTAAATAAGTCATAAAAACGAGGTTGATACTTTCATTAACATACATACTATTTTACTTTATCCGAACGAGTTCTCCATCATCAAAGCCAATTGTTATTATTCTTCCATCAAAAACTCCAACGTTTCCTTTTTTTGAGAAATACTGCTTTAATATAGTTACTATGTTGTGCAAGAAGTCTTTCCAACCTGTATTTGTATGTATATGGCAATATCTCTGAGATTCAAATGCGACATCCTCTGCCCAAGAATCATTATTCTCATCATATTCCTCATGTCCTGTCAAATACAGACAGTAACCTTCATCAGTCTCATATATGCCGATGTTTAGTACGATAATGTTATCAAGTATTTGTTCTTCCTCTACTATACTTTCAAGCCAGCTTGATATTTCCCTTGTCGTATTCATTTATTTTACGCAAATTAATGGACAAAACTCAACACCTTGGTCTAATTTCCTATTACGCATTTCCTTATACACATCCTCAGATACTATTACGTCTTGTATTGCAGGACGTGAGTTGAAAACATGCAACCCTTCTGCTTTCTCATGATCTATTGCCAATCGCGTAATACAATTGTATGTTTCCCCTTTCAAGTACATGGTATGCTCCTTGTCTATCACATCGCAAATATCCTTAAAATGCACTATGTAATATTGCCTTTCTCCGTATTTGTCACTATTCACTTTTATTGGTAAGAACTCTATGTGTGGATTGTGGTTACAATATTGTTCAAACAATTTTTTCAGTTCTTCGTCAACGACATTCGCTCCTCCTACGCACATGTGAAAATGTGCATACTCACCATCACGTAACTCAAAAACGAGTTTCTCAAGTCCTTTTACTTCTTGTCCGTCCTTTACTATAGGATAATCATAAGGTTCATTTACATATAATACACCCTTACGTTTATCATATCCATTTGAAATAATTTCGTAATACTTCATGTTCTTGTGTGTTAGAATATAGAATGTGATGGTATTCTGTAGATACATTATACCATACACTCTATAGTCCTTCATTTAATGATTTACTTATAAATTCCTTTTGATATCCAATAATCTTTGTACAAAATTTGTGGATTTTCAATTACTGGCTCTATAACACATTTGCGGAATGTCCTAATAAATAATTCTCTATTCATGTTAGGTATAGCGTCAATAGCCCTCATTTGATTTAATACCCATCTATGATAAGCATTGGGATGTCGACCTTGATGTGGAAGTGCTTCGGTATTCCAATCTTCTGATAATTTCAAACCATATTTATTTGCTATTTTTTCCATTTGAGGAGTAAACTCCTTATTTTTATCCGTTGCAAAATGGTGTTTTTGAATTGGTTTATGAACATTTGTTTCGTTTTGCGCCTCAAAGGCCTTATGCCTTATCTGCGTCGCTCTTTCCTGCCTGTACTCATAATATCCCTGCACCGCACCACTGATGGCGCCTGCTAAGGCTCCGTCGCGCATACCTTTGAGCGCACCTTCCAACCACGACGTCTCAGGGTCATTGAAACTGAAGGCTGCTCCCAATGCTCCGCCTGTAGCAGCTCCGCCAACGGCATTTGATACCGCACGCGAAACTATCTTATTGGAAATACCTGAGCATATTTTGTCTACAAAAGGACTTATTGCTTCGCCTATAACAGAGCCTAGCGCTGCACTTGCACCGCCAATGATGCCGCTTTTCAGGAAGCCACAAAAAGTGAAGTCTCCTCTGCCAAACATCGCGCCATTGGTATAGTTTCCCACTCCGAGTAACGCACCTGAACCAACAATGGCAGTTCCACTTGATATGAGGCCGGTAGCCGCCGCACCTACTCCTGCCGCTGCTAAACCTGCTCCGACACCAAACGAGGCTAAATGGTAGAAGAAACCTGAGCCTTCATCCCAAGTGAGAGCCATATTAATTGCTCCTGCAAATATAGGTATGAGCCACGGGAAGTTCCCGTCAGGATCCACATATCTCAGCGGATTGTTCAGGCAATAGGAGTAACGGTTGAAACCTTGAGAGCTTTCTGTCGGTACATAGTTGTCAGGACTCAGAAACCTGCCTATGGATGAGTCGTACATCCTGTTATCCATGTGGACGAGCTCCGTACGGCCTATGTTCTCATGACCAGTATAGCCGCGGTACAACTCTATTTCGTCAAGCGTCACCGTCTGCCTGCCCCAGGCATCATAGCTCGCCTCATAGACCTTGCGCTGCGACTTGTCATATACAGCGATGATACTGCCCAAGTGGTCTGTCACCGCCTGGTATATCTCCACCGTGGCAGGATGCTCCAGCCAGCAATAAGGATCACCGTCATTGTAACTGTCCCTTATAATTATAACGTCATTGTCAAGAAAATAGTATTCACGGAAGTGATTATCTTTCATCACACACTCGTAATTGTCCCAGTAGATGCGGTCGATGTCCCATTCTTTTGTCTCGGGGTCATCGGGATCAATGATGTTGCCACCCCATTTCTCGTCGTCAGGACCGTAGAAGAATGTCTGCCAGCGCCTGCCATGATTCGAGCATACCTGTTCGGGTTTCCCGTTCAGTCCGAAATACGTGGACGCATTGTCACCTGTAAACGCACCCTCCACATAGTCTATCTCTTGCACGGCGTGAGGCTTGTTCGTGGGATTATAGGTATAGCTGCCTATGTCCGACTTGCTCAGTATATTGCCGTTGGCGGCATACTCCATAGACAATTGCGTCTCTCCGTCACGTACTACTTCTGTCAGTCGGTCAAGGTCGTCATAGGTGTATGTGCATGACGTGCCGTTGATATCCAAACCAATGAGGTTGCCCGTCAATTTG
>Ga0247611_10003613_pt1 | contig 22638 bp, 20 predicted proteins | sample 177DNAGHGhighgp2_FD_192422 | JGI IMG/M metagenome (GOLD analysis project Ga0247611, IMG submission 192422) | Sheep rumen microbial communities from Palmerston North, Manawatu-Wanganui, New Zealand - 1770 DNA GHGhigh gp2 | ecosystem: Host-associated > Mammals > Digestive system > Stomach > Rumen... | reverse complement strand
TATATTGTATCTGGCAAAGTTAACGCCGAGTCATTGTATTCAGCTTCTCATGGAGCTGGGAGAACCATGACACGTCTTGATGCCAAGAACAGCATCAGTCGCTATGCACTAAGGAAGTATCTAGCTGAAAAGAACGTGATCTTAATTGGCGGAACTACAGAAGAGGCTCCACAAGCGTATAAGGATATCAATTCTGTTATGGAGTCTCAAAAGGAATTAGTTAACATTGAGGGAACTATCATCCCTCGTATAGTAAAAATGAGTAAAGAATAATATGGAAAAGAGTTATATTCAAATAACATCAGGTCGCGGACCAGTTGAGTGCTGCCGAGTAGTTACACTCGTCATGAAGAAGATAATAGAGCAAGCCAATAGCCTTGGTTCGCAAGTTGAAGTAGTAGAGCATGAAGATGGGCCGGAAGATGGTTGTATGTATTCAGTTACCTTGTCCATCGAAGGTAAGAACATCACAAAACTGAGTAAAGAATGGGAAGGTTCTATTCTCTGGGTAGCGCAGAAAAACCCCTTCCGTCCTTGGCATCGTCGCAAGAACTATTTTGTTGGTGTGCATTTTATAAAACCATTAGAGTCTACTCTGATTAATGAGCGTGAGATCGCTTATGAGACGATGCGTGCTTCTGGACCAGGAGGGCAAAACGTAAACAAAGTCGAAACTGCCGTACGTGCCACACACTTACCATCTGGTATTAGTGTTGCCGCTTCAGATATGCGCTCGCAGTCACAGAATAAAAAGCTCGCACATGAGCGTCTGCTGATGAAGCTTTCATCTTTGGAAGATGAAAAACAAATGCAGCATAATCGGGCAGTTTGGATGAACCACAATACGCTTGAACGAGGTAATCCGGTCAAGAAGTTCAAGGGAGATTTGTAAGTTTAGACGGAGAGAGCGTGTTGTTCTCTCCGTTTTTACTGTTCACCATTATCTGTCTTGAAAGAATCATACTTAAGTTTCATCCTCCAGCTACTGGCAATATCATATTCTGGTCCCAAGCTTCGGGCAAAACAAGCCATATCTGGCATTGTACGCATAACGACTACTTCCTCGAACTTCAGATCAATGGCGATATGATAGCAGAGCATACTTGTTTTATCCGTCGTTTCATAAACATCAAGATTAACATAATAATACTCTTTGAATCTCATTGACTTAAGAAGGTCTCTGAAATAATCAACTTTTTCTTGCTTGATGTCTTTACCTTCATAAGCTCTTTCAATACTGTCAAGCATGTCTGACTTAAGATAAGAAGACCATGAACGATGAGCCCAGGCAATATCTTCTTCTGGAAACAGATGAGCCATGGCTTCGATAGCACAATTCACGCACTTTTCGTCAAGTGTTTCGCCTTTTGGCTCAGTGTAACGCAGATAGACATTGGGGGCCATAAACTCCGGAACCTCTTGATGGTCTCTCTCCTCGTCCGATAATTCGCCAACATCGACACTCCGGAGAATGTCACCTTCGTTAACCACACATCTAAAGCCAAGGATAGGACGAACTATAACTACAAGATAGCTTTCCTCGTCGATAACAGACTTAATGAAACCTATATGTTCTGTTTTCTCAAAGTCATCTGCTGTCAGGTCATTATAACCAAACATCTCACTAAAATGAACCTGAGGCTCATTTGTCAGGAATGCAATATACCCATCTTTCTTATACATATCAACTTATACTTTAATTAACTTCAACATTAATCATCTTCCCTAGGATATTTATAGTTTGGATCTTGAGTCGCAAAATGCTGGTAGCGTACGTGAACTTCATTCCAAAAGTCGTTCAACTGAAGAACATCCTGAGCAGAATAACCCAAGTCCCGACAAAAAACAGCCATCGTATGACAAATATAGACTTCCGGATCTTCAGTGAAAGGTATGTCGTGTGCCCAGGTATAATCATCGTCACAGTTGCCGCTGTTAAGAATCATATCCCTGCTCCAATCATAACGACAGTCATACTCAAGGAAGGGAGATAGATCATTTCCTAAGAGAAAATTAGTAGTGGCTATCATTAGACGAAAATCACTGCCATATATATCAGCACCTTTGTACGGAAGGACAGAATCCTCGCCATTATAATGAAAAAGCAGAGTCCCACAAACCTCATAATCATCATCAAAAGCGTCTCTTTCTCTTTTAACCAACCTGTCACAGACGTCAGCCATCTTCAGACGAAGTTCTTTTGTCAGATCGAACAAGCGGCTATTTACAACTTTCATCCGCTCCCATTCCTCTGGAGTTTCCTTGAACATCCAGTTCAGTAAAGAACGACGCTCGTCAAGAAGTAGAAGCAATTCAATTCTCGCATCCTCCTCACGGGGAATCCTAATCCCATCTGGGTCACTCCCGACAACACTACGAACTTCTGTTTCAACTTGAAGAAGTCTACTTTTCTTAGCCTTGAAGGACTTTTTCATATAGACTTTATATCGATCAAAGTTCTCATTCAAAATTTTTATAAGTTTCTCATCCATAATACTTTCTTTCTTCTTTTTTGCAAAGGTACAAATAAAAAAGCCAGCAATAGTATGAAATATGAAAGATGGTATAGAAAGCTATCCAATTGTTACGAATTGAACCAGACAAATCATTTTATCCTTAAAAAGATATAATATTTTTAGGTATTATTCACTTTCGTTTGGTCATTTGCCAAATAATACCTAATTTTACATCGCTAAAGTGCATCTTTGGATGAACTAAAAGCAAAACCTTTCGCTTCATGACCTTCTTCGCGAAGTAGGTGTCGGCGGATGGAACTTATGAAAAAAGCGTTTTGTTACGCTTGTGTGTTTCACCTTCGGAACTTAGGACACTCTGATAGTGTATACAACTGTATACTATTGAACACCAGGCAACGATAAGATGCCAACAGTATGCTTGTCATACCACACTCTTGAATATTCAAGGGTGAAGTATGCTATATACTGCGTGGAGTCTTTGGAGTTGCTCGTTGTTTCAAATAGTATAGAGCGGTCCTAAGGCTCAGAAGGTGTGAAGCGCGAGTAGCGACAATCGGCTTCACGCTTTTTTATGCCCAAAAGATTATAGTTCTCACTTAACTATTGGACAGTTTTTCCATTAAATGTCAGATTGGAGCCTAAGGCAAATAACAAAAAAAGAAGAGCTTATGGCTGATAAATCAACAAACAATAATGTCGTTAACAAGAAGGTTGTAAATCTTCATATTGACAAGACTCCAAGGTATAAATGCCCTAAATGTGGATGCGTTTATTATGAAGAAATAGACGTTTTCATTGATCCAGACAAGAATGCTTATACATGTCAGGAATGTGGTACTGAATTAATTACATTTGCAGCAGATAAAAGTTAATATTTAGTTCGTACCAATATTCCATGTCATTTATACCAAACCTATCTAGTTTGCCTTTTTACAACAAGAATAATCCTAATTTTGCAAAGAAAGAGAAAGCCGAAACGCTTGAAAGGAAGTAGGCACATTTAGAACTATTAAAATTATGGCTAAGATGTATCGTTTGAAAGGTCACGCTAATTATGATGACGTAATTCACAAAAAATTTGAAGTTGTAGTCCCATTAGAGAGCACACAATTCGGATGGACTAAAATTGAAGCTATACAAAAGATCCACCCTGACTGGGAAGCCATTTGTGTAGATTCGTGGGAAGAACTATAATTTTCGTACATAGCAATTTAAAAGAAACAGAATCTCTAAAAGAAAGTAGTTTTTAAAACAAAGCATTATGACAGAAGAAGAAATAAAAAAGATTGAAGATTTGACTGAGGCTGTAAGAGCCTTAGACAACACATTATCTGGCATTGCATGGCTTAAACTGACAGAGATGACAGAAGGTAGTTTTGAAAAGGTAAAAAAAATCCGGAATGACTTACAAGTCAGTGGCAATTTATGGACTGATATCACAAGGAGTTTCGAGAAGAATGTGAAATGACTTTTATTTTATCCTTTCTCAAAAACGAATGGTATTCTTCCAAGATTGTGGTGACTATACTCATGGTTGTAGCACTACAATCTTATGCCGTTGAACCTGCAAAGGTGAATTTCAGGTGCAATATACACACCATTAACAAAGTGGAAGGACAGACGAATTGTGCTCAATTAGATGACAAATTCGGAGGCTATTGCCTTATTTTCAAGTCCAAGCACCAGAACGAGCAGGTTGGACACATGGGACTTTTGCTCCTGAGAGATTCTTTCACTGGTGGCTTTTGGGCCTATGACTTGCTTTGTCCCACATGTTATACTAAAGGGGAGAAACGAGCAATCAGAATGCAAACCATTATAGTGGCACGATGTGAATACTGCAACTCTGAGTGGCAAAATATACATATGGGGGCTGCTGGACAGACAAATCAAGAAGGCAAGTTTTGGCTGATTGCTTACAAAACTGAAGTAAATGGAGATATCTTAACAGTTAAGAACTAACGACTTAAATAAAGGATGAATTATGGTACTTGATGAATCGAATAAGAAGGCAATAGGAAGCAACATATCGCTTAACGAAGAACAAGAAAGGGAGTTTATTTCACAGATAAAGCCAGCCACATTGACAATGATTGCCAGCATTCTCAGTGATATGGTATATGTAGAGGGCGGGGAGTTAATACTAACGAATCAAAATAGTCAAGCTTTCGATTTACGACGGGAAGCAAGTGAAAAATTAAAAGAAGTAAGAGCAGATCTAGATACTGCTGCAAAAATGATCCAAAAGTCAAAACAGGACTTAAAAAAAGCGAATAGGGAATCAATTGGGTTAATAAAAGAAAAAGATATAAAAAAAGTAGATGAGAAAAAACTGTCAGCTGAAAAAGGACTGGAACAACTCAGCGAAATTAAAAGGAAATCTGAGGAAGAAATCGAATATTACTCAAGCATAATTAGTCAGAATTCAAATTCTAAAAAAACTGTTTCTGGTTTTTGGCAGATGAGAAATTGTGTCGGCGCAAATGCCATGAGAGTTCTCGGCATTGAAGTTGATCGGTATTCAAACGAAAATGACTCATATACGTATGATGATGCAGAATTGTTTGTGAGACGTTTCTGTATGCTAACAACGGAAAAGTTTCACATACCTGAAGAGGAAGAACTGTTTATATCTAATGGTGGCAGTGGTTCAAATATTTGTTCCATTACACCTACACCACTTGGAACAAAAACTTGCAAAGCAAAAAATGTAAATAGATCTTTCAAGCGAGTACTTGGTTGTGAATGGGTTATAAGACAAGAAAGATTAGCTCTTGTTCCCAAAATAGACAATCTTGTTTTTTATACGTCAGCGGATAAAATGATTAGTACAGCATCAAAACCATCTGGATTAATTAAAGCAATAATTCAAGATAAAAAACTAGATAGTAGTTTTGATAGTTGGCTAAATGATCATAACTGCTTCAGAATAGCATGTTCAACGAGTACATACGAAAGATTGGCAAGAACAATAACAAATCAATTGAGATGTCTTGTTGACGAATTTGTCGAGCATCAAAAAACAGCAGAGTATAAAAAATTGTTTATCAAAAATACAATTCGATTTATCAATAAACCTGTGACATCACAGTTATATACGGCTTTATTACTATTAGAAACTTTGGGGATACCTGGTTCTAAGAGCTTCTATCCACAATGGTCTTCGCATTCAGAAGAATCCTTGTCAGAAGAAAAATTGGCTGAAGTTGTGAAAAAACTGAATATATTGTTTAATGGTAAATATAAATTTGAACAGTTAAGTTTTAACAAGAGCGCTTTCACCTCTTTGAGGAACAACGGCTTAATTGGAGAAGGAGAATATCTTTGTTTTGTTTAAAAGTAGAGACGATGGTCATCCTATCCTGAAAAAAGCTAACTTTACCTATAAAAGTCAAAGTTGCTGGCAAGTATCCTAATAAGTTTGTAAATTTGCAAAAAAAGAAACTATGAATAAAGGGCAATTACACTTGGTTGACGCTCAGAAAGAGTATTATTTCTTTCCGGATGATGTTTTGTTCTGCTCTGCCGATGGAAACTACTGTGACATCTATATGGTTCAGCATACAATATATAAGTCTATCCGTATACAATTAGGACAGTTATGGAAGAAGATAGAAGAGAAGGGAAAGGTGATAGATCATCATCTTGAACGTATAGGACGTTCATATATCATCAACATGAAACACATTGGATATGTTAACCCCAAAAACGGAGAGCTAATACTCCAAACTGACAAAAATGTAAAGCTGAAAATACCAAAAGCCGCTGCAAAAGAACTGGTGAAGTTCGTAGGCAAAAGGCAGGAGAAACAAGTTGTTACAGTCTATGCTGATAAACGTAAGTTAACTATTGGCAGGCATCAGTTGAACGATGATATGTCTTTTGAAAAGGGCCGTATGTATGTTGACTTAGGATTGCCAAGTGGTACCATGTGGGCAACAATGAATGTCGGCGAAGGTGGCTTATTTCTTGAACCATATTATGCTTGGGGAGCTTTATCAGAGTACAATACATATAGCAAGATACGCTATGACCATAGAACAAGTAAAGAGAATTTAACTGATGGTACAAGTCTGAACATAATATACGATATAGCACGTCAGCAATGGGGTGGAAGATGGCGCATGCCAACATTGGATAACTTCCGGGAGTTAGTGGATGAATGTGTAATGACTTGGTGTACTTTGGGCAACCGGAGACGAGCAATTCTTGTGACAGGTCCAAATGGCAACAAGATTATATTACCTGTTGTTGGTTATTACAAAAATGACGAGATAAGAGATGACAGATTCCAAGCTTACTACTGGACGAACACTTTGTATAAGGACGATCCAGAGCGTGCCTGGGCCATCTTCTTTGGTGAGGAAGACGATTCAAAAGTTAGTGTCTTCAACAGAATTGACCCAAGAGAGAGGTTCCAAGGACTTTGCGTTCGTCCTGTATTTCATCCGAAAGAAGTAGTTGAAGACGAAAAGCCCCAAGAGAAAAAGAAAGTTGTCATCTTCCATGAGTACTTTCCGGATTACTCGTATGACAACTCCGATGAATATCCCCATGCCGCAGGCAGAACCTGCCTTAAAGGTAGCGAGTGGATAGTCTTTGAAAAGACCTTGCCTATGGACCCTGAAGTTGGATTAGAAGAAGTCAAGAAGTTCTGCGACACAATTCACCCTGACATTGTTGTTGGAATCACTACCGCCTGCACTTTCATAAATCAAATGACTGAATATGAAAGAGTCATGATAGACCCTACACACACGGCTTCTAAGAAACTCACCGACCATATCGAGTTGGGACTTAATCCAAATGACATCGATGAGAGGACAAAGCGTGAACAACTTATCAAGAAGTTCGATGAGTTCGAGAAACTGCATACGTTTATCGCATCTGATAAGCAATGTTGGGTGGCACTTCATCAAAAGATTGCCAATGAAGTTGAAGGTTGCCGGTATGTTAAGTTGCCAAACTTTAATATGCTTGCAAGATGGCGTAGGGTGTTCTTGTATCCTTTATTGTTGAAGATTCGTAATAATGAACCTGAGATAAAGAAAGATCTTAAAGCAATAGCAGAAGACATCAAAGCTATGATGTCAAGGATGAGCAATGCAGCAGCAGATAGTAACAATGAAGTTGATGACGATTTCTAAAATTTTTGCTGTGTTGATCTGTATTAAAGTTAGTTCATAACATATAGGCGAGGGTTCATAACTCTCGCCTTCTTTTTTCATCTATTATTATAGTTTTATTCTTAAATTTGCAACACAGAGAAAGCTGAAACGCTGATTGAATGGGAGTAGGCAAAAATTAAAATGAATATAACTATGATATCAATTATCTTCTGGCTTATCGTGGGAATAGGCGCAGGTATCTTCCTTTTTTACATAGGTAGCACTCTCCTCCAAATTATCAGTGGAATCGGTGAGGTCTGTTTGGGTGACAACGGGGCCTTCATTATCTGGCTTATAATTATATTAGCGGGAGCCGCGTGGTTATTTCTATAACTATGGACAGGAAAAGGCGAAGGCGGATTATAGAAAAAAGAGATAAAAAACTATTCCGACTCAATAGGCTATATTGGCAAATCGACAAAGAGATGCGGAACAAGTACCATCTAAGTCTAATGGGGTTAACATATTCTTTTAATGGATCTATTGAAGATATTGATGACTTCCTAAGACTAAGAAATGAAGCAAGAAGAATTAAGAACATATTATACGGAAAGGAACATAATAGATGTGTAAAGTATGTGAAAGGCGGAGGAACTTTCTTCTACACGCCAATGAAGAAAAAAGAACGAAGGAAAGCATTAAGGAAATTCCGGTTACTTCAGCTAGGATATTACCTCGCAATATACGAGGAAAGCAAAGTTTTAGGAACCTGCTGAATGAAAGATGGTACGACAACATTGTACTGAGCATCCCCCATTCAAGCATAGACGGACTTGCTACGACTAAATGGAACGATAAAGCAGCTTTGCTTAAGGAAGTAAGGCGATGGACAGACTGGTATACCGACTTGATATTTGTGCCAGATCAAAGAGATAAAATAAAAACTGTTGTTTCTGATTATTCACGATTTGTCGTAGATGTGGAGAGACTACAAAATGACCCAATGGAAAAGATTGGGCAGGGTATATTGTACACTGACTTCAATGGCATACATAGGGCTATGGAGAAAGAAGAGGAAATGGGTATGATAGCATACTATATGGGGTATATCAAAACTCTGAAAGAGATGCTTAATGAACATTCACTCTTGATTGACTGTCACTCATTTCCCTCAGACCTTAGCGAATTCGATATATGCATAGGTTTCAATGATGACTGGAATAGACCATCAGACTTTATCATAGATTTGGTTGTGGAGTTCTTCAAAAAGAAAGGTTACAAAGTTTCTATAAACAGTCCCTACTCAAACGCTATTGCTCCAGAGACAAACTTTGTATATAACTCTATTATGATAGAGATAAACAAGAAAGTATATTTAAATGAGCAATCGCTTGAACTAACTGATAATGCAAATATCTTACGGGAACAGTTATCAAAGCTATACAGGATTTTACTTCGTTATAATGAAGAATTTGTGATAAAGGATCATGGGAAAAAGCAATTATGATTATTTAAAAATTATTTTTTGCAAATTATTTAAAAAATCATTATTCGATGAAAATTTACATAGTATACCTTTATTTTAGTATGGTTTGCTTTTTATAATATTTAATTGTTATGTAGCATATTAAGCGAAAAAATAGTAAAAAATATCTTTGCAAGAATATTATTACAGATAAATTGTGAAAACTATTGAGTTTAATATAGTCAAATATGCTTAAAGATGAAAGCTATAATAAAGAATATTAAGTTCTCATACCTCGACAAGAAGTATAAACTTGGACCATATATCGAATTCATTTCTGAACTCGAAGTTCCAAGTTTGAAATATGAAGATATAGTAACCGCCATACATATGGCCCATCCAGAGTTTGAAGATGTTAAAGTCATGAGCTTTAGTAAGTAATTATACAAAGATAAACAAAATAACAAAGAAAAATGAAAAAGATATTATATCTACACGGATTTGGTTCCTCTGGCTCGACAAAGACTGCCGATTGTCTGAGGACAATATTACCAAATACAGAGGTGATATCTCCGGACATCCCTATAGATCCCCAAATAGCATTACGAGAACTGAATAAGTTGTGCCATGTGGTTAATCCTGATGTCATCGTCGGCACCTCAATGGGAGCGATGTATGCTCAACAGATGCATGGCTATCGCAAAGTTTTGGTTAATCCTACATTTCATGTCAGCGAGATTATGCAGCAAAATAAGGGGATTAACCGATTCTCGAGTACCAGAGAAGATGGCGAAATAGAGTTTACGATTACGGGGAGACTCTGTGATGATTACAAGATAATGGAGATGTATCAGTTCATCGGTATAACAACTTTCGATAAGGCGCACACCTATGCCTTCTTCAGAATGGAAGACATGCTCGCCAATGACTATGATGAATATCTGAAATACTACGGTAATGCGACTAAGTATCCAGGAGGACATAGCCTTCAACAGGAATGTATAAAAGCATATATCCTACCCAACATCAAACAACTTCTGGAGGAAAAGGAAGATACGGAGAATATTAATTCAAAAAAAACCTATGAACTTTTAAGTATCATTAGCGAAGGCGGGAAAAAAGGACACCAAGCTTACAAAGATCTTTGGTTTTCCTGCTATCGTGACTATTATGACATAGCTCATCAGTTTCCTGAACTCTATGCCCCTATGACCACGATGAGAAAAGGCTTTAAAAAGGCTGTGTATTCATTTGTCTGTGACTTTGAAGAGATCCCTTATATAAGTTTCTCAAAACATTCTTACGAGGAAATTGAGAAACTTTTCGAAGAAGAGTCAGCGAGGAAGGTCTATAATAAATTTGTCGCTAAGGGTAGAAAAATGGATCCGATTCATGCTATGAAACTATTAACGAGAATGTATATCGATAACTGTGGAATCAGTCTTGGAGATAGGACATTGGCTTATAATGCTGGTAGCGGATGGCTGGAAAGATACGTCGAAGAAAATCCAGAACAGACTGAATGGGATAGGTATACTTGCTTCGTAGATGTCATGCCTGCAATCTGTGCTGAATATGACAAGGAACTATATGATCAATACGACATAGCTCCTTTATCCATAGAAGAAGAACGAGAATATGCAACATATTGTGTTAAAAGTATCGATGAAGATACTGCTGCTGCTTTATGTTGGGGTATTGAGCACGTTCTCCAAAGTATTACACCAGGCAACTTCTTCCAGTTATGCAAGGTGCTTATTGGGAATGACAAATACTTGGATATGACAGAACGCGCAATCTTTTATAATCTTGAAGATGCTGAAGAAGCAATGCAGAAATGGACTGAGCATAATCGTGAACATCTGTTGTGTTATATCATCAGAGAAGTTCCAAGGGAGAAAGCCTTCCGAGATGAATTATCACCTTCATTCTGTTACTGTCCAGACGAGCCCTATATAGAGGAAAGTGACTATAAGGAGTATGTATATTTGTCATCTGGCCTCAAACGGAAGTACCATTTCAAAGTGGGTGATATGGTTGAATATATCTACCACGATGTGGACGCGACAGCATTGAAATGGGGTTGTATCGTAAAGTTGCCAAGCAGGAAAGACAACAGTATCCTCATCCTTGATAGCAAAAGATCCGTTGAAGGTTTAAGCAAAAAGGCATACATAGACTGTTGCGTAAAAGTGCCAGCAAGGTATGTGTTCCAGCTAAAAAAAATATAGATTCGGCTTCCTGGAAGTTCAGATTTTCTAGAAGTCGAGATATCATTTAATTATGCATGGAAAAAATCTATCAATCGTTTTACTTGATGTGATCGCCATTTACCACCTTTAGCTGTATAAAACCCGTTATTATTAAGGTAGCGGGCTTTTTCACTATAGTTACCAGACATGACACTTACAACAGCATATGCACGCTTGTTGGCTTCGTTCGACAATTTATTCTGACGTCGTTTACATAAGGCCTTTTCACGCATTTCTGAGGAAAATGTTGCTCTTGGAGCCCCAAGTTTAACACCTTGTTTTTTTAATGCAGCAAGTGCAGCTTTGGTACGCTGGCTGATATATTCACGTTCTTGTTGAGCCATTCCAAAATAAATGCTTTGTTCCAGGGTTCCCATTTCTGGATGGTCGCAAAATATGATGTGATATTTCTCACATAACTGAAGACCGAAGTAAGCAACACGAGTTAATCGATCTATCTTTGCAACGATAAGGTATGCTCCCTTCTTCGCTGATTCGGACAAGGCCACAGATAATATAGGCCGATCATTACACTTTCCGGATTCATGTTCTTCATACTCGGATATTATTTCCACAGAATGTAACTCACAGTATCTCCGCACGATATCCTTTTGCGCGGAGATACCCAAGTTCTGATCATTTGTAGATACTCGATAATACGCTATTACTTTTATCATATTTGGTGATTTTAACACCGCGAAGATACAAAAACCATTTCACAAATGGTCGCTTGTGAAACGTTTAATAGCTTTTTTTAGGCCTATTCAGGTTCACTTTGGAATTCTAAATCTTTTATTTATGGCCTTTTGTGTCTATACCATTTTCTCGGCAATAATTGTACAATTGTGCCTATGAAACTTTAATGCCCAGATTGATTGCCTTTTCCAGATTCTATTTTACTGATAATTGTACATCATACCATTCTGAAATAGGTTTCTTATTTGGGTACATATCTATGTCGTTCTCCACGCAGAAGTTCTTTAAAGTATTTAAACTTACTTTTATCTTTTGGGTTTGAGCATACTTATAGTTCTGATTTACAGATTTACTGACATCATACCATTCTCCAATACATTGATAGTTTAACATTTTCCTCACGGTTCTTGAATGCTGTCTTCTTGAAATACCATGTTCTGCGCAATAAACTGCATCTGTCTTGAATGCACCGTGTTTACTGGAATTCAAAGCATATATGTCATCCATCTTCATTTTCAGGATTGTACGGACATCATCAATTAATATTTTGTTTGTTAGTACTTTATCTGAATTGTCATAGAAATACTGACGGCGGAATACGAGATTATACAACAATTCCAGGAAAGAAACATCCGGTTTGATTGCTCTTATCATTATCGTGTCAATGTAGAGTCTTTTTCTTCTGCCTTCACCATCTCTATATTTAAGGATTTTTGGTTTCTTCTTGCTCCAATCTATTCTTATATTCAGCTTATAATATGCTAATGGAAAAAAAGCATAACCATCAGTGTTATAATCAAGCTTCGTCTCGTCTATTTTATCGACATAAGAATACTTTTCTAAAAATTCGACGACTCCATTGTTCAAGTCTTGAATAACCAGTAACTCTTCTTCGGAAAACGTATTGCCCTCTGCTATGTTTTTACAAAACTGTCGGTTAGAAGAGTATTGTGAAGTGGGGTGAGATGTATATAATTCTAAATGACAGTTTTGTAAAAAAAATCCTTTGTTGTAGACAAGGTATGAGCAGTATATACTAACATTACTGTTCGAGTTACCATTCATTAGTTGCGTCGTGATAGAACCGCAGTTATCTTTGGTGTTTTCTAATTTAATCATACTAACGATTTTATAATACAAATTCTTGTATTCTTCAGCAGATGATATCTGCTCGTTAAACAAATAGATTAATCTGAACCTGTGTTGTCCATTCTTGCCATCTGAGAATGTCGTATAAGCAACGCTGGGCTTAAGTACACATTCGTCCAAGAATGTTTCCATTGGCTGAAGACAGTCATCTACGTCAATGAACACAGCACTAGCGTACATAAAATGGGATTTCTTTCTCCGATTATCCTTAAATACGTGGCAAATTGAATGACCCAACTTGATCCTGTCTATCAATTCGTCCGCACTTAAGTTCTCAACATGGAAGGATATCAATTTGTAGTCTTCCGATGTAGGCTTATAGTCATAGCATCTGTCCGAGATGCTAATGTTGAATCTAAATGATTCGTTTTGTTTAAAAACTTTTTTTTCCATTTTTTCTTGAATTAAAAATTTTATGCACTAATGTGCTTCATATATTGTACTGTGATCTCTGGAAATAGTTTTCTATTTTTAAGTGCATAAAAAAGGAGAACAATCCATATTTGGATGTTCTCCCCTGCATATTATCTGAACAAATTATACTCGCATATACATTATTATACTGGGACGAAGTGAAACTGTTTGGGATCTATGACCCTGATATCATTGTCTAGATTCGTATCAAAATAGTAGTATTGGTCTTTCACCAGTTCGGAGAGTCCACGTGCTTCAATTACCCACTCGCCATTATCCAATGACTGTGAGTAAACAACATGAAATCTTCGTCACGAGCAGTGATTCTTTGACCTATTGAGAAGTTTGCCATAATCGTGAAGTTCAAAGTTGCTGTTGTTTGTTCGTGGATGACCAAAGCAGGTCCTTCACATCGACATTAAGACACTTGGCTATCGCTAACAAAGTCTCAAGTCCTGGTTGTGATGTGTTAGTACACCACTTACTCACTGTTGCTGGGTCCTTGCCTAGTTGCTCGGCCAACCACTTGTTAGTCTTCTTTTGCTCTGCGAGCACAACCTTCAACCGGTTGATGTCTTCTCGTTCTACTTTCATGCCAAAATTGCGTTTTGTGCAAAGATAGTGGTTTTCTGGGGAAATTTGATAGAAATTACATCTTTTTCAGAAAAAACGCTAAATCTTAGCATTATTCTTGGTTTTCCGCTCCCTTTTTAATACTTTTGTGCCTAGAAACTCATATTTGTGACATCAATTTGAATAGTACATGGTAATGGAAGAAGTGAATAACAACATCAAGTATGATAGCGAATATATATTCGACGAATCTCAATCCCTGTTCAATATCACAGAGGATGAGTACAGTATTGTGATCAATCGAAAGCAATCTTCAGATAAGACACTTCTAATAGAAAGACTTAGATATGTTATCGATTATGAATATGGTAAGTATTGTAATTCTGATGTTAGGAAAGCACCCATTGGTAAGGACTTTGAGTCATACTTTCATGAGATAAGTTGTAATCCTGATGTATTGGATGCTCAAGAAGCCATTACTGTGCTTTTGCAATCTAATAGTTCTCAGGAATTACGTTCCTTAGTAAAGGAAGGCTGCAATTTATTTGATATTGAGATGTTGAATTCCCTAAAGAACGAATACTGGATTGATGCGCTTCTTTTCTATCTATTGACACACAAGACATCAACAACGGCGTATCGCTCATTATTGAATATTATCAATAGATATTATGGTGCGTTGTCAAATCTTCAACATTCCCATGTACTTGATGATGAATTGAAAATGCAGTTGAATGTGCTTCATCCTTTCGTAACATTCAAAAAAGACGACCCAATGGCATGGGCTTTCTCAAATGATAGTTTCGTTCGCAAAATTATAATTGCATTGTACAACAATCAAGAGCGAAAAAGAAATGATTTATTTCGGATCAAAAGGCTACTGGATAGTTTAGAATACACGTGTAACAAGGCAACGAATTCATTTCTTGCATTTGAAATTATGCCTGGAATAAATATACAAGACGTCCCAGCGCCAGCCACTAAACCCTGGATTATAAATCTTGCGCGTAGCAATGGCACATCACAAAGAATGAAAATTGATGCAGACGTAATTCAAAGCATTAGAAAAAGAAAACATAATAGGGATGGAGATGCATTCTTGACAGGTGTGACAAATCATTTAAAAAAGATATATCAAGAATACGCAAATGACTATTATGATGATTGGTCCAATATCTTAATGCATCAAGCGGAAATACTTGCCACAGAATCTTGGTACACCTTTCTCCGTTATTATCTAAAGGAGTTAGGAACAAATCGAATGGGGAAAGACATCTTAGAGCCAGATTATTGTTATGACTATATTGTATATAGACACATAATGTCAAAACCAGACCTTACTTCAGATATGTCGATACTTGACAACCAACTAACAGACCGATTAATAGACTTACTCCATAAAAATGAGTCAGGCGATCAGTCTAGACTATATGAGGATTGTTTTAATCTTAAATTCATTACGTCAAAAATAAAAAAAAAGGCAGACATACCAATGCATGAATTACCACAAGATGATCCCATCTGGATAGACACATTGGAACTTCTCAATCCGATATTGAGCGAGTCCATTATAAACACTTCTGTGATGAGTATTGAACAAGTAAAAGGTCTGTTTAAAAAAATAATAAGCAACAAAATAATATATGAAGAAATGCGCTCTGTCTCTAAGACATTTACTGAATATAATTTAAACATAAATGCTCACCTTCTCCTTAAAATTATAGGGCTAATGAGAGATTTAAATAAAAGCAGGAATGGTATTTCACTTTTAAAAAAGGTATCTGCTGAGGAATTATCAGCAATTATATTTAAGATTAAAGATAAAAAGAAGATAGGGAACATACGGAAACACATTAACGGTTCACCAGATAGTACATTTACAGAACTAAGAAGAAGAATCGCGATTGATATTATCGATTCGTATTGGAAAGACGTTATTGACAAGAAATCATAGCAGTATTATAATTGTTTTCCATTAGGAGATAGATACGTTTGTGTTTATCTCCTTTTTTTTACAGTTCAAATTTAACATAAGGACTATAAGTTTGTTTATTTAAGAGGTCTTTTCCTTTCAATGACCAGCAATATGTAAGGGCGCTATATAGAAATTTCCATATAACAAGACGTCAAATGTGAAGTGTCACAATAACGCGTGAACATTTGTATCATTTAAGGGCAATTACCAACTACTTTTTGGAAAGAACATACCAACTTTTTTCCAATTTTCTTTCCATCAAATCCAATAATTGCACACACCCCCAAAAACCTCTAATTTTGCCTACGACTTCAGGCGATATTGCCACAAAACATTTAATTTTTATAAAAATGAAAATCAAAAAACTACAACTGGAAACAGTTAAGTTCGCAACAATCGACGGTAACCGCGATGTTGACACAAAGAGATTGATGAAAGTCATCAAGAAGGATGGCCGAGTGTTAGTACCCATTCTGGTCGTTGAGTACCAAGACATCCAAGACAAAGACGTTGTCTTGTACGACATGCGCACAAAGCAGCGTTTGGAAAATCCATCTAATGATTATTATGTAATCTTAGATGGCCAGCACCGCAGCATGTGTGCTCTGGAACTCTTCGAAGAAATGAAGAACGAAGCGAGTGATGTAAAAATCACAGACTTCATCTACGCTAACGTGATGGAAGATGAGGACATCCAAGGTCAGGACATTGTTACTCTCATCATGAGCATCAACTCAAGTGCTACGTCTTGGAAGTCTAAGGACTACATCAAGAGTGCTTACACGCATAATCCGGAAGATGAGACTCTGATTGCAGTAAAATTGTGTACGCAACTCGGTTTCTCAATTTCTAATGCTAGTCGGTATTTGTGCAACAATCACAAAGCGATGAATCCGTTAGTACTGAGTCGCTTTATCAGCAACGAGGGCGAACTACCGGAAAGCAACCCAAGGAAGGCTTTAGAGATTCTGCGAATGCTGAATGATGTAGGATTCAGTAACAACTTCTTGAGAAAGCGTTATCTCGCTGAAGAAATCGTTATCAAACGAAACAACGATCGTCTGGATGCGTTTCTGAACTCGCTTTGTCATCTTGACTCTGCGACCGTCAAGAAGATTGAAGGATTGTCTCCCCAAGATTGCGACAATCACAAAATCAAGGATATCATTCTGGAGTACGAGAATACTCTCAGCGATGAAAAGCGTACCAAGTGCTTTATGCCTGACATGAGCGACAAGAGGTTCAATGAGAACATTGCATTCTTCAATAAACTTGCAGAAGATCTCAAGGCGGCAAGAGGCGCAAAGAAGACTCGTAAGAGCAACTCTCAGGCTATTAAGATAAGGAATAAGGATATCGAAGATTGTACTATCGATGATGTGAAGTAAAATTATATTTATAACCAGCAGCCGTTGTTACTTGATTGTGGTTGATGTCATAGGTCAAGAGCACGGCTGCACAAACAACAATAAAAATGAATAATACTTTTATTATTTCAAAAAACGGTGAAGTACTTTGTAAATGCTCTACCAAAGCAGAAGGTACTATCACTATTCCGGATGGAATCCTTGGCATAAGGCAGAATGCATTCAAGGAATGCAAAGGTATAACCAATGTCGTGTTCCCAACATCATTAAAGAAGATTGGGAGTAATGCTTTTCAGGGTTGTACTATGCTAAAAAGCGTGAAACTCCCAGACGGTCTTAAGTACATTGGCGTTGGTGCATTCAAAGACTGTAAACTGAATGAATCTGTTGATATTCCTTCATCCGTAAAGGAACTGCCAGCAAGCGTATTTGAGAACAATTACAATCTCAAAAATATTAAATTGCCCGAATCAGGTTTGTTATTAATCGGCGACAATTGTTTCTCTCATTGTTTGAATATGGAAGAAATATTCATTCCACGTTCTGTTGCCTCAATAGGCAGGGCATTTATTAGCTGCTGGCAACTTGCAAAGATTATAATGAGGACTGAGAATGTGCGAGTAAATAAATCTGCTTTTCGTGATTGTTCGCGCAATTTGACTATCGAATACGCAGGGGAGTCAGTAACAACAAAACATTTTTTCTACCTCATCGGGCACAATAACGTAAAGCAAACTGTGCGTAATATCAGAAAGAAAGACTTTGCAGGCAAAGTTAGAAAACCAAATATGTTGTGTCTGAAACTCCCAGACGGGATTGAGACTATCGAAGAAGAAGCATTTCAAGATTGTACGGGACTTCAAGAGATTGATATACCGCAATCTGTCCGTATTATAAAACCAAGGACTTTCTCTGGTTGCAGTGGATTAACTATGGTATCAATTGCAGAAGGAATTTTGTTTATCGAAAAAAGTGCTTTTGAAAATTGTACAAGTTTGACGTCACTTCACTTGCCGGATTCCCTGAAGGAGATAGATGTTCATGCATTTGCCGGCTGCACGTCATTAAGAAACGTAAGCATATCTCACCATACAAATGTTGCGGCAACCGCTTTCGACGCGAACAATAATTTAAAAGTTTCGATTAGACAACATTAATATGGAAACAAAAACCAACAATCACACCGTCAACCGGGGAATCAAGCGAATGAAGAACGGTAAGTTCATTATCATTGACACTACTTTTGGTGGTGTATTGTACAATGCGCAAAGATACGGATTTGCGACGTATTTCAAAGCGTACAAATTCGGCTTCAACACATACCATACACAGGGAAAATGTAATGTTGAACCGAACGTTGACGAATACAATACTCTTATTTAACTTCAATTGCATAATAGAGATGGCTAGGATCGCAGAAAAATATCCTCAGGGGAGATTCATTCTCCGAACGTCGGCTAACGCTGACGCTGAGACATTGTGTCCTATCTATCTCTATTACTGCTGCTGTGGTAAGAAAATCAGATATAACACAGGCATACGCACAAAGATAAAAGATTGGAACGAGAATGACGGCAAACTTCGTGCAAGCTATGGAGAAAATTACAAGAAGAAAAATCAAATACTAACAAAGATGGTAGCAAAGATTAACAATCAAATCATCGACTATGTTACTCTGAATGGGGCAATTAGTCCAGATATAATCAAGGCCTTCACTAATGGTGACGATAAGCCACTACGTGCAGATAAGGGTCAGAGCTTCGTTACCTACGCGCTCGATTTACTTCTCGATCAGTATACTAGGAAAAAAATCAGAATCTCAACATACAAGAATTCTGTCACTATCATCAATCAATTCAAGAAATGTATGGATGAAATGGGTAACGACAAGAACAATGAAATCTTTGTCGGTGACATGACTGAAGACATTGTGCGTGATTTTATCGCATGGGGACTTAGACAGGGACGTAAAACCAGCACAATTGAAAAATACAAAGAACTTATAAGCAAGATATGTCGACATGCATCTGATAAGGGCTTGCTATCTATGGCATCCACAGTTGCGATTGCAGACATCATAATTGAAGAATACCTTGACGACGATGTCAATAGGTCAATCAAGTATCTTACTATTGAAGAATTGAGCAAACTAGTCTGTCTCGACAGGAATCTCATTAACAAGAAGCAATCTAACGTGTTAGATATGTTCCAGTTCGCTCTTTATTCATGTGGTTTGAGAGTTAGTGACGTACTTACGCTAAGATGGAGTGACATAGACTTCGAAAAGAAAGAGATATTCAAGATTCAAGTGAAGACTCGTGGGAGGAACTATATACCGCTAACAGATGGAGCATTAAAGATTCTTCGCAAGTGGAAAGGGCGTCATAACATCTTTGTCTTCGGACTGCTTCCGGATGACTTCAAATTGAGAGATGAGGAGAGATTGAGAACAAGGCGTAACTCAATAACGTCGACTATCAACAAAGGACTCAAAAGCATTTCAAAGAATGCGCAACTTGACAAGAAAGTGACATTCCATATGGCTCGTCACTCATGGGCCGTTGCTGCACTTGAGCATGGTATGCAGATGAGCATGATAAGCTCGTTGCTGGGTCATAAGAATTCTGCTATAACGGAGAAAGTGTATGCAGAATTCCGGCAAGAAACTAAAGCTGAAGCCGTCTGTAACATGAAGTTTGATTATATCATTGAAAATCATTTATCATTAACGTAATATTATAATTATGGCATTAGCTAATCAACTTGGATTAACGAACAAGGTTGTAAGTGAGCAACATTATATCGCTTCACTGACAAATTTATCGGCAGGCCAAGCTGCCAAGTATATCTCTAAGGCTGTTAAAAAGAATATTTCAGCCAAGGATGTTAGGTTACTATATGAGATTTACTTTGAATGTGATATGGAATGGCACCACAGTGGTTTTTACAAGGGAACTACAGGAAAAACCATGGGTAGGACCTACTTTATCTCTCCAGATGAAACGCAGGACATAATTGACAACTTTGACACGCTTTATCCTGTGTTGGAAGAACAAAAGAAATCTACCGAAGAGAACGTGTTTGCTTTCTTCTGGACGTGGAAGAATCAAGGAAGCAAACGGAGACCACGTTGGTGCAAAGTTCTTAAGACATATGAGGGTAAAAGATCTAGCCTGCCCAAGAACTCTACAGTATGTGAAAGAAAAGTCTATGACATGGCTAAAAAAGCAGAAGGCCGTGTCTATACAGGATGGAATGAGCCTACTATTTCAGAGTTCAATAGTGGCTCTATTTTAAATACTACACAATCTACATAACAGGAACAAAGCGTTACTGCTACACATTTCAACAATAATAAAAAACATCAAATGTATGAACAAGAAACATAATATCTATGAACTTGCTGAAAGACTTGGTCGCAAAGTTTGGGAAAAAAATGGTCTGAAGCGCATCTACATCAATGACGGATATAACACAGAGAAGATGAGTACTACTACCTTTATCTGGCAGGATGAAAGCGGTGAGTTTAAGGTTAACTGTTATATTGAGTGTCCATCACAGCCTTGGAACTGGATTAAAAGTCAAAAGGAAATTGTGATTAGTAATGTAGAAGAGGAAGTCCGTCATGCATTAGTTGACTTTTTTTATATGCCTGTTCGCAAGATAGACGGCATGGTATTCGATAATGGCATTATGGAAAGTCGTGAAGAATTCATTTTGTATCCCGACGTGTACCTAAGTGAGGACAATGTCATCAAGGATCTTAAGAAATATTCAGAAAACCCTGAGGAATATGAAATCGTTGCTATTAGTCGTAAAGACGCATAAAAAGAGAGCGAAAAAGCATGGTATAAGAGAAAACAAGATTAACTCCTTCAGAAGTTAAAATCAAGTTCGTCAACTACCTCTCCGAGAGTATCTGGTAGGAACTCCGCGTAGACTTTCTCGGTCACCGCCGTCGAGGTGTGACCGAGAAGTCTACTTATCTTGCTTATCTCAACTCCCTTTTCCAACGCTAGTACAGCCCAGGTATGCCTGGCCCAATGGAAAGTTACTTCAAATTCAAAGTTTGCGAACTTCGACTGCCGCTTCAGAGAAGTATTAATAGTGTTCGTTACACTGTTACGCCGACGACGCAACTCTTCATCGACGTTCAAATTAAACTTGTCTGGCAGCAACCCGAAAACAAAAACCTTATATCGCCCTTTCCAGCGGTCAAGTATCTCTATTGCGGCTTCTCTAATGGGGATAACGTTACGGTTACGGGTCTTCACCTGAATCTTTCTGATAACTTGCTTCTTGAAGTCAATATCTACCCAGCGCAACGTCATCATATCAATCAAACGAAGACCGCATGCATAGAAACTAAACATAAACATATCATGGAACTCCTTCATCCGGATGTGCGGAAGAGTCTCACGGATACCTACAAACTCCTTCAATTGGTCTTCAGTAAGATACTTGACTCTGACTTCATCAGCATCAAGAGACTTGTCTGACAGATGCAGATCTTTTATAGCCAGTGTGACTTCTATCGGGACGTACCGCATCTGCGACGCATAGGTACAGACTCCTGCAATAGCCTGTACAACCTTATTCACAGTATCAACTTTCCTATCATTGCCAAGTTGCCAGTTCCGGAAGTCAAGCACAAGTTGTTCAGTTATCTCACCAAGGTAGAGTAGTTCGTTATTCACGCCATGACTACCACGTTGCTCTTGTTTGAGGAACCTTGCGAATTGGTTCATATAACTGATACCATTCTCTCTGGAGCTCACGCCAATCTTTCCGGACTTGTATCGGTCAATGAAACGCTGTTTAGCAAACTGTATGAAATCAATGCCCTGGTCTGGTCGAAGAGCATCGCTTGAACCGTCTAGGAAACCTTCTATGACTTCACATGTGATATCACCATGTTTCTCGACGTACTGCATAATCTGAGAGTCGATGCTCCTTAGCATTCTCTGTAGATATGCATTGCGCTGCTGGAAATCTACTCCGTATGAAGCACGGAGTTCTCCTACGCCATTGTTCGCACTCTGGTTCCAGTCATTCTTATGGACCAACAAATCAGCAGAGCGACGGAGTTGTCGTCCCTGCCAGTAATAATAGATGTAGATAGCGTACATCTGCCCATTCTTTGTCTGCTTTGGGGTACGTAA
>Ga0247611_10003612_pt1 | contig 22643 bp, 17 predicted proteins | sample 177DNAGHGhighgp2_FD_192422 | JGI IMG/M metagenome (GOLD analysis project Ga0247611, IMG submission 192422) | Sheep rumen microbial communities from Palmerston North, Manawatu-Wanganui, New Zealand - 1770 DNA GHGhigh gp2 | ecosystem: Host-associated > Mammals > Digestive system > Stomach > Rumen... | reverse complement strand
TCAAAAGAGCAGATATTCCGTCCTCTATAAGCAGCCTTTCTTCCGGAATTTTTAATGGATGTACTGCGCTCGAAAGAGTCACACTGCCGGAAGGTATGACGGCGATAGGAGATAATTCTTTTGCGGGCTGTGCGCAACTCGATTCGATTGTTTTACCGCAAAATCTGTGTATGATTGGAGGCGGTGCTTTCAAGGGAATTGTTTTACCAGATTCATTGTTTATTCCCGATAAAGTAGTAGCCGTCGGCGGGAACGCGTTTGAAGATTGGTCTTCGCTTGAATATCTGTCTATCGGCAAGAATGTCACTCTGATTGGTGACAATGCTTTCAAAGGAGATAGCGCGATTAAGAAAATTGTGGTTTGGGCGGCAGTGCCCCCGATGGTTTCGGAAGGAACACTCGCTGACATCCCGGATAGCGCTTGGCTTTCTGTACTTCCTGACAGCCGCAAACTCTATCGCGAACATGCCTACTGGGGACGATTCCGCATGGCGGATGTGCCGGACTCGGCAATGATCCAACGCACCGTGATCGTTGATGCCGCAGAGACGACAGCGGACTTTACGTGGCCGACGGACTCCGCCGCACATTCCTACCAGATAGATATATACAAAGACGGTGCGGTGTTCTGCAAACTGACGTTAGGCAACAGAGGACAGCTGTTAGGAATCTCCTTCTCCGCTCCAAAGCGCAAAAATGAACAAATGGTAAATGACCAAATGGTAAATGATTCTCAGCCCTATACCCATTCCTTCAAAGTGACAGGTCTCGATCCAGCTTCGCGGTACAACTATGTGCTCTCTGCCTTGGACGAAAACGGCACGCCTGTGCATGTGTATGTCGGCGATTTCGCCACTTTAGGCTATCATGGGGAACTGCAAGGCGACGGACTGGAGGTAATTCCCACTCCACCGATCATCCCATCGAATCCCGAGGCACAGACACCTACCGCAATCGAAGAAATATATACCTCTTCCCATCAGGGAGGAGAAGGAGGTAGGCTTATCCTCATCAACGGTCAACTCCTCATCCGTCACGGCAAAAACTGTTACACCCTCACCGGTCAGGAAGTGAAATAACTTACTCTCGTTAATCAATAAGGAATCATTAAGGAATATATAAGGAATCACTAAATATTTAAACGTTCTGTATTATATACTTTGTATATAATAATATATAGATCCATGTATAAAAATTTCTCATGGCAGAAATGGTAGAAATGGCAAAAGTTTTGCCATTTCTGCCACTTTTGCCAATGCAAAAAATCAGTTTAACCATAAAAATAGCGAATTAGAAGATTTTTATTCTTTTCCTTGCGTATATGAAAAAAAAGCAGTATCTTTGCAGTCGCAAAGGTGAGGTATTAAAATGAAACGTTTCCGGAGTATAGTTTTTGTGATATTGCTTGCGCTGCCGATGGTGGCGCAGGAGGAGCCGCTGTGTACGGACGGAACGCTTCTCTTCCGTGAGGATTTCGGCGGGAATGACCCGTCCAATCCGGAAGTGATTTCCGATGCCAATGACGCGCGTGCGGCTGTACCGGGAATGTCCCCTAATTATACTCCATGCTTGAGCCGGACAAGCGGGATGAGTAGCGGAAAGTTTTTGGTAACCAAACAAGGATACCAAAATGGGATTCAGTGGCATATCATGGATGACCACACTTATCCGAACGACAAGACAAAAGGATATCTCTTGCAGATAGACGGACAAGGGGATGATGCGCCGTTCTATACCACCATGATAGAGGGTCTCTGTCCCGGTATCCGGCTCACCTTCTCCGCCTATGTGGCGAATGTCATGACTTGGGGACATTATACGAACCCTAACAGGCATGATATCTATCCGCGGATGAAGTTTGTGCTGACCGATCCCTCTTCGGGAACTGAACTGGCTACCTATGACACAGGTGATATACCATTTGACTCCGCTTTCATCGGAGATAATTCGTCTTGGCAGTATTCTGCACACTGGCGGCTCATCGGTATGAACTTCACCGTGCCGGACGACACATATCGCGTGAAACTCACTATTTATAATAATGTTTCCAGTAACGGCAGCGGTAATGACTTTGTGTTGGATGATTTTGAGATCCACCTCTGTGCACCGCCGGTGACGATAGAGGGAGAGGCGGAAGTATGTATGAATGAGATAGCAACACTGACTGCGAACTTCGAGAACGATGGTACGTTTGCCGAACCATTAGCCTATAAATGGTGGCACTCTACGGACAGCGTCACATGGTCAGAAATATCCGGTTTCAACGGAGGAATTCTCACTTTCAATGCCGTACAAAAAAACGACTCAGGTTGGTATAAAGTTGCCGTTTCCGGCGACGGGAATATTGAGAATATCAACTGCCGTGCAATGAGTGAACCCTTCCGACTGCGCGTGAACGAATGTGCTGAGAATCTTTGCATCGACGGAACGCTTCTCTTCCGTGAGGATTTCGGCGGTAATGACCCGAACGATCCGGACATCAGCATGGCGAGTGTACCGGGTATGGATCCGAGTTATCACAATTCCGGTAATAGTTTAGGTAGTGGTAATTATACGCTTCGCAAGGAAGGCTGGCATAACGGCATTCAATGGCACTGGCAGGATGACCACACGTATTTCGGCGATAAGACGCGGGGTTATTTATTGGAAGTAGATGGTATCGGCGGCGCCAAACCTTTTTACAGTAAGACAATCGACGGGCTGTGTGCAGGCAGCAAACTGACTTTTAGCGCGTATGTGGTGAATGTGCATTATGCGGGGCAGTTGGATTATTTCGGCAGCAGTTACGTCTATCCTCGGATGAAGTTCGTGCTCAAGGACCCCACGACTGGCAGTATTTTAGCCGAGAAATCTACCAGTGACATTCAGCCCGATTGGCGTTATGGTACGCCGGAGACTTGGAAATATGCCCGCGAAAACAAGCTTTCGGCTGAATGGCAGTTGATTGGTATGAACTTCGTGGTTCCCGATGGTATCGAGTCTATTCAGATGTATATCTACAATGACGTCGCGCACAATGGATCCGGCAATGACTTTGCGTTGGACGACATCGAGATCCACCTCTGCGCACCGCCGGTGACGATAGAAGGAGAGACGGAAGTGTGTGAAAACACAGCAACAACCCTCACCGCCAACTTTACCAACGATGGTACGTTTGCGGAACCTTTAGCCTATAAATGGTGGCACTCTACGGATAGCGTCACATGGTCGGAAATATCCGGTTTCAACGGAGAAAATCTGCTCATCGATGCCGTTCAAAAAAACGACTCGGGTTGGTATAAAGTAGCCGTCTCCGGCGATGGAAATATCGAGAGCGTCAACTGCCGAGCAATGAGTGAGCCTTTCCAACTGAAAGTGAACGAATGTACGGAGGATCTCTGCATCGACGGAATACTCCTCTTCCGGGAGGATTTCGGCGGTAATGACCCGAACGATCCGGTTATCAGTACGGCACCGGTTCCGGGCATGAGCTATACGCAGATTTACGTCCTTGAGCCCGGGTCAAGCGCCATGGGATCAGGCAGATACCTCGTAGCAAAAGAAGGATACCGCAACTCAACCCTAAATAATTATTCCCTATGGCATATCATGGATGACCATACTTACCCTGGCGACAAGACGAGAGGCTACCTGTTAGAGGTTGACGGCAAAGGCGGTACGCAGGCTTTCTACGAGACGACTATGGACGGTTTATGCCCGGGGACGAGGCTGACTTTCTCCGCCTACATAGCGAACTTAGAGACCGCCGGACAATACGTCGCATGGAAACAGCAAGGCCGTAACTCTTATCTCCCACAAATCTCTTTTGTCATCACCGATCCTGTCACCGGTGCGGAGTTGGCACGCCATAACACGGACACCATTGCGCACGACTGGAACCCGTCAGCCATAGACGGAAGTGCCTATAAAAAATGGCAGGAAAGCGCCGAATGGCAGTTAGTAGGTATGCATTTCACGGTGCCGGACGGCGTGAGTGCGGTGAAACTGAGCATTCTGAACAACGTGCGGCAAGACACAGGAAATGACTTTGCGCTGGACGACATCGAGGTTCACCTGTGTCTGCCTAATCCGGTGATCAGCGGAGAGAGCGAAGTATGCCAAGACAGTGCTTTATCGCTGACTGTGGAGGTCACGAACGACGGCACGATGGCAGAGCCGCTGGAGTACAAGTGGTGGCACTCGACAGACAGCCTTAATTGGACAGAAATGTCCGGTTTCAACGGAAAAAATCTGCTCATCGATGCCGTTCAAAAAAACGACTCGGGTTGGTATAAAGTTGCCGTCTCCGGCGATGGAAATATCGAGAGCGTCAACTGCCGTGCGATGAGTGAACCCTTCCGACTGAAAGTGAACGAATGTACGGAGGATCTCTGCATCGACGGCATACTCCTCTTCCGGGAGGATTTCGGGGGTAATGACCCGAACGATCCGATAGTAGGCACAGATCGCGTATCGGGAATGGATTATTCGCGTTACACCCAGCGTCTGAATGCGGATCATGTGACCGGTCAGGCGGGTCTGTTCTGGCTTATCAAATCCGGATACTACCATGCCGACACGACGCGAGGCAGGGATCCGATGAAAAATCACAGCAACTGGTATTTGCAGGACGACCATACCTATCCGAACGACAAGACGCGCGGCTATCTCCTTGAGATTGACGGTCTGGGCGGTACGGCTCCGTTCTACTCGACCGTCGTACATGGTGTTTGCCCAGGAACGAGACTGACGTTCAGCGCGTACGTGGCGAATGTAAACAAGGCCTCCAATTATATCGACGGTGTGCACGCACGTATTTACCCCAAACTGAAATTCGAGATAGCGGACGCCAAGACGCACACTGTGTTAGGCAGTCACAGCACGGGCGACATTCCTTACGACCCGGATTTGACGGTCAATACCGACTTCTGGTACTCGTCCAAATGGTACTTGCACGGAATGACGTTTACGATGCCGGAAGCGGTAGATTCGATACGTCTGACGATTTACAACGACGTTATGAATAACGGCGCAGGTAATGATTTTGCGCTGGACGATATAGAGATCCGTCTTTGCATGACACCGGACACCATTCGGACGGACACGACCGTCTGTGACACCCTTAGCCGGATCACATGGCACGGCAAAGAGTTTGCCATCACCGACACCTTGCGCGACACGCTCCTTAGTTCCTGTGGGTTTGATCGTATTTACTATGAGTTACACGTAGCCACGAAGCATTGCGAACCGCCTTGCCCGGAGTTGATCACTATCACTGCGGACACCACGGTTTGCGACACATTGATGCCGTACCGCTGGCGGGATACGCTGTTTACAGAACCTGCTACCTATGAGATTCTGTATAAGGATCAACGGGGCTGTGACAGTCTGCTCCGTTTCTTGACTCTTAATACCCAGATCTGCTGTCCCAATGTGGTGACTATCACTGCGGACACCACGGTTTGCGACACTTTGATGCCTTTTACGTGGACGATAGGCGGTCAGACTTTTGTGTTTGAACAAGCAGAGACGCAAGAACGGGGAATGCCACACCCGAAATGGACGGAGTGTACCGATACGAACTATGTGCTGCGTCTGGATACGTTCCATTGCGAGAAATTGTGGCAGATCATCGTCAATAAATACAACTGGCAGCTGTTGTTGGATAATGTGAGTTTGTCTCGTTTCTTTCCCCAAAACGCTGCGCGTACGTATCAATGGTACAAGAATGAAGTCCTGATACCCGGTGCTAACGACGATGACTACAGCGAGCAGAACGAGCTCTGCGGACGATTCCAACTGCGGGTAGGGATGGATAATGGTCAGACGATCTGGTCGAATATCTTGGAGATCGGAAAAGCACAGGTAGAAGAGCCGGTTCGCGTGCGGATCTACGATAGTCATGGTGTACCGGTGCAGGAAAACCAAGTGTCACACGGATTGTATCTCTACCGCTATGAGCAGGGAGATCGGAAATGGACGGAGAAGAGACTGATACCATGAGAAGACTGCTCTACATACTGATGGTTTTGCCGATGATGGTTCATGCCGAGCACCTGTTTGAAATGGGTATTCACGGCGGTGTTGCAGGCTGGTCTTCGAAAATGGTCTATGTGAACAAACAAGTTGGTTTGCAGGGCGGTGCGCAGGTCTATTATACCTATCTCTCACCGTACGTGATCGGTTTTCGAACGGGTCTGAGCTTGGATTGCCACCAAGCAGGTTTTGCCAAGACGAACTACGAAGATCATTATGCTACCATCGATGTCGATTACCAACGAATGGAGATCGACTATAGTATCGGTCGCCTCACCGAACGCTATACATCATGGTCGGTTGGCGTGCCGCTGCAGGTAGCGTTTTTGTATGACCGTTTCTTGTTTTATGTAGGCGCCAAAGCGGTCTTCCCGATGTCCACTTCATGGAAACAGAAAGCCGCTCATACCGCGCTCTCCGTCTATTATCCGGATTATGACAACCGCGTGTATGAGTCGTATCCCTTGGCGGCTTCGCGGGATTTTGAAATGACCAACAGCGGCAAAACACAACTGCCGAAAGTGCAATGGTGGTTAGCCACGGAGCTGAGTTATCGGATTCCTTTGCATACATGGTCGCGTAATCATCGTTCGTACCTCATTGTAGGCGCTTATTTCGACTACTGTTTTACGCCTTACTCGCCGGTTCATAGCTCTGCCGAGAGCATGATTATGCTGAGTGACACACGTGCCGGTTTTCCGTTGCAAAAGCTCCTCACACCGGTCATGGAATCCACTCGTCAAGGAAGGCAGTTAGTGAGCCAATGTGCGCTTTTTGATGTCGGTATCAAACTCGCTTATGCCCTCTCTCCCTATGACCGCGAGACCCGCCAAAAGAGCTTTCCTTGCCGCTGTCTTTCCTTCATCCGATAACCCAAATGCACCCTCATGGGTGCTTTTTTTATAAAAAAATCCCCGAATGCTTGCATATATGCAAAATTTGTAGTACCTTTGCAGCCGCTTTTTGAAAACCATACATCGTAAATTTGTAAATCGTAAATACTTAGATGAATATTATCAAAACGCCGATTGAGGGATTATTAGTGATTGAACCGCAGGTGTTCAAGGATGCACGCGGGTATTTCGTGGAGACATATAACGAACAGCGGTATCTGGACGCAGGTATAGATGCACGCTTCGTGCAGGACAACCAGTCCTGTTCGTCATACGGCGTAGTACGCGGTTTGCATTTCCAACGTCCTCCTTATACCCAAGCCAAACTCGTCTGCTGCACGGTAGGCAGGGTGTTGGATGTTGCGGTCGATCTGCGCAAAGACAGCCCCACTTTCGGACAATGGTACAGCGTCGAATTGAGCGAGGAGAACAAACGGCAGTTCTTTATCCCCAGGGGGTTTGCACATGGTTTTTCCGTATTGAGCAACCAAGCTATTTTTACCTATAAATGCGATAACCTCTATCACCCCGAAGCAGATGGCGGTATATTGCTCAACGACCCTGACTTGGCAATCGATTGGCAAATACCCGAAGAATTGCGGATACTAAGCGAAAAAGACAAAAAGCATCCTTTATTTAAAGATTTCGACAATCCCTTTTGAATTTAAGATTTAAAATTTAAGATTTAAGATTTTTTATGAATATCTTAATCACAGGAGCAAACGGCCAGTTAGGCAACGAGATGCGTGTATTGAGTGCCGCGCACCCTAAATATACCTATTTCTTCACCGATGTCATTCCCGCAGAGAATACCTATTCCTTGGATATCTGCGACAAAGCAGCCGTGTCCGCTTTTGTTACGGAGCATGCGATAGACTTGATTGTCAATTGTGCCGCCTACACCAATGTCGATAAAGCAGAAGAGGACGAGGCCACCGCGATGAAGATTAACGCGGATGCTTTGAGTGTGTTAGGCGGGCAGGGCATCAAGGTGATTCATGTCAGCACCGATTATGTGTTCTCGGGCGACGAGCATCTGCCTTGCCGAGAAAGCGATCCTGTCGCTCCGCGTACTGCTTATGGTCGAACCAAATACGAAGGTGAAAAACGCCTCTTGGCGGAATGTCCGGACGCCGTCATCCTGCGTACGGCATGGTTATACTCTTCCTTTGGAAACAACTTCGTGAAGACGATGATCCGATTAGGTAAGGAGAAAGAGCAGTTAGGCGTCGTGTTTGACCAGATCGGGACCCCCACCTATGCCGCCGATTTGGCACAGGCTATCTTCACGGTCATCGAGTGTCCGATGTGGCATCCGGGTATCTATCATTTCACCAATGAAGGGGTGTGCTCCTGGTACGATTTCACCATCGCCATCCATGCGTTGGCAGGTATCGAAAAATGCCAAGTTCGCCCGATTTTATCGGAAGAATATCAATACAAAACTCCCCGTCCCCACTATAGCGTACTCGATAAATCGAAGTTCAAAAAAACTTTCGGCGTCTCCATCCCATATTGGCTCGACGGTTTGAAGAGGTGTGTTAAGCAGTTAAATGGTTAAATAAATCGTACATCGTAAATCGTAAATCATTTGTTCTGCTAGTTCAATGGATAGAACGGGGCTCTCCTAAAGCTCAAATCCGGGTTCGATTCCCGGGCGGAATACAAGATTAAAATGAAGGAAGTACTGGATTTTTTGAAAGAATTGGCGGTGAACAATAACCGGGAGTGGTTCGCCGAGCATAAGGATTGGTACCAACGTGCCTATGCCAAGTTCGTGGATTTCAGCGAACAATATATCCGTCGTCTCTCGGAGATAGATCCGGCTTTGGCCGTACTGCAACCCAAGGACTGTATCTGGCGTATCTACCGTGACGTGCGATTCTCAAAGAACAAAGACCCGTATAAGAACTGGTTCGGTTGTTTTCCTGCCATCGGTGCTTCCGGCAAACCCAAAACATGGGGTAAGAAATCGTTGCGAGGCGGTTACTACATGCATTTTCAACCCGGACAATGTATGTTTGCAGGTGGTATCTGGGAACCGAGTAAGGAACTGTTGAGCGCATTACGCAAAGAGATAGAAGCCAATTACGAAGAAGTGGAAGCCATCATGGCGACTCCGGAATGGCAGAGATATTTTGGTCAGGACTTTGATTCCTATTGGGGTGTACTGAAGAAAGTGCCGGCAGGTTTTGATCCTGAGTTTATCCATGCCGATTGGTTGAAACACAAGGATTATACCTTCTCCACTCCGCTTACCGATGCGCAGGTGTGCGCCCCGGATTTTCTCGATGAAATCGTGGAAATTGCGAAGGCTGCCAAGCCGATGAATGATTTTCTGAACTACACGTTTGAAGAGTACGGGGAGTTTCCAGACAGATGTTAAATCTTAAATCTTAAATCTTAAATTTTAAATTGACAAATAGTCATCCCATATTACCGGCACTGGCTGTTGATGCGGCATGTAGCGGCAACCCCGGAGTGATGGAATTCCGTGGGGTGATCGCCGATACCGGTACGGAGGTCTTCCGACGTGGACCTTTCAAACAAGGCACAAATAACATCGGTGAGTTTCTGGCACTGGTGTTGGGACTTGCCTATATCAAGAAATATAACTTACCGTGGGTGATTTACACGGATAGCGTGACCGCTCTCGCATGGGTGCGCCAAAAACGCTGCAAGACCAAGATGGAATGGACCATGGAGAGTCAGGACCTGTTTATGATGGTTCGCAAAGCCGAGATGTGGTTGCACGATAACACATGGACCACTCCCATCTACAAGTGGGACACCAAGGCGTGGGGGGAAATTCCTGCCGATTTTGGAAGAAAATAATAAAAATTTTTAATTTTTTATACGAATTATTTTCGTATATGAAAAAAAAGTTGTAATTTTGTAGCCGCTTTTTAATCGAGTGCAGCATTGCACGAGAAAAATGGCTAATTTAGCCGCTTTTTAAGCGAGTGCAGCATTGCACGAGAAAAAATGGCTAATTTAGCCGCAATTGAAACAAACAATAATTATTGTACAATAAATTAATTTTTTACACACTATGACAAAAGTAGCAATTAACGGCTTTGGCCGTATTGGTCGTCTGGCATTCCGTCAGATGTTTGAAGCTGAGGGTTATGAGGTAGTTGCAATCAACGACTTGACCAGTCCGAAGATGTTGGCTCACCTTCTGAAGTATGACACCGCTCAAGGTGGTTTCGCAGGCAAGTTCGGTGAGGGCAAGCACACTGTAGCTTACAAAGACGCACAACTCGCAGAGGATGGCAAGACCGTTCTCGTTCCGGGTTCGATCATCGTTGACGGCAAGGAGATTACTATCTACGCTATGCCGAACGCAGCTGATCTGCCTTGGGGCAAACTCGGTATCGATGTAGTTCTCGAGTGCACCGGTTTCTATACCAGCAAAGCTAAAGCTGAGGCTCATATCCAGGCAGGTGCAAAGAAAGTAGTTATCTCTGCTCCTGCAGGAAACGACCTTCCGACCATCGTTTACAACGTTAACCACAAGACTCTGACCCCGGCAGATAAGGTTATCTCCGCAGCTTCTTGTACGACCAACTGCCTCGCTCCGATGGCAGCCGCTCTTCACAAATACGCTCCGATCCAGAGCGGTATCATGTCGACCATCCACGCTTACACGGGTGACCAGATGATTCTCGACGGTCCGCAACGTAAGGGTGACCTCCGTCGTAGCCGTGCAGGTGCACAGAACATCGTTCCGAACAGCACCGGTGCTGCTAAGGCTATCGGTCTCGTTATTCCGGAGCTGAACGGTAAGCTGATCGGTAGCGCACAACGCGTTCCGACTCCGACCGGTTCTACCACTATCCTGGTTGCAGTTGTTAAGGGTAAAGACATCACCAAAGAGGGTATCAACGCTGCTATGAAGGCTGCTCAGACCGAGTCCTTCGGTTACACAGAGGATGAGATCGTATCGAGCGACGTTATCGGTATGCGCTTCGGTTCGCTCTTCGATGCTACACAGACCATGGTTGCTAAGATCGATGACGACACCTATCAGGTACAGGTTGTTAGCTGGTACGACAACGAGAACAGCTACACCAGCCAGATGGTTCGTACCATTAAGTACTTGGCAGAACTTTAATAAAGGCGAATGGCCTGTCGGCTAAAGGCGAAAGAGACATCCGAAAGGGTGTCTCTTTTACGTATGCGTGTGCGCGTTCCTTATTGATTATGCCCTATAAGGCTTAAATTTTGGCAAAAAAGGTGTTTTTTCTTGTGTATGTCAATCTTTTTGTGTAACTTTGCAGCCGATTTAAATTTGATTGGTATGAAAAGAAGTATTTTAGTCTCCATTCTCTGTGCTTTTATGGCCTTGCCGTTGGCAGCAGAAGATGTACAGTATATCACGCAGGATCAGTTCCGTGACCGCATTTTTGATTACAAGAGAGAGTTGGACTGGAATTTCAAAGGTGACATGCCTTGTATCGTGGATTTCTATACCACGTGGTGCGGCCCCTGTAAACGGTTGGCACCGATCATGGAGGAGTTGAGTCAGACCTATTGCGATCAGGTGAAGTTCTACAAGGTGGATACAGAGCGCGAACGGGAGTTAGCCTATGTGTTTGGGATCCAGTCCATCCCGCAGGTGCTTTATATCCCGATGGAAGGAAAACCGGTGTTGTTGAAGGGATTGTATCCGAAAGAAGAGATCATCAAGATCATAGATGAACTGCTACTGAATAAAGAGTAAAGACGATGCAGGTTGAATTGGTTTTATTAATCTTGTCGTTGCTGTTCTTCGTCAGCATTTTTGCGGATAAGATAGGTTATAAGTACGGTGTACCGGCTCTGCTGCTTTTTTTGGCAGTAGGTATGTTGTTCGGTTCCCATGGTGTAGCTTCTTTGTTCGGTAGTCCCGGCTTTACGATCGATACCGGACCGGCGCAGGCGATCAGTACCTTGGCGATGTGTATCATCCTCTTCACCGGAGGTATGGAGACACGGCTTAGCGACATCAAATCGGTCATGGCACCCGGTATCACTTTGGCCACCTTAGGTGTGTTGCTCACTTGTGCTATCACCGGTGTCATCGTCTATTATATCTTCGGATGGCTCAGTGCCGTGAAGACGGTATCTATCTGGATGGCGCTCCTTATAGCCGCCACGATGTCAAGTACCGACAGTGCCAGTGTCTTCTCTATCATGCGCACCAACGGTATCGGGTTGAAGCATAACCTACGTCCCTTATTGGAACTGGAGTCCGGTGCCAACGACCCTATGGCGTATGTACTGACCACCACCCTCATCGGCGTTGTGCTGGGCTTGGACGCTTCGGGTAACGGAACGGTGTCGGCACTGCCGATCATCCAGACCGTTGTCGTCCAACTGGTGATGGGAACGGTGCTCGGTTACGCCTTCGGACAAGGACTGGTACTGCTGATGCGACGGGTGAAACTGGGTAACGAAGCCCTGTACCCGATCATGGTGCTGACCGCTTGTATCTTTATCTTCTCCATCACCTATTACCTGCAAGGAAACACCTACCTTGCTGTGTATGTAGGCGGTTTGATCATCGGAAATAACAAGTTCACCCGTAAACGCCAGACCAGTTCGTTCTTCAACGGCTTGACGTGGTTGAGTCAACTGGTGATGTTCTTGATGTTAGGTCTGATGGTTGAGCCGGCTGACCTTTTGGACTATCATGTGTGGTTACCATGCCTGATCATCAGTATCGTGATGCTTTGTATCTCCCGGCCCTTATCTGTCTGGCTCTGTATGATCCCCTTCCGTAACTACCGCCAACGTGATAAACTGATGCTCAGTTGGGTGGGGCTCAAAGGCGCCGTACCTATCATCTTCGCTATCATGTGCAAGGCGGAAGGCGTGCCACTCGCTGATGTAATCTTCAATGTGGTCTTCTTGTGTACGCTCGTTTCGCTACTCACGCAAGGTACTACATTAACCCTTGTGGCTAAAAAACTGCGTCTTGACACGCCGCCGGAAGAAGAACGGTCGTTGGAGCATTTTGACTTGGACCTGCCGGATGAGATTCAGTCTTCGGCACGCGAAGTGGAAGTGACCGATCAACTATTGGCGAAAGGGAACACGCTGAAGGAACTCTCTATACCTCCCCGTACCTTGGTCATCATGGTACGCCGAGGAGAAGATTTCTTCGTTCCTACGGGTTCCAGCGAACTACAATTGGGCGACAAGCTACTGGTTATCAGTGATATTGATGCCCAAGCCACTTACCAACATATGATCGATGATGCCGAGGAGGAAACACAATGGCGGGAAGACTTGCGCCGCAAAACACGTGAAAGTTTCGACCGTCTTTTTGCCCGGATGAGAAAGAAAAAATAAATCACCAATAACCAAATTAGAATAACAAATGCAAAAGACAACCGTCTTTTTAACAGGTGCCACCGGAACGATGGGTTTTGCCGGAATGACAGAGATACTTCGTTATCCGGAGCAATATGAATTGCGTATCTTAGCCCGTCCCAGCAAGAAGAACAAGGAGTTACTCTCGCCAATCTTGGCGAAATATGACAACTTGCATATCATCTGGGGTGACCTTACCAACTACGAAGATGTGCTTAGAGGCGTGTCCGGAGCGGATATCGTGTTGCATGTAGGCGGCATGGTCTCGCCTCAAGCGGACTACCGTCCGAAAGCGACCCTGCGCACCAATATCACGGCTGCAGAATATATCACCAAAGCGGTGTTAGCGCAACCCGAAGATCAGCAACCCAAAGTGGTTTATATCGGTTCGGTAGCGCAGATGGGGGACCGTCGTGAACCCCTGCATTGGGGTAGAGCCGGTGATCCGATCTGTGTATCCGCATACGACCATTACGGTCTGACCAAAGCACTTGCCGAACGTATCATCACCGACTCGGGAATCAAGACTTGGGTCAGTCTGCGTCAGTCCGGCATCCTCTATCCGGCGATTCTCAAGAACTATGACCCGATCATGTTCCATGTGCCTATCCGTGGTGTCTTGGAGTGGGCTACCGTCGAAGACAGCGGTCGGCTGCTTGAACGCGTATGCCGTCCCGAAGTGCCTGAGGCATTCTGGAATAACTACTATAACATCGGTTCGGGTGCCGAGTATCGACTTTCCAACTATGAGTTCGAATGTCTGCTGCTCGATGCCATCGGTTGTCCCAAACCCCAACAGATATTCAATGCCAACTGGTTCACAACCCGTAATTTCCATGGCATGTGGTACATTGACGGCGACAAACTGGAAGACTTCCTCCATTTCCGTGCCAACCTGCCCGTCAAGGAGTATTTCGCACAGATGGCCAAGTCCCAAACGCTGCCTGCCGGCATCAAGTTTGCCGCCAAGACACATATCGCCAAACTGTTCCCGCATTGTGTCAAACTGGCGATGCGTAAGATGGCGAACAGCAAGGAACATGGTACCCAATGGTGGATCAAGAACAATGTGGAACAACGTATCCACGCTTATTACGGTTCGTTAGAGGCATACAAAGCGATACCCGACTGGAAACATTTCGATGTGAGTCATAATAGCGAGACACCGGTGCTGCTGGATCACGGATACGATGAGACCAAAGATGTCGATAGCCTTACCGATGCGGAGTTGAACAAAGCGGCTGTTTTCCGTGGCGGTAAATACCTGGGTAATGACACCTGGCAGGATGCGAACGGAAATACCTTCAAAGCCGGACGTCGTCTAATCCTCTTAGGCGGACACTGGTCACCCTACGACATGCCGTATCCGTATGCCTTTGAACCGAAAGAGAAACAAGTTCCTTGGCATTGGGACCGCGTAGCCAAACAAAACCCCTTCTTCGCACAACTCTGGACACCGCTCCATGAAAAGGATGAGGATAATGTGTACGGTCCAGAGGTCTTTCAGGGGTGGGAGAATTAATCGTACATCGTAAATCGTACATCGTACATGTATTTTGACGAGTTAGCATTATCGGATGAGGTGTTGGATGCATTGTGGGACATGCATTTCGATGAGTGTACCCCGGTGCAAGAGAAGGCGATACCCGTGATCTTGGATGGTCACGACGTGATTGCTTGTGCCCAAACGGGTACGGGTAAGACCGCTGCGTATATCTTGCCGTTATTGACGAACCTCGCCTTCGATGACCATGACCCCGATAAACTGAACGCCATCATCATGGCGCCTACACGCGAACTGGCGCAACAGATAGACCAACAGATGGAAGGTTTCGGGTTCTATGTGCCTTTCTCTTCCGTCGCCATCTATGGCGGTAAGGATAACGGCGCATGGGGGACGCAAGTGACAGGTTTGCAGAAAGGGGCCGACATCGTCATCGCTACGCCGGGACGTTTACTGAGTCAGATGAACATCTACGATGTGGACTTCTCCGGCGTCAAATACTTCATCCTCGACGAAGCGGACCGTATGCTCGATATGGGATTCTACGATGACATCATGACCATCGTACGTAAACTGCCCAAAGACCGCCAAACGATTCTCTTCTCGGCTACCATGCCGCCTAAGATCCGGCAGTTAGCCAAGACCATCATGCACCAACCCGTTGAGGTTCAAATCGCTGTTTCCCGTCCGCCGGAGAGCATCAAACAGATGCACGAGTTTGTAGATGAAGGAGAGAAAGCAGGGAAAGTGGCAGAACTTTTGGAGGGAAGAGACCTGAAGAAAGTGATTATCTTTGCCGGTAAGAAGCAACGCGTCAAAGAGCTCACGCGCACGTTACGCGCAATCCATATAGACGCGCGTGCGATGCATTCGGACCTGGAGCAGAACGAACGGGACCAGGTGATGTTGGATTTTCGGAACGGAAAGATAGATGTGCTGGTGGCTACCGATGTGGTATCCCGTGGTATCGATGTAACGGACGTTCCGCTGGTAATCAACTACGACGTACCGCACGACCCGGAAGACTATGTCCATCGTATCGGTCGAACAGCACGTGCCGAGAACAGCGGAGAAGCGATGACGCTTATCGCACCGGACGACGTACATTATTGGAAAAAGATAGAAAGGTTCCTGAAATCACCAATGACCAATGACAAATCACCAATCAAAGATGGCGGATCCGCCACTCATTCGGGTAAAGGTTATTCAGGCGGTTCCCGACATTCTTCGCGAAACCGAGGGGGACGCCCTCATAGGTCAAAAGGACCAAACCAAGGGGGACACCGGCGAGCATCAAAGACTCGGTCCGCAAATAACTGAGTGCTTGTTCACGCGTCAGCGCTACATTCGGAAAGGCTTCCTTACGGAGGTCTTTCGCCATACTTACACTATGCTGCGGAGCGATACCTTTACCGCGTTCTTCGCCCAAACCAAAGCCGGTAGAGATGCAGGTTAACTGCGTGCCTAACCAATCGATGATCTCTTTATACTTCATCGGATAAGCCGTCGCGAAACGGTCCGAATAACGGATTGCCCACTCGTCCGGATGTTGCAACCAACTGCGCATGACGGGCAGATATTCCGGATGCGGCATCGCCGTTTCTTTCTTCGGAGATTTGATCTTCACCGTCTCAACCAAGCCTTCATGTTTGCGTAACGCACACACGTAGAATCCTTCGCCTTTGGTCTTATGCGGATAGAAATGGTAACCCACGACACCTTCGGTGATACCCCATGTGGGATCATAATCCACCGGCAATACATCGGCACCTAAAGTCTCTGACAACCACTCGACATTCTTCTCGTTCTCCTCCTCGTTGAACGTGCAGGTCGAATAGATCAGGATACCTCCGGGTTTGAGTGCGTCCCACACATCCATCAGGATGCTGCGTTGCCGCTCCGCACACTGCTTGACTGCACGCAGACTCCATTCGTTACGGGCTTGCTCGTCCTTACGGAACATTCCTTCCCCCGAACAAGGCGCATCGATCAGAATACAATCGAACAGGTGCTTGCACCGCTCACCGTACTCTTCGGCACTGTTATGCGTCACCACCGTATTGCCGTTGCCCCATTTCTGGATGTTCTCACTTAAGATAAACACGCGTTGACGCACAACTTCATTACTCAGCAACAAGCCGTCACCACCCAAAAACTCACTGATCAGTGTGGACTTGCCTCCCGGCGCCGCACACAGATCCAGCACGATAGACGAGGTATCGACATACTGCTCCAATATCTGCTGGATGAACATCGAACTCGCCTCCTGAACATAGTAACAACCGGCGTGGAAAAGGGGATCCAAGGTGAACTGCGGACGTTCGCTCAAGTAGTAACCGTCGATATGCCAAGGCACCTCTTCCGGTTCGCCTTCAAAAGTCAGCACATCCAACTTACTATTCAGCCGGATAGAGGTAACAGGCTCTGTCTCCAGCGCCCGAATCAGCAGTTCCGCTTCATTGCCCATCTGCTGATGCATACTCTCTATGAAATCGACCGGCAGCATATTTTTTCAAAATCGGCTGCAAAGATACAAAAAAATTTGCATATATGCAAAATATTTCGTAATTTTGCACACTTTTTTGTGCGTGCATGGATTTTTTAGACCAATTAAATAGTTCCCAACGGGAGGCAGTGACTTATACGGAAGGTCCTTCTCTCATTGTAGCCGGTGCGGGTTCGGGTAAGACGCGTGTGCTCACCTTTCGCATCGCTTATCTCTTGCAGCAAGGCGTACCTGCCTCTCGTATCATGGCGCTCACGTTCACCAATAAAGCGGCACGCGAGATGAAAGAACGAATCGCCGGACTTGTGTCCGCCAATGATGCGCGTTATCTGGCAATGGGCACGTTCCACTCGATCTGCACACGCCTCATTCGTCCGTACGCCGACCTGTTAGGCTACACACGCGATTTCTCTATCTACGACACGCCTGATAGCAAATCGGTCATCAAAGCCATTTGCAAAGAGCGGGGGTTGGATGAGAAGATATACAAGTCCGGAGCTGTTCAGGCACGTATCTCCATGATGAAAAACAACGGTGTCAGTCCACGTGAATATGAGATGAACCAAAACCTGCTGCGCGAAGACCGGGAGATGCGGATGTATGAGTTTGCAACGATCTATGCTTTATACGAAGCCAGGCTTAAAGCGGCCAACGCCATGGACTTCGACGACCTGCTGATTAACATGCTCCGTCTCATGGACCTCAGTCCCGATGTAAGAAACAGATACCAGCAACAGTTCCAATATATCCTTGTGGACGAGTACCAGGACACGAACTATATTCAGTTTCTGCTGATCAAAAAACTGACCGAACCGCAGAACAACATCTGCGTAGTAGGAGACGATGCCCAGTCGATATATTCCTTCCGGGGAGCGGACATTCGTAATATCCTCAATTTCCGGCAGGTGTACCCCAATGCGAAGTTATTCAAACTGGAACGCAACTACCGCTCTACGCAAAACATCGTCAATGCGGCTAACTCGTTGATCCACAAGAACAAACACCAGATAGAGAAGACGGTCTATTCGGAGAAAGAGGCAGGTCAACCCTTGAACCTGCAACCCTACATGGACGACCGCACCGAAGCGCTCGGTGTAGCTACGAAGATCCAACGAATGCGGCATAAAGGCTACGACGCTTTTGCCGTCTTATACCGCACGAACGCACAGAGCCGCGTCATCGAAGGAGAGTTACGAAAACTCAATATCCCTTACCGTATCTACGGTGGTACCTCTTTCTACCAACGCAAAGAGATCAAAGACGCCTTGGGTTACCTCCGTCTGGCGGTGAACGCACGAGATAACGAAGCGCTCCTGCGTATCGTCGGTTTTCCCGGTAGAGGTATCGGTGAAACGACGATGAAAAAAGTGTCGGCGAATGCGATCGAGCATCATAAGTGTTATCTGGAGGTCATGCGTCAACCCGACGATACGGGACTCGATATCAGCGCAGCGACCAAGAAGAAACTGCAAGCTTTCGCTGCCCTCATCGATACCTATCATGAACAAAGTGAGACCCTGGATGCCTTCGCATTCACGGAGACGGTGATGCGTACCTCCGGTGTGATGACCGCCCTGGCCATGGATCGTTCTACCGAAGGTATCGACCGTGCGCAGAACGTGCAGGAGCTACTCAACGCCATCCATGAGTTCGTGGAACAACGGGCAAAGGAAGGTATCGACTACACGCCCATCACCGATTTCCTCTCCGAAGTCAGTCTGCAGACTGATCAGGACGAGAACCTCACCGACACCACCGAACGCGTCACGCTCATGACCGTTCATGCCGCCAAAGGACTCGAGTTCCCGGTGGTCTTCATCGTTGGACTCGAAGAACAACTCTTCCCTTCGCAGTTCTGCATCAAGCCCTCTGAGATAGAAGAAGAACGACGCCTGCTCTACGTAGCCATCACGCGTGCCGAGGAACAGTGTTACCTCTCTTTTGCGCGGCAACGTTTCCGTAACGGTTCTTTCACCTTCAACTCACCCAGCCGGTTCCTGCAAGACATCGACCGCCAATATTTCGAGATGACAAGACCTGTGGCGCCGAAGATTCAAACCACTCCGAGTACTCCGATTATTCGGAATATTCCGAGTTCTCCGAAGACACCTGTTAGCGGAGCGACGACATCGCTCACTAATGCGGCATGGAAACCCGATGACCGCGTCTCTCATCGCGTCTTTGGCGTCGGTACAGTCCTGCGTGTATATCGGGACGAAGTGACGGAGAACGACAAGATAGAGATCCGCTTCGATACCCAAGGAACGAAGACACTCCTGCTCACACACGCCAAACTGGAACGGGCTTAAGAATAGATGAAATAACCTGCCACTCCGGCAAGAATAATCAATAAGATAGGATGACTTAATAAATTTGAAATTTTGTCTCCCTCTTTCTTTTTTATAAAATTCGGCAATACGGTAAAGAAAGCGACCGATCCGAAAATCACCCAACTGATAGGATCAATGAAGTTGGTCGGTTTGATGAGCATCAATGCTGCCGATGCGATCAGACCGATGACCGCAAAACGAAGCATGAGGAGTGTCTGCTCAAAATACGGATTGCCTTGAAAGCGTTTGCTTAACCAGAAGTAGATCTTGCAAATCGTCAACATGATGATCAGGCTCGGCAGCACAATCGCAAAAGTAGCCAACACACTACCCCAGAAACCACCTACCGTATAACCGACGTACGTCGCGCAGTTGATACCGATCGGTCCCGGCGTCACTTGACTCACCGCCACGATATCGACGAACTCCTGTTGGCTCATCCAACCATAACGCTCCACTTCCATCTGTATCAATGAAAGAATCGCCAAGCCACCTCCGAATCCGAAGAGACCTATTTTGAAGAACGATAGGAAGAGAGAAAGATAAAGCATAACGTCAATAATATCGTTGCGAGTATCACCCAAACAGGGTTGACATGACCTAACCAGATAAGCAAAGCCGCAGCTAAAGAAACCAAAAGAAATAATGCGTTTCGGGCTGTGTTCTGTGCTCTGTGTCCTGTGCTCTTCATAGCGGACTTGGCTAATTTGAAGAGCGGCGCTGCGATTAACGCAACCACGGCAGGACGGATTCCTTTGAAAGCAGCTTCTACAGCCGGCAATTCTTTCCAGTCCCGGAAGACCATCGCGATAGCGAGAATAATCAAGAAGGAAGGTAGCACAGCCCCTAACACCGCGCCGGCTACGCCGCGCCAACCACCGATGCGCCAACCGATGAAGATAGCCGAATTGACCGCTATCAGTCCCGGTGCTGCTTGCGCCAAGGCGATCATATTCAGAAATTCCTCTTCGTCGATCCAACCCTTGCGGTCCACCACTTCACGTTGGATCAAGGGCAACATCGCATAACCTCCACCCAAGGTGAAGGTTCCGATCTTCAGATATGTCCAAAAGAGTTGGAAAAACATGACCGCTCTGCTGAATGGTAATTCGGTCTGTGTTCTGTGTTCTGTCAGGCGAAGCCGGTCTTTATTCTTTCTCCTTCAACTGCTGTTTGATGAATTTGGACAGCATATTGATTGCGGCATTGTTATGTCCGCCTTGCGGCACGATGACATCCGCAAAACGCTTACAAGGCTCAATGAACTGCTCGTGCATCGGTTTGAGCACTCGTTGGTAACGCTCGATAACCTGTTCGGCCGTACGACCACGCTCTAACACGTCACGTTTCATCACACGGATCAGACGGTCATCAGCATCTGCATCGACAAAGATCTTCAGATCCATCTGCGCACGCATCTTCGGTTCACGCAGCGCCATGATACCTTCTACCACGATCACCTCTTTGGGCTCGATATGAATAGTCTCCTCCGAACGTGTGCAGGTGATATACGAATAGATAGGTTGCTCAATAGCCTGACCCTCTTTGAGCAGCGCGATATGCTTGGTCAGCAACGACCAATCGAACGCATCAGGATGGTCGAAGTTGATGTTCTGACGCTCCTCAACAGGCACATTACTGCTGTCCTTGTAATACGAGTCCTGAGGAATAACCACTACCTCGCCTTTCGGAAGGCGCTCAATGAGTTTTCTGACTACCGTTGTTTTACCCGAGCCGGTACCGCCCGCAATGCCGATGATAAACATAAATTCACAGTGCTTTGATTGCTTGCTCCGGCTCTAAGCCGGTTCGGGATGCAAAATTACAACAATTTTTTGATATATGCAAGGATTTTATGCAAAAAGTAAAATTTATTTATAGTTTTTGTAGAAAAGACTTGCTATTTATCTCTATCGTCTATTGTTCGAATCCTGCCCTCTATGTCCATTCCGTCGGAATGTCATTCCGACATCCCATCTCCGTCCATTCCGCCGGAATTTTATTCCGGCATGATCATTGTCCATTCGGTCGCATATTATGCGACATTTTTCTATGTCCATTGCGTCGGATGCTATCCGACATCCCATCTCCGTCCATTCCGCCGGAATTTTATTCCGGTATGATCATTGTCCATTCGGTAGCATATTACGCCACATTTTTCTATGTCCATTGCGTCGGATGCTATCCGACATCCCATCTCCGTCCATTCCGCCGGAATTTTATTCCGGCATGATCATTGTCCATTCGGTCGCACATTATTCGACATCTTTCTATGTCCATTTCGTCGGAATGCGATTCCGACATCCCACCTTCGTCCTTTTCCCGCAATTTTATGCGGGTTCGTTCTTTGCTGCAGTTGTTATCTGCCTTTTATAGCGTCTATGCGTCGCATATTTATGTGCGGCATATATTTTTTCCATTTTCGCGCCCCAAAATTTGCATATATCAAAAATTTTTCGTACCTTTGCACCCGAATTCGAAAATATCCTGCTCCGGTTCTAAACCGGTTTGCACCGAATTTCCAAAAGACCAGTTGACCAGTCAACCATTTGACGTATTGCATCCCCCTCGTCCCTGGAAAGGGGTAAAATAAGGGGAAAACCGTATGAGGAAGCTATGAGTCCTAGACCATACTTATTTTATAAACTTATAATATACACAGATACAACACATTACAAAACATGTCACGGCACTTGAAAACACGCATAATGAACCGTATGGACATCATCATAAGCCATTATGAGCACCTTCCGTCCAATACCGCGCCTCGAGCACGTGGCGTGCGTTATTTCGTGCCGGTAGAACTCTTCAAAGCCTATTGGGGAGCGATGAACACCGTCGAAGAAGGCCAACACTACCGCAAACACATCGTTGTCCGCTGCATGCCCTATGCGAAAGGACTCCTCCAACTCTATACCTACCACTTCCCGACACACTGGTCTGCCGCTTGTGTAGCCAACCGCGAACTCATCAAACAAGCCCAGCGCTATGCCCATGCCCTTGAGCACGACCACTCCTACGCAGCCCTTGAATGG
>Ga0247611_10003610_pt1 | contig 22646 bp, 17 predicted proteins | sample 177DNAGHGhighgp2_FD_192422 | JGI IMG/M metagenome (GOLD analysis project Ga0247611, IMG submission 192422) | Sheep rumen microbial communities from Palmerston North, Manawatu-Wanganui, New Zealand - 1770 DNA GHGhigh gp2 | ecosystem: Host-associated > Mammals > Digestive system > Stomach > Rumen... | reverse complement strand
AACCAATACATGCATTCGAAGTTCCTCGCCGACCGACTCATTCTGGATGCGGTCGCTACCAAGGGTCTGCGGGCGAAAATCATGCGTGTGGGTAATCTCGCGGCACGTAGCTACGACGGAGAGTTTCAAGTCAACTTCTCGACCAACAGTTACATGGGTCGTATCAAGATCTTCAACATGCTCGGTTGCTGTCCGTACGACCAGTATGACCAGCCGACCGAGTTCTCGCCGATCGACCAGACGGCCAAAGCGATTGTGCTGCTGGCGACGACGCCGAAAGAGTGTACCGTCTTCCAGCCGTATAACACGCATACGCGTCTGTTAGGTAATGTGCTGCAAGTACTCGACAAACTCGGAACCGAGATGCAGTTTGTCGAACCCGAAGCCTTCGGAATGGCGATACAGCAGGCGGCGTTAGATCCGCAGAAAGCACCGTTGCTGACCACCATGCTCGCTTATCAGAACATTGCCCACGGACAGCCGACGCAAATCGTGGACCGCAACAACGAGTACACGTCACAAGTGCTGCTGCGGCTCGGTTTCCGATGGACAGAACCCGACAACGAGTACATCGGACGTATGCTGACCGCTATCAGCCAATTAGGTTTCTTTGATGTATAATACATTTGCATATGAAAAGAAAGATTTTATATATCCTTCTTCCGCTCGTCCTGATAAGCTGTGCGAAAGAGGCAACGGTGAAAGAACCGCATTCGGAGGCAGAACTGAGCGGTTTGACGTTGGCCACCAGCAACGGTACGTACTATCAGATCAAGTACTCCCAGCGCGAGGACGTCAAGTTGTATGTTGCCAATATCGAGACGGATGCTATTCAGGCGGTGCGTCAGGGAAAGGCAGATGTGTATGTGAGCGATCAGGTGATGCTGCCCGCAGAAGACCAGAAACGTCTGGGCATGAAGATGGCGTTCATTGGCGAAGAGTGCTTCGATGTGGCGTTTGCGCTCAGAAAAGGCAACACGGAGTTGATGGAACAACTCAATGCCTTCCTGGACACTGCGCCACTGAACGATATCATAGCGCATTGGATTGATGGGGCACCGTATGTGGAAGAACCGCCGTACGAGATCGACCCGAATGCCGAACGGCTGCATTGCGTCTCGGCTGCCAACATAGCGCCTATCGCTTATCTGTGTGACGAAGGGGAGTGGAAAGGTATCGACCCGGATATCCTGCGACGTTTTGCGCACTCGCTGGGACGACCGTTCAAGATGGATTTCCAAGACCTCGGGGCAGCTATTATCGGTTTATCGACAGGCCAAGCGGATATCGTGAACGCTAACCTGATCATTACTGAAGAGCGCGGCAAATCGGTGGATTTCTCCAAACCGTACTATAAGTGTCACCCGGGTTATTTCGTAGTGGACCCGGCGGCCGGAGGAGGAATGAATCTGATAGAACGGTTGAAGATGAATCTGGTAACGGAGAACCGCTGGCGTCTGATCACGGACGGTCTGGCAGTAACGCTTATCATCACCCTGTGCTCCATTCTGTTTGGCTCGTTGTTGGGCATCGGCGTCTGTGCGTGCCGGAGAAGCAAACGTAAGGGGATCCGGAAAGCCGCCGACCTCTACAGCGATTTTATCAACGGCATCCCGACACTCGTGTTGCTGCTGATCATGTTCTATATTGTCTTTGCGTCTTCCGGTTTGAGTGCAACGATTGTAGCGATTATCACATTCTCCCTCTGTTTCGCATCGTCATCGGGTAATATATTCGATAGTGCCATCTCGTCCGTTCCTATCGGTCAGACCGAAGCGGGATTGAGTCTCGGTTTTACGCCCTATAAGACCTTCACCGGCATCGTCTTTCCGCAGGCCGTTTGCAAAGGGATGCCGCTCTATATCGGCGAGTGTATAGCCTTGCTGAAAAACACATCTATCGTGGGATATATAGCCATTCAGGACCTCACCCGTGCCAGCGATCTGATTCGCAGCCGCACCTTCGATGCGTTGGTTCCCTTGTTGATCGTCACCGTCCTTTATTTCGCGTTGGCGTGGCTGATCCGAAGACTATTACTATTAATCATCAAAAAGCAAGCGCGATGAGTATGATATCAATCAAACATTTGACCAAGACGTTCACCAATCCGGACGGCAGCCGACTCACCGTCCTAAAGGATGTGAATTGCGAAATAGAAAAAGGCGAAGTCATCAGTATCATCGGTCCCTCGGGAACAGGTAAGAGTACCTTGCTGCGGGCGATGAACATGCTCGAACCGCCTACGTCCGGTGAGATTTGGGTGGATGGCGAGAACATCACCGCCAAGGGATATCCGCTGGATAAGATGCGCCGTAAGATGGGCATGGTGTTCCAGAGTTTTAACCTCTTCGAGCACATGACCGTGCTGCAGAACATCACATACGCCCCGATGCAACTGTTGCATAAGACTGAAGACGAAGCCAAAGCGGAAGCGATGGAGCTGCTTAAGAAAGTCGGTATGGCGCAGAAGGCGGATGTCTATCCGTCCTCGCTCTCCGGCGGCCAGAAACAGCGCGTGGCCATCGCCCGTTCGCTGGCGATGCATCCCGAAGTGATTCTCTTCGACGAACCCACATCGGCGCTGGATCCCACGATGGTCGGCGAAGTGCTGTCCGTCATGCGGCAACTCGCCAAATCCGGCCTGACGATGCTCATCGTGACGCACGAGATGCGTTTCGCACGCAATGTGAGCACGCGGATCTTCTTTATGAATGAAGGCATCATTTACGAGGATGGTACACCCGAGCAGATCTTCGAGCACCCGGTACACAGCGCCACCAAAGCGTTCGTCAACCGCATCCAGCAACTACGCTATGACATTGATTCCGACGACTTCGACTTCCTACAGATCCACACGGGTATCAACCAGTTCTGCATCAAATATAATATCACCGAGAAAGGCGAACCGGCTTATGCCCTCGTCAAAGAGATGCTTTTCGAGCGAATGCGCTCCTACAGGCCGATCACCATTCGTCTGACCCATACCGAACAGACCGGCATCACAGCCCTCGATGTGATGGTAGAAGGGCGGAACGAGACGCCGCTCAGCGATGCCGACCGTAAGGCGTTGCAGGCAAAAGTGAAAGAGTTGGTTGAAGAGCCTACAGTCCGTGGTTTCCGCATCAAGATGATCTTATAATAAAAACAACAATGAAAAAGTTCTTTATCCTCGCATGCGTAGCGGCAGTACTCGCGGCATGCAGCAACCAACCGAAAGGTACAAATGACACAGTTATGAAAAATCCAGCTATTGAGAACATCATGACGCGCGTATCCGTGCGTTCGTTCACAGGAGAAAAGATCAGCGAGGCACAGTTGGACACATTGCTTCGCGCGGCGATGGCGGCTCCTTCGGCGATTAACAAACAGCCGTGGGCGTTTATCGTGGTGACGGACGAGGCAAAGATAGCAGCCTTGGGCGAAGCGCTGCCCTACTCACGTTGCAGCAACAAACCGGCCGTAGCTATTATTCCTTGCGGCGATTTGAGCAAGGCTATCGAAGGCGAGATGGGTGCGTTCTGGATTAACGATGTGTCGGCTGCAACGGAGAACTTGCTGTTAGCGGCGCACGCGATGGGATTAGGCGCTGTATGGACAGGCCTGCATCCGGACATGAACCGCGCTAAATTGGTGCAGGAAATGCTCGGCTTACCGGAACATATTATCCCGCTCTGCATAGTGCCCGTAGGCGTACCCGCCGAGCAACCGGAAGTGAAGGATAAATACAAACCGGAGAATATCCACTATAACGGCTGGGAATAAAATCAGAAAAGCCGTTGACCCTGAAGAGTGTAAGTCCGACCGTCACGGATTATGAGGATTTGACCATCGCGGAGGACCTTTTTGGTCGTTAGCCGTTGGTCATCGGTCGTTTGATTCTCGAAGCCTGTGGCGGGGTTCGGACGCACGTACTGATAAATAGGTTGATCGCTCGTTTGGTCGGAGGTGGTATAGAACGTAGTAGCGTCGAGCCAAGCCAAAGACTCTCCCTGCGTTTCTTCCTGGTACGCTTTGACCTGAACAGGATGACGTTTTGCTGTCTCACTCAGGCTTTCACTTCCCTGCCGTTCCCACAGCAACACATATTTCTTGCTCTTGATGGCCATCCACTTGCCGTCAGGAGAGATATCGCCGCCGGTGAGAAAATTGAATTTCTCGCCATTCCCTAATTCAGTCACTTTGGTCACTTTTTGGGTACTTGTACCATAGTCCGTTTTAAAGGGCAGGCAAAAAAGCGTACACACTTTACCTTTCACCTTGTCTGCGATATAAAACATCTGCTCTACATTGTCGTACATGAGGGTCTCGGTGTTATGCGCTTTGTCGTCCGGATAACCGTAACGGATGTATTGTACGGCTATTTCTTTCGTTCCGGAAGTGATCTCTGGTTCCTCGAAATAATAGATGTAATACTTGTCTTTGAATTCCAAATCATTATCTCCAAAGGCCCCGATAAAAACGTAGTTTTTACCCTCGTATGTCCCGGTACAGATATCTTCCCAATCGTCGCGTCCGGGGTCACCGCCACTGATCTTAACGGTCATAGCGAGCGTGCCGTCAGGATGGACAGCCACGATCTTCTTGTTACTGCCGGTATTCTCATCGCCGTGTGCCCAGATATAGCCGGGGGTGGTGCGGGAACAAGCGAGACCGCTGGTCTCGGGCATGATGTTTGCTTTCATCGTTCCGCATTCGGTGCGCGTAAAATCATTATTGAGGGTTAGCGTGGTGCCATCATAATTGAGTCCGGATGCCGCCCAAAGAGAGGCGGTTAAAAAGAGCCCAAAGACAGAGAGGTAAACTTTCGTTTTCATGTGTATAGTTGTGTTATGTTTTTCAAAAAGTCACGCAAAATTACACTTTTTCGTCGGAATGCGCAAATAAATATGGATTTTTCTACAAAAACGCACAAAATTTTGCATATATCAAATATTTGTTGTAAATTTGCAGCGCAAATTTGAGAATTATGAAAAAGATTTTCCTTTTCTGCGCTGTGGCCATGCTGCTGACGGGCTGTTACTACAAGACGGACAGTCCCCGCGGCTCATGGGCCAGAGGCGCTGACATCAGTTGGCTCAGCGAGATGGAACATGACGGAGTGAAGTTTTATGAGAATACAGATTGCATCGAGCTCCTGCGGGGGATAGGCATGAACGCCGTTCGTCTGCGCGTATGGGTGAACCATTCGACGGGCTGGAGTAACAAAGAGGATATGTTGTCTCTCGCGAAGCGTGCCGCCAAAGCCGGACAACGTATTATGATCGATATCCATTATTCGGATTTCTTCGCCGATCCGAGTCATCAGACGATCCCCGCTGCCTGGCAAAAATACGACTATGAGACGATGCTCGAGGCGGTGCGCGAACATACGCTCGACGTGCTCTATGCGCTCAAAGAAGAGGGTATCAAGCCCGAATGGGTACAGATAGGCAACGAAACACCGAACGGAATGCTGTGGCCGATGGGGAAAGTTGATAAAGCAGAAGGTCATTGGCGCGAATACGCAGGCTTCACGGCGATGGGATATGAGGCGGCGAAAGAGGCTTTTCCGGATATCACGGTCATCGTGCATGTGGATAATGCCTACGAGCGGCGCGACTGGTTCTGGAAATCGATGGAAGCCTACGGCGGCAAATGGGACATGATCGGGCTGAGTCACTACCCGATGATGAGCGCATGGAACGGAGGCAAGAGTTGGCAGGAGATGAACGCGTTGGCGGAAGAGAACATCCGGCGCCTCATTTACGATTGGCATTGTCCGGTGATGATAGCCGAAGTGGGCATGTTCGCCAATGATCCGCTATCGGCCACCGTCATGGAGGATTTCATACAACGCATAACAGCCATCGACTCGTGTGCCGGTATCTTCTACTGGGAGCCGGAAGTGTACGGCGGTTGGCGCCCGGCAGAGTATGTCCCGCTCGGCTGGGGCAGTTATGACATGGGGGCTTTCACTCCGGATGGAAAGCCCTCGGAAGTAATGGATATCTTATTGCAAAGCAAGAAATAGTAAATGAAACTACGATTAAAGATTGCACTATGGTTGGAGCATTGGCGGCGGCAGAACCTGAAGGAGTTGCACCCGTTGCGCCAGTTATTCTGGGAGAGCACGTTACGTTGTAACGTTCATTGTCTGCATTGCGGCAGTGACTGCGTAGCATCAGTAGAGACACCGGACATGCCGGCTGAGGATTTTCTGCACGTTATCGACACCGAGGTGACGCCGCACGTGGACACGCACAAAGTGATGATCATCATCTCCGGCGGTGAACCGCTGATGCGTAAAGATCTCGCCGACATCGGCCGCGCGTTGCTCCAACGCGAGTACCCGTGGGGTATGGTGACGAACGGACTGGCGCTGACGGAGAAGAAATTCCGTGAGTTGCGTCAAGCAGGTCTGCGCTCGATCACCATCTCGTTAGACGGTCTGGAGAAAGACCATGTCTGGCTGCGTCAGCACCCGCTGGCGTTCGAGGGAGCGTGCCGTGCTATCAAACTCTGTGCTGCAGAACCGCGTCTGACATGGGATGTGGTGACCTGCGTGAACCAGCGTACGATCGATCATCTGCCGGAGATACGCGACCTGCTATGGAGCCTCGGCGTACGTAACTGGCGTGTGTTCGGCATCGACCCGATGGGACGGGCAGCCTCGAACCCCGAACTAATCCTGACCGATGAACAGTTCCAACGATTAATGGATTTTATCGTGGCAGAGCGTGAGGCCGGCCGGCATGTATCGTACTCGTGCGAGGGTTATTTAGGAGAATACGAAGGCCGCGTGCGTGATTATTTATACCAGTGTGCAGCGGGTCTGAGCGTGGCTTCTATCCTTATCGACGGCAGCATCTCCGCCTGCACCAGTATCCGCGGCAAATACTATCAGGGAAATATCTACAAAGATTCTTTCTGGCGCGTGTGGGAAGAGGAGTTCAAACCCTACCGCAACCGGGAATGGATGCATCAAACGGAGCCGTGCAAAGACTGCAAGGCCTTTGCTTTCTGCGAAGGAAACGGTATGCATTTAAGAAGAGAAGACGGCAGTCTTATGCTCTGCCATCTTCATCGCTTGGGTTTGACATCCTGACTCCTAATCCACTAACCCGAGTTTACGGGCCAGATCATCGGCGAGGCGGGCATATCGGTCCGCTTCGTCTTTTTTACCGCTCATAGTGCATACAGCGCTCATGGACTGGTACAAGAGCAGCAGGTCGTACTCCGCATCTTTCGGGATGATCTCCAGCGCTTTGTTCAGACGTTGATACGCCTCGTTATAGTGCCCTACCGCCACATCGATCGCCGCCTGGTTATTGAGCAGTTGGGCATGCAACTTAGGTACGGCCGGATCGACCTCTTCGCCTTTCTCAACAGCGGTATAGACTGCCTCGGATTGATCAAAATAGAACTGTGCCGAGTCGAGTTGCTCCAAGTAGAAATAGATGACGCCCATGTTCATCAGACGCGCAGCTGTCAGCTGATGGTTCTCGCCGTAAATCTGCGTGTACAGGTTCGTGGCAAGGCGTTGCTCTGGCAGGGCTTCCGCGTAGCGACCGAGGCGCGCGAGGGCATAAGCGATATTATTGTGCGCCTGAGCAGTACGAAGGGCATTCGGCCCCTCATTGGCGAGCGCATAACGAAGCGCACGGCGATAAAGCACCAGTGCCTCATCGAAACGCTGCGACATCTTGTCATAGAAATTACCGGCATCCAGTTGCCACTGCGCATTCGTAGTGTCCAACTCAGCGCGTCGCAGCAAATAGAACAGTGCCGAGTCGTTCTCAAAACGGCTCAGATGGATGGCATATAAATGGTAATAGTCAGACGCCAGTTCATCGCGTTGCGCCTCCGCCAACCGACGGATACGTTTCATCTTCTTCTCGCGCTCGGCCGGGTCACCTTTGGCTAAGATACGTTGCTGCGCAAGATTCAAATCGCCCGCTTCAATGGCCTGCTGAATCATCGCGTCCGCCTCGGACAGTTCGGTATAGTCCGTGCGGGCATAACGCTCCGCCATCTGCTCGATAAGCGGTTCAAAACGGTCATATTCTGCCTCCAAGTCGTTCAGTTGTTTCTCGTATTCCTGATTGCTCAGTTTGGCTTGTGCTAACTGCTCATTGAGGGTATTAAGTTGTTCCTCATAGAATTTCTCTATGTTTTCCCGCGCAGCCTGCTCAATGCGTTGTTTGTCGCGTTGCAGTTGACGGCGGCTGACCATGATGATCTCCAGCGGTACGGAAGAGGAGAACGGCAGTTGACGCCCGATCAGTTCGGGTTCCCGCAACTCGTATCCTCCTTTATTGATGCCCGCCAGTGTATAGGCAGTGCCGTTCTTATAACCCGGCATCAGGACCTGAAACGCGCCCTGTTCATCGGTCATTACGGGGTTATAATCACCCTGTACGCGAACCACCACGCCGGTCAGACGTTGCGAAGGTGCATCCGGACGGGTTACAGTACGCACGACACCGGACTGCGTCTGGCCAATGGACAATGGACAATGGACAATGGACAATAGGAGCAGCAGCGCTGTTAATAACTGTTTTCTCATAAGATTACGATATCATTTTTGCCGCAGGGGGCGTGGAGCGTTGACGAAAGGGAATAATCGGTAGGTACGGAGATGAAATAACTCTTCCTCTGCTGCTCAAGCGGCACGAAGAGCGAGAAGCGTCCGTTGCCGTCGGTCGTCACTTCGAACGACTCGACCATAATGCGCATATTCGATACTATGTTCCCGTCCATGAGTACGGTCGCGCTGAGTGCTCCGTACACCTGCGGGTTACGCGCCAACGGCAATCTTAACTCCTCCGTCAATACCACAACCGTGTCCAACGGCAGGTAGTCAGGGGCCTCTATATGCAGCGCCGCCTCTTGGTTCTTGAGCCGCGCCGGCAGATAACGGAAGAGCACGTCTGCATCGAAGGAACGAATCGTGTCGGTGCGCTCTTCGTCGGGCAAGGTCAGCGTCAGTACGGCGTCATGCATCGGCGGCAGGGCCTCTACGGCAGGAGTGGACTCATAGAGCGTCACGCGACTGTTGAAAGGCTGATTCATCATCCATACGGTGATCAGCGCCGCAAGAACGATGAGTGCCCCCAGAAGAGAGAAGACAGCTCGGCGAATCAGACGACGTTTCTGGCGCTGCCAGATACGGTCGAAAGAGACGTTGAGCATGCGGCTCACCACCTGCATCACCGCACGCTCGCGTTTGATATAGGCACTGCCGCTGCCCTCCTCGTGAATGTTCACGCCGAGGATCTCGCGGTCTTCATTGATATCATCCGAATGGGGGAAATGCTTAAGCAGCGAAGGGTTGTAGCACTCTGTAGCCGGGTCGTTGCTGTAAGGTCGGCCTTCGACTATAATAGGAATGATACGGTCGCGGCGCCCCAACTCAACGAACGTGTCGATCTCCGCACCGACCCAAGGCGACTGTGCTGAGCGGGGCGAACAGATAACGAGCAGGTATTTGGACTGCTCCAGTTTATTGCGCAACTCCGTCTTCAGTTCGTTGGGCTGTATGTCCGTATGATAACGGAAACAGGGACGCAGACGACTCTTCGGCAGGTCGTTATTCTCATGCTGGATAGTCGTCGGAAGGCGATATCCTTCTATCTTCTCTTGCAACCATTTGGCCCATTTCTCATCGGACGAACGGTAGCTTACGAATGCGTAGTAGGTGTATTGTTGTTCCATAATTGTACCATTACTTCATCCTTTCGAACCGACTCTTCGGTCAGCTCTTCGAACGGTTGGATATTCGGGTGCTCAAAATAAGGCTCGAGGCGTTCCATCTCCTTCCATTTCTCTTCCTCCGGCAAATGTTCGATGCGTACACGCTCGGCTTTATCCATCGCTTTATAACCCAACAGCAAGCGTTCGGTCATCCATCTCTGGTGCTCCAAGCGGGCATGATATTGCGGGTCGATATGCCGCAAAACAGAATGGTAATAATTGGCGCTATAGAGGTTGGAGAATTGTAGAGTCAACTTCAGGTCATGCCATTGCTTGCGCTTACGCTGCGGGTTAAGCCGCGCTGCATTATCCTCATACGCATCATTGGCCTGCTGAGCCCACTCCAGACGACGACGGAAATTCTTATCGTAGCAGTCTTCCCGCATACCGAAGGGATATATATTCTTGAAGCGCGTGAAATCCTTGGTCCACTGCGCAAGGGCTGCGTTCGTGGACTGATAAACGAGTACCGGTATATTCCGTGTCATGATACTATCCGGCAGGTAGAGGGCAGTAGCCAGGTTCGCGCGCGACTCTTCACCGCAAACGGCGATGGTCAACATCTGTTCCTCATCCTTGCTCCACTGCTCCAACAGGTCACGTACCTCCGGCGTCTCCGGACGGGCACTGATAAACTGCCATTCGATATCCAGAAAATCATCGTCGGGTGCAGGGACAAACTCACTTACCGTCTGCTTAGGTTTCACCGGGTCATTAGACCAATGGATATGGGTGCGGTGGGAAAGGCGGAAGAGCGATGCATAATGACTGCGGAGGAACTCGCTATGGATGTCCATATTCGGATCCACGACCGTGATGCGCGTACGCAGCCCTTTGGAGATAAAATTCGGATAGTGTGCTACGTGCGCAGCCGTGAACGCGAGGGCGTACGCCATCTGCGAAGCGCCAAGGAGCACCAAGTGCACATATTCCTTATCCTCCGCCGAAGGATGCTCATGGCGGTTAATGGAGGGATATCCTTCGCCGTTTACCAGCACGCGTTGTGCCCAACTCTCCGGCATGTTCATCACCGTCAAGTGAAGTTGTTTCGGCAGCGGTTCTGTCTGCAGTTGCAGGATACGGAGCGTACTGAGGTGGTTGCAAAGGAAATAACACTCAATCGTCTGCGTTCCCTCGGCCGCCAGGTCTTTGATAAGCGAGAGACTGAGTATGTTTTTCGAATCGTGATCCTCCTCGTCGGGCTCACCGATAATGAAAATGCGTTGCGCGCGTTGCGCGAATACCGAGACGAGCTGTTCGCGCTGGGTGCGATGGCCATAAAGCACGATCAGCCGACGGCGCAGCGACACGTCCTGCAGTTGTGCCATCAGGCGTTTACGTACCTCTTCCGCGTCTTGCTCGGTAAGCACCACGATAGGCTGATGACTATGCGGGTCACACTGACCGACTATCGTATCCACCAGCATCTCGTCCGCTCCGAGGAAGAGCACATGGTCATGAAAACGATAACGCAGCAAACCGCGACTGAACGCCGTAGCGCGGTTCTCCACGATATTGCTCAACAGCGAGATAAGCAGACTGGACACAAGCACAAGACCGATAAGGTTTACAATCACCTGATAGGTCAAGTAGTTATCTCCATGATCCACAAACTCGCCCGGCGCCAGGATAAGCTGGATAATCTGTCCGATGGTGAACGACATGCCGAAAACGGCACTGACACCCCAGAAGAGGGTCACTAACACACTCACCACCAGGGCCATGTAAAGGATCTGCCTACCCTGCCCTTGGCTAAGCAACCGGTCTATACGGTAGAGAAAATGATTCATTATCTGCGCAAAAGAACAGTTGTACGTTTCGTTCCGTTATCGATGATATAAATGCCGTCCGACAGCGTATCCAACGAGCGGCCTACGGGGCGACCCAGCACGTCATAGATGACAACGATGCGGTCGTTAACAACAGGGTCATTGATAGCACTCGGCATTTTATCCGGGCCCTTGAACTCGCCGCCTTTGGTAAGAGCTATACTCATTCCTTCTGCCGTCTTGACACCGCGCGAGAATGTATAGTCTTCACCAGCTTCCAGTCCTTCTACTTTGGCCTGGGCTTCTTCGTTATGCGCCTCTCCACTACCGGACTTGATAGAAATCGTCAACGTCATACCACCGCCGCCGTCATCGCTCTTCGGAGCACGACGTGCCGCGATGTATGAAGGAATCTGTTGATCCATATGCAGCCAGTCTATCAGTCCCTCTACGCCGGCAGCAGGAATGACTATTGTGGTGTCGCAGTTGGATTTGCAGTTTTTCTTTGTGATGGTGATCTCATAAGCCTTCGCCTGCTCCAGCGGCAGCCATGAGAGCAGAATAGCGCCCTGGTCGGTCTTTACCTCCACCGTACGGTCGTCTATACGGTTGAAGACCTGTCCCCAGAACGGATCGGCTTTATACCACTCAACCGCTTTCTTTCCGTCCACTGTTACATCAGGAACAAGGAGCACGGTGTTCGTTGCGAAATGACTCCATAAGCCGAGGGCATCATCTTGAGTCATTCCGTCAATACCGATAATTTTCGGCGGACGTGCGGGACCTCCATCGGGGTCACCTAAAGCAAACTTACGCGGCCTGATATCACCTGAGAAAGCTCTGATATGAATCGAATCAAGAGGATGCTCGTTTTGGTTGAACGTGACAGTCTCCACATTATCCAAAGTAGCAAAAGCCCCACTACCAATATAACTGATATGATCGTTGATGTGAAGGTCTTTGATCCTACCGCCGTAAGTTTCCCATGGGAAAACTCCGTCGTCAGGAAGAAGGATATTGCCTCCGTTGATATTCTCAATAGTGAGGGCAAGTCCCTGACTGATACTGTCGGATTCGCCTACCACGAAGTGAGCATCGCCTGCATCGCCTTGATCAGGCACCAATGTGCTGTTTTTCCACGGTGCCTCTTTTTTGTATTCCTCAAGGGCCGCAGCAGGAACAATGACAGTAGGAATCTGTGTTCCCGTAGGATAAATCATAAGCGCATTGCTGGCCGCTGCAGGCACGATCGTGTCGCGCATCTCAAGCGTCTCAAGGCTCTCGCACCCTAAGAAAACGCTCTCTCCGAAACCTGAAACATCATCCGATATACGGAGATACCCCAGACGGCGGATATCGCGGAAAGCATTGGATCCGATATAGGTAAGGTTGTTTGTATTAATCGTGCGGATCTTATCGGCATATTGGTACCAAGGGGCCTCGCGTTGATTGCCCGAAGTTCCGTTTCCTCCCTCGCCTACCTGCATATCCGGACTTGCAAAATCCCACAGCGCACATATATCGCCCTGCGTCATAGAAGTACCCACCGTCTCTTTCCAGAACGCAAGCTCTCCGTTCTCGTTGAGCGTACATACCACATTATCACCGCATTGCGCACCATAAAGAAGGAAGTCGTAAGCCGAGCACACGATCTGTATAAACGTATAACAATGCGAGCGATCATTCGCATTATCCACATACAACGTGCGCGTAGCTTCACGAAGCCCTGTAACGGTAAGACCATTATTATCCCAATTAATCGGCATATAGGGCGGCTCGCTGTCTTCCGGCATCACCGACATTCCTAAAGCCACACTATCGCGATCTGCGCCAGCCGGAATTAACTCGAACTGCAACGCTCTTGTTTCACCGGGCCTGATGACCAGCGGTTCTCCCGGCGCTAAGTCGGAACCGTCCCAGTTTTTGATGATCACGTCTGTTGGGGCCGTTTGGGCCATTACCATCCCCGCAGCTACAAGCCCGAGGAGCAGAAAGTAGAATTTTCTCATAGTATACTAATTTTTAAATTTGACTTTCAAAACCTTTGCGGCCGCAAAGGTACGAAAAAAAAATGATATGCACAAGAGAAATATGAAAAAAAACGCGATAAAATTTGCATATATCAAAAAAAAGCAGTACCTTTGCACGCTTTTTTGCTCAAACCTCCTGGTTATTGGGCCCCCAATGTAAACCAGCATAGCGTTTGCAGTGGGGAGAGCGTAGCACAACACGTAGCGCTATACAAGGGCGGAGCCCGCAGTCGCGCGAGTGTTAGTGTAAGCGAGGGGCTACTTGGTTTTGACAGCAGGTAGAATGGTTGTGTAAGCACGCCGAGCAATGAGGCAACGCTCGTAAATCTCGCTTCAAAATATAACTGGCGAAAGAACTTATGCTCTCGCTGCCTAATCGAAGTACAGTAGATTGGCTTTTTTCGGGTGCAAGGCGCCTGAACGGGACGTCACTCCAAGCCGAGTCTGTGGGCTGAAAGGATATAGTGGCGCAGGAATTCACAGAATAGATATCGCAAGCTGCGATGCGATGTCGAAAATTTAGCAGATAAGCCGGTAGTTGGTGGCTCGGGTCTTGCTATCGGACGAAAATCAAGGCCGGGATAAGCGTGTAGAAAGCACAGTTGTTCCTTGTTTGGACATGGGTTCGACTCCCATTAGCTCCACACAAAGTGTATTCTTTATTCCATCGGGCTGTAAACCAAGCCGTAGGCTGTTTGCCGACCGAAGAGCGTAGCACAACACGTAGCGCTATACAAGGGCGGAGCCCGCAGTCGCGCGAGTGTTAGTGTAAGCGAGGGGCACTAGCTCATCTGGTAGAGCGTAACGTTCGCAATGTTAAGGTAAGGGGTTCGAGTCCCCTGTGCTCCACAAAAAACTCCACAAAAGGCGTCCACGAGGACGCTTTTTATGCAAAGAAGGTAAAGATGGATTTCTTAGAGGCATTAAACAGTGTTCAACGCGAGGCGGTGACGTGTACGGAAGGCCCGTCGTTAGTCGTAGCAGGCGCAGGTTCAGGAAAAACCCGCGTACTGACCTATCGCATTGCGTACCTGTTGTCTCAAGGCGTTCCGGCAAGCCGTATCATGGCGCTCACTTTCACGAACAAAGCGGCGAGAGAGATGCGGGATCGTATAGAACACTTGGTTTCTGCCAACGATGCACGCTACCTGTGGATGGGTACTTTCCACCATGTTTGCACGCGGCTGCTACGGCCGGAAGCAGACAAATTAGGCTTCTCGCGGGATTTCTCCATCTACGACACCACCGACATGAAATCGGTGCTCAAAGCCATCTGCAAGGAGCGGGGATTGGATGAGAAGATATACAAGCCCGGTGCGTTGCAGGCGCGTATTTCCATGGCAAAGAACTGCGGCATCAGTCCCGCGCAGTACGGTGCCAACCAACAACTCTTACGCGAAGACCGCGAAGTGCGAATGTATGAGTTGGCAACCATCTACGAGCAGTACCAAGTGCGCTTGCGAGCCGCTAATGCCATGGATTTTGATGACCTGCTGATCAACACGCTCCGACTGATGGATCTCTTCCCCGAAGTACGCGATAAATGGCAGCAACATTTTCAGTATATCTTGGTCGATGAGTACCAGGACACGAATATCATCCAGTTCCAGTTAGTCCGGCGTTTCGCAGCGCCGCAAAACAACCTGTGTGTGGTGGGTGACGACGCGCAGTCGATCTACTCGTTCCGCGGAGCGGACATACGCAATATTCTCAATTTCCAACGCGAGTTCCCGAATGCGCGCCTATTCAAGTTAGAGCGCAACTACCGCTCCACGCAGACCATCGTCAATGCCGCCAACTCGCTCATTCACAAGAATTTACACCAGATAGAAAAGACCGTCTATTCGGAGAAAGAAGAGGGTCAACCGCTCCAATTACAGCCGTATATGGACGATCGGACGGAAGCACTCGGTGTAGCATCCAAGATTCAGCGAATGAAACACAAAGGCTACGACAACATAGCCGTTTTATACCGCACGAATGCCCAGAGCCGCGTGATTGAGGGGGAACTGCGCAAACTCAATATCCCTTACCGTATTTATGGCGGAACATCTTTCTACCAGCGCAAAGAGATAAAAGACTGTCTGGGTTATCTGCGTCTGGCCGTTAACCCGCGTGACAACGAAGCGTTGCTTCGTATCGTCAGTTTCCCCGGGCGGGGTATCGGCGAAACGACCATGAAAAAGGTGTCGGTCAATGCCATCGAGCATCACCGCTGTTACCTGGATGTCATGCGTGCGCCAGAAGAGACGGGTCTGGACGTAAATGCCGGCACGGCAAAGAAAATGAGGTCTTTCGCGGCGTATATAGACGATCTGCGTGAACAGAGCGAGAAGACGGATGCTTTCTCCTTCGCCGAAACGGCGTTGCGTACGTCTGGCGTGATGACCGCGCTGGCGATGGATCGCACGCAGGAAGGTATTGACCGGGCGCAGAACGTGCAGGAGTTACTCAACGCCATCCGCGAGTTCGTGGAGCAACGGCAGAATGAAGGCATTGACTTTACGCCCATTACGGATTTTTTGAGTGAGGTCAGCCTGCAGACGGATCAGGATGAGAACCTGACAGACACCACGGAACGCGTAACACTGATGACCGTGCATGCCGCGAAAGGACTGGAGTTTCCGGTGGTCTTCATCGTGGGAATGGAAGAACAACTCTTCCCTTCGCAGTTTGCCATCAAACCTCAGGAGATCGAAGAGGAACGGCGTCTGTTGTACGTAGCCATCACCCGCGCTATGGAACAGTGTTACCTCTCTTTCGCGCGACAACGATTCAAAAACGGGTCCATCACATTCGCCTCCCCCAGCCGCTTCCTGCAGGATATCGACCGACAGTATTTCGAACTGTCAAGGCCTCGAGATGTCGAAACAGCGAAACCTCGTTATGACGTCATGCCGTCATTCCGACCTATCGAAACGCCCAAATCTCCCGTTTCCAATGTTCACGCTCCCATCCCTTCATCGTGGAAAGAAGGTGACCGCGTTGTCCACCGTGTGTTCGGTATCGGTACCATTGTGCGCGTCTATCGCGATGAGATCACGGAGAACGACAAGATCGAGATTAACTTCGATACCCAGGGCACGAAGACATTACTTTTAACGCACGCGAAGTTGGAAAAGGCTTAACGGTAAATGAAATACCCCGCCACGCCGGCAAGAACAATCAAAAGTATAGGGTGACTGAACACTTCGGTCACCTTGTTTTTTGCGAAATTAGGTAGAATGGTAAAGAATGCGACGAGCGCGAAAATAATCCAACTGGTCGGATCAATGAACGTTGTCGGTTTGATAAGCATCAACGCAGCCGCAGCAATCAGTCCGATTACCGTGAAACGCAGCATGCGCAGGGTCTGCTCGAAATATAGATTGCCCTGAAATCGCTTACTGAGCCAGAAATAAGCTTTGCATATCGAGAGCATAATGATCAGACTCGGCAGGATAATCGCCGTTGTGGCTAACACACTTCCCCAGATACCGGCGGTGGTATAACCGACGTACGTGGCGCAGTTGATACCGATTGGTCCCGGCGTGACCTGACTGACCGCTACGATATCCACAAACTCCTGCGGACTCATCCAGCCGTATTGCTCTACTTCCATCTCAATCAATGAAAGTATCGCCAAGCCCCCTCCGAAACCGAAGAGGCCTATTTTGAAGAACGATATGAAGAGCTGGAGATAAAGCATACTACAAGCGTAATAACGATTGTTGCCAGAATGACCCAGACAGGGTTCACATGTCCAAGCCAGATAAGAAGAGCGGCAGCGAGGGATACTAACAGAAAAAGGGCGTTTCGGCCTGTATTCTGTACTCCGTCAGTGGAACGGTCTGTGCTCTTTATCGCCGATTTCGCCATCTTAAATAGGGGCGCGGCGATGAGCGCCACCACAGCCGGACGTATACCTTTGAATGCCGCCTCTACGGCCGGCAGTTCTTTCCACTCCGTGAATACCGTGGCTATCGCTAAAATGATAAGAAAAGACGGTAGAACGGCTCCCAAGACGGCTCCGCATACGCCTCTCCAACCGCCCACACGCCAACCGATGAAAATAGCGGAGTTGACGGCGATAAGCCCGGGTGCAGCCTGCGCCAGAGCAATCATATTCAGGAATTCCTCCTCATCAATCCAGCCCTTCCTGTCCACCACCTCACGCTGGATCAACGGCAACATCGCATACCCTCCGCCAAGGGTAAACGTCCCGATTTTCAGATATGTCCAAAAAAGATTAAAGAACAAAGACCGCTTCGCTTAAAGATAAAAGATTATTCTTTGTTCTCGCGGAGTTGTTGTTTAACGAACTTCGACAGCATGTTTATCGCCGCGTTGTTATGCCCGCCTTGCGGCACAATGACATCCGCGTAGCGCTTACACGGCTCAATAAACTGCTCGTGCATCGGTTTGAGAACACGTTGGTAGCGCTCGATCACCTGTTCCGCCGTACGGCCACGCTCCATCACGTCGCGTTTCATAACGCGAATCAAACGGTCATCGGCATCGGCATCCACAAAGATCTTCAAGTCCATCTGCTCACGCATCTTCGGCTCGCGCAGCGCCATAATCCCCTCTACCACAATCACCTCTTTCGGCTCGATATGAATCGTCTCTTCCGAGCGCGTACACGTGATATAGGAATAAATGGGTTGCTCGATGGACTTGCCCTCTTTGAGCATCGCGATATGCTTGCTGAGCAAGGTCCAATCAAACGCATCGGGGTGGTCAAAGTTGATATTCTGACGCTCCTCGACAGGCACATTACTGCTGTCCTTGTAGTACGAGTCTTGGGGGATAACTACCACTTCCCCCTTGGGAAGGCGCTCAATGAGTTTCTTCACTACCGTTGTTTTACCCGAGCCGGTACCGCCCGCAATTCCGATGATAAACATAGTTTGACTATTTTTGATGGCTTGCTCCGGATTTTATCCGGTTCGGGGGGCAAAGTTACTGCTTTTTTTTTATATATACAAATATTTTTTATTTTTTTCTTGCGTATTCGGATTTTTTTTTGTAATTTTGCACGCAAAATTTTTTTGAATTATGATACTCGACAAATTAGAAAACGCGGACTGGTACTATGATAGCGTACCGGGATTGAAAGAATTTATGCAATTTTACAATGACAATGACCTGGAGGAACTGCCGGCATGTAAGATTTATCTGGACGGCAAGGATCTGTTTGTGAACATTGTCGATTTCAAAGGAAAAGAAGAAGCTAAATGCCGTATGGAGGCGCATAAGGACTATCTGGACATCCAGATTCCGTTGGGCGACGATGAGATCATGGGATGGAAAGCACAGGTGGATTGTCAGGAAGTGACGCAGGAATACGATGAAGGCAAGGACGTAGAGTTCTACGGCGATAAAGCCACCGCCAAGTTCACCGTTCCCGCAGGGCATTTCGCAGTTTTCTTTCCCTCCGATGCACACCAACCGGGTATCGCGCCGGGCAAAGAGTACCGCAAACTCATCGTCAAAGCAAGAGTAAACTCATAAAACAGATACGCACTGATTGCGCATCGGTGGCGCATCGGTGGCGCATCAGTGGCATATCGTATCCTCCTCTGCTTATAATATACTTTGTATATTATTCCGTGCAATTGAATTTTAAATAATCTATACTATGGCAAAGAAACCAAAACACCTCAAAATCGTAGAGCACGACCCGTACCTGATGCCCTATGAAGGTGCGCTGCAGGCACGCGCCGACTATGCCGCTCGCAAAGAGGCTGAACTGACCGGAGGACAACCTTTGGCCGCATGGGCATCCGGATATTTATTCTTCGGACTGCATCATACCAACGAAGGATGGGTGCTCCGCGAATGGGCGCCGAATGCGACCGCCATCTATATCAAAGGCGACATGAACGGCTGGCAGAAAGACGAGAACTATCGCCTGCAACCCATCGGTAACGGCGTATGGGAAGCCAAACTGCCTGAGAACGCCATGTTCCACGGACAGATGTACAAACTGCTCGTAGAGTGGAACGGAGGTTACGGAGAACGTATCCCGTCCTACGTGCGCCGCGTCGTGCAAGACGAGCAGACGAAGATCTTCTCTGCACAAGTGTGGAATGAACCCGAGTACCAATGGAAGAACCGCAGAAAGAAACTCAAAGAGAAAGGCGGACTCTATATCTACGAATGCCATATCGGCATGTCTTCCGAGCAGGAAAAAGTGAACTCCTACGAAGAGTTCCGGCGTGATGTATTGCCGCGTATAGCTAATCTGGGTTATAACTGCGTGCAGATCATGGCCATCCAGGAGCACCCCTACTACGGCTCGTTCGGATACCATGTATCGAATTTCTTTGCAGCCTCCAGTCGTTTCGGCACGCCGAATGAACTCAAAGCGCTTATCGATGATGCACACGGTCGCGGAATGCATGTGATTATGGATCTCGTGCACAGTCATGCGGTAAAGAACGAACTCGAGGGACTAGGTAACTTCGACGGTACAGGTTATCAGTATTTCCACGACGGCGGTCGCCGTGAGCACCCTGCTTGGGACTCGCTCTGCTTCAACTACGGCAAGAACGAAGTGCTCCATTTCCTGCTTTCTAACTGTAAATTCTGGCTCGATGAATATGACTTCGACGGTTTCCGTTTTGATGGCGTGACCAGTATGATCTACCGCAGTCACGGTCTGGGCGAGGACTTCAACGGTTATCCTTCATATTTCAACGGCAACGAGGATGGGGATGCTCTGATGTATCTCACCCTCGCTAATAAAGTGATCCATGAGGTCAAACCCAATGCCATCACGATTGCTGAAGAGATGAGCGGTATGCCGGGTCTGGCCGCAGCTATCGAAGATGGGGGCGTAGGCTTCGACTACCGTCTGGCCATGGGCATTCCGGATTTCTGGATCAAGTATATCAAAGAAGTCAAGGACGAAGACTGGAAAGCCGGACATATCTTGTATGAAATGACCAACCGTCGCGAGGACGAGAAGACCATCTCCTACGCCGAGAGCCACGACCAGGCACTCGTGGGCGACAAGACCATCATCTTCCGGCTCGTGGATGCTGATATGTACTGGCATTTCGAGCATGGTCATTCCACCTATATGGTCGACCGCGGTATCGCCCTCCATAAGATGATTCGCCTCATCACGGCATCTACCATTAATGGCGGATACCTCACCTTCATGGGTAATGAGTTCGGCCATCCCGAATGGATTGATTTCCCGCGTGAGGGGAACGGCTGGAGTTATAAATATGCCCGCCGTCAATGGAGCCTCGTTGATAACCCCAACTATTTCTTCGCCGACCTCAACCGCTTCGATGCCAAGATGATCCATCTGCTCAAAGACCATCTCTTGACAGAAAAAGACTCGTGGGGCAAACACCTGCCATGGGTGATGAAATGGTGGGATAATGAAGGTGACCAAGTGGTTGCCTACTCGCGTGGCGACCTGCTGTTCATCTTCAACTGGAACGGACAGAAATCGTTCGCCGACTACGGCATGCTTGTTCCCGAAGGCAAATACAAAGTGGTGCTCAATACGGATGCCAAAGAGTTCGCGGGCTTCGGGCTCAGCGATGACAGCGTGGAGCATTTCACCGAGCATGACCCGCTTTATGCCGATCCGGACCCCAATACGGGACAAGTCAAAGGCTGGCTGAAGATGTATCTGCCGGCAAGAAGTGCAGTTGTTTTACAAAAAGTAGATTAATATGAAAAAATTACAAATTATCATCGCGCTCTGCGCGTTGATGCTCGTCGGCTGCCATAAGAAACCAGCGCAGCAAGAACAACAGGAAGCGCCGCAGCAAGAGCAACAAGTGGATGAGAACATGTTCATCGACATCACCGGCATGACGCTGGAAGGCACGGAATTGTCCCTCGGCGAGCTCGTCGGCCAATCCGACTACGTGCTGCTCGATTTCTGGGCATCGTGGTGCGGGCCCTGCCGTCGATTCATTCCTGTGTTGCGTGACTACTATTACCGTTTCGGCGGTGACCGTCTTGAGATTCTCAGCTGCTCTGTGGACCGCGAAGAAGCCGCTTGGCGGGAGGCGATGAACGAAGAGCGTCTGCCGTGGCCATGCATCCGCGAAGATGAGAACCATGTATGCTCCGAGCCGTATAACGTTCAGTTCATCCCGCACACGGTGCTTATCGACCGCGACGGACATATTGTCGCCGTTAACCCCGAAGAACCCGAATTGGAAGCAATTCTGTTGGGTGATTAAATCGTAAATCGTAAATGATTAAATCGTAAATAAAAATGAGAGTAATTATTGAACCTTCGTATGACCTGCTGAGTCAGTGGGCTGCGAACTATGTAGCAAAACGTATCAATGAGTTTGACCCCAAAGAAAGCAAACCTTTCGTATTGGGTCTGCCGACCGGTTCATCACCGCTGGGCATGTATAAAGAACTTATCAAACTCAACAAAGCGGGCAAAGTATCTTTCCGTAATGTAGTAACGTTCAATATGGACGAGTATGTTAACCTGCCCGAAGAGCACCCCGAGAGCTATCACAGCTTTATGTGGAATAATTTCTTCAGCCATATTGACATCCGCAAAGAGAACGTTAACATTCTCAACGGTAACGCAGAAGATCTTGTAGCCGAATGCGCACGGTACGAGCAGAAGATCAAAGACATCGGCGGCATTCATCTGTTCCTCGGCGGTATCGGTCCCGACGGACATATTGCCTTCAACGAGCCGGGCTCGTCCCTCTCCAGCCGCACGCGTAAGAAAGAGTTGACGACCGACACCATCATCGCCAACAGCCGTTTCTTCGACAACGATGTCAACAAAGTGCCTAAGACCGCACTCACCGTAGGTGTGGGAACGGTAATGGATGCCAAAGAAGTGCTGATTATGGTCAACGGACATAATAAGGCACGTGCCCTCCAGCACGCTATCGAAGAACCGATCAGCCATATGTGGACTGTTTCTGCCCTCCAGATGCACCAACACGGTATCATCGTTTGCGACGAAGCTGCCTGCGAGGAACTCAAACTCGGCACCTTCAAATATTTCAAAGACATCGAGCGTAATAATCTCGATCCGAAGACATTGCTTTAATGTTAGAGATTTATAATTCCCTTACACGTTTCAAGGAGACTTTCAAACCCCTTCATGAGGGGCATGTCGGAATGT